>Ga0111539_10006484_pt1 | contig 15077 bp, 15 predicted proteins | sample RhiMethybrSRZTD1_FD_79667 | JGI IMG/M metagenome (GOLD analysis project Ga0111539, IMG submission 79667) | Populus rhizosphere microbial communities from Tennessee, USA - Rhizosphere MetaG P. TD hybrid SRZTD1 (version 2) (version 2) | ecosystem: Host-associated > Plants > Roots > Rhizosphere >... | reverse complement strand
TTTAACGCAAAAAGCTCAGTTAGCTCACGTGATGAATCAACTTGCTAAATATGCAGAAAGTAGGTTGCTTGTTAAGACTGTTATGAACAGTTGGCGGGAGTTTTTTGAGTTACTGTACGATTATACGCGTAAGGGGACATGGACTATTTATTTGGAAGAGCTGCAATGGCTTGCGCGGTATGATGATACATTAATTGCAGAATTAAAATATGTGTGGGATAACTATTTTCGTCATAATCATAAGTTGATTGTTATCTTATGTGGCTCAGCGCCATCATTTATGATTGATCATGTCATACATTCAAAAGCGTTATACAATAGATCGCAGTATGAATTTCACTTAAAAGAATTTAATGTGTATGAAACAAAAGAGTTTCTTAAAAAGCGCAGTGTGAGAGAAGTTTTTGATGCATATTTGACCATTGGTGGCGTGCCAGAATATTTAAAATGGATTAGTAAAGAATCATCAGTGTTTATTAGTCTTTGCAAACATTCATTTACTTCAGGAAGTTTTTTTGCGCGTGAGTATGAGCGTATTTTCACCAGTAGTATGTCGAACAATAAATATTATCGCGCGATTATTGATATTTTAAGTACAAAAAAATTTGCGACACGTACTGAATTGGCGCAATTGCTTGATGTTTCATCGGGTGGTAGTTTGACGAATGTGTTATTAGATTTGGAAAAATCAGGTTTTATTACACATTATTATCCTTTTAATTTAGAAGAAACTACTATGCTCACGCGGTATGCTATTGATGATAACTATATGCATTTTTATTGTAAGTTTATTAAACCGCTGCAGAAAAATATTGAAAGTGGTGCGTATGATCTTAATCCCCGAGGAGCATTAAAAGTTGATAGTTATATCAAATGGCTTGGTTTTGCATTTGAGCGTTTTTGTCGGCGTTATCATTATGTGATTGCAAAAATTTTGTTTTTTTCAGGCGTTCATTATCGCTCAGGAGTATTTTTTAGCCGCGCTACTGATAAAGAAAATCCTGGATATCAGATTGATTTGATATTTGATAGAGCAGATAATGTGTATACCATTTGTGAGATGAAATATTTGCAGGGTAAAGTTGGCACGAGTGTTATTGCTGAATTTGAAAAAAAATTGTCTTTGTTTCCTAATAAAGGAAATAAGACAATTCATAAAGTGCTTATTTGCAGCGAAGGTGCCGAGGATGCGTTAATTAAGCGTGCGTATTTTGATGATATTATAACCTGTGCTCAAATTCTTGAGCCGCGGAACTGGTGAAATGATCAACGGAATAAATACCGCTTCCCGCTATGAAAAATCCTATAACAATACATAGGCAGATGCATGCAAATGCCCATGAAGTAAAAGGATCAGCTTTTTGTAAATGAAAACGTAATGCAACAATTAAAAGCCACATGAGAGGTAGCGCTGCAATACGTGTGCAAAAACCAGTTGTAAAAGCTAATCCGCCACATAACTCGGTGAGTGCTGCAAGGTATCCCCAAAGCACGTATCCGCGCGTGATACCAAAGAGTCCCATTGCACTACCAATTTGAGTAAGATGAGCTGAGCCTGATGTGAGTTTTTGATAACCAAAGATAAGAAATACTACACCAAAACTTATGCGTATGATGGCAAGTCCTAATTGTTGTAATGCAGGAGACTCATGCATTGTCCATACTATAAATTTTTTCATTACGATCCTTTTTTTATAAAAATGTACAACAGTTATTAGCATGATACTTTTGGAAAAATCAAAAAACAAGTAGAATGGATAAGAAAATTAATTAAAAAGAGAGTAGTGTATTATGAAAAAAGTAGAAGTGTTATATGTATTGATTATGGTGATTATATTACCACTTTCACTTATGGGGAAATCAGTTGAAGAGGAAAAAGTAGAACAGATAAAAGTTGGTAATTTTGCGTTGCCTGTTTCACAGCAGCCAGGCCCATTGATTGGTTTTGGGCAAAACCTGCCGGGAAAAGGTGTTTTGCAAACATTTTTTTACTATGATCAACTAAAGGGTGTTCGGTCAGATTTTAAGTCAGTTTTACCGTCTATTCTTTATGGAATTCTTGATAGGCTTTCTATTTTTGCACAATTTCCTATTGCGGCAAAGTTTAAAGTTGATCAATTTTCTTCTCATGGATTGCAGGATTTTGTTGCTCAGTTAGAGGGTGCTATTTTTTTGAGAGAAACATTAACAACGGTTAATGCGATAACACTTGTTGCAAATATGTCAGTGCCGACTGGTTCATCATCTGATAACCCAATAACTGGATTTGGTACACCAACTTTTTTTCTTGGTTTTACTGCAGGTCGTACAACGCCGCGATGGTATTATTTTACAGCGATGGGTGGTACCATAACTACATCGCATCATGGTACCAAATTTGGTAATCAGTTCACCTATCAATTTGGATTGGGAGGCAATATATTGTACAGCTCTGATAAATACATTTTCAATTGGCTTGTAGAATTGGATGGAATATATGTACAACGGGCTAAGATAGCAGGAATGACCGCTCCTGATACTGGTGGTAACAGAGTTGTGTTAGGCCCTTCATTATGGTTTTCTACGAGACATTTTTTTGCGCAGATAGGTATTTCTGGAGTTATTGCTGAGCATCTATTTGGTAATAATATACATAAAGAAAAATATATTCTTGAAGCTGGTATTGGTCTGACGTTTTAAATTTAAAAATTTTAAAGGTTTTTTTATGATTACGCGTTATGCGCTTGGAGCATTGTTAATTATGATCATGTTATTGTGCGGTGCAACGTTGCTTTTAAGAGCACAAGAGACATATATTTTATGTGTTAATAGCGGTGATTCAGCTATTGACTGTGGTATTTTTTCTATAAAAAATAATAAACCACAATTATTGTTTGTTTTGCAAACTAAAAATGAAGATATTAGTAATTTTACTGATGCGGTATGTGATATTATAACGCGCGTTAAAAATTATCATGCAATTACCATTCAGCATGCATGTTTTTCTGCTCCGGGTGTTCCATCAGCTAATCAAGATTATTTAACACATTGGAGATTGCCGTATGCGATTGACGCTAAAGAAATTATTAAAAAAAGTGGATTAAAAACGGCAATTATAATTAATAATTTTTTAGCACTGAGTTATGGCGTGGATGCTATTGATGAGAAAGATATTACACCGTTGCATGATGTGCCTGCAGAGCTTCATGGGCAGCGTGCAATTATTGGTGCGGGTGATGGACTTGGTTCTGTTGTAATGGTATGGAATGAAGAAAAAAATAGTTATATGAGTTTGCCAGCAGAAGCGGGTACGGGTAATTTTCCTGCATTTACACAATTTGAGTTTGATTTAGCGGAACGTATGAAACAAGAACGTGGTTTTGATACGGTTCATTGGGCGTTTTTTGTAGCAGTTCCGGGAATAGAATATACGTATAAAATTTTAAAAAATATGAATCGTTATGAAGATTCTTTACATATGGTTAACCCAGATGGCTTGGCTATTCTTGCACACGCACACGATGATGAGTTGTGTAAAGAAACGGCCAATCTGTTTTTTAAAATTTATGCACGTTTTGCATATAATTTTGTGTGGACAACATTGCCTTTTGGCGGCTTATATCTTGTTGGGTCAACAGCAACAGATTATCCCGAATTATTATCAGAGATTTTTTTACCAGAGTTTTTTAATTGTGTGCCAAGTAAACAAGAATTGGTTAAACGTGTTCCAGTTTTTGTGATACACGCTGAGGATAATGTAAAATTATATGGCGCTGCACACTATCTTTTGTTAGAAAAAAATATTGCGTAATGTAATGTATCTCATGCGATAAATTATTATAATGGCGGTGCTTCACCAACATTACATGTGCTAGAGCCACATCTATGACAATGGCGTATGGGTTTAGGTGGAATATATGAATTAAGGGTTTGGGTGATCTCAGTGCAATTAAGTTTTCTTGATTTAATAATAGCATTTTTTAGGGCATCACTATTGTATGCTGGTTTTCCTTCTTTCAAAAGAAATGTGATAAATGCTTCGTTATTTTGTTTAATGCCATAAGAAAATGCTGATTTTATGCAAAAAGCACCTAAGCCTTTGTTATGCTGAGTCCACAATATTTTTGCTAAATCTTCTTTTTTATCAGCACATAAATTATAAATTTCTTCATGCATATGCAAGGCGCCTTTTCGGCGGTATTCAAGAATGTCATCTTTATTGTTTGTTCTACATGCTGATTCAAATTTTTCATTAAGAATGCTTTGGGGCATGATAAGCGTGGAGTATCTTGTATTGGTCAATCTAAAGTTGTCTTTTGTGAATCGATTATTCAAACGCGATCCAATATGATAAATAATAATATCATTCGATATGTTTTCCATGGCAAAGATGTTTGCTGTTAGTGATAATAGGAGAGAAATTAAAATTTTGTAATGCAAGGTGATTTCCTTGTTATGTTGTAAAATAAGCTTGTTTGAATATAAAATAAGTATAGATTAAAAAATGCTATTGTAAATATGAAGATAACGTATTATATATAAAAAACCTCGTATTAATAAAGCAATAATGCTTTTTGTTATACGAGGCTTTTTATATATAAAGTAATTATTGAATATCAATATATTTTTATCGAATTATAGTAAAATTTGTTTATTTTTTATCAAAAAGACTTCTTTTTTAATTTTGTTTATTTGATAACAATTTGTTGCTCATTCATGGGAAATTGGGGCTGTTTGAGTTTACGTTTGTTGATTGGACTGCCAGAGTCGCTACTGTTTGGCTCGGGGGTATTTAAACGGCTTGCATGAGGCCCATTGACACTGCTTTGTATTAAGACTTTTTTGAGATCCTCTAAGAGTCTTTCAAGATTTTCGTCATGTTCGGGAGTAGAAATTACGATATCTGGTGTTTGAGATGCTTTATCCATTGCGGTAATATTGACGGTGATAAATGGGATTATAATGAGAAGGTTGATAGTCTTGCACATACTAGACTCCTTATAATTTTAAATAAGTCTAGCATAGCGGATGGTCTATAAAAAAACCAATAAAATTTGTTTAATAACTTCCTTGACGTGGTCTATTGGTTTGGTATTATGATAAAGAATATCACATTAATTCCTGTCAAAGGAGTCATCAATCATGGAAATAACTTTTTTAGTTCGTTAGCTCACTCATAAGCGTCTCAGAGCGTCTTTTGTGTGAGCATCCCAACTCACCAAGTCAATATTAATTTTTATGTTGTTGCTAGGTTTTTGCATACAATTTATTGTGCAAAGCGATGGATTGTTGCACGCTAGCTTATTTCTTAGTGCTTGCAAGCACAGAAAAAATAAGGTTTTTAAGTAATTGTTGTATTAATTCATTGGATAAATGCACAAGGGAAAGAATATGAACAGTATCGTTCGATTTTCGGATATTTTTTGTAAGTTAGTTTCTACGCATTTGCTGATTGCGCGTCAGCATATTATGGATCAAATCATTAATTTGTATATATGGACCTGCTGCACCTTGGTGATTATGGGTTATATTATGCAGAGTTTTGGTCTTGTCAGTACCTATGGTTGCTTTCAGTTTGCGTCAATTGTAGGGGCGGTTGGACTTTTTGAAGTGTATAATGCGGCAGCACGCAACCTCATGGATATCGATAGTGATCGTACCATTTCATACTATCTTATACTGCCGGCACGATCAGTGGTGGTATTGCTGAGTATGGCGTGTTCCTATGCGATTGTTGGCTTATTATTAACAGTTTTGGTTATACCGCTTGGTAAATTAATTTTTTATAATCAGTTGAGCCTTGCGCAAATATCTTGGTTTAAGTTTTTAACAGTGGCTGTTTTGGCCAATATTTTTTTTGGAATATTTGTTGTGGCGGTGACAGCGCATGTTGGCACTATTGCGCGGATGCGTAATATTTGGTCACGTTTTATTTGGCCGCTCTGGTTTTTGGGATGTTATCAATTTTCATGGGAAGCAATACATCAGTCTTTAGGTTCACTTTCATATATTTTTTTGATTAATCCGGTTTTGTTTGTGATGGAAGGTATGCGGGGATCATTGTTGGGCTCTCAGGAATTTTTGCCCTGGGAAATATGTTGTGTTGCGATATGTTTTTACATCGTAATTTGTTGGCAATATGCGCATTATAAAATGAAGCGGTTACTCGATTTTGTATAACAATAAGGAAACATTATGAATAATAAAATTTTATTAAAGATAAAAAACGTTAAAAAAAAATATGCTACGCAAGAAGCACTTAAAGGTGTTTCTCTTGATATTTATAAAGGTGAAATCTTAGGGCTTTTGGGTGTTAATGGCGCAGGTAAAACAACCTTGTCATCAATTATTGCAACATTGCATCCACCAACAGAAGGTGATATTGAGTTTGAAGGAAAATCAATTTACGACGATGTTGCGACATATCGTTTTTCTATTGGATTCTGTCCGCAAAAGCCAAATTTAAATCCTATGCTTACATTGGAGCAAAATTTGCGGTTATCAGGTAGCTATTACCAGATGACTAAGGAGCAAATTGATGCACGTCTTGCTCAATTAGTAGAGCAATTTGGATTACAAAAATATTTGTCCCAAAAAGCACAGGTATTATCGGGTGGTTATAAACAGCGGTTTATGATTGCGCGAGCATTAATGCATAATCCGCAATTGGTGATTTTGGATGAGCCAACCGTTGGTCTTGATCCACATATCAGACGACAATTGTGGCAGCAAATTAGAGATTTAAAACAGCTTGGAGTGACCGTTATTTTAACAACGCATTACCTTGATGAAGCAGAACAACTTTCTGATCGTGTGTGTGTGTTGGATGGTGGATTAATTAAACTCATTGATACTCCCGATAAATTAAAAGCTGATTTTAAAATGAAAAATCTAGAAGATGTATTTATTGCGCTGATGTCAGAAGGATCGGCTTCGTCTGACTCAGGTAATAGTGCTGACAATAGTTAAGGAAATAGAATGAAGACGGGTATATTTCGATTTACTGATATTTTTTGCAAGCTTGTTGCAACCAATTTTTATATTGCGTGGCAAGAGTTCACAAACAACCTTATCAATTTTTATATTTGGGCTTTTTGCAGCTTGGTGGTGATGGGTTATATTATGCAAGAGTTTGGTCTTGCAAGTGATTATGGATGTTTTCAGCTCGCAACAGTGATGGGTACCATTGGGCTGTTTCAAGTCTATGGAAATTCATTTAGATGCATTGTTGATTTTGAAGGCGAACGTCATATCAGTTATTCTTTAACATTACCAGTTAGTCCATCTGTGGTGTTCTGGAGCATGATAACGTCATATTCATTAATGGGTATTATTTTAAGTGTGTTGATGCTGCCGTTTGGTAAGCTTCTTCTATTTAACAGTTTTAGCTTTGCAACAGTTTCATGGCTTAAGTTTATTATTATCATTGCTCTCGCTAATATTTTTTATGGTGTTTTCACCATTGCAATAACCGCTCATGTTGGTGCCATGTCAAAAATGGAAAATGTATGGTCACGCTTTATTTTCCCTATGTGGTTTATGGGCGGTTTTCAGTTTTCATGGGCTTCAATTTATAAATTATCAGAGCCATTAGCGTATGTGCTTTTGTGCAATCCAATCATGTTTATTATGGAAGGCACACGTGCTGCAGTATTGGGTCCAGAAAATTGTTTGCCATGGGGAATATGTTGTATAGCAATAGCCGGCTTTACTATTGTTGGCTGGTTGTATGCAAAATATAAAATGAGACGCTTACTTGATTTTGTATAAAGTAATAACATCGATGAAAATAAAAAGGGCATTCTTAATAGAATGCCTTTTTTTTATACTTTTCCATGTTGTTGAATTTTATAGTATATGGTTCTCCACAAAGCAGATCGCATAATAACGGGAAATGATTGCCAGGTAAGAAGGAGTTCTTCTGATTTTAGATTGCATTTCCATGCAACATCAGCGAGTAAAAAATTGAGAGAATTGATTTTTTTATGTGGTTTTTCAATGAGTAACCATGTATGCAATACCTTTTTTAGTAATAATTGTTCTAATGTCCATGCATCATGCATTACAAATATCTGGGCACAGCCATCGCTTGATCCTGTAGCAATACTTTTTCTGATAGGATCAAAATGTACTGCACGAATCCATTCATCATGCTGAAAAGATATTATTTCATTACCAGTATTAAAATTGACTACAGCGGCTTTGCAGCTTTTTGACCCTGTTGATATTCGTTTTGTGGTGGGGTCAGGATAGATTGAAAATATGAGTTTATTATAGGTAAACGGTACAATGTCATTGGTATTTTTTATATACAATACAGATGTGGTGGAATGTTTTGATGGTGATGATGTAAAAAGTTTTTTGGAAAGATCAAAATTGAGTGAATCTATAAAATCATCATGAGGATAACATTTTATTCTTTGCTTATTTTCTATGTCAAATACGCGTGTTTTGTTATCATTTGTTACTGTTGCCAAGAATTTTCCTGTATTGTCAAAATATACATAATTAATGCATTTTGTATGGTGAAAGGCGATAGTTTCTTTAGATTTATCAAGAGTGAATATACGCGCTGTACAATCATCTGATCCTGTAGCGAATAATGTTCCGGTAATATCAAAGCAAATTGTATTAACTGATTTACCGTGGTGAAAAATTTTATGCAAATACCACCACTGTTTTTCACCAAGTATTATTGCGCCAATTGTCGTTTTAATTTCCTTGATTTTAGTAATGGGGTGAATATCAAAGAATTCAAAGAGGCTTTGTTTTTTTTGTTGGATTTGAAGGGCGTCTGTTTCCATAGTCATTGTAATCGTAGTGAACAGTAAAGCTATAAAAACAGTTTTTGTGCTGTTCATTGTGAGCCCCCATTTTTACACGATTGTGTAGCCCCTATTGCAAAGATTAGGTAAAATTAAGGAAGAAACGCAATATTAGGTACTATTTGATCTGTTATAACATTATTTTTTAGGGGACATTTGATGACCATATCCTATAAATATTCTATTTGTTTTTTTATTATAATAGCATATTTTGTTTGCCCATTGCATTGTATGGAAACAGTACCGAATAATGATGATACTGTTGTATGGCAGGTTGTTTTAACTCATGGTGTTAAATTGTTTGATCATACGATGATTAATTCTTTGATTGTGAGTAAGAAACAGGATGCGATTTTGCGTGATCACAATATTGTAAATTTAAGAAAAAAACATTTTTTATATGCTAAACCATACCTTCAATTGGTAAAAGAAACTCTTGAATGGAATAGTTACGGAACAGCATGTGCCAAGATATCGGTAGGGTATGGACCTACTTTTGCTGTACATCATGTGAATAAGAGAATTGTTTCTCGTCATCAAGGAAAGGTTTTGTTGTTTGAAGGGCGGCATTTATTGCCAGATAATGTGGGATGTCGTTGTAAATTATTTGAAGATTTTCATGATTATTTACCGCATCAACCACGATTATTTTTTTCTAGCAGAGACACTCTACGTTTTTATGGGTATGGCGCAATGCAATCTGTTTCTGATGAACAAAGTGGGGATGTTGTAGAATATTGTTTTGCTCCTTTGATTGCCGCCACGGCGGCATATAAATGTGTAACACAGATTAAAGAAAAAGAAGTACCGTTAATGATTTTTCTGGAATATCCATTATTGTTGAAGGCTTTTTTAGATTCAATAATTGTATATTCATCGAAAGATAAGAGTTTATCAAAGTTTGTTAAAGTATATGCATTAGAAGGAGTAACAATACCTGATAATTATTGGCATCGTAAAGATTATTTTGCTACGGCGATGTATAGTTCATTCAATAAAATACCGAAATTTATACGTAAAGCGATTGCTGAGCGTTATAATGTACAAAATAATAAATTTAAGAAAATATCTCTGTTCAATTGCCTTGGAAAGTAAAATTTATAGACGTTTTTTATTATGTTTATAAAGTTTTTGTGTCGTTCCACAGCACAGATTAGGTAAAATTAAGAGTTAAATGCACTAATTGATGCATTATCAGTAAAGTGATTATTTAATTATCTATAATCTGTGGGGGGCTGTGGATAATGGGACGTAATAAGTTTTCTATTTATTTTTTTCTTTTAATGGCATTGTGTTTTACGTCTATACTGCATTGTATGGAGATTCCCAAAATGGGGCTTCCAATAATTACGCACAATAATAATTATCGGAATGATCCGTGGCATATTGTATTAGTGCGTGGGATTGCATGGTTTGATCATAATGCAATTGGTTCTTTGGGGCTTGTAAGTACTCACCATGATAACCTTATTTGCAATACTGCTCCGTTGAGAATGGACTATTTTGTGAAAGATAAGCCATACCTTCAATTGGTGCATGACCTTGAGTGGAATTGTTATGGCACAGCGTGTGCTACGGCATCGTGGGGTAAGCAAAATAATTGGGCTTTAAGCGAAGGGAAACGAGAATATAGTCCTTATTATTATATAAAAGAACAGGAACTGTTGCTTGAGCGACGTTATTTTTTATCTTGTGTTCATCAATATGCAGCATGGGATAATTTTTATAGGTGTTTACCATATCAACCAAAAATCTTTTTTTCTTCAGCAGGAGCAATTTGCTTTTACGGGTATGGCAATATACAAGTTGCTGATGATCAAAAAAGTGGCAATGTTATGGAGTATAGTTTGTATCGTTGGGGTAAAATGGAGCAGAAATGTGTAACGGAGATTAAAGGACGAGAAGTTCCATTGACGACTTTTTTGGAATTTCCGAGTTTGCTGAAGGCATTTTTGAATTCTTCTGTTGTACGTATTAAGCCGAGTGGGCTGTTGAATACCGTTAAAGTATATGCTCTGAGGGGAGTGAACATTCCTAAGCATTATTGGGACTGTAAACAATATTTTTCTACTATGACGTATAATTCATTTGATGAGTTGCCGGAAATGATTCGTAAAGTAATTATCGCGTGTTACAATACGCAGCGGTACAGCATAAAGAAAATAAAAAAGACATTACATTGTTTTGGATAAGTGATTGTGATTATCTATACATAATGTTGTATGAGTTGTTGATTATATACACTTTGGAATTATATGAAAAGTTGGTTGAATAGGAATGTTATTGGCTTTTGTTCAGCGAGTTTTTTTGGTGATTGGTGCCATGAAATGGGTACTGCTATTTTACCCATGTTTGTTGCGCAATTGGTGGGAGCGCCATATGCACCGTTTGCATTAGGTACGATTCAGGGGGTTGCTGATGCAGGATCAACAGTAACAAAGTTACTTTCTGGGTGGCTTGCTGATAGAGTTCCTTTTTATAAACCATTTTTAGTTGCGGGATATGGTATTGCGGCAATTTTTCTTGCACTTATTGGAACGGCGCAATCAATTATTGCAGTGCTTGTGTATAAAAGTATGGCATGGCTTGCAAAAGGAATGAGAGAGCCGATGCGTGATACATGGCTTGCAAAAATTGTTCATCCTTCTCAGTATGGACGAGCATTTGGTTTACAACGGTCATGGGATACCTTGGGTGCGTTGGTTGGTCCGTTATCAGTATTTGTTTTATTACAACTTAATTTTTCATTACCATCAATTTTTTTTCTTTCAATTATTCCTGGTGTTTTTTCAGCACTTTCAATTGTAGTTTTGACAGTAGAAGAAAAACGGGAACATAATACAGGGCATGTACTGCATTTTATTGAGCAAATAAAAATGTTGCCACCACGTTTTACCTCTTTTTTAGCGGCAATGTTTTTATTTGGTCTTGGTAATTTTCATCATGCATTGCTGATTTACCGTGTACAGGCACTTTTTGGTCAGGAGCATTCATTTATAGTAGCAACAACAAGTGGCGTGCTTTTGTATGCCTTTTTTAACATTGTTCGTGCGGTGAGTGAGTTTGGTATGGGAACACTGAGTGATTATGTGAATAGAAGACTGTTGTTGGCATTTTTTGGGTTTGGTTTCTTTGGCATTACGGCAATTGGGTTTATGGTTCAGACAATGCAGTGGTGGTTCTGGTTGCTATTATTTGGGTGTGCAGGGCTCAGTGCTGGTACGGTGAAAGCATTAGAGAAAGCTCATGCATCATATATTTTACCTGAACATATTCGCGGTACAGGATTGGGATTATTGCAATCTATTGATGGGGTAGGGGATCTTCTTTCGAGCATGATTGTTGGTGGGTTGTGGGCAACATTTTCCCCATTTATTGGCCTTTTTTATGCGGCTGCGTTAAGCTTTATAGCAATGATGTTTTTAATTGTCAAAAAATAATCTGTTTTATTGTTGATAGGGGTTGAGACGATGCAAGAGATAAATGTTTTAATAGAAATTCCCAAGAGCTCTCTGGTTAAGTATGAGATTGATAAAGACACAGGGATTCTTGTGGTAGACCGTTTTATTTATACCGCCATGGGTTATCCATTTAATTATGGATATTTACCAAATACTAAGGCTAAAGATGGTGATGCGGTTGATGTTATGGTCATTTCCACCTATCCAGTCCAAGCTGGTTCTGTATTACCATCACGCGTGATTGGCATGCTTGAGATGGAAGACGAAGCAGGGATTGATAATAAGATTATTGCGGTACCAACAAAAAAAGTTGATCCATTTTACGCTACTACGCAAGATCTTTCTGATTTGAATGATGCAACTAAAAACTTAATTAAGCATTTTTTTGAAAATTATAAAGATATTGAGCCGGGCAAATGGACCAAGGTAAAGAACTTCCTTGGCAAGGAAGATGCATGGCGTGAAATAGATGAAAGTATGCTATAATTTTTACATATGTAGTTCTTAATTTATCGCATCATATAATTTTTTGAAAAATTCTTTAAGATATGTTTGGTAGTTTGTATGTATTTCTTCTAATGAGCCATTTTCAGCTAATTTATAGAGAGAACTATCTGGTGCGCCTTCTATAGATAAGCCAAAAGAAATTCTGCCATCGTGATCTTTAATTTGCTCTACTGCATGTAATACTGCAGTTAATTTACTGGTATCATTGATAAGCATTTCTAATGCATTATTAAAATGTATAATAAAATGATTTTCTTTAGGGAGGATACTTCCCCATATATCTTTTAATTTGACAATAAGACCTTGTTTATTAGCGCTTAACAATGTAATAAATCCAGAATCTTTGTGTGGTCCCATCCCAATAAGATTTTTTTCAGGTCGGTAATGATTAAAAAAAAGATAATATTCTCTGTCGTTATGAGCTGTTTTTCCGGTAACCTTTTCTAATTGATTTACCGCAATTTGAGGAGTAATTAAATATAATATTTTTTTAAGTAAATCCTCAGATAGCACCTTCAGACTGGTGGCAAGTTGATTAATCTCTGTTGAAAAAATTTCTTGCCAAAGACTATATTCACCGTAAAATGATTCTACTTGTGCATTTTCACGATCATGATAACCGCTGAAGCTGGGAAATTGTTGATTTTTTAGTGCGTCATCTTTATAGAAACTATTGCCAAAGTCAAATGCATAAAAAATAAGACTTTTACACTGTTCTGACATTTCTATGTAAAATATGCCATCTTTTGCTCCTTGAAGTAATTTTCGTTCAAATTCGGCATCATTATTGGCTAAGTCTTGTTGTGAAATAGTAATAATATTGTTGCTGTGGTCGTAGCGCAGTTGTGTGGCCTCTATGCCAAAAGTAATGGTGTTGAATGAAAAAATAAAAGAAAGAGTTACTGTATTAATGATACGCTTCATAACAAAATCTCCTGTGTCTAGAACTGTAAATTTGGTAACTTTTATTCAACAAAATTTATTGAAAAAAGTATATATTCAAGTATTTTTTATAGACATTGGCATTGGCCTGAAAAAATAAAGAGCCTCATATATATTATGAGGCTCTTTTAATATTGCTCTAGCTAAATCAGCGATGTTTTATTCGCTACTTTTATTTTTAATGTGTTTTAATTGTTCTTTTCCATACGTATAATGTTGGCGCAGATTCATTATTTCGTGAGCCAATTGTTGTTTACATTCCTCAGTTTCTTTATCATCCCATCCATGCATATCATGATAGATACCACTTTGAATTGCATCATAAGTTTTAATATCAATATGGTAAGGCATTTTTAAATAAGAATCCATTTGCTCTTTGTGCCATTCATTTATAAAACGATGGTGATTTTTGCGGCGGAGTTCACCGTGTTTTTGATAGTAACGCTCTACAGCGGTAGGTTTTATGGAGTGTATTTCATTGCACATATGACTAGCCAATAATGCATCAATTAATAAAGAATGAGCTTGTTGTACATTTTTAGCAAATCCTTCTGGATCATTGAATTTTTGAAGGGAAGTGTCTGTGTTCTTGAGTTTATTCCAGTATAGTTGTATGTCATTCAAAACCACTTTTGGAGATTTCAAAGTTACATCAGGTTCTATTTGACTATGGTGTGATGGATTATTATGTTTTGTTGATGCATTGTATTTACCTTTTGATAGTGATGCTTGTGATAGCATTTTTCGGGGAACCATCATGCCAAATAGCGATGGTGCAAAAGTACCGCTTAATAGTATTACAGAGATGATGGAGAGTTTTTTCATAAAGATACCTTTGAGAGTTTTTGATTGTTATGTGTGATAGTGTTTTTTATATTGCTAATAAATGTACTGTTTTGATTTGGTTTGTCTATATTTACCAACCATTTTCTGAATATTTGGTATCTGTTTTTAGAATTTCTATAGCAAGAAGAGCATGTTCAGTAGTTTGAAAAGGCAGCTCATTACTATCAAACCATCCTATATTGCTGTGCTTGTCAGGTTCTTTATTGATTGGCGTGCCTTGCCAGGATTGTGTCATAAAATATATGCCAATAATGTCTTTAGTATTGTTGTTATTTGTACGTACATGAAGAACATGGGCTAATGTAAAATCAGATGGTTGTACAATTACATTTGTTTCTTCAAAAATTTCTCGCGCAGCTGCGCTTGCAAGAGTTTCGTTTTCTTCAAGCAGTCCACCAGGAAAATTCCAGTAGCCAGACATCCAATCGGTATTATGGCGTTGTACGAGTAAAACTTGGTTATCTTTTTTTAAGATGATGCCGACGTATATGGGGAGTTTATATATGGTTTTCATAAG
>Ga0111539_10006482_pt1 | contig 15077 bp, 12 predicted proteins | sample RhiMethybrSRZTD1_FD_79667 | JGI IMG/M metagenome (GOLD analysis project Ga0111539, IMG submission 79667) | Populus rhizosphere microbial communities from Tennessee, USA - Rhizosphere MetaG P. TD hybrid SRZTD1 (version 2) (version 2) | ecosystem: Host-associated > Plants > Roots > Rhizosphere >... | reverse complement strand
GAGCTGACCGACAAGGCGACGGGTGCCAAGTCGAAGAAGGAGGTCGTGGTCGACCGCGACGAGTGCAACCGGCCCGACACCACCGCGGAGGGGCTTGCGAAGCTGCCACCGGCCTTCAAGGAGGGCGGCTCGGTCACGGCCGGGAACTCCTCGCAGTTCTCGGACGGCGCCTCGGCCGTCGTGATGATGTCCGGCGAGCGCGCGAAGGCCCTCGGCATCGAGCCGCTCGGCTACTTCCGCGGCTGCGTCTTCGCCGCCTGCGAGCCCGACGAGATGGGCATCGGCCCGGTGTTCGCGGTGCCGAAGCTCCTGAAGCGCCACGGCCTCAACATGCAGGACATCGACATCGTCGAGTTGAACGAGGCGTTCGCGTCGCAGGCCGTCTACGTGCGCGACCGGCTCGGCATCGACCCCGCGCGGCTCAACCCGAACGGCGGCGCCATCTCCATCGGCCATCCGTACGGCATGACGGGCGCGCGACTCACGGGCACGCTGATGCTCGAACTCAAGCGCCAGAAGAAGCGCTGGGGCATCGTGACGATGTGCGTCGGCGGCGGCATGGGAGCCGCGGGGCTGTTCGAGGCCGCGTAGGACCCGGCGCTCGCCGTGCGGCTGCTCTCGCGGGTCGTCGCCGTCCTGGTGGTCCTCGGGCTCCTGGCGACGCCTCTCGTCCTGCACTTCACGCAGCGCACGCACGATCGGCTCGAGCTGGATCTCGGGACGCGGTTTCCCGACAACGCCCCGATCGTCGGCGGGCAGGTCTTCGCGACCGTGCTCGCCGACGTCGTCGAGCACGAGCTCCGGAGCAGCACGGGCTGGCGCCCGAACGACTTCCTCCTCTGGGGGCCGAAGGTCTTCGCCGACAACAACGCGAACCGCCAGCTCGGCATCATCCTCGTGGTGCGCGAGAGCGCGCGCGTGCTGAAGGACCACCTGACGAAGGTGTCGAGCGACCCCTTCGACCCGAACCTCCTCGCCGCCGACACCGCCTTCCGCAACGACGCGGAGAAGATGTGGCTGCCGTCGGCCGAGAGCAAGTACCGCGAGGGCGTCTGGCACCTCCGCGACTACGTGGACGGCCTCGCGGAGACGCCGCCGCGCTCGCGTCCCATGAACCTCCGCAACGCCGAGCTCATCCGCCTCTTCCAGACGTGGAGCGACATCCTCGGCGACGCGCACGCCGCCCTCTTCCGCGAGCCCGAGAACCTCCTCACCACCGACGACGATTTCTACCGCGCGCAGGGCGAAGCGCACGTGATGCACCAGCTCATGGAGGCGACCGCGCGCGAGTACCGCCACGAGCTCACCGAGCGGCCCATTCTCCAGACCCTCTTCACCGAGGTGAGCGCGGCGCTCGGCGCGGCGGCGGTGCTGAAGCCGATCATCGTGCTGAACGGCGGGTCCGAGGGGTTCTTCGCGAACCACCGCCGGAACCTGGACGCGTACATCACGGAGGCGCGTCAGAAGATGTACTCGATTCGGGAGGAGCTGGAGAAGTAGATCTGCGGCGTCGTGGGTGCGGGGGAGTGGGCCCGCGGCGACTCCGTCGACGCTTCGAGCGCGCAATAACCCACTACCGTTTGCGAGGGCCTCGTGCGCGCTCTTCGCTACGGAGCTCGCCGCGGGCCCACTCCCCCGCACCTCCCAACGTCGCCTGTCTTCTCCCCCCTCCCAACGCAGTGCGCTCTCAGGCCCCGCGGCGCGCTCGCGGGTTCCGGCGATTTGCGCTCCGGCGGGTGAGCAATAGCCGCGCGGCCCGAGGTGGGAGACGGGGTGCCTCCGCGGCGAGCTCCGAAGGCCCGAGCGCGACGTCAACCTCGGCAAGAGGCAGTGGCCTATCGTCGCGCTCGGGCCGAATACGGAGTCGCCGCGGAGGCACCCCGCCTCCCACCGAACGCACACGGGGTCCTTCTCGCCCGCCACGGACCGGGCTATAGCTCCGATCCGAGGAGGACGAGCCCCATGCCTGAGAGCGTGTACAAGATCATCGAGCTGGTCGGCACGAGCACCGAGTCCTGGGAGAAGGCGGCGACCGCCGCCGTCGCGAAGGCATCGAAGACACTTCGCGATCTCCGCATCGCGGAAGTGTCCGAGCTCGACCTCCAGCTCGAGAACGGCAAGATCAAGGCGTACCGCGCCAAGGTGAAGCTCTCGTTCAAGTACGAGGACTGAGGCGCGCACCGTGTCGCTCCCGGGCGCGCCCGCGCCGGCGCGCCCGGGAGAGTTCTCCCCGCTGCGGCTCGGCGCGCTGACGGTCTGGCCACCGGTCGTCCTGGCGCCGATGGCGGGCGTGACCAACGCCGCCTTCCGGAGCCTGTGCCGCGGCTTCGGCGCCGGGCTCTACGTCTCGGAGATGATCACCGCGCGCGGGCTCCTCGAGGGCAACGCGCGCACGCGGCTCCTGGCGAGCAGCGCCGTCGGCGAGCAGCCACGATCGGTGCAGCTCTACGGCAGTGATCCTTCCGTCGTCGGCGATGCGGCCCGGCTCCTCGCCGACGAGGGCGTCGATCACCTCGACCTCAACTTCGGCTGTCCGGCGGCGAAGATCACGCGCCAGGGCGGCGGCGCCGCCATTCCGCTCAGGCCGCGTCTGCTCGGACGCATCGTCGCCGCCGCCGTTCGGGGCGCGGGCGGCGTGCCGGTCACGGTGAAGATGCGGACCGGCGTCGACGACCATCTCCTCACCTTTCGCGACGCGGGCCGCGTCGCCGAGGACGCGGGCGCGGCGGCCGTCGGCCTCCACGCGCGCACCGCCGCACAGCTCTACGCCGGCGCCGCCGACTGGCGCGCGATCGCGGAGCTGAAGGCGCGGCTGCGTGTCCCCGTGCTCGGCAACGGCGACGTCTGGGAATGCGGGGACGCACTCCGCATGCTCCGCGAGACGGGCTGCGACGGCGTGATCATCGGCCGCGGCTGCCTCCGCCGGCCATGGCTCTTCGGCGAGCTCGCCGCGGTGTTCGACGGCCGCATGCCGGCCGCGCAGCCGCGGCTCGGCGAGATCATGGAGATCATGCGACGGCACGCCGCTGCGCTCGTCGCGCTCTTCGGCGAGACGCAGGGCATGCGCGAGATGCGGAAGTGGTGCCTCTGGTACACGAGCGGCTTCCGCGGCGCGGCGGCCGTGCGCGGCGCCCTTCCCCGGCTCGAGTCGCTGGCGCAGCTCGATGCGCTCCTCGCTCACCTCGATCCCGCGGAGCCCTTCCCGGCCGCGGGATTGCGGACGAGTCGGGCGAAGGACGGCCGGCGGCAGGAGGTCCGGCTTCCCGAAGGGTACCTCACGGCGCGCGACGACGAGCGGCCGCCGGCCGAGCCGGACGACGAGGCATTTGAGGCAGCGCTGGGCGGCGGCTGACCGGTTCCAAGGCGTCTCGGACCCCCATCTCCGACCCTCCGCCTCGGGCAATTCAGACGAAAAAAGTCCGGCTATCGGTCCGGGAACCTCCGATTAGGCGTGATGGGCACTTTGCGGGCGCCACACTAGGCTACGGCCTGGACATCACGGCCCCGGAGGGAACACGTATGGTTCGCGCTCGCCATGCCGCCGCCCTTGTTCTGACCGTATCGCTCGCCGCCGCTCCGGCCGTCGCATCGGACGAGCCCGACGAGCTCATGCCCGGACGGATCGTCCTCATCCGCAACGGCGTGCTGGCGAAGTTCATCGCCAAGGCCCCGGTGGCATTCGACCTGCCGGACGCGACCAACGATCCGATGGTCGAGGGCGCCTCCCTCACCATCTCCGACACCGGCGGTCCGGCAACCGACACCTTCTCCCTCCCCGCAGGCGCCGCGTGGCGCGCGCTCGGCAGCCCTCCGGGCTCCAAGGGCTACAAGTACAAGGGCACCGGCAGCGTCTCCGATCCCTGCCGCATCGTCCTGGTGAAGCAGAAGATCGTGAAGGCCGTGTGCAAGGGAGCCGGCGTGCAGCTGCCGACGCCGTTCAACGACGACGTCCGGATCGTCCTGACCGTCGGCACCGATTCGAAGAACTACTGCGCCCTGTTCGGTGGGTCGGAGGTCCGGAACGACGCGACGCTGCTCAAGAGGAAGAGCGCGGGGCCGCCTGCCTCGTGCGCCCCGGTCGCGACCACCACCACGACGCCAACGTTCACCACGACGACACAGACGTTTGGCAGCACGACGAGCACGTCGTCGTCGACGTCCACGACTATCGGCGGCCTCTGCTGCGGCGGCTACCAGTTCTCGGGCTTCATCAGCGACGGCGTCAACGCCGATACCTGCGGTACCATCCGCAGCGCCGACGGAAGCGAGTACGCCCCCGTCACGTGCGGCGGCATGTACGTCGGCGGCGGCGGCAACTCGATCACGCTGCCGCTCTCCACGCCGAACAATCTGAAGTGGGTCGTCGAGCTCACCAGCTGCACGGGACAGACGGCGACGATCGGCCCCACGACGTCCACCCAGACCCAGAGCATCCTCAACTGCACGAAGGCCCCGGACTGCTTCTTCGGCGGCCCGCTGACGATTCCGAACAATGCCACCCCGCCGGCCAGCGCCTGCGTGATCATCACCGTCGCAACCGACGCGTCGGGCACCATGAACTGCAGCTCGGGTGAAGCGCAGATCGACTTGCCGCTCACCGCGGACATTTTCCTGACCGGCGACAGCCTGCCCTTGAGGCCCGGCCTGCAGCCGTGTCCGCTCTGCACCGGTGGCCAGGTGGGCGTAACGAACAGCGGTGTCTGCGAGGGCGGCACCAACAACGGCATGGCCTGCACGCCCGCCAACACCGACGTGAACGGCGTCAACGGGATGGATCCCTCGTACCCGACCAGCCACGACTGCCCGCCGCTGCTGAGCGCGGGCATCGGCGCGATTCCCATCGGCCTCAGCCTCGACAGCGGCACGATCAAGTGGACGGGGACGCCCGCCAATAACCCGTCCTCCGGCTCGCAGACGCGTGTGTTCTGCGGCTACTGCCGCAACCCCGACACGACCGCCTTCGAGAGCCCGTTCCATCAATGCTGGGAGAACGGCCCGTTCGGCAGCGCGTGCGAGGCACCGAACGACGTCTGCCAGCAGCGTAACCCGGGGGCCTTCGGCCCGAACGGCGCGGGGGTCAAGACGATCCAGGTCGTCGGGTCCGCGGCGGGCAGCATCGTCGACGGGCTCGCGCACGCGCAGACGTTGGCGAGCGTGTTCTGCATCCCGCCGACGGGCAACGCGATAGCCGACGCCGGGGCCGATCTGCCGGGTCCGGCCGCGATTCCCTTGAAGGGGCTGCGAAAGCTCTGCTCGACGGCCGACAACTGCCCCTGAGCGGCGCCGCAGGGTCCTCACCCCTCTGCGGCCCCCGTTCTCCCCAGTTGGCGTGAGCGGTCTTTCGATCCGGCACGCGTATCCTGCGTCCACCGGGGGGGACGCAGACGATGATCGGGATCCGCGACGCCGTAGCCTTCGCGCTCAGCCTCATGCTGGCGGCCACACCGGCCGTTGCGGCCGACGAGCCGGACGAGCTGATACCCGGGCAGAGCGCGCTCATCCGCTACGGCGTGGTGGCGAAGTTCATCTCCAAGCCGGCGACGGCGTTCGACCTGCCCGACGCGAACAACTCGCCCATCGTCGAGGGCGGCGTCCTCTCGATCTTCGACACCGGCGGCGGGGAGATCGACAACTACGTCCTGCCCGCAGGCCCGAAGTGGACCGGGCTCGGCAGCCCTCCCGGCTCCACCGGGTACAAGTACCGCGGGAGCGGCATCCTCACCGACCCGTGCCGCGTCGTCCTCGTGAAGCAGAACATCGTGAAGGCCGTGTGCAAGGGAAGGGGCGTCGAGCTCGACACCCCGTTCATCGGAGACGTCGGGGTCGTGCTCTCCCTCGGCACCGACACCAAGCGGTACTGTGCGCAGTTCGGCGGCACGACGCTCCGAAACGACGCCGCGCTGTTCAAGGCGAAGTCCGCGCTTCCGCCGGCGCAGTGTCCGGTGGTCGGGACGGAGTCGACGACCACCAGCTCCACGGTCGTCGGCTCGACGACCACCACCTCGACGATCGGCGGACCCTGCTGCGGTGGGCTCACGTACTCGAGCTTCATCAGCGACGGCTTCACCGGCAACACCTGCGGCACGATCCGCACCGCGGCCGGCGCCCAGTTTGCGCCGATCGGATGCGGCGGCCTCTACGTCGGCGGCGGGCAGAACTCGATCACGCTGCCGCTCGCCACGCCCGACTTCCTGCACTGGGTGGTCGGGATCACGAGCTGCACGGGACAGACGGCCACGGTCGGCGCCACCACGTCGACCCAGACCGGCAGCCGGCGGAACTGCACCGACGTCGGCTGCTTCTTCGGCGGCCCGCTCACGATTCCGAACAGCTCGAGCACGCCGACCAGCGCGTGCGTCATCATCAGCGTGGCGTCGCCCGCGTCCGGCAGCATGGACTGCGGCACCGGCAGCGCCGACATCGACCTGCCCCTGGACGCGGGCATCTTCCTCACGGGCGACAGCCTGCCGAGTGTCCCCGGTATCCAGCCCTGTCCGCTCTGCAACGGCGGCTCGCCCGGCGTACCGAACAGCGGCACCTGCCAGGGTGGCACCAACGACATGGGCGCGTGCACACCGGCCAACTCGATGCAGGGCCCCTCGTACCCGACGAGCCATGACTGCCCGCCGCAGCCCTCGCTGGACATCGGCACGATCCCGATCGGCCTGGCGCTGGATTCCGGTACCGTGAACTGGGTGGGCACGGCGGCGAACAACCCGGCGTCCGCGGCGCAGACGCGCGTCTTCTGCGGCTACTGCCGCAACCCCGAAACGGGGGCATTCCAGAATCCCTTCCAGCAGTGCTGGCAGAACGGTCCCCTCGGACCGGCGTGTACCGTGCCCTTCGAGTCCTGCCAGCAGCGCAGCGTCGGCGCCTTCGGCCCGAACGGCGGTGGCGTGAAGACCATCACCGCCGTCGGCGCCCCCGCAGGACCCCTCGTCGATGGGCTCTCGCACGACCAGACCCTGGCGAGCGTCTTCTGCATCCCGCCGACGTTCACGCCGACGGTCGACGCCGGGGCGGACCTCGGCGGCCCGGCAGCGGCGGCGCTGCACGGGACGCGGAAGCTCTGCTCGACCGCGAATCCGTGCCCGTGAGCTGAGCCGGCCCGACCGGACTTTTTTGCTTCCTTGACGGCGGAGCGGGACGCTCCGATAACCCCCGGTGCGCCGCCGGGGGGCCGGCGCGATCCCAACACCCGATCCACCGCACTCGCCCATGGAAGGCCGGGGAGACGACCGCCAAGATCCGTCGCCCGTCGCGCGGGCGCTGCGGCAGGCCGTCGCCCGACGCCTACCCCTCTTCGCCGCCTGCTGGCTCGCCACCGCGGCCGTTTGGGACGGCGTCCTCGTGCTCGAGTCGCTGCTCTCGGCGGGTAGCGCGGTCGCCCTGTTCGTGGTCCGGCTTGTGCTGGTGCTCGGCGCCATCGGCGCCTGCCGCGCCCGTCGCGAGGCACCCTGGATCGTCGGCATGGTCATCGCGCTCTGCATCGTGCTGGGCGGGCTCTCGACGGCGGTCTTCGCCGCTGTGCACGGCAAGGGCGACGTGCTCGCCTTCCAGCTGCTGACGCTCTACCTCGCCTCGTCCATCTGCTTCGTGTGGGGCTGGCGCGCCGCCGCGATCGTGCTGGTAGGGACGACCACCCCATGGCTGCTCGCGCTGCCCTCGATGACCTTCTCGTTCCCACCGCTCGAGCTCCTCACCGCCATCCTCACGGGCTCGGCGCTGACGCTCACCATCGCCGAGGGCGAGGCGCGCACCTTCCGGGCGGCGGTGCGGAATCGCGTGCGGCAGGAGCAGAGCAAGCTCGAGCTGAGGGCGTCGCGGGACGCCTACCGCGAGGCCGCCGCGATCGCGCAGACGGCCCGTGACGAGGCGGAAGCCGCGACGCGCGCCAAGGACGAGTTCATCGCCCTCTGCTCGCACGAGCTCCGCTCGCCGCTGGCCACCATCAACATGTGGACCGGCCTCCTGGAAACGGGGAAGCTCTCGGGCGCCAAGACGGCGCAGGCGATCGCGGCCATCGATGCGAGCACGAAGCACCAGGCGCGGCTGATCGCCGACCTGCTCGACGTGTCCTCGATCGCCTCGGGGAAGCTCCGCCTGCGCTGCACGGCGGTCGATCTCGGCTCCCCGACCCGCACCGCGCTCGACGCGGTCCGCGCCCTCGCCGCGGAGCGCAACCTCCAGCTGGAGGCGTTCATCCAGGACGAAGCGGCCGTGATCTGGGGCGATGCCGGCCGCCTGCAGCAGATCGTCTGGAATCTCCTCTCCAATGCGGTGAAGTTCACACCCCCGGACGGCCGCGTGACGCTCCGGCTCGAGAGCCACGATCGCCAGGCCCGGCTCGTCGTCGAGGACACCGGCGAGGGCATCGCGCCCGAGTTCATGCCGTACGTCTTCGAGCGCTTCTCGCAGGCCGACACGTCGACCACGCGCCGGCACGGGGGGCTCGGCCTCGGGCTTTCGATCGTCCGCGATCTCGTGAACGCGCACAGCGGGACGATCGCCGTCGAGAGCGCCGGCCGCGGTCGGGGCAGCCGTTTCATCGTGACGCTGCCGCTCGGTCCGCGGAAGGCCGCCGAGCCGTACGCCGTACAGCACCGGTCGAGTCCTCCGGAGACGGTCCTCGCCGGCATGGAGGTGCTCGTCGTCGAGGACGACCAGAGCGCGCGCGACGCGATTGCGACGGTGCTGGGACGTTACGGGGCGAAGGTCCAGGCGGTCGATTCGGCGGCCGCCGCGCGCGACACCCTGGAGCGGCGACGCGTCGACATCCTCCTCACCGACCTCGCGATGCCCGAGGAGGATGGCTATCAGCTCGTGGCGCAGCTCCGCCGCCGCGGCATCGGCGTTCCCGCCGCGGCGCTCACGAGCTTCGCCGGCGACGAGCCACGGCGCCGGGCGCTCGCGGTGGGCTTCGGGGCGTACCTCACGAAGCCGGTCGATCCCACCGAGCTGGTCGAGGCGCTGGCCACGCTGGCGCGATCGGGATCCGCAGCCTGACTATTGGCCCCCGCCCCCGCGCGGCATTGGCTCCATTGAACGGGGCTACGCGTCGGCTAGAGGGGAGACATGGCGAGACTTCGCTACCTCGAGGGGCGCGAGGCGGGGCTCCTCGCGCGCATCGTGCAGGCGCTCTTCCGCCGGCAGCTCGGACGCGAGCTCAACCCCACCAAGGTCATCGCACGCGTGCCGCGGGCGCTCCTCTGGTCGTTCCTCTCGAACGCGATCATGGGGACGGGGCGCTGGAGCATCGGCCGCGAGCTCGCGCAGCTCGTCCGCGTGCGTGTGGCGGCGCTGAACGGCTGCCCCTTTTGAATGGACATCAACGCCGCCGGGGGCGGCGCAGCGGGAGCATCGCCCGAGAAGATCGAGATCGCGCTCGGAACGCGGACGGACAGCGCCGGCATCCTCAGCAGGCGCGAGCGGCTGGCCCTCGAGTACGCCGATCGGGTCAGCGCGACGCCGGTCGACGTGCCCGACGCGTTCTTCGCGGAGCTCCAGGCGGAGTTCTCCGAGCGCGAGATCGTCGAGCTGACCGCACAGATCGCGCAGGAGAACGGCAACGCCAAGACGAGCCGCCCGCTGCGCGTCGAAGCCAACAACTTCTGCACAATGCCCCTGCCGAAGCCGAAGGATTGATAGCCCGGAAGGCGATTCTCCGCGCGCGAAGCGCGCGGCCGAGCGTCAGCGAGCCGGGGGAAGAGGCTCCACGCGGCTTTGCCGCGTGGAGAAGGGGGCCAGAGTCCCCCTTTAGACTACGACATACGTCGGCGGAACGGGCCGCTGATCTCGTACGTGATCCCCGAGCCACCGCCGCGCTGCGAGCTCACATAGAGACGCCGCCCCGTCGGATCGAACGCCGGCCCGGCCAGCTCGGAGCCGTCCTGCCCGACGACGCGCAGGAGCGGCGCGACGACGCCGTCGGGGGTGAGCATGACGAGCTCCATGTTGCCGCCGTCCTCGGCGACGAAGAGATCGCCGCTCCGGCCGTGCGTCACGTTGTCGACGCCCGTGAGCTGCATCGTCGGGTCGAGCGCGGCGTCGTAGAAGACCGTGAGGCGATCGTTCACCGTGTCGAGGTCCCAGACGCGGTTGTCGCCCTTGGTGGTGAAGTAGACGTGATTGCGGCGGCAGGTGATGCCCTCGCCGCCGTTGAACGCCGTGCTCCCCGGGACCTGCAGGCGCGTCGGCGTGTCGACGCCGATCACCGGGTTCGGATTCGGGACGACGGCCCAGGAGACGTCCTGGCCGCTCACGATCGCCACCTCGAGCGTGCCCGCGGAGAGATCGCGCCAGCGCGTCGGCGTGAAGCGATAGAGGCAGCCGTTGGGCACGTCCTCGGTGAGGTAGAGCCGGCGCTCGCGCGGGCTCAGCGCGACGGCCTCGTGCTGGAACGTGCCGAGGGCGCTCCGGCGGACCGCGGCGTCGACGCCGCGCGGGTCGCACTCCCACACGTTGCCGCTCACCGTCTCCTCGCACGAGAGCCACGTCCGCCAACGCGTGGCGCCGCCCGCGCAGTTGCGCCCCGTGCCGGTGCAGATGGCATAGGCGTCGACGACGGAGCCGTCGCGCGCGAAGCGGAGGGCGCTGACGCCGCCGGCGGGCGCGTTGCGCTCGCTGTTCGCGACGTAGATCCAGCCCCCGGGCGCGCGGAAGACCGCGCCGCCGTCGGGAAACGGCGGCCAGACGTAGCCGGTCGTCCCGACGACGCTTCCCCCGCGCGCCACCTCCCGCGACGTGAAGCCGGCGGGCAGCATGATGCCGTTCGCGTCGGCCGGGCCGAGCGGGCCGTAGGGACCGTCCGCGGCGACGGCCATGGCGCCCCCCCAGGGCGAGCGCGGCAGGATGCCTGCCGCGGCGAGACCGGCCATCACGCGGAGAAAGGCACGTCGTTCCATGCGCCGGCTCGTCGTCCATTCGTGCCCGCCTGTCAACAACAAAAGGGGGACTCTGTCCCCCTTCTCCACGTGGCGAAGCCACGTGGAGCCTCTTCCCCCGGCTCGCTGACACTCGGCCGCCCGCTTCGCGCGCGGAGTCAACATCGGACTTGAACCAGCCGCCCCCGGACGCTACCTCTCTGGCCCCAATGGCCAAATCCAACGGGTTTCTCCGCTTCGCCGGCACGCCCGGCTACATCGCGTCCGGCCCCCTGGTCGACGCCGTCAACTGCGCCATCGCGCTCGAGCGCCCGCTCCTGATCAAGGGGGAGCCCGGCACCGGCAAGACCGTGCTCGCCCGCCACGTGGCCGAAGGCCTCGGGATGCCGATGATCTCCTGGCACATCAAGTCGACGAGCAAGGCCGCCGACGGCCTCTACGTCTACGACACCGTGCAGCGGCTGAACGACAGCCGCTTCGGCACCGGCGACGTCTCGGACATCCGGCGCTACATCAAGCACGGCCCGCTCGGCGAGGCCTTCGCCGCCCCGGAGCGGCGGGTCCTCCTCATCGACGAGATCGACAAGGCCGACCTCGAGTTCCCGAACGACCTCCTCCGCGAGCTCGACGAGATGCGCTTCACGGTCCTCGAGACCGGAGACGAGGTGGTCGCGAAGGAGCGGCCCGTCGTGCTCATCACGTCGAACAACGAGAAGGAGCTCCCGGACGCGTTCCTCCGCCGCTGCATCTTCCATTTCATCGAGTTCCCGGACGTCCCGCTCATGCGGAAGATCGTCGCCGTCCATCATCCCCACCTCGAGGCCAAGCTCCTCGACCAGGTGCTGATCAAGTTCTACTGGCTCCGCGAGCAGCAGGAGCTGCGAAAGAAGCCCTCGACCTCGGAGCTGGTCGACTGGATCAGCGCGCTGCTCAAGGCCGGCATCAGCCCCGATCAGATGGAGGCGCACATCCCCTTCCTCGGCGCGCTGCTCAAGAAGGAGCAGGACGTCGACGCGCTCCAGCGCTACGACGAGCGCACCGGCAAGTACCCGCAGCGCTGGGCCGACCTGGGACCCCGCTACAACCAGTAGCACGCGATGTTCCTGGATCTCTTCTACGGTCTCCGCCAGCAAGGCGTGCCGGTCGCCATCCAGGAGTGGCAGACGTTCCTCCGCGCGCTCGAGGAGGGGCTCCACGGCTCGAGCCTGCTCCGCTTCTACCACCTCGGCCGCGCGTGTCTCGTGAAGAGCGAGACCTTCTTCGACGCCTACGACCGCGTCTTCGCGAAGGTCTTCAAGGGCGTCGAGGGTGCCCTCGGCGACAAGGTGACGGAGGAGATCCTCGAGTGGCTGCGCGACCCGAAGAACTTCCCGAACCTCTCGCCCGAGGAGCTGGCGGCGCTCGAGCGGCTCTCGTCGGACGAGCTCATGCGGAAGTTCCTCGAGACCCTCGGAGAGCAGACCGAGCGCCACGACGGCGGCGGGCGCTGGGTCGGCACGGGCGGCAAATCGCCCTACGGCCATGGCGGGCAGCACCCGACGGGCATCCGCGTCGGCGGCGAGGGCAAGAGCCGCTCGGCGATGAAGGTGGCCGAGGAGCGGCGCTTCCGCGACTACCGCACGGACGTCACGCTCGACATCCGCCAGCTCCGCGTGGCGCTCCGGCGGCTCCGCGAGCTCACGCGCACCGGCGCCGAGACCGAGCTCGACCTCGACGAGACGATCGACGAGACGTGCAAGAACGCGGGCGAGATCGAGCTGATCTTCCGCGCGCCGCGGAAGAACGACGTGCGCGTCCTCCTGCTCATGGACGTCGGCGGCACCATGGACCCGTACCACGCGCCCGTGAGCCGGCTCCTGACGGCGCTCCACGAGGAGCGGGGGCTCCGCGAGCTGGAGGCCTACTACTTCCACAACTGCGTCTACGACGCCGTCTACAAGACCGCCCGCATGCTGCGCGCCGACGCCGTGCCGACCGGCGATATCATGCGGCGCCTCGACCCGCGCTGGAAGGTCGTCTTCGTCGGCGACGCCGCCATGCATCCCGCGGAGCTCCTCGAGCCGAACGGCCAGATCGACCCGCGCCGCACGTCGGAGACGCCCGGCATCTACTGGCTGCACCAGATCGCGGCGCACTTCGACCGCGGCGTGTGGATGAATCCGGAGGCGCCGCACGACTGGAACGGCTACCCGACGACGCGCGTCATCCAGCGCCTGTTCCCGATGTTCCACCTGAGCGTGGACGGGCTGGCGGATGCGGTGCAGGCGCTCGTCGGGACCAGGACCTAGTTGCACAGTCGTCATTGACGCGCCTCTGGTCGGTGTGCGACGTCCGGCGCCTGCGGACGCCTGGAATAGTCACTCTCGCGCTGCTCGTCGCGCTCGGCGCAGCCGCCGGCGCGCAGGTCGATTGCAGCGATCCGGACAACCTCTGCACCGGCGACCCGTGCGTCATTCCGGTGATCGAGCCGGCGAGTCCGTGTGTCGTCGCGTTCCCGGGCGAGCTGATCATCGAGGGCCTGCGCAACGTGGAGAACGTGGACTTCTCCGCCCTGAAGATCACCGTCGCCGGATCCGTGAAGGGGCGTCGCGGAACGGGCGGGCAGCTCGCGCTCCGCTCGAGCGGCGATCTCGACCTGAACGGACCGATTCAATTCGACGGTGAGTCGTCGATCACGCTCGACGCCATCGACCGCATCACGCAGACCGCGCCGATTCGGATGAGTGGCGGCGACGACACGCCGGTCGACTCGATCCTGTCGATCCACGCACAGTCTCCGATCAGCCTCCAGGCACCCATCGTGAACACCGGCGGGGCCGATGCCGTCGAGATCGGGTCGTTCGAGGGCATCAACGTGTCCGACATCACCAACCGTCGAAGAGGCGCCGGGCCACAGCCCTCGCTGCTGATCGGCGGCTCGCGAATCAATCTCAACGGCACGGTGTCCGCCGACGGGCCCGTCGACCTCTCCGCCGAGAACGACATCGAGGTCCGCGAGCCCATCCGCGTCGGTGGCCCGCATCTGACCATCGACGTCGCCGAGGCGCCGCTGACGGTCGAGGCGCCGATCACGAGCACCGGCCGCGCCAACGGGGGACGATGCGGGGCGATCACCCTCCGCGCCGGCAAGGGCGTCCCGATCGTCGACGCGCCCATCGTGTGTGCCGGTCGTGCCGGCGGTGACGGCATCAGGCTCAGCGGCGACAGCATCCGGGTGAACAGCACGCTCAAGACCGTCTCCAAAGACGAGACCGGCGGCGATATCGTGCTCGAAGCCGGCGGGAGCTTCGGAGTCGTGACCGTCACGGGCGACATCCTGGCCCGAGGCAGCCGGCCGGGAGACGTCGTCGTCGACGGCCAGACCATCAGCTTCGAGGACGCGACCGTGAAGTCGAGCTCGCGGCTCGGCGGCGGAGCGCAGCGCTACACGGCGACGGACGGCGACATTCTGCTCCAGGGAACGTTCAACGCCGCCAAGGGCGGCACGATCCAGGCGACTGCTACGGGCAACGTCACGACGGACGGCGCCTTCGCGGTCGGGACGGGGGGCTGCATCGGGCTCTCCGCCGGCGGATCGGTCTCGTTGGGCTCGAGCATCTTCGACCAGACGCCCACGACGAGCTGTCCCTAGAGCTGCTCGAAGCGCGCGCCGAGTTCGGGAATGCTTCCCGCCGGCAGCGCCAACCGCCGCGAGCAACGAAGGTCGATCGCTTCCGGGCCCTCCGGGCGCGACGAGTCCACGCGCACGGCGAGACGCAGTGGTGAATCGGGCCACTCGTAGACGAGCAGCCCACGCTCCGCGCGCTCGCGCCCGCCGACGAGCTCGCCCCACTGCCGCCGCGCCGCCTCCGCGCTCCGCGCGGTGAGCCGCAGGCCGACGACGTGCGCCGGCGGCTCCGCGGGTCGGGGACCCTGCGGCACCTCCCATCCCGCGTTCCAGGGCGGCATGTCCGGCGGCAGCGGATGCTCCTCCGCGAGCTGCACCACGATCCCGAGCGCCTGCTTCGGGTGAAGGAAGAGCTCCTTCCAGTACGGGGAGTCGTCGTTGTAGCCGACGACGTCGAAGCCGCCGCGCCGCACGCGCTCCGCAGCCGCGGCGATGTCCGGCACCTTGAACGTCACGTGATGGATGCCGGGCCCGCGCGCGGCGAGGAAGCGATGCATGAAGCCGCCCGGCGCGCCGAGCGGCTCGAT
>Ga0111539_10006475_pt1 | contig 15085 bp, 13 predicted proteins | sample RhiMethybrSRZTD1_FD_79667 | JGI IMG/M metagenome (GOLD analysis project Ga0111539, IMG submission 79667) | Populus rhizosphere microbial communities from Tennessee, USA - Rhizosphere MetaG P. TD hybrid SRZTD1 (version 2) (version 2) | ecosystem: Host-associated > Plants > Roots > Rhizosphere >... | reverse complement strand
TCCCTCCATTCAAGCCCTGGTGTTTGTGTTCGCCGTCTTCGTGGTGCTGGTGAATCTGCTCGTGGATATTGTCTATGCGTTCTTAGATCCACGCATTCGGTACGCCTGAAGAAAGCGAGGCGGATGATGAAAGCTGACGTACAGGTTCTGGAGCTGCCAGCGCTGCCGCAGCGACGCCCTGCCAGGCGATGGCGCCCTCTGTGGTTGTTTGTCAAGCGTAAGCCGCTCGGTGCCATAGGTGCGGGGCTGTTAGCCATCTTTGTGGTGATGGCCATCCTGGCCCCGGCTCTGGCTACGTATGATCCGGACCTCAACGACTACCGCGCCCGGGTCAAGCCGCCGTCGGCCCAACACTGGTTTGGGACCGATAACTTTGGGCGGGATACATACAGCCGGGTCGTCTATGGGGCGCGGCTTTCGATCTATGTCGGCGTGTTCTCGACCCTGCTCGGTACCGCGCTCGGGGCCTTTGCTGGCCTGCTGAGTGGCTTCTTTGGGGGCCGCGTCGATCAGCTCATCCAGCGCCTGGCGGACGTGATGTTTACCATTCCTCCGCTGGTGCTGGCCATGGCGATTGTCACCATGCTGGGTCCCTCGCTGATCAACGTCATCATTGCCATTGCTATCCCTCGTCTCCCGAATACCAATCGGGTTATCCGTTCGGCTGTTCTCTCGGCCAGAGAGAGCCTCTATGTCGAGGCGTCGCGTGCTCTTGGTTGTTCGAACTGGCGCGTGATGTTGCGCCACCTCCTGCCTAACGTGACCGCGCCCATTATTGTCGTCGCTACAGCTGGCCTAGGAGGCGCTATTCTGGTCGAAACATCGCTGAGTTTTTTGGGGCTGGGGGTGCCACCGCCAGCCCCATCGTGGGGCCGTATGCTCTCAGTGGAAGGCATGCGCTATTTCGAGACGGCGCCGTTGATGGCGATTTTCCCCGGTGTCTTTATCAGCGCTGCTGTGTTTGGCGCTAACCTATTTGGCGACGCCCTACGGGATGTGTTGGATCCCAAATTGCGTGGTCGCTAAGTGCGCAAGGACTGGCGATGATGATCACCCTCGCGACTCTCCTCTTATGCCTCAGTGTGCTCTTATGTGCCGGGACGCTGCTCCAGTACCTGGTCATCTCGCCCTATGGCGCCTCCAGAGTTGAGGAAATTCGTCGTTTGCGACAGGAAGGACTGGCGGTCAATCAAGACGGGGAGGCGTGACCGGTAAAAAGCCAACCAGGCAAAGGTGGCGGTAGCATTTCCTGCCTTCTAGGTGTATGATACATAGAGATGTCAGTATGTTCATCATCTATAGATATAGGATCATCCACCCACCATAGACATGATCGGGGCGGGATATCGGTACACATGGAACCCGTTCTGCTGCTTAATGCCTCGTTTGAACCGCTACGAGTGATCAATTGGAAGCGTGCCCTGACATTGGTGTTTGCCGGCAAAGTGGAAGTCGTGGAAGAGTATACCCGTGAAATCCACAGTATTAGCCTGGCGGTACGTCTACCGGCCGTGGTGCGCTTGTTGACCCTCATCCGGGTGCGAGGTACGGGGGTGAAGTTCTCACGCCAGAATATCTATGCCCGCGACAACTATGAGTGCCAGTACTGTGGGTGCCAGCCTTCAGTAAGTGAACTCACCTATGACCACATCATTCCACGAGCGCACGGTGGGCCGACAGACTGGACGAACATCGTCACCTGTTGCATTCCCTGCAACCGGCGTAAAGGGGGGAAATCGCTCGAACAGTCCGGGATGCATTTGCGCCACCTGCCGAAGAAACCGACCTGGCAACCATATATCACCATGGCCGTAGGGATGCGTAACCCGCCGGAAAGCTGGCGTGGGTATCTGGCTTGGCATAACGGCCAAGAGTGACGAAGCGTTCTCGACCTATTTGTTTCGGCTCCTTCCACACACACTTTCGTTCTTCAGCAGAAGGGGAGGAGCTTGATTTTTCCACCGTCACCCCTTGACACCTTTATAGCCCTTGGTTATCGTTACTAGCACTCAACGTGGTCGAGTGCTAACAATTCCTTGCGCAGTGGAGGCGGATAGCGCTCGAGCATGTAGTTTCGTAGCCGTGTTGGTGAACAGTAAGCGTAATGATAGTATAGGTAGGATTTGTTTGGGTTGTTCCTGTAGAGGAGGTCCGCAATGCAGTTTCGTCCCTTGCACGATAATGTGCTGGTGAAACGTCTGGAAGCCGCCGAAGAACAAATCGGTGGGATTATTATCCCTGATACAGCCAAAGAAAAACCGCAGGAAGGCAATGTCCTGGCGGTTGGCCCTGGAAAACTCCAGGACGATGGCACACGGCGTCCCGTCGGGGTGGTTGTGGGGAATAAAATACTCTTTGGCAAGTATGCCGGCACTGAGATCACCATTGACGGTGAAGAGTTGCTGGTACTCCGTGAGTCTGACTTGCTGGGCGTGATTGAGTAAGCTTGATTTTGCTATGGAGGAAGGAGCATAGTTATGCCTGCAAAACAACTACATTTTGGCGAAAAAGCCCGCGCTGATATTTTGACTGGTATTAACAAGCTCGCCAATGCTGTGAAGGTCACGTTAGGCCCTCGCGGTCGTAATGTCGTCCTCGACAAGAAATTCGGTTCGCCGGCCTCGACCAAAGACGGTGTCACCGTCGCCAAAGAAATCCAATTAGAAGATCCATTTGAAAATATGGGTGCGCAGATGGTCCGGGAAGTGGCCAGCAAGACCAGCGATGTGGCTGGCGATGGCACTACGACTGCGACCGTGCTAGCGCAGGCGATCTTCCGTGAAGGGCTCAAGCAGGTCACGGGCGGCCATGGCCCGATGGAGATCAAACGTGGCATCGAGCAGGCCGTAGATGTGGTGGTCGAAGAGCTACGCAAGCTCAGCCGTGAAGTCAAAGGCAAAACCGAGATTGCGCAGGTTGGGACGATTTCGGCCAATAACGATCGCACGGTTGGCGATCTGATCGCCGAGGCCATGGAGAAGGTTGGCAAAGATGGGGTCATCACGGTTGAAGAGGGCAAAACAGCCGAGACCTCGATGGACGTCGTTGAGGGCATGCAGTTTGACCGTGGCTATATTTCCCCCTACTTTGTGACCAATGCTGAGCGCATGGAAGCAGTCCTGGAGAACCCCTACATGCTGCTGAACGAGAAGAAGCTCAGTAACATGAAGGAACTCCTGCCCGTGCTCGAGCAGATTGCTCGGGCTGGCCGGCCCCTGGTGGTGGTCTCTGAGGACGTTGAGGGTGAGGCGCTGGCGACCCTGGTGGTCAACAAGCTGCGTGGCACCCTGCAGTGCGCGGCAGTAAAGGCTCCGGGCTTTGGCGATCGGCGCAAAGAAATGTTGCGCGACATGGCCGTGATCACCGGTGGCAATGTCATCTCCGACGACCTTGGCATCAAGCTGGAAAGCATCACACTGAACGATCTCGGCCAGGCCAAGCGCATCACGATCGACAAGGAAAACACCACGATCGTCGAAGGCGCTGGCTCCGCCTCGGATATCGAAGGACGTGTGAAGCAGATTCGGGCGCAGATCGAGGAAACGACCTCTGACTATGACCGCGAGAAGCTGCAAGAGCGTCTGGCGAAGCTTGTGGGCGGTGTGGCCGTGATCCGGGTGGGGGCCGCTACCGAAGCGGAGATGAAAGAGAAGAAAGCGCGCGTTGAAGACGCTCTGAATGCTACCCGCGCCGCGGTGGAAGAGGGTATTGTCCCCGGTGGTGGGGTAGCCTACATCCGGGCACTGCCGGCACTGGAGAAGCTGCAGCTTGGCGGTGATCGGCAGGTTGGCGTCAATATCATCCACCGAGCGCTCGAAGAGCCCCTGCGGATGATTGCCCTGAACGCTGGTGCTGAGGGCGCTACCGTGTTCCAGCGCGTGAAAGCCGAGTCAGGCACCACAGGATATGACGCCTCGAGTGACACGTATGTTGACATGGTGGCGCAGGGAATCATCGATCCTACAAAAGTGACGCGCATTGCCCTGCAGAATGCCGCGAGTGTGGCGGCCTTGCTGCTCACCACGGAGGCGCTCATTACGGAGCTGCCGGAAGACACGAAGCCAGCGATGCCTCAGGGTGGGCATCACGATATGGACGATTACTAAACATTGGCTCTGAGGGGCAAGGTGGCTTGCCCCTCAGCTACCATGGGCGCGGCAGGATTGCCGCGCTTGCATGGATGACTGCGATTTGCCCCCTGCCTGAGATTGTATTCGCGTTGTAATATTGCTACCTTGTTTATATCCCGTGTGGAGAAGGAATATGGCATGACACCCTTATCTACTGAGGATCATATTCGCCCAGGGCTCCTCCTCCAGGCGCAAGCGCCCCACCCACGCTGTGGGCTGTGCAGGGGAAGATAGGCTACGCACGCGTCAAGTGAGGCCCAGCGATGAGGGTACGACGGAGCGCTGTCCAATGCGAGAGGGACCAGGGAATTTTTTCGAGATTTGGGTGATTTAGATTACCAAAATTGGCATCGACCCGTTGCCACCGTAAAGCTCTTACTCTAGTGCTGTTGCCTGGTGAGCGCTTGGGCTTGCAGCTGGTGTGCGGGCTGCAGACACTCTGTGGTCACATGCGAATAAGGAGTATACCTCATGTTGCGTTACATGTTGTTTCCGCACCGAGGGAAAACCCGTATGCATGCGGTGTTACTTGGGCTCTGGCTTGGCTGCTTCCTGTCAGTACTGCCCCTCAAGGCAGCGCAGCTCTGGGAGGAGGGCAGCGGTGCTGCGACTGGTGAACAGCCCGTGCTGCCAGCATTTGTCGAGTTAGCCAAACATCTCAAGCCGGCGGTAGTGAATATCAGTAGTAAGCAAACAGAGGGAAAACCGGCTCCTAGTCGAGCGCCATTTGGCAGGGAGGAGAACGATCCCTTTCAGGAATTTTTTGACCGCTTCTTCGGAGGCCGTGGTGGCCCGAGGCGTCAGCGTTCAGGACTCGGTTCAGGTTTCATCATTAACTCGACCGGGTTCATTGTCACGAACAATCATGTGGTGGAGGGAGCCACAGAAATTAAAGTGACCCTGGCCACCAAGGAAGAATTTGACGCTACGCTCGTGGGACGTGATCCAAAGACGGACCTGGCTTTGATCAAAGTCAAAAGTCCTAAGCCGCTGCCCACAGTGCCGTTTGGCAACTCTGACGCCCTCGAAGTGGGGGAATGGGTCCTGGCCATCGGTAATCCTTTTGGCTTAGGGCATACCGTGACGTCCGGCATCGTCAGTGCCAAAGGGAGAATTATTGGCGCTACGAACTATGATGACTTCATCCAAACCGATGCCTCCATCAATCCTGGCAACAGTGGTGGCCCGCTCTTCAACATGCGTGGACAGGTTATTGGGATTAATACGGCGATCGTTTCCGGTGGCCAGGGGATTGGTTTTGCCATTCCCACTAATCTTGCTAAAGAGGTCTTGTTACAACTCCACAGCAAAGGCAGTGTCACGCGCGGCTGGTTGGGGGTGGCGATTCAGAGTATTTCTCCAGACCTCCTCAAAGCGTTTAATCTCGATGATACGCAAGGGGCCTTGGTCTCGGATGTCATGGCCGATGGTCCAGCCGCGAAAGCTGGCCTCCAGCGTGGCGATGTCATTATAGGGTTTCAGGGTAACAAGGTGCAGGATTCGACCGAACTCCCGCGTATGGTCGCCGCTATCGCACCGGGGACGAAAGTGCAGGTGGAGATATTACGCGGCGGCAAGAAGATGACAATTCCTGTCAACCTGGGGACGTTGGCGGAGGAGAAAGAGGCAGCGGCCAAGCTGCAGCCCTCTGATGTGGAAGAGAGTGTCGGACTGCGCGTCGAAGCCATTACTCCAGAACTGGCGCGTAGCTTGCGACTCGACAATACCAAGGGTGTCGTAGTGTCGCGTGTGGCGCCGGATAGCCCGGCAGCTGAAGCGGGTATTCAGCGGGGGGATATTGTCCGCGAAGTGAATCGCCAACCAGTAACAGATATAGAATCATACACCGAAGCGACCTCGCATCTTACCCCGAATACGCCAGCGTTGTTTTTGCTCGAACGCCGTGGCAGCAGCCTCTACGTCGCACTCAAACCAACGAAAGAGGGTTAAAAGGCACGCAGGAGGAGAGCACAGGATGATCGAGGTGAACCACCTCAGTAAATACTATGGTCCCGTGACAGCGATCCGGGATCTTTCCTTCAACGTCGCACAAGGAGAGATTCTCGGTTTCTTGGGACCCAATGGTGCCGGGAAAACGACCACCATGCGTATCCTGACAGGATTCATGCCAGCCAGTAGTGGACGCGCCGTGGTCGCCGGCTACGATGTCTTTGCACAAGCGCTCGAAGTGCGTCAGCGGGTCGGCTATCTGCCAGAGAACATACCACTGTATAGGGAAATGACCGTCAGTAGCTACTTGCGCTTCGTCGCGGAAGCGAAGGGCATTACGCGGCGCGAGCGCACCCGCAAAGTCGGTGAGGTGATGGAACTCTGCGGCGTGCACGAGATGGAGCGCCGTCTCATTGGGAATCTCTCGAAAGGCTATCGCCAGCGCGTCGGTCTGGCGCAGGCACTCCTCAATGATCCTCCTGTACTCATTCTTGATGAGCCCACTGTAGGACTCGATCCACGTCAGATCATCGATATCCGCCAGACCATTAAAAACCTCCGGCATAACCACACGGTCATCCTCAGCACCCATATCCTCCCCGAAGTGAGCATGACGTGTGACCGGGTAGTCATTATCAATGGCGGCCAGGTTGTGGCGGTCGACACGCCCGACAACTTGACGGAGCGTACGCAGCCCTATCGCTCTATTTATCTTGAAGTGCAGGGGCCTGAGGAGGCTGTGCTGGCACACTTGCAGGGTCTCCCAGGCGTGCTCACAGTGGCGAAGAATGGGGCCAACCCGAGCGGCGCTGCCGTCTACACCCTGTCAACAACCAAAGAGCGCGATATGCGGGCTGACGTGGCGCGGGCCATCGTGCAGCAAGGCTGGCAACTCCTGGAGTTACGGGCAGTGCGCCTGAGCCTGGAAGAAGTGTTCGTGCAACTCGTCACGGAAGAAGGGGAGGCCCATGCGTAGCATCTACGCAGTTTTTAAACGTGAAGTCAAAGCCTACTTCACCCTCCCCATCGCCTATGTCATGATGGGGGGACTCTTGTTTATCGTCGGGTGGCTATACTATCTGTCCTTCCGCTGGTTCTTAGGCGTCAGTTTTGAGGCCATGCGCAATCCGATGATGGCTAGCGACCTCGATATGAGCTCCATGGTAGTGGGCGCCACCATTAGTACAATCGGCGTGGTGAGCGTCTTTACCTTGCCCTTGCTGACGATGCGTCTGTGGGCAGAAGAAAAACGCAGCGGTACGGTCGAACTGCTCCTCACCTTCCCTTTGCGCGACAGTAGTATTGTGCTGGGCAAATTTCTGGCTGGCCTGGCTGTGTATGTCGTTCTGCTGCTGTTGAGCCTCCTCTATCCGCTCCTGGCAGGGCTGTATACCCATCTTGACCCTGGGCCCATTCTGGCCGGCTATCTCGGTACGTTTCTCCTTGGCGCCACACTATTTGCCTTTGGCTTTCTGTGTTCCACCTGGACCGAGAATCAAATTGTTGCCTGTGCCATTGCCTGGGCTGGTTTTCTTTTCTTCTGGCTCATCGGCCATGCAGCGGATTTTGCCGGGTCGGATCTGAGCAAGGTTTTGACGCAGCTCTCATTCGCCAAGCACCATGAAAATTTTGCCAAGGGCGTCATCGAAACGCAGGACGTAGCCTATTTTGTGCTGTTTACCGTGTTCTGCCTGTTTCTCACATTGCGCTCGATAGAGTCTACACGTTGGCGAGGATAAGAGGATGCAGCATCCGCCTGAGCCTACACCACCTGCAGCGCCACGCCGCACGCTGCGCCAGGCGTTCAACTGGCGTACTCTGAAGTATGGCAGCCACGCGTCACTGTTCACGGTCATCGTGCTGGCTGTAGTATGCCTACTTTACAGCCTGGCGGTGCAGCACAACCGGCGTTTTGACATAACGCAGGCGAAACGTTTTACGCTGGCAGAGCAGAGCGTCAAGCTCCTGCAGGGCCTGCAATATCCTATTAAAGTCATCGGTTTTTACAGTCTGGCAGAGCGGGACCGTGAAACATATACCGATCTCGTCAAGCAGTACACACAGCACACCGACAAACTCTCGTATGAGGTCATTGATCCTGACCGTCAGCCAGCAGTAGCCAAACAATATGACATCACGGCATACAACACCGTCGTAGTCGAGGGCAATGGTAAGAAGGAAAAGATCTCCCGCATAGAAGAAGCCACCCTGACGAATGCCATTCTGAAGGTAACCCGCAATACGAAGAAGGTCGTCTATTTTGTAACAGGTCATGGGGAGCCAGCGCTGACGGATAGCGACCGCACGGGGTATAGTGTGGCCAAGCAAGCGCTGGAAGACCAGAACTACACCGTTCAGGAACTGGTATTGGCCCGCCAGGCGCAGGTGCCTGATGATGCTGCGGTGGTAATCGTGGCAGGGCCGCGGCGTGACTTGTTAGAGTCTGAGACGGAGGCGCTCAGTACGTTTCTAGGGCGTGGCGGGCACCTCTTTGCGATGCTCGATCCAGAGACGGTTCCAGGTTTGGTGACCTTTGTGAAGCGTTACGGTATTGAGGTGGGCAATGATGTAGTCATTGAAACAAATCCGCTGGGACGCCTAGTCGGTGGGGATTATCTCATGCCCGTGGTCATGACCTACGAGCGCCATGCGATTTCCAAAGAACTCGGGAACGTGATGACTATGTTCCCCGTGGTGCGCTCAGTCCAGGTGGCGAAAGAATTACCCCAGGGGATTACGGCCCAGGGACTCGCCATGACTAGCACAGAAAGCTGGGCAGAAACCGATCTCAAAGCCTTGCACGAAGGTCAGACGGCGTTTGATCCTGAGAGCGACCGCCGAGGCCCTATAAGTATTGCAGCAGTTGCTACTATCAGTGTCGATAAGCCTGGCACATCCGCGAGTACCTCTGAATCGTCTGAGCAGCCCGACCAAGAGAAAAGTGCCACCCCACGTGCCGCCCGCTTGGTGGTGTTTGGCGACTCGGAGTTTGCGAATAACAACCTGTTTCCTGTACAGGGCAATGGCAATCTTTTCTTGAATACCGTGAGCTGGTTGGCTGAGGAAGAAGACCTCATTGCGATACGACCACGCAAAGGAGGTGGCAGTGGTCCTGTGATGCTGACCGCCGCCCAGGCTCCCCTGATCTTCTGGTTGCCAGTGGTGCTGTTACCGCTGGGGGTATTAGGGTCAGGAGCGGTAGTTTTTCTACGGAGGAAGTGGCAACAGTGAGTGGCAGAAAGACGCTGATCTGGGCCTTTGTTCTCCTCGTTTTGGCCGCATTTTATTATCTATACGAAATCCAGGGTGGACAAAAACGTCAGGAGGAGGCGAGCAAACGCGAGTTGTTGTTCCACTTTGCCGCGGACGATGTCACGGGCTTCACGGTCAAACGGGAGCAAGAAACGGTGCGGGCTGAGAAGAGTGATGGGCATTGGTATCTCACGGAACCGTTGGCAGTGCGCGGTGATGATCAGAAATACCATGAATTGACGCGGTATGTGGCGGAACTCCATTACACGCGTGTGGTGGAGGAACAGCCCCAGTCACTTGAACCCTATGGCCTGGCGACACCACGTCTGGAAATCCAGGTGACGCTCAAAGACCCGGCTAAGCCACTCACCTTGCGCCTTGGGGCTACCAATCCCACCGGGGGTAGTTACTATGCCCAGGCGGAGGGACACGCGCCGATTTATCTCGTCAGTGGGGTTGCTAAAGACGTCTTGGACGCGTCGCTGCATGCCTTGCGTGATAAAATTGTGCTGGTCTTCACGCCAGCCGAGGTGCAGGAAATACAGCTCGCCCGTGGCACTGATACGCCCGTGGTCGTGCAACGCCAGGCGGAAGATACCTGGCGTCTCACGACCCCAGTGAGCGCCAAAGCCGATGCTCAGCAAGTCCGTGCCATGATTCAGCGGTTGCATGATGTCAAAGTCCAGGCGTTTATTGCCGAGGACGCGACGGATCTGGACTCCTATGGTTTACAGACGCCGGCCTGGCATGTCAGCTTGAATGTCGGTCAGGACCATGCGCCGCTCACGCTCAGCCTGGGCAAGGTGGACAGCGAACGCAAAGGCGTCTATGCCAAACGCGACGAGATGGCGCCCGTGTATCTCCTGCCACAGGAGTTGTGGGACAATCTGCCCAAAACCGCTACGGCCCTGCGCGACAAAACGCTTATGAAGTACGAGCGCGAGCACATTACGCATCTAGAGATACAGGCCCCCAATGAGCGCATGGTCATTACCAGCACCGGTCCACGCCAATACACCATAGAACAGCCGGTACAGACGCCTGGTGACGGTGAGGCTATTTACAGTTTGCTCTGGGACATTCAAGACCTCAAAGCCAAAGACTTCGTCGCCGAAACGCCCGATGCACTCGATCTCTATGGCCTTGACGCGCCACGCCGACGCATCACTGTGTGGGAAAAAGCCCCTGCGGCCCAGGAGGCAACCCAGTACGAGCTGCTGCTCGGGGCCGAAGCCCCAGATGGGCAGGGGGTCTACGCCAGACTCGGGGAAGGCCCGGTTATTTATCTCGTGGGCAATACTGAAACCCAGCGTATCATGAGTAAAACTGCCTTCGACCTGCGCAATAAAAAACTCTTCGCCTTCACGGCAGACAAAGTACAGAAAATTCGCCTGCAATATCCTGCAGCAAACTTCACTATCGAGCGCCATGGCAATGCCTGGAAGCTCACCGAGCCCCAAAAGCAAGATATTCCACAGCGCTGGAAGGTCGATCACGTACTCTATGAACTGAGTACCCTGGAATACGCCCAAATCGTGGCCGATAGTCCTGATGATAGAAGTCGCTATGGTTTAGATGTACCCCAGGTCCAGATCACGATGTGGCAACAGGATGGCTCGACCCTCGGTCCACTGGTAGTCGGTACGACGACGGATACTGTCGTGCCAGGCACTAAGACGGTCTATGCTCAGGCTGGACCGCACACCCCGCTCTACGCCCTCAAAGCGGATTTTTTGGGTAGCTTGCCGAAGACGTCCAATGAGCTGACCGCTGCAAAATAAAATATGTTACTGAAACAATAAAGAAATATAAGGCCACATTGTCAAACAACCGGTTGTTTCGGCCAAGATGAGGTGGTATCATATTGGTATGGCTGACGCACCACATACGAGTTCCTCTACCAATACTTGTGACATCTGGAATTTGCCTGAAGCGAATGTACTGCTGATTGTGTGTATCTCCGGTAGCGTCGGCCACAAATGAGCTATGGTGAGCCGGTTAATGCTATGAATTCTTTTGCTAAGCGCGAGCGATGCTAATTGCTCAGACTACAGCTATGAGTTATTGCTGAGCCATGTTGCACTGCTGAGAGTACAAGCGCTCATAGTGATTCTTGTGACGATTAACCGGCCTCCATTAGGCTTCAGTTTTCCTGCCCTAGACATCTAACCTACACAACTGCTAGTCTTCATTGCATATCTTAACTCTTGCTCAATCCACCTGGTGGTGTCATGCGCATCTTTGCAGACGGCATCTTGCACGACAAAGTCGTCCTGGTCACCGGAGGCGGCACGGGTATTGGGCGTGGTATTGCCCTTGGCATGGCGGCTTATGGGGCACATTTAGTGCTGGCGAGCCGCAATATGGACCATCTCCGCGCTGTCGCACATGAAGCAGCAGCGCAGGGTATACGTGCGCTGCCAGTACGCACCGATGTGCGTGAGCCTGAGCAGATTCATGCCCTGATCCAGGCCGCTCTCGATACCTTTGGCCATATCGACGTGTTGGTCAATAACGCGGCCGGAAGTTTTTTGTCATCAGCACGTAAACTGACCCCGAAGGGATGGCATACTATCGTTGACACCACCCTGAATGGGACGTTCTATTGCAGCCAGGCTGCGGGCTTGCGCATGATCGAGCAAGGTGGTGGGAAGATCATCAATATCACCGCCACACTCCACTTCAAAGGTGCCCCTGGCCTGGTCGCTCCTACGGCGGCGAAGGCTGGCGTAGAAGCCCTCACCAAAACCCTCGCCCTGGAGTGGGCCAAGTTCAATATTCTGGTGAACGCCATAGCCCCGGGTCCCGTCTACACCCCAGGCGCAGACAGCAATCTGTGGTCCAACAAGGCCTTTCATGATATGGTTAAGCGTGGCGTACCCCTGGGGCGCTTTGGCACGGCTGAAGATATCGCCCACATGGCGATTTTTCTGGCCTCACCGGCGGGTGATTATATTACCGGAGCGACCATGGTGGTGGACGGTGGCGAGTGGCTGAAAAAAGGCCTGGAATAATGTCGCCAGAGGAGAAGGCGAGAAGATATATCGGCAGCGCTCACGGCTCGGTCAACTCCTCACGCAGGCGTGTGGCAATGATCTCTTCGTCGCCAGGCTGAAGATTAATGGGGTCGATGGCAATCTCGTCCAAGTAGCCGCCCTGATGGGCTCCCTGCTGCACGTAAATGTGAGGCTCACCCTGGGCGAGTGCCACCTGGATCGTATGGCCTGAGGGTCCTCCCCAGGCTGGCTCAAAGTAGATAACGGCATGCGGCAGGACGCGGTTCACGCCATCCTGTTCGACGACAGCACGAATACCGGGGATATCACGCACAGCGTCCACGATGCTGGTGCAGACCTCGTGGTAGCGATTCATCTCAGCTTCTTCATCCTCTGCCAGGAAGAGTTCGAGCGCAGTAACCAGACCCACGATCTCTTCTTTCGAGGTCTTGGCGGCCCGTCCTACCCCTTGATTCGGACTGCTGTTAAGCATGGCAGCCTGAATTAAATCTTTTCTTCCGACGAGTATGCCGGTACTCTGGGGGCCACGGATTCCCTTCCCACCGCTAAAATTCACCAAATCCGCTCCCAGCCGCACGTATTTAAACAGATTCTCGCGTGGTGGCAACATCGACGCGGCATCCACGACAACGGGTACACCATGCCGGTGCGCCATCTCGCATACATCTTCAAAGGCCAGAATCCCCGGCGGGCTCGTGAAGGGCGACACGAGGTAGACTACGCCGGCTGTCCTCTCGTTGATCGCACTCTCCAGCTCATACGGCGCTGTGCGGCGTCCTATGCCAATTTCGACCAGCGCACCGCCTGCGACTCGGAATGCCTGATCGTACATGAAGCGGTGCGCCCGCTGTATAATAAACTCGTTCTTCATGCCAGTGGTGTCCGGCAGGCGCGCTACTTTCGCAAGATCATCCCCCGTCATACACGCTGCTGCCTGTAATACCAGCCCTGCTGCTGCGCCACCCGTGACAAACGCGGCCTCCGCGCCAAGCATCCTGGCGATGGTGGCCCCTGCCGCTGCATTCAGCTCGTCTATATTGACAAACGCCTGCGACGCCTCGCGCATGGCTGCAATGGTTTCCGGACGCATGAGCGAGCCACCATAGCGGGTCGTCGTCCCAGCGCCATGGATCACGGGGCGCACGCCAAGTTTTTGGTAGACACCGGGTATGGATTGTGCAGGAGGCATAGGTAACTCCTCTCTGAGTGCTGCTCTCGGGCACCACGTGGCGCTGGCGCAACCATAGCATGGTGTGGACAGGGGGACAAGGCGAAAGGTGCTCCGGACTTTACTCGCTCTAGGCATTACCCTAAAATGCAAGATATCGTCCAGGGTGCAGCGCGCCAGGAGTGTTGAGCATGATAGCGGCCTTTGGCCATGAGAAAGGCGAGTATGAAAATCACCCGACTCGACACGTACTTCTTAGCCATTCCTCTCCCACAACCAGTGCGTACCTCGACGAGTACGATCAGCCAGGTGAGCGAGGTGATTGTCAAGTTGACCACTGATGCTGGCCTCATTGGTATTGGGGAAGCTCACGGACCGTTTTTGTTCCGCCAGGGACCGGAAGGCATGCGCGTGGTCAATGACATCGTGCAACAGATCACGCCCCTTGTGGTGGGTGAAGACCCCTTTAATGTCGAGCGCATCTGGCAGGATCTCTTTGCCCTCACCTATACCTCAGTGCGTGGCATTCCGCCGCTGGCGCGGCAGCAGCGGCAGTTGGTGACGGCCATGAGCGCTATTGACATTGCCCTGTGGGATCTCATGGGGCAGGCGACAGAGCGCCCGGTCTATGCTTTGCTGGGAGGAGCCCTGCGTCAGCGGGTGCCGGCCTACGCCACGGGTTTTTACTACAGGGACAACGAGCGTCCTGATGACCTGGCACGCGAAGCAGCACTCTATCTGGAAAAAGGCTATCGTACGCTGAAAGTGAAGGTGGGTGGCCTTACACCTGAGGAGGATGCCAGGCGCGTGGGTTTCATCCGCACCACCGTGGGGGATGACGTGGCCCTCATGCTCGACGCCAATCAGGGCTGGGATCTGCAGACGGCCATCCACGCCGCTCGCCTGTGCGAACCCTATAACATCTTCTGGCTCGAAGACCCCATGCCCTGGTACGATGAGCGCCACACACTGCAGCGCCTGAAAGCGGCGACGAGCATCCCGCTTGCCGCGGGAGAAACGGAATATACACCGTTTGGACTGCGCACCATGATCGTCGAAGGCCTGGTCGATTATGTCATTATCGACTCAACCTGGTCTGGCGGTCTGACCACCTGGCGCAAGGCTGCCACGCTAGCTGAGCTGTATCACGTGCCGATGGCTTCGCACCATGACCCGCAGATCCATATACACGCCCAGGCGGCCAGCCCGACTGGTTTTATTCTCGAATCTTTTGCTGACCCCACACGTGATCCGTTATGGTTCGAGCTCTTTCGTGAGCGCCCGGAGGTCGTCGATGGCCATATGGCATTACCTGACAAACCCGGGCTGGGGCTCGAGCTGCGTGAAGATACGCTGGAAAAATATGGCGTGAAAATTGGCTGATGATACGGAGGAGCACTCTCTGTGGCTGAGATTAACAGTGGGCAGGCCGTTATTGAGCTACTGAAGGCAGAGCAAGTACGGCATATTTTTGGCATCGTTGGTTCAACTTTTCTCGATGTCCTGGATGTGCTCTACGACGACAAGAGCGTCGAGTACATCAACGTGCGCCACGAGCAAGGCGCGGC
>Ga0111539_10006471_pt1 | contig 15088 bp, 6 predicted proteins | sample RhiMethybrSRZTD1_FD_79667 | JGI IMG/M metagenome (GOLD analysis project Ga0111539, IMG submission 79667) | Populus rhizosphere microbial communities from Tennessee, USA - Rhizosphere MetaG P. TD hybrid SRZTD1 (version 2) (version 2) | ecosystem: Host-associated > Plants > Roots > Rhizosphere >... | reverse complement strand
GCCGTTTCTCGCTGTGGCGAAGGCCGGGCCGCTCGGCGATTTCTCTGGCGGCGCGGGGCCGCCGGCACTGCGCGAGCCGCGCGGACTCGCCGTCGACGAGAACGACAGGCTCTTCGTCGCGGACTCCAGGGGCAATCAGGTCCTCGTCTTCGATCTCTGGAGCGAGCGGCTGCTGCGACGTATTGCTTTCGGGCACGAGCGTCCCACCGATCTCGCGGCGCATGGCCCGTTCGTGTGGGTCGTGCTTGCCTCGACGGGCCGCGTCGTGAAGATCACGGCCGGCGGTGGACCTGAGCCGTTCGCGCTGCCCGATGGCTGCGTGAATCCATCGCGCCTCGCCGTGTCGACCGATGGCACGATCGCCGTGCTGTGCGGCGCGGCTACGCCGACTGCACGGATATGGATCCTCGACGCGACAGGAAAGGCGCGCGAGTCGTTTGGCGAGCCGTTCGCCACAGATATCGAATGGCAGTCGCGGACCGTCCTCGTGATCGCCCGGCAACCCGGCGCGGACTTCATTCGCTTGCGCGTTGCTCAGCCGGCGCGCGAGCTCGTCGGACCGTTGCGGGCGCGCGGCTACGACGGCCTGGGCATCGTGCGCACACCCGAGCGTCTTGCGGACGGGAGCGGTCACGAATGCCACTGCGGCGATGCTTGCGATTGCGACTGTGGCTCGTTCCGCATCGGCTACTGGACTGCGAAGGGCTTGCGGCTCGCCGTGCCCGCGCACCTGCTCTACGAGCGCGTAGGGCGGCTGACGACCTATCGCCTCGACAGCGGTAAGTTTCAATCGCAGTGGGGTCGCATCTTTCTCGACGCATGCATTCCGCCGGGCACCAGCATCCACGTACGGGCCATCGCGCTCGACGACCAGGACGACGGCGCAACGCTGCCCCGCACACCGCCCGCAAGTCTCGAGCGGGTCACGATCCTGCGTCCGGATCTGTCGCCGCCGATGGTCCCGCTGGCGAGCATTCCGACCGATGACGCTATAGAACGCCTCATCCACGAGCGCGAAAGCGGCCGGGAGCTGCCCTGGACGCAGCCCGCTCGCGATGATCCCTTCCGGACTTACGAAGGTTGGATCGACGCACTGCCTGGCCGCTATCTCTGGCTGACGCTCGAGCTACGGGGCAACACGCGTGTCACGCCACGCATCCGAAGCATCCGTGCAGAACACCCGGCGCATGACTACTTACACCGGTTGCCGAAGCTGTTTTCGCGCGAGGAGCATGAAGCATCGTTCCTGCTGCGCTATCTCGCGATGTTCGAAGGCTTCCTCGGCGAGACGGAGGCGCGCGGCGTCGATCGCGACGTGCTGCTGACACCGCGCACTGCGCCGGACGAGGTGCTGCCGTGGCTGGCGAGCTTCCTCGGCCTCGTGCTCGATGAGCGTTGGGCGCGTGCGCCAAGGGTCGGCGGCCGGACGGCGGATGCGCGTCGCGAGATCATCGAGCTGGCAGCGTGGCTGTTTCGCTTTCGCGGCACCGTTGCCGGCCTCAGGAAGTTCATCGAGCTGTACGTGGGAGTGGACGTGGTGCTGCTCGAGCACTTCCGTCTCCGCGGAGGAATGGTGGCCATGCTCGGAGGCTCGGGCGCCGCTGCGCCGAGCTCCATGCTCGGCGTGGGATTCAAGATCGGCGATGCGCCCGGCGAGCCCGGAACAGCGGCGTCGGACTCGCATGCGCATCGCTTCACGGTTCTCATCCCCGCGCCGCTCACCGAAGAGCAGCTGGACGTCGTACGGCAGATTCTGGTCGTGCATCGTCCGGCGCATACGATCTTCGACGTCTGCACCGTCGGCGCGGGAATGCGGATCGGTCGGGGCTTGCACGTGGGTATCTCGTCGATGATCGGCGCAACTGGCGGCTTCGCGATGGCGCAGCTCGGCGGCAGCGCGTTGGGCCGTGGCGCGATCATCGGCCGGCCGTGGGGCGGCAGCACGATCGGCGCGAGCCGGCTGGGCTCGACCGCGAGGGTGCGGTGATGGCTGCCGTCCGCATCTCACACCTGCGCAAGCGCTATCGCATGCGAGCTGAGGCCGTCGACGAACGGTGGCGGCTCGACCGTGTACTGCAGACGACTATCGACGATGAGTTGTTCGACGCGGCGCTGGAGCGCGCGGGCATTCCAACCGGTGAGGAAGTCTGCATTCGGCGGGTGGACTCCGTCGTGCGCCTGGATCCAGCGCAGCACGACGCACGCCTGGCGGCGAAGTGGAGCGTGGCGCTGGCAGACGCCATCGCTCAATACCTGAGCGAGGGTGGGCCCGACGTCGTTCGGTATCGCACGCGCCAGGCGGCGCTCGTCGACATGGCGTGCGCGGCCACGCGCGGCGATCTCGCTCGTGCCTGGGCGTGGCGGTCGCTCGGAATCTGGCGCGGCGCCGATGTTCTCGAGATCAACGAAGCGCGCCGGGAAGCGGTTGCCGCACTCGGTCGCGAGCCGCGGGTGGCGCCGAGGGCGCTGGGCGTCCTCGCCCGACGCGGTTTGTTGCCGCTGCTTGTCTCGAGCGTGCGCGTGGAGGGATGGATTGCATTGGCGCGTGCGTCGCTCGTGGCATGGGGCGTCGACGAGTCCCTGGTGAAGCGATTGCTCGTTGCTGATGCGGACGTTGCCGGCGAAGCAGGCGAGGGGACGGCAGCGGAGCGAGTTGTGTTGCTCGCATGGTCGATGCTTGCGCATACCACGACCCCTGGCCCGTCTGCGTTGCTCGTTGACCATCGAGAAGTGGCGCGCGCGCTTGCAGTGCTCACACTGCTGGAGGTCGAACCAGCGCTAATCGCATCCGAGCGCGGAGTCGCGGTCGTGCACCAAATCGCGCAGCGAATGGCGGTGAAGGCTGCGCCGAAGACGGCCAGGCCATCGAATGAAACGAGCATCCGCGTGTCGTCGGGCACTCGAGTCGATGGCCTTCCCGATGAGTTGCCCGAGGACGGACGAGCGCGTGCCACGACGTCGTGGGGTGGGCTGTTGTTCCTGCTCCACGTCATTCGTGCGCTCGATCTGCCCGCAACCTTGCTGGCCGATCCTGCACTCAGCGCACGCTCCTTGCGTTGGACTCTGCATCAGCTGGCGATGCTGCTCATTGCGCTCGCTGAAGATGATCCTGCTGCGCTCGCCTTCGCCGGCCTCGCCCCTGGGTCACGCCCACCATCGTCAGATGAGCCGCCGCTCAATGGCACGGAGTCTGCCGTACTACACAGCGCGCACGCGGCGATCATTGCGACGCTGCGGGAGATCATGCGCGCCACGGACGAGGAGTCTGACGCTGCATTGGTTCAACGCGTTGCGTCGCGCAGCGCCGAAATCGTCGCCGAGCTGGCGTGGTTCGAGATCCGGCTCTCCGCCGCGGAAGTCAGCACCAGCGTGCGCCGCGCCGGGCTCGATCTCGATCCGGATTGGATTCCCTGGCTCGGCGTGGTGGTGAGGTTCGTCTATGTCTGAGTACCTCGCACGCAAATTCGCCGCGCTCGCCGGCAGGCTCGCGCAACTGCTCGACGAAGCGTCGATCTCTCGCGACGATTCGCTCGCGCCCGGGATCGTCTTCTTGCGGTCAGTCGCCGCGGGCGCGCGAGAGATCCCGGTGGACAGCGAGTCCCGGCAGCCAATCGATCGGCTCGCGGCTGCATACGCAATGGCGCCCATCGAGATCGATCTCCTGCTGCTCGCCGGGATGGCAGAGGAGCACGAAGGGTTTGCAAGTCTTTTTCGCACGCTGCATCCGCGCGGCGAGCCACGCCCGACAACCGGACTCGCGGCGCAGCTGCTCTGCAATTCGCCGCCCGAGCGCTCGATACTCCGTAAGCTGCTCGCGACGGGCAACGCCGTACGCAGCGGCGCGCTCGTGCTTGGCGAAGAGGGCCCATTCTTCGAGCGATCGCTCCTGCTCGCCGATTCGCTCTGGCCGGTATTGGCCGCTGTGGACACGTGGCCCGCGCGCATTCATCCGCTTGAGCTCGACGCAAACGAGCTCGGTCTGGAGGATTGGCTGGCCAGCGATTGCGTCGTGCGCGCGAGCGCCGCTCTGCGTCGGCAGCTGCCTGTATTCGTCGTCGTGGCGGCGGACGACGAGCTCGCGGCGGTTCATCGCGCCCTTGCGTTAGCCCGGCAGAACGGTGTGCGTGCGGTTGCGGTGGAGTTCGTAGCCAGAGCCGATACCGACGAGGTTCAACGCCTCGTCTCGCTGCACGCCGTAGCGCGAGGCGCTATTCCCATCGTGAGAGTCGCACACGCGTCGGATGGGCCAGTCCCCGAGGCTCCGAGCTTTCGCGATGCGCCGATCCCCGTGGTGCTCTGCGCCCGCGAGGGCACGTTCGTCATGCGGGGCTCGCGACCCGTGTTCACCTTGCGTGCCGATCGTCTGCCGGTTCGCGCTCGCGCCCGACTTTGGAAAACGCTGCTTCCAGAACTGCATGACGAAGCGTCGGCGCTGGCTGCGCGCTACGCGCTCGAGCCCCATGCCGCGCGCGATGTCGCCGCCGACGTGCGCGAGGGCGCCTCTCTCGAAGGACGCCCGCCGACCGGGAACGATGTTGCCGAGAGTGTGCGTGCGCGGGCGAACGTGTCGATGGCAGGAGGCGTGCGCGTCGTGCATCCGTCGGCGAGCTGGGACCGTCTCATCCTGCCCGAAGATCGTCGGCTGCAGCTTCGCGAGGCGCTCGATCGCCTGCTGCACCAGGGGCGCGTGCTCGACGATTGGGGATTCCTCGCCGGACGGCGCGGTGCACGCGGCGTGCGTATGCTCTTCGCGGGGCCGCCGGGCACGGGCAAGACGCTCGCGGCTGAAGTCCTCGCGCACACCATCGGTGTCGATTTGCTGGTGGTCGATCTCGCACGCGTCGTCTCGAAGTGGATCGGCGAAACGGAGAAGAATCTTTCCGACGTGTTCGACTCCGCCGAGCGTACCCAGGCGGTGCTGCTCTTCGACGAAGCCGATGCGTTGTTCGGCAAGCGCACCGAGGTCAACGACGCACACGACCGATACGCAAACCTCGAGACGGCCTACCTGCTCGCGAGGCTCGAGCGGTTCGACGGTCTTGCCATCCTCTCGACCAATCTCCGCGAGAACATCGACGCGGCGTTCACGCGCCGCCTCGAGTTCGTGGTGCCCTTCGATGAGCCGTCGGTCGACGAGCGCGCGGCGATCTGGCAATGCCACATTCCCGACAGCGCGCCGTTGGCAGCGGACGTTTGCGTCGACGAGCTCGCGTCTCTCTATCCGATCGTCGGCGGGCTCATTCGCAATGCCTCGGTGGCAGCTGCATTCGTCGCGTCGGCGACCGACTCGCCTATTTCACGGACCGATTTCGTGCATGCCGTCCGGCGCGAATACGAAAAGTCCGGGCGAGCATTTCCCGGTGTCCCAACTGGAACGTTCATCTCATAGGAGAAGCGCATGGCCATCACGCTCATGCAGTACTGGCAGCAGGAGTGCGACTTGCATGAAGCGGCTCGCACGGTCGGTCAGAGAGATCTGGCCTCGGCGCAGGCTGCGCTGGTCACGGCGAAGGCCAAACTCGACGCCGACATCTCTGCGCTGCAAAAGATCGTCAATGATGTCGCTGCGAACCGCGCGAAGCTTGCCACAGTGTCCGTGCCCTCCGAAGTCACGGCGCTCAACAATGCGATTCGCGATCAGATCATCAGCCAGCATGCGATGCAGGGCGTCATCCTGGACGGCCAGGAGACCGTTGCGAGCGTGCAGGCGGACGCTGACGACGCGGCTGCCGCAGTCAAACGCACGACGGACCGGCTTGCCGAGTACAACGCGGGGCTTGCTGCGGAGAAGGATGCGAGCCAGCAGCGGCAGCTGCTGAAGGCGAAGCTTGCAGCCTCGCCGTTCGACACGATTCAGGATGACGCGAAGGCCGCGAGGACCGGCGCGTCGGCCACAGATGCCAAAGGGCAGATCGACGCCAACTTCCCGGCGCCGCTCCAGGCTATCGCTGGCAAGCGACACGCAACACGCTCGGCACGCCTGGCGCAGCTTCGGCAGGCGCTCGTCGACGCGGAGACCGCGCTCGGCGCGACGCTCGCCGACACGTCGGGGCTATCGGGCGATGCTGCAGAAAAGGCGACGGACTTTCGCCACGCCGAACAGGCGCTGCGTGACTACGCGACCACGGCCGGCAAGCGCTATGAGAGCGCCGTCGCCGTGCTCGCCGATCTGCAGGCAAAGAAGAAGGACCCGAAGTTGACCGATGTCCTCACCAAGCAGGAGAAGCTCGATGTCGCGGCGAACGCTGCGCGCACAGCGGCGCAGGGGAAAGCCGAGCCGATCGATGCGGCCCGCAAAGCCGTGTATGGGGCGCAAGACGCGCTCGACGCGAAGATCGTCACGCAGATCGACACCGACGTGGACAAGGTCGCGACAGATGCTGCGTTGAAGACTGCGCGCGACGCGATTGTGACGAAGGCGAATGCTCTCAAGAGCGCCCAGGACGCGCTCGTCGCGAGTGGTGACAGAAAGGTGCTCGATGAATGGGAAGCCGTCGTTCAAGACCCGGCCTGGCAGGCACTCATCGACTACTTCGGCGCCATGGCGACGCTCAGCGAGCTCGAGGCAACCAAACCCGCGGACCTCGTCAGTGCGTTGGACAAGGCGGAGGACGCCTACGCAACGGCTCTTGCCGATGCCGCAAAGGGTCGGCGCCGCAGCGACGCTCTGACCGGCGTCCTGGCGCTGCGAAAGAACCGCGTCGAGGCCGCTTCTGCCGCATTTTCCGCACGGCTGTTCAGCGCTGTTCGCGGTGACAGTTTCTAGGAGATGTCATGACCACCACGACACTCGACGCCGCGGATTGTGTATGCGGCGGAGCAGAGCGCCAGACCGGCGAGGGAGCGCTGCCTGCGAACCCCTACACAGCGTTGCAGTACCACTTTGGCATGCTCCTCGGTGTCGACGATCTGGAGACGGCGCAGGCATACCCGCGAGGCAAGATTCGTCTGCACAACGCCTGGCTCCACCGCGAAGGCGTCGTGTGGGGATTCGATGTCGGCTTCAACAACCGGCGCGAGCTCGTCGTGCAGCCCGGCCTCGCGCTCGATGCGGCGGGCCATGAGCTGCATCTGGATGCAGCGGCGTGCCTGAACCTCGGCAAGTGGTACGACAAACACAAGGACGACGAAGGCTTCCCCTTCAAGGACGGGCGCAAGGGCGGGAAGAGATTCGACGCGCACGTCGTCGTGCGATTTCGCGCTTGTCTCGCGCGACCGGTACCGGCTATCGCCGATCCGTGCGCCGGGTCGGAGCTGGATGCAGCTTTCTCGCGCGTGTCGGAAACAGTCGAGTTGCTGCTGCGGCCCGGCAAGGCGCCAGCCAAAGACCTCCGCTATCACCGTCTGCGCATTCTCTTCTCGCTGGAGGACGACGCGCCCGAATACGACGAGGTGAGGACGCGCCGGCAGACGATTCTCGGACTCGCACCCGAGCAGCAACCGCGCGCTTATCTCGAGGCATTCCGGGAGTTCGCGGCGCTCGACGAGATCGACCTCGTTCCACAGCAGGACGACGCCGGCGCAGTCGCTTCGTTGTTCCCCGAAGATCCGACTGAGGTCGTGCTCGCGAACGTCGTCGGCATCGAGGTCGAGCCCGCCGCCGGAGTCGGCGCAACCGGTTGGACGCTCGGCGAACCGCTGCCGGTGCCCGATGTACGCGTGCGGCGTTCGCACGTCGCTACCGCGACGATCCAGGAGCTGTTGTGCGGCCCGCTCTTCGCTGCGTACTCGGGCGCCGCTCCGCCAGAGGATGCACCGCGACAGCCGACGGAAATGCCAACGCCGCAGGATGTGCCTGACGCCGGCGGACCTCGCGTCGATGCCGCGAGCGTGAAGCTCAAATCGCGTCGTCGCATCAGCCTCAGCGTCGACAAGCCGGTCGACGCAGCCAGCGCTCGCCCCGAGCAATTCCACGTTTCGTCGTACGCGAGCAGCACGGGATGGAGCTCGCTGGACATCAACGACACCGAGGTGGACGCGGCAGGGACCACGATCGTGATCGAGCTCAAGGAGTCGATGCCCGCCGACCAGGTCATCCGGCTCGTCGCACGGGGCACGGGCCCTCAGCCCATCCTCGGCACCGATCTCGTTCCGCTCGCAGGTGCTGTCGGCGGGCCTGCAGGCTCGGCAGACGATGGACACGACTTTGCGATCATGCTGCGGAGGAGCTGACCATGCCGCTCATCAACGAAGGCACCGACCTCGCCCAGCGCTTCGGCTCTGCGGGTGGCCAAACCATCGTGACCGCGGACTCTCCGCTCACGCGTCTCAACTACTTCGACGGCAAGTTTCTGCGCGCCGACGATCTGCGTCGCGAGCAGAGCTACCTCCGCCAGCTCGTGCAGTTCTCCAACCAGGGGCTCGGCGCAGGCGTGGTGTACGGGATGGATACAGTGCTCGACCGTCAGGGTCGCCTAAGTATCGGCAGTGGCCTCGCGCATGATTCCAGCGGGCGCACTCTGCTCATCTCCGGCACGGCAGTGTTCGATGTCGGAATGCTCATCGATGCCACGCGGCGTATCGCGCGCCCCGCTTCCACGTCACAACGAGGAAGTGCCGCATTCGGGCCATGCATCGACGCAACGACCGGGCAGGACGACATACCCGCAGCCGGGGCATCGCTCTACCTGGTCTGCGTCGGTCATGCCGAATCGCTTTGTGGCGTCGAAGACGTTTACGGCCGCTTGTGCGAGGAAGCTTGTGTCACAGCGACGGATCGTCCTCTCATCGTCGAAGGCGTCGTCGTGCGGTTGCTACCGCTGACGCTTCGTTCGCCATTGCCGGTGTCGCGCGCGATCGTGCTCGACCGCCGTCATCTGCGCTCAAGGATCGCATCCGCGTTGTTCGAGGATGAGCGACACGTTGTCGGCAGCCTCATTTCGGCTGCGGGCCTTGCCCTCGACACCTGGTGTCTTGGCGCGGACGCCGGCGCGGTCGGCTGCGTGCCCCTCGCCGTGCTGGCGCGTGCCGGAAACACAGTGGTGTTTCTCGACGCATGGACGGCGCGCCGCGAGCGCATCGAGGCGCCGGCGCGGCGCTACTGGGCGTGGCGTATGGCCATGCGGCCATGGGACGTGTTCCTGGCGCACGTCTTGCAGTTTCAGTGTCAGCTGCACGAGGTGCTGAGCGGGACACGCGTGCCCGGCGGGGACGACGATCCGTGCCGGAGGCAGGGGAAACTGCTGGCAGAGGCCGAGCAGTATCTTGCGAGCGTCGAGCAGAGCTATCAGAAGCAGGTCGAGCGTCTGGCTCGTCCAGCTGCGGCGTTTGCCTCAGCGCTGGACCTGGGTGACGCAGGAGGGCTCGCGTCGCTCACCGCGCTGCGTACCCGACTCGCTCAAAACTTGCGCGCGGCGAACACCACTCCCACTCGGCGCGTGCTGATCGAAGGCGGAATCATCGAGTTGCCATCGGCCGGATATCTTCCAGTCGTTCCGGGGAGCGGGATGTCCATCAACGCGCAGGTCCGGCGGCTGCTCGGGGAAGGGCTCGATCTGCGCTTCTGCGTGGTGCGGCCCGACTACGTTCCGCATGCGCTCGAAGAAGCGCAGCACATGGAGCGAATCTCGCTGCTGCAGGGACTCGACGATCCCAACGCGATACCGCAAGTGGACATCCTGGTGCCCAATGGCGAGGTTGTGACCGCGAAAGCACCGATGCCCAACGGATGGGACACTGCACTGTCACTGAACGTCGGAGAGCGCGCCGAGAATCTGGCGGCCGGGCAAACGCCGGTGGCCCTGCACGGCGCCGGACGATCGGAAAGGTTGCCCGGAGGCGGTGCGGCGTTTCACTTCGCCGGTGCACAGGAGGTGCATGACGCCAATCGTTTCATTCGATTCGTTCGCGACTTCGCGACCCTCAACGTAGCGACGCTCGAGGAGCGCGAGAAAGTGTTGCGGCGTATGCCGACGGGCGAGGTGGCTGACGCGGGCGGCGCACGAATTGCCGCCAACGTGATCTCACGCATCGGGACGCTCGGAGTAAAAGTCGCCGCGGGCGAGGAGACGACTCCAGTTGCCACCGGCTGGGTCACGATGCAGATCCAGGCCGATCCTTTCGCGCTGCAGGTGGCCGAGACGACTCTCGTGAGCCTCGACGTGTTGTTGTCGATGCTCCGCGGCGAGCGGCGCTTGCTCCTGCGGGCGCAGGTGAACGGCAGCTTCCGTCTGACGCAGCCGCCTGTGCCCAATGGCACGGAGCGCAGCGCACGGGGACAACTCTCGGGGTTGATGCACCTGACGACGACCGTTGGTGAGAGCACGGTCGCAGACAACTCGGGTCCGATTACCGCCGATGTCGAGATCACGCTGACCGGCGACGACGCTTCCGGATCGCTCGCAATGCGCCTCATCGACTCCGGGCGCCACCGCTTCGGCTATCAGCTCGATGCATCCTGGAGCGGCACGCCGACCGCCGCGCGTGTTCGTCTCGCCGGCGGTCTCGTGCGCGAAGGGCTCTTCGAGGCTGTCGCCGGTAACCCGCCGCCCACGGTCGTCTCCGCGCAACTCACGCGCAGCGAGAACGCACTCGAGGTCGGCAGCGCGTTGCGAACATTGTCGACGACTGCGATCGATGCGCTGGGCCGCGAGCTGGGTGAGGGCGGTTCCGGATTTTCCGATGCAGCGACGCGCACGTTGTTCCCGCCACCGCCACCTCCCACCGAGGAGCTCACGGTGCGCGGAACGCTCGATTGGGTGCTCTTCCACAGGCGGCGGACCAAGGAGTGTGCGGTTGCCGTCGAGCGGCCGGCTCCGCCCGCTGCCGCGAAGTATCAGGTGTATCACTACCGTCTCAAGGAGCTCGCTGAGCTCAAGGCGATTCGCGAGGCGCTCCAAACGCCGATGGGCATCACGAAGTTCGAATTCGAGCGTGTCGCGATCGTCGAATATCCTGCGGCGCAGGCGATTCTACTGAGTGATATCGCAAGCGACTGGCAGCGAGTTGCGCCGGCAAACACGCTTGCTTACGGCGCAATCGCAACGGCTGGCGACCAGGACACGCCGCCGCTCGAGCAGGCGCGCCTGGCTCGTCTGGCCAGCACACTTGCACCCGGAACGCAGCCGGACACGACCACCGAGCTGGAGCCGCTCGAGGATGTGCCCACAGCGCTCCAGGTCCCTGGTGTGGATGGGATGGTGTTCGTCGTCACACGACAGGTCGTCAAGGAGGAATGTCAGCGCGTGTTCGCCGTGCTTGGCATGGATATATGGAAACGCCTGCAGTCGCTGCTGACGCGCAAGACACCTGAGGAAGCGACGGCTGAGTTCATCAACAAGAACGCGTCGCCGTTCCTGGGCGAAGTCGTCTTCGAGTTGGGGCGTCCCCGATTCGATGTGGATAGTGGCAAGCCGCTGGACGAGACACAGCTTCCTCCGCTCGCGACTGCGTGGAACAAAGTACCCGTGCTCAATGGACTTGCTGTTGCGCATCGTGCCCTGTGGTTGCCGCCGGGCGATCCGTCGGCCGCGCGCCATGAAGTCGAGTCGGGCGCGGTGGCGGAAGCCATGCCTGCAGGAGCAGCGATCACGCGCGAGACTGTGGACTCCATGGTCGCTCCGGCGGACGTTGCTCTGCGCGAAGACAGTCAGGAGAGTCGTTGCAGAGTCGTGACGTTCTTGGTGGCGGCGTCCCGTCCGGTGGTCAAGACGCGGAATGCGATGGTCATCTTCACGCCGTTCGAGGCGCTCAACCACCTTCCCAACCCTGAATCTCCCGTTGCGCGCGTCAGATTCGTGGACAACGTGCCGGACGAGGAGGCGTTGAGGCGCTTCATTCACTTACTGAGCGCGGACCAAATCGTATTCGGCGTCACGCTCGCTGCGATTACACCGCCCCTCGACGATGCAGATGTCCGGATGAAGTCTGTCGCGAGAGAGTTGGACAAAGCGCACCGGTTGCAGCTGGTGAGGATGGGCAGCTCTGAGCTCACCGACAAAGACCGCCAGCGACTCGAAAAGACGGGGCATGCGATCGACGGGTTCGACGAGGTGATTTTCCTGGAGGCAAATCGGTGAGGGTATCGGGAGAAAACTGGCGGGACCGCGCAAATCGTTTCCTTGACGGTTTGCCGGCGCCTGTCTTGGGCCAGCTTGGACGGCCGGTGCCGACATTCCGGACGTGCGGAATCGCCGGCTACTATGTGGCGCTTCTCGTGCTGTTCGGCGGCGGTCTGCTTATGGGCCAGTCGTTTTTCGTTCTCGCCATGCTCGCTGCAGTCTCCGGACTGTCCTTCTTTGTCTACACCTACTTGCGCATGTGGATCGCCGGGCGAGAAGAACTGGTCTTGCTCGAGCACATCTGGTTTGCGCTCGGCTGCAACGCCACGGTGTTGTACTGGATGCACGAACCTGTCTTGGCCTATCTCGACATTGTCAGCGTCGCACTCTGTCCGTTCCTGGCAGCGGGACGCGTCGGCTGCACTCTCGTCGGATGCTGTCACGGGCGACCCTCATCGATCGGCATCACATATAACGAGGAGTGCGCGCGTGACGGCTTTCCCCGTCATCTGGTCGGTGTGCGGTTGTTCCCTGTGGCTGTAATTGAAGCAGTGGGGCTGCTTACGATCGGCGCCACTGGCCTCGTCGCTCTGCCATTCGCACAACCTGGGAAAGTGTTCGCCTGGTATTTGCTTGCTTACTCGGTGCTGCGTTTCGGATTGGAAGGCATACGCGGCGATCATCGGCCGCACTTTCTCGGTCTCTCGCAGGCGCGCTGGATGTCGATCATTGAAGTCGTCCTGGCGCTCCACCTGACTTCGGGCGAACACCGGGCGCCGGCCGCTGCAATCCCTGGCGCATTGTTCGGGGTATTGATCGTGGCGTTGGCGGTGCGCTGGAAGATGGACTGGCGCCGGCAATTGCTGACGGCCGCGCATGCGCGTGAATTGCGCGAGTGGGTGAGCGGTGAAATCGACTGCGCCTTCAAGGTCGCCAGCGTGCACCCAGCGACACACAAAACGAAGCGGCAAATTGCCGTAGCGATCTCAACCACTAAAACAGGAGCGAAAAAGAGCGCACACATTTCACTGTCGTTGCCGGACGGTTATGGCGACTTGCCCTCTCTTTGCGAGTTGGCGGCGCGCGCGTTTCCTGAATTGTTGACCAGGGAGGCACAGTTCACCCAGGGACGAATTCTTCATTTCATGCTCTCGCTGCCGCTGGAGGATCGGGAAGCGGATGCACGAGCAATTCGACATCGGGCGAATCTGCTGTACGGCTCGCTGGTCCGGCAGTTGCAACGTGGTGGTAATGGCGCTGCGCTTCATCCGCACTTGCCCGAAAAAAAGCCGCCTCAGTCGATGCCTGATTCAGATCCAGTCCAGGTGCCTTGGTATTTCGCGGACATTGGCAAGCACCACCGGTGAGTAACGTGCTCACCTCGCAACCCAAAGCAAAGCAAGAGACCCCGAAGAAAACGGCAAGCCCCCCGAACCGTGTCACGTCGTCAGCGCCTACGCAGACTGGCGAGCGCCTCGCATTTCAGTTTTTCACACCAACCAACGCGACCGACGCGGTAAGCGAACGCCAAGCGGATAGGGCTACTACCGGAGTCGTGAAGGGTGAACCCGGCGGACCTCCGTCCGCCACGCCCTTCGGCGTGATCGTGGCGGATGATTTGCCACCCCTTCCTGGGCAAATCCACCGCACCGAATTCCTTGAAACAATCAGCGTGGAAATCGAGCGCGTCGCGGATGAAGAATTGGCGGCGACGGGGCGGACGGCGCGCGATTGTCCTTATTTGGCTCATTGGCTGCGTTACTACCGTGAACGGCCTGCCGCGCAGATCGAGCGTGCGATTCAACGCTATGCCAGACCAGAGCGCACCGATCTCAACAGCTTGCACGAGGGAGTGCTGAGCCGTACGCGAACCGCCGTTCAGGCTTGGATTCGTAGCGGGGGGCGCGAGGTTCAGGTGCCGGAAGGCGTAGCTTCGACTAGCTCGACGGATGATGTCCCGGAAACAATCCAACGCAAAGAAATTGGAGAGCCCGGCACGTCGACACCCCCGGCCAGCGATCCGGCGGCGGTGCGAACCCAGTTGGGTACCGGCCGGCCGCTGAGTGAGAGCGAGCGTTCGCGCATGGAGCGCGGCTTCGGACTGAGCTTCGATGAAGTGCGATTGCATACCGACAGCCAAGCAGCCCGGATGGCTCAAGACTTCTCCGCACGAGCCTTCACGGTCGGCAATCACATCGCCTTCGGCACTGACCAATATCGACCTGGTACGCCTGCAGGCGACGCGCTGCTTGCGCACGAGCTTGCCCACACGAAACAGCCTGCGAATCTCGGACATGCCCGCGCCGAGCGGGAGGCGAACCGAGCCGCCGAGTCTGAACACCGCAGCGAGGCGCCGGATGCGAATCGCGTCACTCTCGGCCACCACGAAGCCTCCGTGCACATCGGCGCAGGCAAAGGGCTCGCGCTTCGGCGTTGCAGTGTGGAAAGCAGCTTCGATCCCAGCGATGTCGATGTCGGATACCCAACCGGGCCGGACGCAGTCTCACGCGCTGTGAGGAGCGCGCTTGCCGACGACGACGTCGAAAAGGCCTTCTTCTACCTCCAGGGCGATCCCGCCACCGCCACCGAGGTGGCTCGCCGGCTGCGGCTGGAGCCGGACGCACGGCACGGTAACAAGTTCCTTGCACTCCAGTATTTGCTTACGGACCTTCCTGCGGCCGACTACTGGGAGTCACAGCGGCTCCTTGGCGCCAGTCCGCTCGAGGGTAATCAGGCGCTCCGACTCGGTCCCGCTGGTCGCAAGCTTTTCGATGACCTTCTCGCGCTGACGGCCACGATGGCAAATCCGTTGGCCGCGATTGAGGCCGCACTCAAGGAGGTGCGCGAGGCCGACGCCAACGATCTCCGGCAGGTGCTCCTCGCGCTGACGCGCACATACAGTCCGAACTACGGGAATCGCCTCAACACCGTCCAAGCGATTGTCAGGGAGAAGGGGTCGGACGCGCAGTATCGCGAGCTGATCCGACTGCTCCACGCGCCAGGTGCGGAGGCTGGACTAGACGAGGCCGACCCAGTTCTCGCCGCGCTGGTCGAGGCTCAGGCGGCGGCGATCAAACAAGGAAATATGG
>Ga0111539_10006468_pt1 | contig 15090 bp, 15 predicted proteins | sample RhiMethybrSRZTD1_FD_79667 | JGI IMG/M metagenome (GOLD analysis project Ga0111539, IMG submission 79667) | Populus rhizosphere microbial communities from Tennessee, USA - Rhizosphere MetaG P. TD hybrid SRZTD1 (version 2) (version 2) | ecosystem: Host-associated > Plants > Roots > Rhizosphere >... | reverse complement strand
GTCGGCGCAACGTCCGGATCGGTGCACCCTGGAAATCGCAGCGTGAGAAATCCGAGCACGAAATCGAGCACGACACCGAGGCCGACGATGAGCGCGACCGTCGCGAGGAGTGCCCGGCGGCGTCTTCCTGTGCCGTTCGCGGTGAGCAGGGCGAAGGTCGGCCACAGGTAGAGGATCGGGACCAGCCACATAGTCAGGCTGGTGAAGTAGTTCAGGCGCGAGAAGGCGTCGAGCGTCAGCGGCGCGGCGAAGGTCACTACGAGCACGACGAGCCAGCCGAGGTTCAGCCAGAACGTGCGCATCTTCATGCGCACATGGTGCCTTACCGGTGGGGAATGTCCAGACAAAGACGCCATCAGCCACCGGAGGCCTGGACATAGGTCGTTCGGCTTTGGTCTCATCCTTCGCGTAGCGAACTGGCGGGGTCGAGATTCGCCGCGCGGCGCGCCGGCAGAAATGCTGCGAGGGCCGCGCTGGCGATGAGGACGACGAGTGCGGCGCCGAACGTCAATGGGTCCAGGCGTGTGACGCCGAAGAGTTGGCCTTGGAGCACACGCGTGAGCACGGCCGCCATGACAAGGCCACAGCCCGACCCGATCAGCGCCAGCGCCACCGCGCGACGGACGATCGCGCCCAGGACTGTGGCACGGCGCGCGCCGAGCGCCATCCGAATGCTGATTTCGCGCGTGCGCTGCGTGACGGCGTAGTTCATGACGCCGAAGATGCCCGTGGCCGCCAGGGCGAGCGCGACGACGGCGAACAGCGACAGGAGGCTCGTGTAGAAGCGCGGTCTCGCTAACGTTCTCGCGACGAGGTCCGTGGCTGGCGCGAAGTCGGCCATTGCGAGGCCGCCATCAACGGCACGAATCACCGGTGGAATCGCGGATGTCACGGTGACCGGGTCGGCCCCCGTCCGAACCACGACCTTGACCGACCGGGTCGCACGCTGTGCCAAGGGCACGAACAGCGACGGGATCGCGGGATCAGCAGCGCTGCGCTGCACGATGTCGGCCACGACGCCGACGAGCTCCCATGACACGCCGTTGATGCTGACGCGTCGACCGAGCGGATCCTGCTCAGGGAACCAGCGGCGGACGGCGGCCTCGTTGGCGATGGCCACGCGTGGACCGTCGGTCGAGTCCTGCTCGGTGAGCTGGCGTCCGCGTCGCAGCGCGGCTCCCACGGTGCGGAAATAGTCCGGCGTCACGACGGCCAGCGCAATCTCCGCGTTCACGTTCGGCGGCGGCGCAGCGCCTTCGACCGCAAAACCGACCATCGCGCCCCGGCCACTGAGGGGCAGCACGCTCGTCGCGGCTGCGGATGTGACGCCCGGCAGCACGCGCAGGCGCTCCAGCATTTCACCGACCCGGGCACGTACGACTACGTCGTCGCGATACCGTTCGCCCTGAAGCGTCACGCGAAACGAGACCAGTTGTTCGGGCCGAAAGCCCGGATCGGACTGCGTCAGCTGCACGAAGCTCCGAACGAGGAGCCCGGCGCCCACGAGCAGCACGACCGCCAGCGCTACTTCTGCGACTACGAGCGCGGCCCGCATTCGGTGTCCGCCGCCGGCGATGCCACCGCGATTGCCTTCGCTCAAGCCGCCAGAGATGCTGGCACCGCTCGATTGCAGGGCCGGAAGCGTGCCGAACACCAGGCTCGTCGCGAGCGCGACCGCCAGCGTGAACCACACGACCGGCCCGTTCACCCCGACGTTCTCGAGCCGTGGGATGTCGGCAGGCTGGGCCATGACGAGGGCCCGCGTGGCAACGTATGCCAGCGCGAGACCAATCGCCGCCCCCGACATGCCCAGCACGAGAGCCTCGGTGAGCAGTTGTCGGAGCAGCCGGTTTCGTCCCGCGCCCAGCGCCGAACGCACAGCCAGTTCTGCGCGGCGCGCCGACGTTCGGGCCAGCAGAAGGTTGGCGACGTTCGCACACGCCACCAGGAGGACGAAGCCCACTGCACCGACCAGGACGAGGAGCGGCGCCCGCACATCGCCGAGCAGCACATAGCGCAGCGACTGCGCGTTGAAAGTCAGCGCATCGTTCGTGTTTCGAAACGCGGCCTGGAGTTCGCTGCCGATTCGCCGGAGATCAGCGGTGATCGACTCGTCGGACATCCCGGGCTTGGCCCGTCCGACCACCGTGAGAAACTCAGTGCGCCGTCCTGCCGCGGTCGAGGGGCTGAACCGAGCGTCGTAGGTGAGCGGCGCGTAGAAGTCCGTCGGCTCCAGCACCCGTGCCCCTGGCGCCACCACACCCACGATTTCCATGGACGTCTCCGCGAACGTGAGCGTCCGGCCAATCACGCCGCGGTCGCCGCCGAATCGCCGTAGCCAGAAGCCATGATCCAGCACGACGACGTTGCTGCGCCCCGGCTGTGTCTCCTCGGGAAGGAGCGTACGCCCGAGTGCGATGCGTAGACCGAGCTCCTCGAACAGGCCGTCGCTCACCCGCGTCCCGCGGACCTCGATGGGTTCACCGGTGCCGAGCAGCGTCACGACCTGGCTGGACATCGCTTCGACCTGCGCGAAGGTTCGTGTCCGCTCCCGTACGCTCATGAAATCCGGCGCCGAGAGGGAATAAGGTGTGCCGTCGGGATACAGCGTGTTCACACGGTAAAGCCCCGCCGCGTCCCGAAACGGTAGCGGCGACAGCAGTACGCCTTGGACCACGCTGAAGATGGCACTGTTGGCGCCGATGCCCATCGCGAGCGCCATCAACGCGACCAGCGTGAAGCCTGGCGCGCGACGCAGCGTGCGCAGCGCGTAGAGCCCGTCCTGAACCGCTGATTCGAGCCACTGCACGCCCCACATGTCCCGCGTCTCCTCCTTCACCCGTTCGAGGCTGCCCATTGCAAGCCTGGCCCGACGATGTGCATCGGCCGGCGACGCGCCTTCGGCCACAAGCCTGGCGACTTCGCGTTCGTAGTGGAGCTGCAGCTCGGTGGTTAACTCTCGCTCCATCGCGGCGCGCCTAAGAACCGCGCCGAGTCTGAATCTAGCGTCACTCAGCACGTCGTTCTGTTCACGCGAAGTCGAGGATCTGTTCAATCGTGCGGGACAACGTCCGCCATGAGGCCGTTTCCGTTTCGAGTCGGCGGCGCCCCGTACGCGTCAGCTGGTAGTACTTCGCGTTGCGGTTGTTGTCCGACGGCGCCCACTCCGCCTTGATCCACCCCCGCCGTTCGAGGCGGTGCAAGGCCGGATAGAGTGACCCCTGCTGCACGTGGACGATGCCTGTCGACATCTGCTGCAAACGCTCGGAGATGGCCCATCCGTGCTGGGGCTCCAGCGAAAGAACCTTCAGAATGAGCAAGTCGAGAGTTCCCTGCGGCAGGTCGATTCGTTCATGAGACATGATGCGGCGACCCCTATTGCTCCGACAGGAATCTAGCGCAGCTCCTGACGAAGCACAAGGGGTAACCTCGAATCGGCCTGGAGCCTCGATCACGATTACGGCAGAACGAGAAGGAAATATGTCGCGGGATCGATTGGCGACGGGAGCGCGGCTATCAGCATCGACCCGTCGGCCATTGAACCGTCTGGGGCTTTGATCCGGGCAGACCGCGACAGACGACAACCGGCAACCATCACCAACCTCCTTCGGGAGGATGGATGTACGCTCAGTGACCGCCGATGGTGAAGGAGCCGAATTCTATGGTTGTGAGCGCCGTCGAGCAAGAACGAAGAGCATGACCACCGGAATGATCTCCACAGATGGCCGGAGAGGTCAGCGCCAAAAGACTCTCGCTGCTCTTGGCGAAGTCTTCTTCTACGGCGACAAACGTACGTGATAGCGCGCCCCCTAAACCGTTAACCACCGTGCGAGTCAGCCTCGCCCATCTACGGCCCGCTCAATCTTGCTCTCCGACGGGATCCAGGCCGGTCGTGTTGACGTCGGTACTGCCGGCGACGCCAGGTTAACTGTTGCAGTTCAGGCCGGTCATGGTGATGGGCCCGAAGTAAAACACGCACAGTGTTTGGCGCAGGACCTCGACGAGTACGAAATCGACGAACATCCGTCAACGAGAGGCGACAGCCCGCCATTCATGCGACCGCCTAGCGGTACGGCTGTTGCGTGCGAAATGACATGATCCATATGCTCACGCGCTTACGACGGCGCTGTGTCCAGTTCAGACGAGAGCGCTCTCAATCGGTGGCTGCACCAGGTGAGGCCACGTCCAGTCCCGCAGATGTGACGCAGCACCGGTGACTGTCCCTCCTCGTCACGCCGAGTCGAATCGTGGCCGTGATCGCGAGCTGACCTGAATGGTGCAGGTCACGACTGAAGTGAACGGCTCCGACGAGGCCCTCCAAGAGGGGATTCGCAGAACCTGGTGGGTTCAGCTGCTGCAGGGAATTGCGGCGCTGCTGGTCGGCTTGTCTCTGCTGATGACTCCGTCGCCGACGCTGAGGGCCCTGACGATCGTTCTGGGCGCCTACTGGCTCGCCAGCGGCATCTTCGACGCGCTGGGGGCGGTATTGCGACGGGACATGGACCCGCACGCAGTCCTGGCGTTCGCCGCCGCTGTGCTGGGTGTGTGGGTCGGCCTGCTCCTGTTGGCCGGGCCGATGGTGGGGTTCGTGGCGACCTCGCTGGCAGTCGTCACCAACGCCGCGTCGGGCGCCATTGTCAGCGGGATCTTCAGCGTGGCATGGGGGATACGCGTGCGCCGCGACGCTCACGGTGACGCTTCGATCATCGTGCTCGGCGTGCTATCGATCCTTCTCGGCCTGCTGTTCCTGGCGTCACCGCTCGTTTCTGCCATCGCGATCGTCCAGAGTACCTCTGTCCTTGCGATCACCGGCGGCTTCGTGGGCATCGTCACTGCGTTTCGACTCAGAAGTGTTCTGCTGCCGGACAACTCGAACGCGCAATCTACCTGACTGCACTGAGGGAGTTTAGGCAAGCGCGCTTGCCGCACCGCGGCCTCAACAGCGGGGCGAGCGCGGCGCGTTGGATCGAAACGCGCGGGCCCTGCCGCCGCTTCATTCGGAAGATGGCCATCAGCGCACAGTGGTGAGCGGGAAACGTCGCCTCAAGACTCATTTTGGTTCCCGCCGCGTTCGGGGGCATCCAGATCGCGGCGCCGGCCGCGAAGGGCGTGATATCGTCTGGTTTGCCAGTAGAAGAATCGTGGCGCGAGCGACGCAACGATCGCGCCCACTGCCCAACCCACTGCGAATCTGGTCCAAAAATCAGTCATGGACCCCTATGGTCCCAGGTCGTTGCTCGCGTCGCGGAGCACGATCGCGAGAAGCGCCGCGATTGTTTCGCCCTTAGTGGCCAGCGTGCGGAGATCGTCCAGAATCTGCGCTTTGGTGCGGGTGCGTTCCTTCCCGTCCATTAGCGTGCGGTAGAGATCGACGGCATGCTGCACATCCGTAAGGCGCCGAAGTTGCGCCTCAAAGTGAGCGCGGAGCTCCCAGAGGTGCGGCCCCAGAACGGAGCCGGGTGACGTCTGTGACATAGCAGCAGAGGATAAATCATCATGGCTCGCCATTGAAGCGACGCGGCTGCCCATCCGTCGCCTCATCCGTTGGTTGCCCACGGGACGCCTTGCGACGATGAATTCGATCGGCAAACAGCGTTACCGTTCGTCGTAGAGATTAACGACGACGCTGCCGTCGTCAAGTCGTGATTCCTCAAGCCGCACGATGCGACTGTCTGCATAGTCAAACTGCAGCTCATGTCCCGAGAAGTTGGCGCCCTCGGTTTGTCGGAGTGACACCGCGATTGGGTTTCGCGACGACGCGGCGTTCTCGTTCAACACCCGATACAGTGTCTGAACAAAGTCGGCGACCTGACGATCGCGGGACTGTAATTGGTAGAGCCGCAGCCCCACCACGCGATCGTCTTGAAAGAAAATCGCTCCGATAATCGAATCGTCGTTTTTGGGCCGAATGAACAGTGCTTCAGCAGACCCGTCGGTCCGACAGCAACGTTCAAGCCGTTCGGTCGCTTCAAAGCGTGGCATACCCACCCGGAAGGATTCGCCGGCAATTGTGAGTGGCCCGCTTGGGGACTGAACCTGCGCTTGGGAAAAGATCGTGGTCGCCAAAGCGAACGCCATGATCGACACAAACGCCTTAGTGAGATGCATACCCTCTCCTGCGTTGCACTAGACGAATGATGGGCGCGAGAGGGTCTGTGGTCCGCGCATGCCGCCAACCCGCAGCGCTAGGTGAATTCCGGTGACTTCGGTCAGACAAGCAGGACCGGTATTTGTGTAGGTCTTGAGGGCATCCAATGCCACCCGCCAAGGGAGAGTTGCAAGGTCCCAGGCGCGGCATCGGGTCGGCCGGCCTTCATGTCTTCCGGCGAGAGTTCCGGACCAATTGGTGCGCAGCAATGAGAAGCCCGCTGATGACGCCGATAATCACCGGCCACAGGTTGCCTGCATTGTAGATCGCCAGATACGCGAGCGATGCGCCGACGATGATCAGCCAGGGCATGCAGAAGAGGTACTCTTTGCGCGTCACGTCCGTGCCCTAGATGTAGACACGCCGCCCGAGGCCGAACTGCGTCGCGGGCATAGCTCGTCTGTGTTGGAACGGTGTGCTGTGCCAACAGCTGGCATCGGCGACTTCACATCGGATAGTGGGACAACGCCAAACGTCCCTGCAATCAGGAGATCTTGATGGTTGTCAGGGAACTCCCCGAGGCGTCCCGCTCGATTACTCGTGACTGACGCCGCAGCCTTGACGGTCCGCGCAGTCTCGATGTCTGCCGCAGAGCAGGCGCGCCGACCAATCCAAACGGCGAACTGGGCGATAACGAGCGCGACCGGGCAAAGACTCGGGAAGGACCGGCCGTGGATTTAGCCGGCTGGATATAGGCGATAACGAAGGTCGGAGACACGCGATGGATACGACATCTGCTGGAGAGATGGATAGCGTCATGATCCCCGGACTCGATCGGAAAAACGAAGCGCGCGGCTGAGCAGCTGGCTGAGATCCGCTTCAAGGCATGGATAACCCTCCGCACGTCGTAAACATGCAGCGATGGGATATCGTCTGTGTTGTTAAGCCTTAGCAGGACGGCACCGAGTCGGGACAAAGGGCGTTGCCGCGGCGCCTAAATCTCTTCTACAGTCTGCCAGTCAATAACAAGATGAGCAGGATGAGAAGAATGAGCCCGCCGAGACTACCCCCTACTCTTGGTCCACCGAGGTAAAATCCGCCTCCGCCGAACAGCAACAGAAGGATTATCAGCACAACTAGCAAGTTCATTGCGCCCTCCTCGTATTCCGGCCACGGGCCATCACCTCGAAGGTGAACAGCGGGATTCTACATGATGCGTTCGGTTTGCACAGGCTGGACGTCGGTCGATGTCAAACGCCGCTGCCAGTGGTGTGGTGTGGGGATTTCCATGGTTCAATCCCTGGTCAGACTGGCGCTCTTTCTCGTGGCGATTTTGACACTGGGCTGCGGCACGTCTCCGGCGGCTTCCTCCCCATTCAGCCGTGCGGCGGTCTCGATCAACGTTGTGAGCGCGACAGCCGAGACCATTCCAACCGGAGCGCGCTACCACCTTCAGTATGACGTTCGAGAGACGAGTGGCCTGAGCGGGGTAACGCTGATCGTCTTACGGCATACATTTCCCAGCGGGGTGGTCGCTGAGACGGATACCCGCAGCTTGGAAGGGGCAGCACGAGCGCCGAGAGTAGCGCCAGGGACGACGCTGGCTGTGAGGTATGAAATCACCGTCGAACCCAGCGCACCGGAATCAAGCGTCACGATTACCCTGACGTTTACCGACGACGAGGGCAAGTCGGGGAGCGCGAACCCGGTAAGTGTTCCCGTCACCAGGTTATCAACGTCGTAACAGCGAGGACCAGGCGCTCTAGTTGAAGGTCGCGGGAATCGGCTTTTCCCAGGCCTCTCACTCCCCCAAGCGGCCGGTAGTAGAAGCTGGTGTTTTAAGGTGGACCCTGCCAACGTCTTTGGCCGTGGTCAGTGGAAACGGAAAGCACTCCGGCGTCTCTAAGAAATGCTCAACTCGGTTAGCCGCAAGGACCGGCAGCCAACCGAGCGCACTGCTGTTCGGTCGAACGTGTGAACTTGTGATACGCACTGGGTTGACGGGTCGGCCGCCGCGACGAGAAATCGTGGTTGGCCGCCAAACGTCGTGTCCAAATGGCGGGTCGCGGCGAACAACCTTGGCCGGCACCCACCTATGCGGTTCGGCTCATTCAAATGGTGCGATTCAAGGGTTGTCTTGGCGGACTTCTGAAGGCGAATTCACAAAGGCGGTGCGACATGAGGCCGCCCTCCCGGGAGTTGTGCTGGTGTCTGGAGCAGACCTTCAGATTTCCACAGTGGGAACCCAGTTAACCGCGCCCGCGGTTGAGAGGTTCTCCAGGCAAAGGCTGGCGTCTATGGTGCCGGCAAAGCCTGGCTCGAAAAAGAGGATGCTGAAAGAGGACGAGCCTGATCAGCATTCTGAACCGCTTGCCGCTAGCCTCTTCTTCTTAGCGGACATCTTCGACCACGTGAACCTTGGCCTGTTTGGCTCGAGGTGGCCATAAGAACTGGGGACGGTCCACTGGCGACACCCCGAGGTTACCGGGCACACTCCCAAGCGAGCGTCCTGACCATACCGCCCTCTTCTGCACGATAGATCGACTTGCCTCGGGCCTTATAGGTGCGCCAGCTCAGAACGACCTCCATCACTCCATCGCCGCTTACGTCGAGCACCGCGGCGACGCGATGGGCTGCCGGTGCGCAATCGGCGATGCAGCCTGTCGGGTAGTATTCCTCTGCGAGAGGGATGGTTTGCACCGCACCCGCCGTGATCTTGCGCATCAGCACCACGGCGTAGTCACCAGGCTGCGCAGACGTTCCGGCGCCCCGAAGCCGGTTTGCGGCGATCAGGACCTCGTCAACGTTGTCCCCTTCTAGGTCTACGCGCAGGAGTTGCGTGATATTCGGCGACGGATCGGCGATCCCTCGCGCCCGGAGCCACTGGGCAACGCGATCACGATAAGCCAGTTGGCGGGTGCTCTGAACGGAGGGCGCGCGCGGCAAAGCATTCGCGTCGCCGCTGACAGCGATCACATCCTCATCGGCCGGTTGGGCATCGGCAATCCGCACAGTCGGATTCGAGCAGGTCTCAGGCGGCGGTCTGGCCGCACCCCCTAGACGTTCATCCAAGCGGCCGGTCAAGCGGTAGAGACGGTACTTCATCCCATCGCGAATGAGCGGCGCCGCGTTTCCGGCCCGAAGCCACTGCCGATTGTCGACCGCGCCGAACAGTATCCCTTCGGCTGCATCGACGATGAAGTGAATGGTGGGGGCCGGTGAAGCGTGCGGCTCGTTACGGCCAACGGGGCGCTCCGGCTCGCTCGCGGGCTCTGGGAAACCGCGACGCGCCATCACATCGCCCTTTGTTTCGCCGCGGCGCTCGGTGGCGGCGTTCTGCCGTTGATTCGACTCCTGAGGAGACCTCCTCTGGATCGACGCGACAGGTGGCGTTTCAGATGCTGGCCTCCATCGATAGAAGTGCTCGGCCAGAAGGAATCCGGCCGCGCCTCCAATCAACCCGACGACACCCAGGGCACCGTACGCCAGGGCACCGTACCGATGCCCATCACGGGACCGATACCCTACCCGCGCGGCCAACGCGGGCGGCACATCGGTACGGTCGAATAGCGTGTTGTCTGCAGAGGCAGTCGTCAGAAAATCGAAGGTTTCACGGCGATGGAGCAGCTGGGTTTGGTCGGTGTTTTCGATCTGGCCGGGCTCTCCCATTGCCGCATCCGCGACAGGTGGGAGTGCGATATTGGTTGATGTCGTGCTCGATAGCGGAGGCGCAACCACCGCATGTGGCGCCAATGTCACCTCCGACGGAAACACATCGATGCCCCAGTTGGAGTCCGCGAGCTCCTTGACGCGTGGCTGCGCTTCGAACTGTGCAACATACCGTTCAATCACGGCATCGGGATCGAGCTGGACCTCTGCCGCGTAAGCGCGCAAAGCGCCCCGCAAATCCAGAGGGGACAGCTCATCAACGCGATTGGCCTCGATCGCCGAGAGAGTCTCCTTGCGGATTTTCGTACGGTTCGAGATCTCTTCAATCGAGAGGCCGCGAAAGTGTCTCGCGCGCACGAGGTCAGCCCCAATATTCATCTTTTTGACTCTTCAGCAAAACGCGCTCCGAACGCGGCGGCCGTTTTTGTGCTTATTCCCGCATGGCCACCTTCGGGCTCGAGCGAGTGGATCCCAGCGGCTTGCCGCGCCTTCTCCGCGGGCCTGAGCAGCAACACGATCTCGGGCATATCCGTAACGTTTCTGGACTTTCCCGATCAGTTGTTCGCGCCGGCCCGCCGCCTGATCTAGTTCGTCGTCCGTCAGGCGGCCCCACTGTGCCGTTGCCTTGCCCTTGAGCTGTTTCCAATTGCCTTCGAGTTGGTTCCAGTTCCTATGGAGCGGAGCAAGCAGCCCACCTTGTCGACGCTCCTCACCTGGCACCGTCCTCGAATCTCGCTCAGTTTTCAACTCAGGTGTACCGAGTCGGCACGCTTAGTGCTGGCGTTCGTCGAGAGTCACGGAGGCTGGAGAGCGCAGAGATCCTCGTGAGTTGTCGTAAGGCTCGACCAGCTCGTCAAGGAGGTAACGTATGGCCACCGACATCGTTGCATATGGCATCTACTCAGATCGCCTCTCTTTTGAAAGTGCACTTGAAGCGCTCCGCGCGGCCAATTTCCGGAACAGCGACATCTCCGCGATCTTCCCCGAGCGAGAGCGCACTACCAAGGATCTCGCGCACGAGATCAACACGAAGGCACCGGAAGGTATTGCCACCGGCGCTGGTACGGGTGCAGCGGTCGGTGGCGTGTTGGGTTGGCTGGTCGGAATTGGAGCGATCGCGATTCCAGGAGTTGGACCGCTTCTGGCGGCGGGGCCGGTCGTTGCTGCCATCGCCGGGGCTGGAGTCGCCGGAGCGACCGGTGGTCTGGTGGGTGGCCTGATTGGCGCCGGGATTCCGGAGGTTGAAGCTAAGCGTTTTGCTGGCCGGATTCGGGAAGGCGGCTACTTGATCTCGGTGCACTGCGACGACAACACGTGGGCCAAACGAGCGGAGGAGATTCTCGAAGCCACCGGTGGTCGTGACATCGTTAAGACATCCGAAGCCACGCCCGACTATCGCCCCTAAGAAGAATTGCGACGCAGTGGCATGCCCCGGGTCGAAAAGTTCTCGGGGCTACCACATGAGAACAGCTGCAACGGTCTGTTCGCTTCAACTCAGATTGGTGCAGCGCTGAAGTTGGCCGCAACGGAGTAGTCGGTAGATTCCGCTGTTGCGGTATCTGATGGCCTGATGTTCTACTCATCTATTTCTCTTTTTTCTCCTTCTCTTTCTAAGAAAAAGACCAAAAGGGCGGTCGTCGTCGCACATCTATCGTTCAAGGTGCACGTCGAACAATCCATTCCCGCACGAGAGGCAGCCATTTGTTCCACCGGGAGGGGCGCCCTCCAACGCGGCCAATCGCTTTGGGGGACCCGGCTAGCTTCTACCTAACTCAACTTGTCTGTTGCTGGCGACAATCGATGTTGGTCAGAACGACAAACGACTTGGCTGCGGGGAAACGCGAGATCCGTACGCCGTCGTGGTCCAGTTATCGACTATTGCACAGAGACGATGGCATGGGAGTTATATTGACGGACGCGGTTCACCGCCTTACCTAGCATGCGCGCATGGCCGACGACGACCGGGACAAGCCCCTCCGCCAGCTCATTAAGAAGCAACTTAAGTCCCGGGCGCACGCGAACACGTGGTGCCGCACGATCTTCGCCATCTTTGTCTCGGCCATGGTGGCTTTCGTGGGTCTCATGCAAATAGTCGATGAGACCAAACGCATCGTCCTGTGTTTCGCGGCGATGGCGCTGGTCGTCGGGTGGGCAGAACTACAGAGCCGGGCGTTGAATACTCTCACCCTCCACGAAGAACGCCTCGAGGACTGGGAAAAAGAATTCGCCATCCGCGCGCGATTCCTGCCGGTAGGCGAGCGCCGATGGAGCATCCTAGGCCGGTGGCGGTCTCTGCGGTCTTGCGCACTGATGGCTTGGGCCCCCGCATTGTCCTTTGTGGGATGGCTCCTCGCGCTCTTTCAATTGTCACGCTGACTATGGCTAGAGATCCGTCGCTTGGGCCCGATGCGTGTCGCTTTGGCTGGCACGTATCGTGAGAAGAGCCGCCATTGCCCGCTCCGCTGATCCATAGGTCGTTGTGCTTCGTCACCGTGGTCCACTGGTCGTGATCCAATGGCGCGGTTGTTGACAATCTCGACGTACTGCGTCGTGTGCCGTTCGGCGGCCTAACGTGAGTCCGATTGACTTCGAAATGTCTCTCGAGCGGACGGTAACGATCTTGAAGTAAGAGGAAGGGGCCATAGATGGGAGACGGGCGTTTGCTGTCATACGTGTTCACCTTCGGAGAAACGCGGACGTCACGCTTTCTTCGCGACCGGCTTTAGTGTCGCGGCACGAAAGGAATTCTCACGTGACGGTGACTGGACGCGGCAGCGTTTTTGTCGGACGCAGCGACGAGGTCGTGGGCGAATTCCGCTACACACTCGAAGAAGTCGAGTGGGCCGGTGGCGAGAAGCACTCAACGCTCGTCGCCATCGCCTTCGATCCGGAGACTGCTCAACGGTTGTGGCAAGAGAAAACATCGCTGACGCTTCGACTCGAGTCGGGCGACCTCGTCGATTTCTTCCTGTCCGACTACCGACCAGAAACCAATGCCGCACAATTGAAGGTATTCGGTCGGCGACCCGGCGCGCCTGAGGACAAGCCGGGACCAAAGGAGTGATTTGCGATGCCTGGCTTTTAGTCGGGGGAGGCCGCCTTTGTTCCAGGCGGTGGTCGCTGCGCGATCGTGCCACACCGTTCGAGCCTGTGCGGTGGCTGACGAAAGGCCCTCGACCACCCAGCCGGAACCATGGGGTGAAGAGGGGTTGCAGGATGTGCGCATCGTTGAGGCGCTGTATGAGTCGGCGAAGAAGGGACGTCCATTTCGGATCGGGCTTTTCGGAAAGCCGTAAGACCGAGGACGTCGCGGACGAACGTGGCCGCTTTCACGACGTGCTTCCTCGTGGGTCAGGAGGCCTTGGACTCCTCTTGTAGAGTTGTGGCCGACTACGCCCAGTTGCGAGGATCTCGGGCGGAGTGGTAAACGTTGATCGAGTCGGACCACCGTGATCGTCGAGGAGCACGATGAATTACTACGTTGTGCTCGGTATCGCCGAGGATGCTGACGAGGAGATGATCCGGAGCGCCTTTCGAGCCTTGGCGCGGCGCTACCACCCGGATGTTGGCGTTGGCTCTTCGTCTGTTGAATTCCAGCGCGCTCGCGAAGCATATGAGACGCTCGCCGATCCCGAACGCCGCCGCAGATATGACCGGCAACTACGAGACGCTCGCGCCCGACCCGTCGTGCTTCGAGAGGTGATCGTCTCGCGGCCGTTTGCAGAACCGCTACTGAGTCCGCGTCGGTCTTCATTCGGTGCTCCCAGAACCTGGGTGACCTCGACGCGGTCATCAGTCTTCGACCAGTTGGTCGAAGACCTCTTCGTGTGTTTCGACGACGGCTGGTTTCGCCCACCGCGACGATCGTAACCGAGAGCCGCTGGCTTCGAGCCTCATAACCCCAACAAGAACGTCTGTAAGTATTGATGTAGAGGCACTTCTTATCAACACGCATCGTTGGCTATATATTGATAGTCTAACACTCAAGATACTTGACATGTAAACAAGCATGCCGTATAGAACCTCTCGGAGGTCTTCTCAAGCAAGGAGGTTCGCGATGTTTGGTCTCACCCGTTGGAATTCGTTCGATGACGTGTTCAATTTCCAGCGCGAGGTGGATCGTCTCTTCAACCAGTTCTGGAGCGATCTGCCGACCCGCACTGCTACTGGTCAGTCGCCGTCGCTCCACGTGAACCAGACGGAGGACGGATGGCGCGTGGACGTGCCGCTGCCGGGCATCGATCCGAAGGACGTGTCCCTTGAGGTCGCGAGCAACAATCTCACCATTCGCGCGGAGGGTCCGAGCGAAGGAGGAGACAAGAACGTCTCGCGGTACGAGCAGACTTTGATGATTCCGCAATTTCTCGACCTTGAGAAACTGACCGCCTCGCATCGGCACGGGATGCTGCGTCTGACGCTGCCGCTGAAGGAAAGCGTCAAGCCGCGCCGCGTCCAGATTGAGACCCAGGTCGAAGACCAGAAGCAACTGTCGGGGGTGCGGTAATCAAGCGGTCAGCGGCGGGCTTCGAGCTCGCAGAATCGTAGGTTAATACGTCGTCAGTCGCCGACGTCTTCGTTGCCACCTCCTCACGGCACACTCGACGGGCTCAGCACCCCTGAGCCTGTCGAGGCGTCGGCAGTCGCGACGCATCAGCCGCCACGTTCAGTCGCATCCCGCCGCTCCGCAATCGAAGACCCGCTGTCAGGGTAAGCATCAACAGACTACTGAGGATGACACGCGATGACGATCGCTGCGCTCAAAACCTTGTGCTCGCGTATTCCGTGGTGCGAACCCACAGTTCTCGAGTCGGTCTTGGAGCTCGCGCTCGAGATCGCTCGCGAGGGTCGGGAGGGCCGCCGGATCGGAACGCTATTCACCCTTGGCAAGGCCGACGAGGTGCTGGCGGCGTCCCGGGCGCTGATCCTTGATCCATTGGCCGGCCACGCTCCGGCACATACACACATCAGCGACCCCGATCTCCGTGGAACGATGAAGGAGCTGGCGCAGCTTGATGGTGCCTTCGTGATTTCACATGCGGGAGTCGTGTTGGCGGCGTGTCGCTATCTCGATGCCTCAGTCGAGCACATCGATCTGCCGCTTGGATTCGGAAGCCGGCACATGGCCGCAGCGTCAATTTCCCAGCGGCTTGGTGCGATCGCCATCGTTGTCTCGGAGAGCGGTGTGGTGCGTGTGTTTCGTGGTGGGCAGATCGAAGCCACGCTGATCCCGGAGCTGTGGCTACTGGATCGCCACCACACCCAGCTCAGTGTCGCTGCAGCAGGAGCTGTCGAAGCGCAACGCCTCGGAGCAGCCACAGCGTCGCTGAGCGAAG
>Ga0111539_10006466_pt1 | contig 15096 bp, 16 predicted proteins | sample RhiMethybrSRZTD1_FD_79667 | JGI IMG/M metagenome (GOLD analysis project Ga0111539, IMG submission 79667) | Populus rhizosphere microbial communities from Tennessee, USA - Rhizosphere MetaG P. TD hybrid SRZTD1 (version 2) (version 2) | ecosystem: Host-associated > Plants > Roots > Rhizosphere >... | reverse complement strand
GGTGGTCGTTGGCGGCCAGCGCCTCGAGGATGAGATCGCGCTCGGCGGCGGCCACCAGGTCCTTGAGCGCCATGCCGCGCCGGTAGGAGCCGCGCGCCGGCTTGAGCCCGGGCAGCGAGTCGGAGACGTCCGCTTCGCCTATCACCTCGGCCTCGCCGGTCAGGATGACCAGCCGCTCGATGAGGTTCTTGAGCTCGCGGACGTTTCCCGGCCAGTCGTGCTGCATGAGCATGGACACCGCGCCGGACGCGATGCGCTTGGCGCGCCGGTCGTTGGCCGCGCACTCGGCGGCCAGGAAGTGCTCGATCAGCGCCGGCACGTCCTCGCGCCTTTCGCGCAGGGGCGGCAGGTGGATCGGCACCACGTTGAGCCGGTAGTAGAGGTCCTCGCGGAAGCGGCCGGCGGCGATCTCGGCCGCCAGGTCCTTGTTGGTGGCGGCGATGACGCGGACGTCGGTCTTGATGGTCTGGTCGCCGCCGACCCGCTCGAGCTCGCCCTCCTGCAGGACCCGCAGGACCTTGGCCTGCGCGCTCGGATTCATGTCGCCGACCTCGTCGAGGAACAGCGTGCCGCCGTCGGCCAGCTCGAACTTGCCGCGCCGCTGCTGGGTCGCCCCGGTGAAGGCGCCCTTCTCGTGGCCGAAGAGCTCGCTCTCGATCAGCTCCGACGGGATGGCGGCGCAGTTGAGCTTGACGAAGGGCTCGCGGGCCCGCTTCGAGTGGTCGTGGATGGCGCGCGCCACCAGCTCCTTGCCGGTGCCGTTCTCGCCGCTGATGAGCACGCGGCCGTTGGTCGGCGCGGTGACGGCGATCTTGTCGAAGATCGTCCGCATCGCCTGGCTGCCGCCGATCATCGCGAAGCCGCCGCGAGCCTGGGCGGCGAGCCGCGCGTTCTCGCGGCGCAGCCCGGCGTGCTCGAGGGCGTTGTTGATGGTGAGCTTGAGCTTCTCGGTCGACAGCGGCTTCTCGACGAAGTCGTGGGCGCCGAGCTTGGTCGCCTGCACCGCGGTCTCGATGGTGGCGTTGCCCGACATCATCACGACGACCACGTCCGGATGCTTCTCGCGGATGCGCGCCAGGACGTCGAGGCCGTTCATCTCCGGCATGGCGACGTCGAGCAGCACGAGGTCGATGTCGCGCTCGTCGAGCTTGCCGAGGCCGACGGTTCCGGAGCCGGCCACCTCGACGCCGAAGCCCTCGGTCTCGAGCCCGCGGCGGACCGAGGTGAGGATGTTGGGCTCGTCGTCGATGACGAGGAGCGTGGAGCGCGGCATCGCGGCGAAGATAACATGGCGAGTTGACCCGCCGGGGGGGCTGGCATACGGTCGCGGCCTCATGCGCTGGGCATGGGCCATGGCGCTCGTCGCCGTCGTTTTCGCGGGCGGATGTGGCGACAAGAAGCCGAAGTACCCGACCTGCGGCAGCGACCGCGACTGCCGCCAGGGCGAGCACTGCGTCAACAAGCACTGCTCGCAGTGCGCGGTCGACTCGCACTGCAAGAAGGGCGAGAAGTGCATCGACGGCGCCTGCGGGCTGCCGAAGGGCGGCTGCCGGAGCGACGGCGACTGCAAGGCCGGCATGGTGTGCCTGGAGCACCGCTGCAGCGCGTGCCAGTCGGACGCCGAGTGCGGGGCGACCGGCCGCTGCGAGAACGGCCGCTGCCTGGCGCGCGGCGCCTGCAAGAAGGACGAGGACTGCGCCGAGGACGAGGACTGCGTGGACGGGACCTGCAGCCGCGGCGGCCGCAAGAAGCCGCCCGACGTCGGCTGCCGCTTCGAGCCGATCTACTTCGGCTACGATGAGTCCAGGCTGGACGAGCGTGCGAGCCGCGCCCTCAACGCCGCGGCCGAGTGTATGCAGGAGGCCCCGCGGCGGGCCGTGTTCCTCACCGGTCACACCGATCCGCGGGGCACCGAGGAGTACAACATCGCGCTTTCAGAGCGGCGTGCCATCGTGGTCGCCGACTACCTGGCCCGGCTCGGCATTGACCCGGCGCGTTTTCGTGTCATCCCGAAAGGCGAGACGGAAGCATCCGGAGCCGACGAGGGCGGCTGGGCCGAAGATCGCCGGGTCGAGATCGAATGGCAGTAGCTGGAGGAACCATGCACCGCACCTATCTCGCTGTCCGCATCGCCACCGTCTGTGTCCTGCCGCTCGCGCTGAGCGGTTGCTTCTGGTTCACCACCAAGGCCGAGGGCAAGAGCCTGAACCGCAAGGTCGATACCCTCGAGGAGCAGATGTCCAAGCAGGAGCAGGCCCTGCCCAAGCTGCAGGAGGTGCTCGACCAGGCGACCAAGCTCCTGGCCAGGAACAGCGCCGACATCGGCAACCAGGTGGGCGGCCTGCAGCAGGACATGCAGACGCTGAACGGCCTGGTGCAGGAGGCCAAGCGACTGACCGAGGAGGTGCGCGACGCCAGCGCCCGGCAGGAGCAGCGGCTGCAGGCGCTCGAGAACCGGGTCGCCTCGATGGAGAGCAAGTCGGTGGCGACCCAGAAGACCGCCGCGCAGCTGTGGGACGAGGGCAGCTCGGCGCTCAAGGCCGGCCGCTACGAGGACGCGCGGACCGCGCTGCGCCAGCTCCTGGTCAAGTACCCGGGCGACGAGCGGGCCGACGACGCGCAGATGGCGCGCGGCGAGTCCTACTACAAGGAGAAGAAGTTCCAGGAGTCGCTCGGCGAGTTCCAGCGGGTCTTCGAGAAGTACCCCGACAGCTCGCTGGCCGACGACTCGGCCTACCGCGCCGGTGAGGCGGCCGAGCAGCTCAAGTGGTGCACCGACGCGCGGGCCTATTTCGGCCTCCTGGTGCAGCGCTGGCCCAAGTCCGACCTGGTCAAGAAGTCGAAGGACAAGGACGCTGCGCTCAAGAAGGCGGCCAAGGACAAGAAGAAGTGCCAGGCCGAGAAGTAGCTCTGGTGCTCGCGCTCCTGGCCGGCAGCGCCGGCGGCGCCGAGGCGGGGCGGGTGGTGCTGGGGCGCGACGCCGCCAGGAAGTGCAAGAAGAACCTGGCGCCGCCGCCGGCAAAGAGCCTGCGCGCGGTCAATTGGTGCAACCGCGACTACCTCGGCAAACAGATCTCGCTGCGCGGCGGGCGCGGTGAGCTGCACGAGTACGCCGAGCTGGGAGCGCCGCACGACACCCACCTGAGCTCGCTGCAGTCGGTGGCCTACCTCGACGTCGACGGGGACGGGACGGTGGAGGCGCTGGTCGCCCTCGCCCGCGACGACTGGTTCGTCGGCGAGGACGGCGAGAGCAGGAATCAGAGCCACTCCCAGCTCTACGTCTACGCCTGGAAGGACGGCGGCCCGGCGCTCATCGGAACGGTGGACGTGGCGACGCCGATCGTCGCGGTGGCCGCCTGGCGGGGCAACCTGGCGGTTCGCTCCGGCAAGACCCCGCGCGCCGACCAGGCGCTGAGCCGCTACCGGCTCACGCCGGACGGCTTCGAGCCGCGCTGAAGGCGGCGGCGACCGCAGCGGCGGCGGCGCGAACGTCGGCGGCTCGATTGACGGCAGAGATGGCGCAGGCGGCCCAGGCGCCGGAGCCGGCGACCGCGCGCGCGCGGTCGGGTGTGATGCCGCCGATCGCCACCACCGGCAGCGGCGCCGCGCCGCGCACGGCGGCGGACAGACCGGCCGGGCCGACCACCGGATCCGGGTTGGCCTTGCTGCCGGTCGGGTAGACCGGGCCGAAGCCGAGGTAGTCGGCACCTCCGGCCACCGCCCGGGCCACCTGATCCAGCGTGTGGGTCGACACCCCGATGCGCAGGGAGCTCCCGGCCGCACGGCGGCGTGCCTCGCCGAGCGGCATGTCGTCCTGCCCCAGGTGGACGGCGTCGGCTCCCGCCTCCAGCGCGACGTCGAGATGGTCGTTCACCACCAGGAGAGCGCCGCGCTCGGCGCACAGCCGCTTCACCCAGAGGGCGTTCCGGAGGAGATCTCCCCGGGACGCCTGCTTGAGTCGGATCTGCAGGACGGTCGCGGCCGACAGCAGATCATCCGCCAGCTTGGGGTCGTCGCGGTCGAGGATCGCGTAGAAACCGCGCAGTTTTGCCGGCCAGTCCATCGGGTAAGCTTGCGGCAGTATGGCCCAGCGCGCCCCCGTCGAGAGCCCTTTCGTGCTGGTGTCCGAGTTCCGGCCGACCGGCGACCAGCCAGAGGCGATCCGCCAGCTCATCGAGGGCATGCGGCGCGGCGACCGGTTCCAGACGCTGCTCGGCATCACCGGCTCGGGCAAGACCTTCACGGTGGCCAACGTCATCGCCGAGATCGGCAAGCCCGCCCTCATCATGGCGCACAACAAGACGCTGGCGGCTCAGCTCTACGGCGAGCTCAAGCAGCTCTTCCCCGACAACGCGATCCACTACTTCGTCAGCTACTACGACTACTACCAGCCGGAGGCGTACGTCGCCGCGAGCGACACGTACATCGAGAAGGATGCCCTGGTCAACGAGGAGATCGACCGCATGCGGCATGCGGCGACCTACGCGCTCCTCTCGCGGCGCGACGTCATCATCGTCGCCTCGGTCTCCTGCATCTACGGCATCGGCGCCCGCGAGCTCTACTCGGAGATGACCTGCGAGGTCCAGGCCGGCGCCAGCGTGCCGCGCGACGACGTCCTCCGGCGACTGGTCGAGCTGCAGTATCAGCGCAACGACGTCGACTTCCACCGCGGCACCTTCCGGGTCCGCGGCGACACCGTCGAGGTCTTTCCGGCCTACGAGGCAGACACCGCGATCCGCATCGAGTGGTTCGGCGACGAGGTCGAGTCGATGGCGGAGATCGACCCGCTGCGCGGCAAGGTCAAGCGCGGCATCAAGGAGTCGACCATCTTCGCGGCCTCGCACTACGTGACCCCGGCCGACCACCTGCGGCGCGCCATCGAGGGCATCAAGGCGGAGCTGGTCGAGCGGCTCGAGGTCCTCACCCGCGAGAACCGGCTGGTCGAGCGCCAGCGCCTCGAGCAGCGGACCCTGTACGACATCGAGTGCCTGGAGCAGATGGGCTTCTGCTCGGGGATCGAGAACTACTCGCGCCACCTGACCGGCCGCTCGCCCGGCGAGCCGCCCCCCACCCTCATCGATTACTTCCCGTCCGACAGCATCATGATCATCGACGAGTCGCATCAAACCGTGCCGCAGATCCAGGCGATGTGGCGCGGCGACCGGTCGCGCAAGGAGAACCTGGTCGAGTACGGCTTCCGGCTGCCCAGCGCGCTCGACAACCGACCGCTCCGCTTCGACGAGTGGGAAGAGCGAGTCACCCAGCTGGTCTTCGTCTCCGCCACCCCGGCCGAGTACGAGCACGAGAAGTCGCGCGGGGTGGTGGTCGAGCAGATCCTGCGGCCGACCGGCCTGCTCGACCCGGAGGTCGAGGTTCGCCCGGTGACCGAGCAGGTGGACGACCTGCTGGGCGAGATCCGGGCGCGGGTGGACAAGGGCGAGCGGGTCCTGGTCACCACACTCACCAAGCGGATGGCCGAGGACCTGACCGAGTACTACGCCGACCTCAACGTGAAGGTGAAGTATCTCCACTCCGACATCGACACGCTCGAACGGATCCAGCTCATCCGCGACCTGCGGCGCGGCGACTTCGACGTCATGGTCGGCATCAACCTCCTGCGCGAGGGGCTCGACATCCCGGAGGTGTCGCTGGTCGCCGTGCTCGACGCCGACAAGGAGGGCTTCCTCCGCTCGACGCGCTCGCTCATCCAGACCATCGGGCGGGCCGCGCGCAACGTCAACGGGCGGGTCATCCTGTACGCCGACCGCGTCACCGACTCCATGCGCCAGGCGCTCGACGAGACCGAGCGCCGCCGCACCGCCCAGGCCGAGCACAACAAGCGCCACGGCATCACCCCGCGCTCGGTCGTGCGCGCCATCATGGACCTCCAGCCGGGCAGCTCGCCCGACTTCCTCGACGCCCGCACCCTCGCCGAGCGTGCGCAGGCCCTCCAGGTCCAGGACAAGGAGGAGCTGTTCGCCGCGGTCAAGAAGCTCCGCACCGAGATGCGGCAGGCCGCGCACGACCTCGAATTCGAGAAGGCCGCCGAGCTCCGCGACCGCGCGAGGGAGCTCGAATCCCTCGCCCTCGAGCTCGGCTAATCCCCGAATCCCCTTTTTTGAACCGCCAAAACCGCCAAAGCCGCCAAAGTTTTTTTTGGGGGTATGCCCCGTGTCGGTCGCAGCGGACCCAATAAGTTCTGGTTTGGCGGTTTGGGCGGCTTTGGCGGTTAACTCTTCTGGTAGAGGAGCCTCCAGATGGGCAACGAGGATTCTTCGCAGTGCTGCTCGCGCCAGCTGCGGGCGCCGTAGGGATTCGCGGCACGCCAGAAGGACCAGGGGCCGGCGCGGTTGGTGAGGAGGTGGTCGAGCGCGTCGAGGACGCCCATGGCGTCGAGGGCGACCTCCCAGACGTCGGACTGGAAGAGGAGCTCGCCGCCCGGCTCGAGGACGCGGTGGATGGCGCGCGCCAGGTCCTCGTCCATCAGGCGCCGCTTGTGGTGCCGGCGCTTGAACCACGGGTCGGGGAAGTTGACGAAGACCCGCGAGAGACGGCCGGGCGGGAACAGCTCGGCCAGGTGGTGGTTGGCGTGCCCGAAGACCGCGCGCACCGGCAGGTGCTGCCGCTCGGCCCGGCGGTTGACCTCGTCCACCAGCTCGTGGCGGATCTCGAGGCCGACGTAGGTCCGATCGGGATCGCCGGCGGCGCGCTCGAAGAGGAACTGAGCCTCGGCGCAGCCGATCTCGAGCTCGACCGGCCGCCCGGCCGGCAGCTCGGGGCGCCGGCCGCGAAACGACTCGAAGCCGAGGCCGAGCGGATTGACGTGCTGCCGCCGCCGCGCCATCAGTCGGGGACGACCTCGGCGTCGAGCGCGAGCAGGCCGAACTCGCGCACGTTGACCGGCGAGTCGAGCGCGAGGATCTCGTCGCGCCCGGCCCAGCGAAAGTCGGCGAACTCGTGGTTGGGCGCCACCGCCGCCTCGGGCTCCACCTCGGCGACGAAGACGAAGTTCATGTGCAGCCCCTTGGCGCCCGCCCGGTGCTCCTCGTAGCCGAGCAGGCCGGGCGGGACGCCGTCGCAGGCGCCGCGCAGGCGGCGGAAGCGCCCCTCGAGGCCGCTCTCCTCGCGGAGCTCGCGCACGGCTGCCTCGAGCGGCGTCTCGCCCGCCTCGAGCTCGCCGCCGAGCGGCAGCCAGGTGCCGAGCCGCCGGTGGTGGATGACCAGTACCCGGTCGCCGCGCCGGGCATAGACCGCGACCGAGAAGGCACGCCGCATGAGGACCGGACGGTATATGATCGACCCGCCATGTCCAAGGGCCGGGGAGCGAGCGGGCCAGGCTCCGCCGAGCGGCGCCAGCAACTCCTCGACGCCGCTCGGGCCCTGTTCTCCGAGCGGGGCTACCACGAGACGACCGTCGACGACATCACGCGCGCCGCCGACGTCGCCAAGGGCACCTTCTACCTCTACTTCAGCGAGAAGCGCGAGATCTACGTCGAGGTCATCAAGAGCTTCCTCGACCTCATCCGCGACTTCGCCTCCCTGGTCACCCAGCACACCCCGTCGCCCGCCGAGTACTTCGATCGGGTCAAGAGCGGCGCGGTGAACTTGATGCGGATGCTGCAGGACAACCGGCAGCTGGCCCGCCTGGCCTACCGCGAGGCGCTCGGGGTGGACGAGCAGCTGACCCTCCTCCTGCGCACCTTCTACAGCGAGATCGCCGGGCTCGAGGCGAAGAACCTCGAGATCGGAATGCAGCTCGGCGTCGTCCGCCCGTGCGCGCCGCTGGTGACCGCCTACGTGCACATCGGCATGGTCGAGCGGGTCATTCTCGAGATGCTCGAGCGGCCGGACGACTTCCCGCCGGTCGAGATCATCGTCGAGGAGCTCATGCGAGCCGGGTACGAGGGCGTGCGCGGTCCCAACGCCCCCAGCTTCTCCGTCATCTTCCCGGCCGGCGTGTTCCCGCCCCCGGAATGACCCCGAGCCCGCCCGCAGCTACTTGGGGACCTTCTCCCAGTCGGCCAGAAACTTCTGCAGGCCGAGGTCGGTCAGCGGGTGGCGCGTGAGCTGGAGCAGGACCGACAGCGGGCAGGTCGCGACGTGGGCGCCCATCTTGGCCGCCTCGAGCACGTGCATCGGATGGCGCACCGAAGCCACCAGCACCTGGGTGTCGAAGTCGTAGTTCTCGTAGATCTCGAGGATGTCCGCCACCACGCTCATGCCGTCGGACGACACGTCGTCGATCCGCCCGACGAACGGCGAGATGTAGGTCGCGCCCGCCTTGGCGGCGAGCAGCGCCTGGTTGGCGCTGAAGCAGAGCGTCACGTTGGTCTGGATGCCCTCTTCGGCGCAGGTCCGGACCGCCTTCAGGCCGTCCGGCAAGAGCGGAATCTTCACCACCACGTTGGGGCGCAGGGCGGCGAGCTCGCGGGCCTCCTGCATCATCCCGTCGACCTTGGTCGACACCACTTCGGCCGACACCGGTCCGCGCACGACGTCGCAGATCTCGACCAGGACATCGCGGAACTTGCGACCGGTCTTGGCGACCAGCGACGGGTTGGTGGTCACGCCGTCGATGATCCCCATCGACGCCGCTTCCTTGATCTCCTTGATATCGGCGGAATCGATGAAGAACTTCACTTGTACACCGCCTTGAGGGAAGACGGACCGCCCGGCTGCTCGACGCCGGACACCACGCCGCCCTGCATGTCGTCGTGGAGCGCGAGCCTGAGCGCCGAGACCTCCCCTTCCACGGTCGCGAGGCAGGCACGGGCCGCCTTCGCCACCTCGACCAGGTGGGTGAGGTTTCGTTCGAGGTCGCCTGCCTTCACAGCCCGGACTCTACGCGCCGCTCTGGGGGCAGTCAATTGTCCTCGGGGCGGGGAACCGGCTACGCTTCGGGGGCACATGGCCGAATCGGAAACCCTCAGCCCGCGCGACGACGAGAGCGCCGTGGACGAGGCGCGGAGAGTGATCTCCGTCGGGTGCGTCGATCTTCCGCACGGCATGTCTCGCCGCGTCTATTTCCAGAAGCTTCGCTTTCTCGAGACGCGGCTACCGGCCGACGAGGTCCCGTCGGAGCGCATCATGCGGCGCTGGCGCAGCGAGGCGGGAGGTGCGGGGCGATTCGCGGTCGTCGCGCCGCGCGATCTCTGCGAGCCGGTGGCGGGGCCGGACACGCCCACCGAGCGGGCCGCGGTCGCGGCTCGCGCGTCCCTGCTTGCCTCCGGTGCGCGCCACGCCGGCGCCGCCGTGGTGCTGTTCACCACCCCGCCGTCCCTGACCCCGTCGAGCGCGCATCGCGATCGCCTCCGCCGCCTCTTCGAGGACGTGGCCGGCCCCGACCGCTTCACCGGCCTGGTCCGGGTCTGGCAACCCGACGGACTCTGGCGCCCGGCGCTGGCGGCGCGGCTGGCCCGCGAGCTCGGCGTGGTGGCCGCCTGCGATCCGCTGGCCGCCGACGCCTTCGACGACGGCGGTCCGCCGCCGCCCGGCGACATCGCCTACGCCCGGGTCGGCGGCATGGGCCGGCCGAGCCGCCCGCTCGGCGACGACGACCTGGCGCGCCTGGCCGAGTGGCTCGAGCCCTGCCGGCGCGGGTTCGTCTCGTTCGACACACCGGCCAAGATGCGCGATGCGCAGGGCCTGGCTCGGTGGGTGGGCGACTCGACGGTCGCTGCGCGCAACTAAGCGCGATCTAGAAGAAGAAGGTGGACTGCGGGATCGGCAGAACGGCCGGTGGCCGCTGCGGCCGCGGCTCCGCCTTCTTCGCCGGCTTGCGCTCGGCCACCACCGCCACGGCCTCGCTGCGGCGCGGCGCGCGTGGCGACTTGACCGCGCTCCTCACCTTCGACTTGCCGCCGGCGGCTCGCCGCGTCCGCTTCGCCGCGGTCTTCGCGCGGCCGCGGACGACCGACGCCTTCGCGCTCTTCTTGCGCGGGCGCCCTTTCGCCGCGCTCTTCATCTTTCTCGCAGCCATAAGCCCATCTCCTCCCGATCCAATGACGCCGAATCAATCCGGACACTAGTTCCTGGGGTCCGAGCATGTCAATCGCTCGAGGCGGGCGCCAGCCTGTTTACAAGCCTCCGTCGATCCCATATAAACGCGGAACTTTTCAGGGATTTGGAGCTATGGAGTTCCACTACGTTACCGAATCACCGCTCGCTACTGACGCAGATCTGCTCGTGGTTTGTACGTACGGGGATCCGGCGAAAGACGGGCTCGTTCGACATCTCGATCAGTCGCTCGGCGGCCACCTCCTGGAGCGCGCGAAGGCAGAGGACTTCACCGGAAAGCCTGGTCAAGTGCTCTACACCGATCGCAACGGCAACGGCCGCACGCGCGCCATCGCGGTGGTGGGGGCCGGGGAGATGAACGGTTTCGAGGCGAGCAAGCTCCGCGACGTGGCCGCCGCGGCCATCCGCGTCGCGCGCCGCGCCGGCGCCCGGCAGGTGACCATCGCCCTCCCACCGGTGTCGCCGCGCCAGAGCGATCGCGTGGTCCAGCTCGCCGTCGAGGGCGCCCTGCTCGGCAGCTACCGGTTCGTCAAGTACCGGAACGACGAGGCGAAGAAGCCGGACCCGATCGCGACCGTGAAGATCACGACGGAGCGCGGCAAGTCGGCCGGCAAGAAGCCGACCCCGGCTCAGGCGAAGGCGATGAAGGCCGCCATCGCGCGGGCCGAGCGGGTGGCGGCGGCGGTGTGCCACGCCCGCGACCTCATCAACGAGCCGGCCGCGTTCGCCACGCCCATCCGCATGGCCGAGGAGGCCAAGGCGCTCGCCAAGAAGCACGGCCTGGCGGTGAAGATCTACACGCCGGCCGAGTGCGAGAAGCTCGGAATGGGGATGTTCCTCGCCGTCGGACAGGGGTCTGACCAGGAGTCGCGGCTCATCCACCTCACCTACACGCCGGCGAAGAAGGCGAAGCGCAAGATCGCCATCATCGGCAAGGGCGTCACCTTCGACTCCGGCGGCTACTCGCTCAAGCCGAGCCAGTCGATGGAGGACATGAAGACCGACATGTCGGGCGCGGCCGCGGTGATCGCCTCGCTCGCCGCGGTCGCCCAGCTCGGCTCGCCCTACGAGGTGCACGCCATCGCCGCCTGCTGCGAGAACCTCGTCTCGGGCCACGCCTACAAGCTCGGCGACGTCCTCAGGGCGATGGACGGCACCACGGTCGAGATCAACAACACGGACGCGGAGGGTCGCCTCACGCTCGGCGACGCCCTGACCTATGCGCGCCACAAGGTGAAGCCCGACGAGATGTTCGACTTCGCCACCCTGACCGGCGCCTGCGTCATCGCGCTCGGTCCGCACACCGCCGGCGTCATGTCGGATCACGAAGCGCTGGTCCAGGCCTGGCTGGCCGCGGCGCGCGACGCCGGCGAGGACATGTGGCGGCTTCCGCTCCAGCCCAAGCTCAAGGAGCAGCTCAAGAGCGGCATCGCCGACATGCGCAACACCGGTGAGCGCTACGGCGGCGCCATCACGGCCGGACTGTTCCTCAAGCACTTCGCGCGCGACACGCCGTGGGTTCACGTCGATCTGGCAGGACCGTCCTCGACACCGCGCGAGATCGGCGCCTGGACGCGGGGCGGCACCGGCTTCGCGGTGGCTTCACTGGTCGAGTACCTCACTCGCTGACGCGTCGCGGCACGAACCGCCCAAATTCCTTCGATTCCAAACACTTATCGAAGTGGTCGATTTGACAGATCGGGCCCTCGCTGATAAACTAGATCGAGTGCCTACCCCTGTCCCCCCAGGCAGGTGCAAGGCCCGGAAAGTAAGCGACCTTCTATGCAACCCCGTTTCCAGGTAGGCGACAAGGCCTACTACCCAGTCCACGGCATTGCTGAGGTCGTCGGGCTGGAGAAGCGCGAAATCGGCAGCAAGGCCACGCACGTCTACATCCTCAAGACCGACAGCGGGCTCAAGATCATCGTCCCGACCGATAACGCCGAGGCGGTCGGGCTCAGAGCCATCATGTCGGTGGCCGACGTGCGCGAGGTCTTCTCCATTCTGCGCTCGACCGAGGTGACGACCGACCACCAGACGTGGAACCGGCGGCAGCGCGAGTACATGGACAAGATCAAGACCGGCAGCGCCTACGAGATCGCCGAGGTTCTGCGCGATCTCTACCTCCTGCGCCGCCACAAGGATCTCTCCTTCGGCGAGCGCCGCATGCTGGAGACCGCCCGGGGCCTCCTGGTCCGCGAGATCGCCATCGCCCGCAAGGAGGCCGAGGGACAGATCGAGGCGGAGATCGAGACGATCTTCCAGGAAAAGGCCGCCTGATCTTCGTCCGAAGAAGGCCGGCCGTCTGATCTAGTCGGCCCGGAGCGGGTCCCGCTCGAGCGGTGCCAGCGCTCCGTTGACCGCGACGTTCGTCGTGCACGGCGCGATTGCCCGGGCGAAGCGCTCGGCCCACTTCCCGCGCCGCTCGCCGTGTTCGCCGGCCAGCTCCTCGAAGCGGGCTCGCAGCGCCGGGTCGCTCTCGAGCTCGTCGTGGCCGAGGACGTCCCGGTACTCCTCGACCACCTCGGTGAACGACCGCGCCATCGCCGCGCAGTCGCGCCCGGCCTTCTCGGCCGCCGCGACCAGCGCGTCGTCACGCGCCAGTGCCCGGTCGATGATGCCGCGCAGCTCGGCGTCGCGCGGGTGGTGGCTCGGCGCGCCGCCCGTCTCTTCCTTCCGTCCACAGCCGGCCGCCAGCGCCACGACCGGCCCGATCACCAGGGCGATGCGCCGGGCGAGTCGCATCACCAGCGGACGAAGACCGAGCCCCAGGTGAGACCGGCGCCGAAGGCGACCAGGCACACGAGGTCGCCCGACTTCACCTTGCCCTGCGCGATGGCGTCCCTGAGGCAGAGCGGGATCGAGGCCGCGGTGGTGTTGCCGACCTTCTGGATGTTGTTGTGCATCTTCTCGGGCGGCAGGCCGATCATCTTGCCGACCATCTCGTTGATGCGGAGGTTCGCCTGGTGCGGGATCACCATGTCGATGTCCTCCAGCTTGAGCTGGTTGGCGATCATCCCCTCCATGATGGCCTGCGGCATGCGGGTGACCGCGTGCTTGAAGACCTTCTTGCCGACCATCCTCGGGTACTGCCGACCGGCCTCGATGTCCTCGTGCGAGATCATCGGCTTGTCCTTCGAGCCCGGCTTCTCGACCCAGAGGATCTCGGCGTCGGTCCCGTCGGCGTGGAGGTGGGTGGATAGGATCTGGTGCTCGGGCCCCTCGGAGAGGCCGATCAGCACCGCGCCGGCGCCGTCGCCGAAAAGGACCGCCACGTCGCGCCCGTTGGTCGTCACGTCGAGCCCTGTCGAGTGGATCTCCGAGCCGACCACCAGGATGTTCTTGAAGGTCCCGGCGCGGATGAAGTTGTCGGCGATGGCGACTCCGTAGATGAAGCCGGTGCACTGCTGCCGGATGTCGAGCACCGCGCAGCCTTCCTTGAGCCCCAGAATCCGCTGGGTGAAGACGCCGGTCCCCGGGAACATGTGATCGGGCGACAGGGTCGCGTAGATCAGCATGTCGACGTCCTTGGGATCCATCTTGGCCTGCGCGAGGGCCTCGCGGCAGGCCTTGGCCGCCATCCCGGCCCCCGACTCGCCCGGATCGATCCAGTGGCGCTCCTCGATGCCGGTCCGCTCGACGATCCACTCGTTGGTGGTGTCCATCCACTGGGTCATGTCCTGGTTGGTCACCACCCGCGGCGGCACGTAACCGCCCAGTCCCAGGATCCGACTTCGCCGCTCTTGCATGGCGCCTCCTGCCCAGTCGTCTAGATATCGAGGTTCCGCACGCTGAGTGCGTTGTTCTCGATGAAGTCGCGGCGCGGCTCGACCAGATCGCCCATGAGGACGGTGAAGACCTGGTCGGCCTCGACGCTGTCATCGATGCGGACCTGGAGCAGCGTGCGCCGCGCCGGGTCCATGGTGGTCTCCCACAGCTGCTCGGCGTTCATCTCGCCGAGGCCCTTGTAGCGCTGGATCTGCAGCCCCTTGCGCCCGAGCTCCTCGATGCCGCGCGCCACGTCCTCGTAGGTGTCGACCCGCCGCTCCTCGCCTTCCTTCGGCTTGAGGGTGAAGGGGGGGCGTGCCAGCTTGCCGAGCTCGGCGCTGACCGCGCGCATCTCGGCGAACTCGGGTGCGTTGATGAGGTCGAAGCCGAGCAGCGTGTCGCGCTTGACCCCGGCGCGCCCGCGCGCGACGCGGATGCGGAACAGGCTGTGCTCCTCGTCCGGCTCGATCTCGAAGGCGGCCTCGCCGAGCTCGCCGTAGCGGGCGGCCAGGAGGGGCTTGACCATCTCGACGAGGGCCTCGAGCTCGGCGCGGCTGGCCAGCACCGCCTCGTCGAGGCCCGCCTCGGCGAAGGATGCGCTGATCCGCGCGTCGCTCGACTTGTCGAGCTGCGAGCTCATGCGCCGGTAGCGGTTGACCTGGCGCAGGAAGTCGCCGAGCGCGCGACCGGTCAGGGTGGCACCACCCTCGCCGCGCACCACCACGTCGTCTGCGCTCGACTGGATGAGGTACTCCTCCAGCCCCTGCTCGTTCTTGAGGTAGAGCTCGCTCTTGCCCTTCTTCACCTTGTAGAGCGGCGGCTGGGCGATGTAGAGGTGGCCGCGGTCGAGCAGCTCCGGGTACTGGCGGAAGAAGAAGGTCAGGAGCAGCGTGCGGATGTGCGAGCCGTCGACGTCCGCGTCCGTCATGATGATGATGCGGTGGTAGCGGAGCTTCTCGACGTCCTTTTCGACGCCGATGCCGCAGCCGAGCGCGGTGATGAGCGTCGCGATCTCCTGCGACGAGAGCATCTTGTCGAAGCGAGCCCGCTCGACGTTCAGGATCTTGCCGCGCAGCGGCAGGATGGCCTGGAAGCGGCGCTCGCGTCCCTGCTTGGCCGAGCCGCCGGCCGACTCGCCCTCGACCAGATAGATCTCGCAGAGAGACGGGTCGCGCTCCTGGCAGTCGGCCAGCTTGCCGGGCAGGCTCGATAGCTCGAGGGCCCCCTTGCGCTGCACCATCTCGCGCGCCTTGCGCGCGGCCTCGCGGGCCCGCGCCGCCAGGACCGCCTTCTGCACGATGGCGCGCGCGT
>Ga0111539_10006465_pt1 | contig 15097 bp, 9 predicted proteins | sample RhiMethybrSRZTD1_FD_79667 | JGI IMG/M metagenome (GOLD analysis project Ga0111539, IMG submission 79667) | Populus rhizosphere microbial communities from Tennessee, USA - Rhizosphere MetaG P. TD hybrid SRZTD1 (version 2) (version 2) | ecosystem: Host-associated > Plants > Roots > Rhizosphere >... | reverse complement strand
CTCTTCAGTCTCCCGCCGGCGCGTATGCTCGCGATGCTTCAGCTCTCCCTTCAGTACATTTTCGATGTGGGCAACGTCAGTAGCTTCGTACCCGGTAAGCTGTTGCTTAACAATAAGCAGGTCAGCAACGCCTGCGGGGGCCACCGCACCGCGGGTGTGGGGAATCTGCTCTGTCGCAGTCAAAGGCGGGAGGGAGGGAAACGCCGGCTCTTCAGCCGCACTCGGCCAAACGGAGGGCAGTGGCTCGTTAATGATTACTACGGCATCACCGATACGCTTGATACTGCGCCTCACTGAATGGCTGTAAAGGCGGTCGAGTTTCTTTCCGGTAGTGTCAGTTTCGGCTTCCAGCAATTCGACGATACCATCCAACGAATGATCCGATAAACTGATGTTCCGCTCCTTCAACAGTTTCCTGGTAGGTTCCGATAGCACCTCTACGGCGCTGGCCTTGAGCCGGAAGCTGACCTCCCCCAAAGCAGCCGGGCGGGATGGCGGACTCCCGTTTAGCAGCTGGGGACCGACGACCAAAATATTTTTCGCCAATTCTGCTGCCGAATTCGCAACCCCAGCGCTCTCGGCGTTTAGGGGGCGGATCTCCTCGCCTTGCTCCAGCATTGCCTGGAACTGCCTGAGGTTCGCGTCAGATAATTTTCCGAGATATTCTATCCGCCGGGTTAATACTCTTGTCGGATTCAGTTCTTCAGGAATTGTGACTCCAGCATGCGGCCGCTGCTGTGTGGCCTGAAAATGTTGTCCGCCCAAACCTGTGAGTTCGTTTATCGACTGCTTCAGCCGCCGATACTGATCAAAGAGGCCTTCGGCATACTTCTGGCGCTCAGCTTCCGCCCCCGCCTTTTTTTTCTGTCGTTCCTCTTCCAGTCGGGATGTTGATAGAACGGATTCGAGATTGAACACTACCGGTAGCTTAACGGACCGCCGCCGGTACCGACGGAGCTCGCTTTGGGTGGCTGGGAAAGTATCATCTTCAGCTACCCTCCGTATCAATTCGGTATCCCTGAGCTGGTTGGTGAGCGATTCAAGCGGGCGGCCATGCTCCTCTTGCAACTGCTTGATCGCGAGAAGACTATCTCGCAAATTCTGCATAGACCCGCTGAACTCCGGACCGCTCACCAAAGTCTCTGGGCTTGCCCCGAAGGCCTCCTCTACTGCATCCGCCACCTTCCCGTGAGACACAGCCTGACCATTTTCGAATTGGTCGAGGGCTACAGCAAACGCGGCCAACTGTTTCCCGATCGGGTTCGCGCCTGGGTTGCCGATGAAGTCTTCCCCTGCTACGAAGGCGCGTGCGTGTCGCAAGAGAGCTTCACGGGCTTGCCCGGCTTTAGCCGCATCTGCAAGCGCTTTTTGAAATGGTGAATCCTGAGTCAGGTCAATGCTGGGATTGGCTGGGTCTTGTGCAACTGCAGGCCGTATCAACGTAAACCGAAACAACGATTCCAGACTCATTTGAGTTAGCTCCAAAGACAAACAAAGCTTGACGTCCAATCTTCTTTGTAGATTGCAATATAGAAGAAAACAAGTCCCGAATCTGTAGCGAATTGCCTCTATTAAGTAACTGAAGGAGCGTACCGCGAGGCACGTCGCTTTAGTTGCTGGTTGTCGGAGGAAGAGAAGCTAGTTGATATGGGTAAGCATGAGAGACCGGTCTCCTTGAGCCGATACGCAAGCACTATCATCGCGCTGGAGGCACCGGGTTATTCGCCGAGCATCGGGTCAAACCAGTATTGACTCTTTCGTCTCGATTGTTAAATTCTTAGTTCCGCTTATACACCCGGTAATTTTCTCTTCCTATGCTATCTTCGCCTCAGGCGGAGACGGCGGACAGGGATCTACCATCATCCCACATGATTCGCGCATCAGTAGGTTCGCCGCGCGAACCCCGGACCGCAGCGCGCCTTCCATGTAGCCAAAAAAGCAAACGTATGTGTGCTCCCCGGCGAAGTACAGCCGCTTATGGAACGCGATGTTGAGCTTCGGCCCCACCTTAAATATCTCACCGTTTGGCTTTGGCGCCCAGTAACCGGTCTTGATGAAGGGCTCGTTCGGCCAGTCGCTGTAAAACGTCTTATTCAGATTTCTAGAATAGCTGGGATAGAGATCTTTCAGCTCTTTCTGCATTTCCAGCTCGTTAGGCGGGCGCGGCGCACCTTTTCCTGAGCGCGGCAGCGTGGGCCCGGCAAAGATATTCAGCACGGCGCCCTGGCGGCCGGTCTGCATCTGGTTGTCTGTGCCCTCCCAAATCTGACCCAGCTTCAACGTCCCCCCGCTGGGGGCGGATGGGATCTTTTCGGTGATCCAGAACCGTCTCTTAAAGCTGCTGAAGAACTTGACGGCTGGGCCATGCCCCATTACGCCAATCTCCGCCTTGAGATCGACTGCGTTGCCGTTGTCCTGGATTGTCATATCGCCCCAGACGCTAGGCGGAACCGCCAGCACCACGTACTGAAAACGCGCCGTTTTGCCTCCGCTGCTCAATTTCCCACTCGGCCAACCCACCGCTCGCGTCGTTAGCTGCACATCCTGCGGCTGAATTTCGATCCGCGTTACCGCTGTTTTCAGCATCAAAGCGCCTCCTTTTTTTCGGAGCTCACTGGCCATCTCATCCGCCAGGCGCTGGCACCCGTCGGCGCAGCGAAAAATCTCCAGCTCGTCCCAGTATCCCATCCGTCCGGGATCATCGATTTCAAACCGCTCGCTCTGCCCGCCCTTCACTTTTAACAACAGACCCAGGTAGTTCATTTCGTCCAGCTGCGAGACTTCATCGTTAACAAGTCTTAACTCCAACATTTTCCACAGGCGCTGCTGTTTTGGATTATTCGGGTTGACCTTATGCAGATTAATCAGCGCGTCTTTTACCGTCATATTGTCATAACTCTTAAGGATTTTTAGCACGCCCGCGTTGGTTTCGTTCCAGGGGCAGGTCTCTTGCGCGATCCATTTTGCCGCGTCGTCGGCAATCGACTTTAGTACCTGATCGACATCTTTATTCAGTTGATGGATTTCCGCCCAGGTCAGGTCCTTCGTATTATCCAGCCGTAGTTTCAAATTCAAGCGTTCTCGCTCGTACTCAAGGTCCCCCATCCGGTTGATCATCGCGATGCCATACCTTTGGGCCAGTTGTAGCCACGCGGTGTGAAACGAGCCGATCAATTCCGCGCCCTCTTCGATAATGCGCCCGTTGGCAAACCGCGCATTGCTGCGAACCCGACCGCCCACCTGAGGATGTGCCTCATATAACGTCACTTTTACGCCATGCTGGCTGAGCCGCAACGCCGCCATAAGTCCGCCCAGCCCAGCCCCAACTACCGCGACACGCGTGTTTTTCAGCCGGTTCCTGCAGTCCTGTGAGATGGTCATCAGTGGCGTAATTGGATCGTTATCCGAGGTGCCATCTAATTTTTGGGATACATGACTTTTGACCATCCGTTTCCTCCGTGATTTTCCCGGCGAGCAAGAGACAGGGGCGTGTTCTAGTTTGGGGACCGCGCCCCGCGCCTGATTGGCTTTGAGTTGAGCAGACTGCTTATAAATATAATATGTGGTTAATGATGGCTGCGCGGCCTTATCTTAAGCAAGCGTTGATAATAAAACTTTTGAATCGCCCCCTGCGTCACTCAACGCATTGCCTGAACCGACTTGGCAAAACTGATCAAATGATTCTCTCCGCCGGCCAATTAGTCAATCTAGCCCTTTCAACACCGTCCTGCGGCGCCTCTCCCTCGTTCCTCATTACCACCTACCTCCACCCTGACGCCGCATTGTGTCCTCAAGTATTTCCAATCTTCGTCAGGCTCATTTCAGTAGTTTCATTTCCATTTGTGAAAGCCGCTTTTCGATAACCGTCGCCTCTATCAGTCTTGCGATATTGGCTCAGTTCTGGAAATACTATCGGGCCCATTCCCAAAGGCTTTCTGATGTAATAGTCCGAGGCGGCGCGTGCCTTCCACCCCGCCCCCAGCCATCAAGCAGTAAACGCCCCTGATCCCCCGCTTCAAAAATTTTCAGATTTGGTTTTTACTGACCAAACGCCAAGTTCATCGCTAGCTCGGATGGTCACGCAGCGAACAAAATACTTATGACCTAAGATAGAGACAGGTAATAAATCGCAAGTACGTACATCAATAAGGGAAGGTTGGATGTTAAACGCAGCTAACGTATTGGTCAGATGCTTGGAGAACGCAGGTGTCGAGTTGATTTTCGGTATCCCTGGCGGGCCGCTGACGCCTTTCTACGAGGCGCTTTCCGAAAGTACAAAGATTCGTACGATACTTGCCAAGCACGAAGAAGGCGCTGCATTCATGGCAAACGGATATGCAAGGGTTAGCGGAAAACTAGGCGTTTGTTGCGTGACCAGTGGTCCGGGTGGAACTAACGCACTCACTGCTATCGCGGCATCGGCCGCCGATTCTGTTCCTGTCTTGATCATTTCGGCTCAAGTTTCAACGGGGGCTTTCGGCAGCGGCGCGGCTCAGGATGGCAGCCCTCTTGGGATCGACATTGTGCAGATTTTCAAACCAGCGACGAAGTTCTCATCAATGCTGGTCAACGCATCCCGCATACAGGATCTGGTGCAGCGAGCTATTCGTATTGCTCAAACGGGACGCCCTGGCCCCGTTCATATCAGTTTGCCGGCGGATTTGGCGAAGCAATCATCTATTTTTGACTCAAAAAAAGGGAGCGAATATTGGATTGAGAATAAAGCAGTTGATTTAGAAGCAATAAGAAAAGGTATAACGCTTTTAATGGAAGCGAAACATCCTTGTATTCTAGCTGGCAGCGGGGCGCTCTCTTCGAACGCGCCCCAAGTCCTTGAGAAGTTTGCGGCTCGAATTGGGATTCCGGTGGCGACTACTCCCAAGGCAAAGGGCGTTTTTCCGGAAAATCACGAGCTTTCTCTCGGCGTGCTTGGACTTTCCGGGCACGCGCACGCGGACTCTTATTTTAATTCTGCAGAGCTTGATGCCCTATTGGTAATAGGAAGCAGTCTGGGCGAAACCGTAAGGTATAACTGGCGGAAAGGTTGGTCTGCCCCGATCATCCAAGTGGACATTGATCCTGAGGAAATCGGAAAGAATTTTCCTGTTGCGGTAGGGATTGTTGGAGCGGCCTCTTTATTTTTAACCCACGCACTCCGAGAACTTGAGGATTGCTACTCTCATGCCTTTCTGTCTGAACGAAGTTCATCACGTAAAATTCAATTACAGGAATTTAAGTCATCCATTCCACGCCACAACTTGGAATCCTTTTCGACAAGCGACACCGATACAAAACCGCTCAAACCTCAGCAAATGGTACGCCTATTGCAGAGCTGCCTGCCAAAAGACGCCCTTTTCTTCGTGGATATCGGCAACTGCATGATGTGGGCCGGGCACATTTTCGAAGTAAGCGTTGCGGGAAGCTATTTTGTCAATTTGGGGTTCGGCTCGATGGGACATTCGGTTGCGGCAGCCATTGGTGCGCAATTGGCTTCAAAGCAACGACGGGTATTCGTTCTGGCTGGAGATGCCGCGTTCGTGATGAATGGCATGGAAGCACATACGGCGGTGGAGTATCAGTTACCTGTCACTTGGATCATCATGAATAATTCGGGACACGCGATGGTCCATCAGGGCGAGAAAGTCCTACGCGGGAACATCGTCAGTCCTTCGACTTTTGCACATCGAATCGATTTCGCTCTACTAGCGCAAGCACTTGGGGCAGCAGGACATAGAGCTGAAACTGAGGACGGTCTGAGGTTCGCGATTAATTCAAGCATAGACGAGAATTGCCCCACGATAATTGACGTGTGGATTGATCAGGATGAAGTTCCCGCCGCGCTTGCCCAGCGAGCAGAAGCACTTAAGAAAGCGTTCACAAGCGGAGAAAAACCTTCCATTCCCGGTTTAATCTAATAGAATTACTCGGTTCTCACATTATTATCCCGACTACGACATCGAGCATTCCAGGATGGTTAGCGCTTACGTTCGCACCTGAAACTGATCTCTGCCGTTGCCTTCACTTACATCTGGTTTTTCTCCTGGCATTAGCGCGACGCCCCGGCAAGTTGTCTTGCTTATCTCGTCTTGCAATAGCCGTAGTGCAGCTCGTGCTTTCTTCACAGCCTTCCGTGCGTCGTAACAGACTCATCCGAGACAGGGGGTGGACTGACCTCCCTCCAGCGCTCCGGCGATTGCTTGCAGTAGCACCTTGCGTGCAGGATTAGGCTGACGTATTGCCCGGTATGGTGGTTTCCACAACGGCCCTCATCGTTTCTGACCGTGCGTATAGCGTTGCTTGGCGGCAGTCAACGCTGCTTCGGCCTCGTTCGGGCCACCGCGCTTGAGGGGCTTGTATTGACGGCCCTTAGCCTGGTTGTAAGAAACAAAGAAATGCTCTATTTCTTTTAGCCAGGCGTCGGGAAGATCATCAATGTGCGCAAAGAGGGCTGGATTTACAGGGGTTATCGGCACAGCGAGGAGCCGATCATTGCGGATCGTCTTTTCTTTCTCGGTCTGTTCACCGGATATCGTGCCGATCAGTTTGCCTGTTATAAGACATCCCGCAAAGCTTGGTACTTCGCTGATTACCAGCACATCGAGCGCATCGCCATCTTCGGCGTATGTCATTGGAATGGAGCCGAAGTCATAAGGGAAGAAAGCGCCAGCTGGTAGGATCAGGCTTAAGCGGAAGCACCGAGTTTTCTCGTCATACTTGAATTTGTTGCGGCTGCCTTTAGGCGTATCGATAATGATATTGATAAGGCCGGGCTCAGCTCGCGAGTCCAAGTTATCAAGAGGTTCACTCATGCAATGCTCCTGTCGAAAACCGAAGATCGATCGAGTGATGTGGCAAAGCTTCTTGAATGGAAGCTGCAGACATTTATCAAGCAGCTTGCTGAGGACGCATCACTTCAAGCGCGGCGGTGGTGTCCGCCTTTCCAGATCCATCTGGATTGGTCCGAAATGCTCAATTTACAACTTGCCGTTTGACGGATTTCTTATTTCTAACCACCTATAACCGGGTGGTTTTTCTGTGAGCGGCTGTCGAAAGAAGGTTGTATTTTGCTACTACTTCTGATGAATCTGAGGGAGAAGCGCAAATCGGGGCCAAGCCGGTGCTGTGTCCTTTTTCGTATACCCAAAAAACTGTCGATTCACACCAACCTTTAAGCGGCGCTTTATGCACATATGGACCTAATGATCCGTTCCACTCGAACATGGAGTGGTCGCGCTGAATGGTGCCTTTTGCCGTTCGGGTATAGATCGCATAAATAGTCATTTTTTTTCTCCCCGGGTTGGGTTATGAAATCAGCTCAGGCTCGTAAGAGGTATGCGTTGATTTTGCCGACAACGTTTTCAGGACCGTTAATTCCATGTTCGATACAAGGGTATTTTAAGTATACGCGGTGTAATGTTCGGTGCGGTAACACTCTTAATGTTGTGGTTTGGATGTCGCTCGCTAACAAAGGAATGGAAGATGAGGGAGCACATATTTGATCGATCAGCATGGAAAGACGCCAAAAGCTTTTGCGATCCCCGCACACCGTCATGTATCGCGGGAAAAAGTCCGTGCGGAAGAGTTTAAGCAGATGTTGTGATCCTCTGCATTTTCGTTCACTCCTCCGGAAGGAGCTTTCAGCAACTGGACGGATTATTTCTCGTTCACAACACCTGAGACAGATGGTCCTCGTTGGCCTTTGTCTTTGCAGTTTGGTCGCTATGGATCAAAAACTCTCATTCGATTTTCTGCCCCAAAAAAAGCCGCTCTTCCGCGCTCATTTGTCGATACCTCTACAGTACAAGCGCGCTGCGGCCAAACTCTAGACGATCAGGCCCCTTTACTGCAGCCAATCTCCTAAATGATACCTGCGACCTTTCTTCGCAAACAGGGCAGGGTCCCTGTCCGCATCCTAAAGGATGGAGAGGCCAAGATCAGGGTAGGCTCGAGACTATGCTTATCAGCTCTAAATAGTCTCGAGCCGGAGCGAATTCGAGCCAGAGCGGGGACGTGATCCGCGCAATAAGGGCCAAATCATCTTTGAATCTACCCGCAGAAATCGAGCTATAGCCTCACTTCTGAATCTTCGTAATTTTGTTACCCTGGAGGCCAAGCGCGGCCATTGCGCCCTTCTGGTCAAAAATGAACGCGTAGATCTTGTCCTGAGCGGTCGTCGTGGTCGTCGATTTCCCCATGCCTTCGTCGGCAACCACAACGGAAGGTCCAACGCCGATCTCGAAACCGTTGGCCTGATCAAGGGCCTTCAGCGTCTCGTTGTTCAGAAAGAACAGTGCGTAGCCGTACTTCTGCCCGCCTGCCTGCAGACCAACCGATGCACCGGCGGTATTGTAGTAGCCCACTGCCTTGCCGCCTTTGAAAAGCACACCCTCGCCGTACTGGCCGCCGACTCCCAGGCCCGCTTTCAAAATCCCGGGGAAAACGAGTACTGCCACGGCATTCTTTCCGACCGCCTTGGCGCCGGGGTTTTTCGCATAGAGACTGTTGAGGGCCGCCTGCCCATCCCGGCGCAATTCGTCCGCCGTTGCCGCTGTGGCGGTCTGGACTGGGATGAGGGTTGCTGCTAGGAAGGTTGCAACGATCGTAAATGAGGATAGATTCATAGCGTTCTCCTTAAATGATGAGGGGTCTACCACGGACTTCGTCAACGCCCGCCATGACATTTACGAGCTGCAACGAATAATTAATTGTAGTATTTCTATCGGCGGATTGCTGATCCGTAAGAAAAATAAACTGGGCTTCGAAAGTAGAATTTTCTCAATATTGAATAGAGGAAGTTTTACATGAAGAACTCATGATTTTCGGAGTGCCGGATCATTGCCATTCCCAAGCGTCCTGAGACCGAAACACCCGGTAGCTGAGCTGTCCCCAGCAGGGTATGAGTTCGGCGCTGTTTCATAAATACCGCCCCCGGTATGGCGACATCGACGTGTCAATGATGATGCGCTTGAAGGAGCTTGAAGAAGAGAACTGCCATTTGAGAAGATGTACGCCGAGGAGAGGCTCAAGGCTGAGATCGGGTCCGGGAGGCGATGCTAAAAAAATAAAATGATAGCGCTACTTGACGACCGGAGATGGCGCTACGGGTAGAAGGAAAAGGAACTGCGCATCCCATCTGTCTGTCAGCGTTTGATACAGTCGAACCTGCTACTCTACCAAGCCGAACTGTCTTCAGAAAGAACAGGAAAGTCCGACCCTGATTCGTCTGAGGGGGATCAGTGGACTTTGGTTCGTCGGTCAATGTTTTCTGTATCTGGGTAACGTCAAAAGCCACGGCTGGAATCACTGCTACATAGGTCTACCGGCAGCTTGACCGCATCTGGGCAACAGGCCGAAGATGCCAGTGCGCGAGAAGCCGGAGCCATTTGACCTATTATCTATAGTAGTCCTCAGCTACTTAGCCAAAGACGAAGTAATTGCGAATCTTGCCATAGGACGAGGCCAATTCAGTGTCCCAGGTTAAACTAAGCAGCAAGCTCGATCGTCCGGTCGATGACAGCTACGACCACACGCTCGGTCCAGCGGGCGCTGAAATAACGCTGGTAGAGTACGGAAGCTACGCATGCCCGCACTGCCGTGCTGCGAATGAGAGAATCGCGCAGGTTCGTGACCAGCTGGGCGATCGTCTTCGTTATGTATTCCGGCATTACCCTCTCACCGGAAGCGATATTGCTCTTAGGGCTGCCGAGTTAGTGGAGCATGCGAAAGACGCCGAAAGCTTTTGGGGTGCCCACATCGCTTTGATGACACGTTCGGACACGTTGACAGAGGAGGATTTGATTGCGGTTGCCCAAGAGCTGCGGATGCCCTTGCCAGATCCTGGTAAAGCCAGGGAGGCCGATGAGCGTGCGAAGGCACGCGTCCAGGCCGACGTAAAGAGCGCCCAAGTCAGCCACGCCCTGGTTACCCCGACATTTTTTATCAATGGTCGCCGCTATGATGACCCGTGGGATGAAAGCTCTTTCGCCGATGCGATGCTCGGTGCGCCAGGCCACAGGTTGCGAGGCGTAGCGCTCGACTTTGCGGACTGGGCACCTTCTGCGGGCGTCATGCTCCTACTGGCGACAATCCTTGCTGTCGCTTTTACAAATTCCAGCGTTGGCACCAGCTTCGAGGCGCTGTGGGAGCAGTACCTGGCCATTTCACTCGGCGGTGCCGAGTTCGGGATGTCCTTGCTCCACTGGATCAACGATGGTCTGCTCACGATCTTCTTTCTGGTCGTGGGACTGGAAATCAAGCGCGAATTTACGGTAGGGCGCCTCGCCAGTATACGATCTGGAGCCCTGCCGGTTGCTGCCGCTGTCGGCGGCATGGCCGTGCCGGCGATTCTTTACGTGTTACTGACTCCGGCGGGAGCCTGGTCGCACGGGTGGGGCGTCCCGATGGCGACAGACACGGCGTTCGCTGTGGCGCTGATCGTAATGATGGGAAACCGCGTGCCGGCCGAACTGCGCGTCTTCCTGACGGCGGCGGCTATCGTCGATGACATCGGTGCAATTATCGTTGTAGCAATCTTCTACTCCGGCACCATAAACTTCGGCTATCTGGCAGGCACTGCGGCTACTGCTGCAGCGCTGGCTCTCATCAACCGCAGCCACATCTATAGCGTTACGCCCTACATCCTTCTGGGCGTCGTGCTTTGGGGCTGTGTGCTCGCAAGCGGACTTCACGCAACGATGGCGGGCGTCATCCTGGCGCTGTTCATTCCGACGAGGCAGCCCCCGAGTCTGACAGCGTTAATGGTCCAAGCGGATGCGATCCTGACTAGCGAGGCACGACGTAGCCGCGAGGTGTTGCGGCACGGTCCTTCTCTTCCGGCGATGCGAGCGCTCGATGCCATCCACGATCGCCTGGAATCGCCGGCCGATCGCCTGCTGCGAAACGCTGGGGGTCCGTCAAACTACGTTGTGCTGCCGTTATTTGCTTTGGCGAATGCAGGAGTCGCGATTACGTCTGACGCCCTCACCGGACATGAACCTCTCATGCTTGCGATTATCGTAGGATTGGTGATCGGCAAGCCCATAGGATTGGTGTTGGCATCGGCGATCGCAGTGTGGCTCGGAATTGCCACGAAGCCTGACGAGTATTCGTGGCGGCAATTAATCGGAGCCGGAGCACTGGCCGGGATCGGCTTCACCATGTCGCTGTTTATCGCCAGCCAGGCATTCCCGACAGAGACCGATTTCGCCGCAGCCAAGATAGCAGTGTTTACCGCCTCAATAGCATCGGCGATCCTCGGCGTGGCTATCTTGTGGAACGCGGAGGGGCAACGTGGAGAAAACCGGGGCCAGTAGGAAGCGTGTACTGCCTATTGGTTAAAGTCCTAACCCTATAGATCCAGTCCTACCTGGATTGCAGGTAGAGATATGGGAACCTGTTGAAGAACAGCGGCCAGGCTATCCTTACGGCCGTGCACCGAGCCTCCCACGCAATACACCTATTCATATCATTGACAATCGTCTTTCCTGCGTCCAGTATTAACTAGGGGTGTCCAGCTACTTCTTGCGAATAACGGATGAGCACACTTAATGATTCGCGTAACGGTCCGGGGAATAGCATGGACGAAGCCGCTTTCACAGCTTACTGCCTGGGCCGGTTTGCTTGTACTTCTGAGGCTGCAAAAACCAGCATTTACCTTGACCGAGAAAGGAAATCAACAGGGATGAAAGTGCCCCGGAGGCGGCTTTAAAAGTGGATGACATTTCAGCCGACACCGCCGATTTTCCATTGCCGCCAAGCCTGGAGTCTCGCCGCGAGCAGATGTTTCCCAAGCTCGCCCCCGCGGAGATTACCCGGTTACGGCGCTTTGGCACAGTGCACACATGGCAGCCTGGCGAAATATTATTCGATCCATGCAGGCGCGGATTGGGCACGTTCGTTTTGCTGAGCGGGCGCATCCTGACTACACGCAAAAACGGCCTCGGCATCGAGATGCCCATCATTAAAGCTGGGCCGGGGCACTTTACAGGCGAAGTCGGTCAGCTTTCAGGTCGTCCCCCGCTTGCTTATGCACGAGCTCTTGAAGTAGTCGAAGCACTGGTGATAGATCCGCCTTCCTTGCGCGCAGTAGTCGTGGCCGAGGCCGAGCTCGGGGAACGTATCATGAGAGCCCTGATCCTGAGGCGCATGGCATTGATCGAAACGGGCGGAGGCGGCCCGCTGCTGATTGGTGCCCCCGGCGGCGCGGGCATGGTGCGGTTGCAGGGATTTCTTTCAAGGAACAGTCATCCTCATCTTGCGTTGGATCCGGTGGTGGATAGCGTCGCGCAAGACTTAATGAAGCTTCACCAACCGCGTCCCGACGAATTGCCGCTGGTCGTTTGCCCGGATGGAACGGTCCTTAAGTGTCCCACCGAAAGGGAACTTGCGCATCGCCTCGGCTTGTATATTGAACTGAGGGCTGATCGTGTATACGACGTTGCGATCGTTGGTGCCGGCCCCGCCGGGCTTGCCTGTGCCGTATATGCCGCATCGGAAGGGCTTTCCGTGCTTGGGCTCGACACTCATGCGTTCGGCGGTCAGGCGGGCGCGAGCGCGAGAATCGAAAATTACCTCGGTTTCCCGACCGGTATCTCAGGTCAGGCGCTCACGGGGCGGGCTTATGTTCAGGCGCAGAAATTCGGTGCCGAAATGGTGGTGCCGGTCGAAGTGAGATCGCTCGATTGCACGCGCTTTCCTTACGCGCTCCAACTGGATTGTGGCGTACGTGTTTCGGCAAAATCCGTAGTTATCGCCACGGGTGCAAAATATCGGCGCCCCGCCATACCCGAGCTCGAGAAATACGAAGGTCGGGGCGTCTATTACTGGGCTTCGCCGATCGAGGCGGGGCTATGCCGGGGGGAAGAAGTGGTACTGGTCGGCGGCGGCAATTCGGCGGGACAGGCAATAGTATTCCTGGCGGGCCACGCGGCGCACGTCCATCATCTGATTCGCGGAGCCGATCTGGCAAAAAGCATGTCGAAATATCTTGTCGACCGTATCGGTTCACTCGCGAACGTGACCTTACATACGGAATCCGAGATCGTTGCAATCGAAGGCTGCGAAGAAGGGGTTAGCGCGGTTCATTGGCGCAATCGCAAAAACGGCACTATGCAGACCAAGTCAACCCGGCGCATTTTCCTGTTCGTCGGGGCCGATCCCAACACAGGGTGGCTTGAGAATTGCGGCGTGAAATTAAATGACAAGGGGTTTGTCTGCACCGGCCTGGATCTCTCGCCCGCCGACCATCAGCAATGGGCGCATTTGGTAAATGGGCGTCACCCCCTACAGCTTGAAACTTCGATACCAGGGGTATTCGCAATTGGGGATGCACGCGCGAACTCAACAAAACGTGTCGCCGCCGCCGTGGGTGAAGGTGCCGCAGTGGTCGCCCAGGTGCATGCCTTGCTTGCACCGCAGTCCGGGCCTATGGCTATTGCCGCTCCAGTCGGTGTTGACCACGTTGCCCTATGAGCCGCCACGCACTATAGGAACTCGCCAGCGCCAGCACGGCCGACAAAAGCATGACCCAGCGAAACCCATAGACGAAAGCATTACCGACGTCTGTCTTTATAGTAATTTGTTCGTCCCGAGTTGCTGCAGCCGGCACGTCGATCCCACCTAGTCGATCCCAATGCGCAAAGACTTCCCTGCTTACCACGGGCGACACTTTGTGTTCGAGATCAGCCAGGTCGTGCCGGAAGGCCGCGCTCATTACGATCCCAAACAGCGCAACCGCCAGCAGCGCAGCAACCCGAGACACGGCATTGTTGATGCCGGACGCCGCGCCGGCCTCGCTGCTGTCCAAGGCATTCATCACGGTGGTCGTGAGCGGCGACACGCTGATCGCCATGCCCAGGCCCAGAACCATCACAGCTGGGAAGAACGTCAGCCAATAGCTTCCACCGGTCGCTGGCAATGCGAATAGGCCAAACCCCAGCGCAGCAATAGCCGGGCCGATCATCAACGGTTTCTTCGCTCCATAACGATCCACAAGCGCGCCCGCCCAGCGCGACAACACGAACATGGTGAGTATGAAGGGCAGCAAGGCGGCGCCCGCCTCCACAGCAGTATAGCCCTGCACCTGTATCAGGTTAAGCGGGAGAAAATACAAACTTCCACCCAGGGCGGCATATAGAAGCAGAGTAAGCAAGTTGGCACCGGAAAAGTCGTGCGAACGGAAAAGTTTCAGCGAAAGCAGGGGCGCCGGATGCCGGCGCTCTTGCAGCACAAAAGTCACTGACGCGACGGCAGCCAGAAAAAGGGAACCTGCAACGCGCAAATTTAGCCAGCCGGCGGTAGAGGACAGGATAAGAGCGAATATCAGCGAGCCGAGACTGATGCTGGCCAACGCGGCGCCCAGCCAGTCCAGGGGCCCCTTTTTCCTGCCCAGGCTTTCAGGCACGTAGCGCAAAGTGAGGAACAGCACCGCTAGTGCCAACGGGATATTAACTAGAAAGGCGGCGCGCCATGACCAATGCTCGATCAGAAAGCCGCCTGTCACGGGTCCGAGGGCGGCGGTGATCGCAGTATAGCCGGACCAGGTGCCGATGGCTTTGCCGCGAACATCCGTTGGGAACGACGCGCTGATCAACGCAAGGCTGCCCGGCGCCAGCAGTGCTCCACCCACGCCCTGCATGGCCCTCGCGCAGATAAGCTGCTGGATGCTGGCTGCCATGCCACACCACACAGATGCCGCGGTGAACAGTATGACGCCGGTCAGAAATACTCGGCACCGGCCGTACCGGTCGCCAGCGCTACCTCCTACCAACAGCAGGGCCGCCAAAAACAGCGCATATGATTCGATGACCCACTGGACCTGTCCTGCGCTTGCGCTGAATTCGTGCTGCAGCGCCGGCAGGGCAACATTGACGACTGTGCCGTCAATGAAGACCATACCTGAAGCGAGTATTGTTGCCGCCAACACCATCGGGCGAACCTGCTCGCTGCATGGCGCATCGGCTGGTGCAGCCCGGATAGCGGGTTCATCAGATGCGGAAGCAGTGCAGAGACTCATCGTGTCATCCCCATACGTACGTTTCCACGGTCCCAGCGTAACTTTATCGTATCAATAACAGGCTAATTTGACGATTCAACAGCT
>Ga0111539_10006461_pt1 | contig 15102 bp, 11 predicted proteins | sample RhiMethybrSRZTD1_FD_79667 | JGI IMG/M metagenome (GOLD analysis project Ga0111539, IMG submission 79667) | Populus rhizosphere microbial communities from Tennessee, USA - Rhizosphere MetaG P. TD hybrid SRZTD1 (version 2) (version 2) | ecosystem: Host-associated > Plants > Roots > Rhizosphere >... | reverse complement strand
TTTGGAAAGCAGTATCATCCTGTCGGCGGGAGGTACAATGGCTGCGACAAGCAAGCCGTGATAACGTCTTGTATGAGCGCCGATGATCGAAGAACCTGACCATCCCCCGAGGCCGTTTGTTTCAAGCCACTCGCGTTGTACGGCTAAGTCGAAGTTTTGAAAGACATCTTTTTCTATCAGCATTTCGTATGATTAAGCAGGGACTACTTCCCTTTCCTTTAATTGATTTTCTTCTTTTGATTTATTTTTTACCCGGTTGATCAATTCCGCTACTACACCTGTCCATCCCGTTTGATGAGAAGCACCTACACCTCTTGATGTGTCACCATGAAAGTATTCATAAAATAATACCAGGTCTTTAAAATTGGGATCATCCCGATAAATCGTGAAGTCATCATTTACTGGCCGGTGACCTGTTTCATCTGGTTGAAATGGCGAGATCAATCGCAGTGATAGTTCATCGGCGATCTCCTGTAATTTCAAATGCCGCCCTGATCCTGTCGGAAACTCGGCGGTTAATTCATCGTTGTAATATTGTGCGTAGCCATTAAGCGCACAAACCAATAAATAATTCATTGGCATCCAAACAGGCCCTCTCCAGTTACTGTTACCACCAAATAAATTGCTGTTTCCCTCTCCGGGTTGGTAGTCCAATCCGAATTCCTCGCCATTTATGTTAATGGAATAATGGGTTTCGTGAAGTTTTGAAATGGAGCGGATGCCACCGTTGCTCAAAAATTCCCGTTCGTCCAATAGTGCCACTAATAATTTTTCCAGCCTTTTTTTGGGTACCAGCGATAGCAAAATGTCGTCGTGATCTTTTAACTCTTCTATCACCAGGTATTGCCCGTTATCTTTGCGGTAACGCTGAAACCACTTCAGTCTCTTATAAAAGTCCGGCAATTTTTCCAGCAATTCCTTCTTAAGTACAAGCACTGCAAATAAAGTTGATAATCCCACGAGGCTCCGTACTTTCAATGGGATATACCTGTCACCGGGCAGAGACAATACATCATAGAAAAATCCTTCATCTTCATCCCAGCTGCTGGTCCAATTTTCGCCAATCCGGTTTAGCGATTCTGCTATATAGACAAAATGCTCAAAAAATTTAGTTGTTACATCTTCGTAGGCCGGGTTGTATTGCGATAGTTCCAGTGCCATTTCAAGCATGTTCAATGAATACATCGCCATCCAGCTTGTTCCATCCGCCTGTTCCAACTTACCACCACCCGGTATCATATTGCTTCTGTCAAACACACCGATGTTATCCAAACCTAAAAAACCACCTTCAAATACGTTATTGCCTTTGTGGTCTTTCCGGTTTACCCACCAGGTGAAGTTGATGAGCATCTTCTGAAATACCCTTTCTAAAAACCCGATATCAGGTTTTCCTGTTTTTGCTTTATCTATTTTATAAACCTGCAGGCAGCTCCAGGCATGCACCGGGGGATTTACATCACTGAAGGACCATTCGTATGCAGGCAATTGCCCGTTGGTATGCATATACCATTCACGAAGGAATAAAATCAACTGTTCCTTGGCAAACTGTGGATCAATTATGCTCAGCGGCACGCAATGAAATGCCAGGTCCCAGGCCGCGTACCACGGATATTCCCATTTGTCGGGCATCGAAATAATGTCTTCATTATTTAGTGTAGGCCAATGTTGATTACGACCCGTCCATCGCGACTGTGGCGGTGCGGGCTGACCGGGATCACCCTTCAGCCAGCGGGGAATGTCAATATTGTAATACTGCTTGCTCCAAAGCATGCCGGAAAATGCCTGCCGCTGAATATTGAATAGTTCCTGGTCATCGGTCTCAGTTATGGAATGATAAAACTCGTCGGCTTCGTAAATGCGTTGAGTAAAGTTGTCATCAAAATCTTTTCCAAATGGTTCGCTTTTCAATTCGTGCCTGCTTAGCCTCAGCTGAATCTTAATTGATGATTGAGCAGGGACATTTAATTCATAGAAGGGCGCGAATTTTGTTCCTGACTTCTTTTGCGCGAGCCAATCAAAATTTTTTTCAATGACAGCGCTATGAAAAGCATCTTTTACAAAAGGATGCAGATTGGGCTGACCATAAAGACGCTGGATGTTTGTTTCGTTTTCGGTAAATAAGGTACGTGTTGGCCTTTCAAAATAAAAATAGTAATTGCCGGATTGCTCATGCGTCACCTTTACTGAGCCATATTGATCATTACCTTCAACAAGCTGTATTACTGGCTTTTCTTTCATAAGATCAAAGCTCCAGAGATTGCGTAGCCAGAGCGTGGGCAATAAAGCGAGGTAAGCGTCCTGGTCTCCGCGATTGTGCATCGTGATCCGAATGCCTATATCCTCTGTTTCATTTTTTGCGTATTCTGTAAATACATCAAAATATTTTCCTTCGTTAAAAATGCCCGTATCCAATAACTCATATTCCGGTTCGAGCTTCGAACGGTTACGATTTGTATTCACCAGGTCAGTATAAGGATATTCCGCCTGCGGATACTTATAGAGGTGTTTCATGTACGAATGCGTGGGAGTATTATCAAGATAATAATACAGTTCCTTTACGTCCTCACCATGATTACCTTCATTGCCTGTCAGCCCAAACAATCTTTCTTTCAGTATTGGGTCCTTACCATTCCACATTGTCAGCGCGAAACAAATCCGCTGCATTTCGTCACTTATTCCCGCAATGCCATCTTCACCCCACCGATACACTCTTGATCTGGCGTGGTCATGCGGGAAGTAATCCCATGCATTCCCATTTTCGCTGTAGTCTTCCCTGACTGTGCCCCATTGGCGTTCGCTGAGATAGGGTCCCCATTTTTTCCAGGTTGAATCCTTAAGTCTCGTTTGTTCTGCATTCATTGGTGTCTTTTTATTATGATCAGAAATGCACCCGTTTCTATTTCAACATTGGACCGACTCGTTAGTTGTCATTAGCCAATAGCTTATCCATTATCTTCAAATCCCGGGTATAATGTCATGCCTCCGTCTACGAAAAGCGTAGTTCCGTTTACATAGTCGGCATCATCACTGGCCAGCCAAACGGCGGCCTTTCCGATATCTTCGACCTGTCCTACCCGTTTTTGCGGAATGAGCCTTAATAAATTTTGCAGGTGTTCTGCAGTATCCCATGCATCATGATTTATGGGTGTTGCGATAGCACCGGGTGCAATTGAGTTAATCCGGATTTTTTTTGGGGCATATTCCTGTGCTATTGTTTTCATCATCAGCATTACACCTCCTTTGCTTGCTGCATAATTGGCGTGACCCGCCCAGGGAATTACTTCATGTACGCTGCTCATACAAATGATCTTTCCGGCGGATTTCGATTTTCCATTCACACCACGACGTAAGAATTCTTTGATCGCTTCCCGTGCACACAGAAATTGCCCCGTGAGGTTGACCCCAATAACAAAGTTCCATTGTTCCAGCGTCATTTCAGTAAATGGAGCATCCCTTTGTAAACCTGCATTATTTACAAGAATGTCCACCGTGCCATACCGGCTGATCACATCGGCAAACATTTTTTGCACATCTGCTTCTTTACTTACATCCGCCTGGTAAGTTATGGCTCTTCCTCCGTTCGCGGCAATTTCGCCCACCACCTGTTCCGCCATTTCTTTGGTGGAAGATACCGGGTAGTTTACTACCACAGTGGCTCCCGCATGTGCAAGTTCCCTGGCGCAACCGGCGCCAATACCGCTGCTGGCGCCTGTTACTACGGCTACCTGGCCCTCTAGTTTTTGTTTCATTTTTTTGGTGTTTAGTTATGCATGATATTAAATACCTCTCTATTGGATGCTGAGGCTTTCTTTTTTGCTTCAATAGCTTTTTTGATCAGTGAAATTTCAAAATCGGCAACTATATTGGTGTAGTGCTGGTAGATTTCCTGCGGTGTGGCAAAAGGAATGAAATACTTCGAAGCGCCTGGCCTGCGGGTGTCTTCAGCCATGTAATAGAAATAATCGGCTGCCTGCAATCGTCCCCAGGTATCAACTGCTCTTTGATCCGCCGAATGCAGTACCAGTTTTTCAATGCTGTAAATTTTCTTGAGCGTATTGTTTTGCATTACGTTCCCGCACCATAAACGAGCATTATTTGACCTGTCTTCCCAGGAAATAGTTTCGGTTACATCGTACACGTCGCGTGGAAACGTTGCAACTAAAACTTCTGAAGGGGTAGAAAAAATAAACTCATTATGGCTCAGTACCGCTGGTGAAAGTGCCTTTAGAAATTCAAAGATTCCGCTTTCCTGGTTCTTATAGATGCCAAAAGTTTCATAGTTCAGGAAAAGATTAATGACATCTGTTTTGCCAGGATGCAGGTGCAGCCATGCGGCAAACTTACCAGCCGTAAGGGGATGTTCGGTCCAGCCGGGATCGTCAAACCGGAAAGCAATATCATTCGAAAGGGCGGCATTTCTCAACAGTAGCCCGAAGTCAGTGTTTTCAGGCAGTGCGTACAATAGGTTGCACGACCTGCCTTTCAAAATTTTCTCAATTCCGTCGCAAAGAATTCCCTTAAAACCAAGTTCGTTTACGACGGATGCGATCTTGTTATTATGTATCAGCCCGGTATTTTTGAAAACTACCGGCTCAACATTAAACAGCTTCTTTATCAAATTTAAATGTTTCAACACCTGCCGGCGGAATTCTTCACGAGCATACAGGGAGCTTAATGAATGATAATAAGGCTCAGCGAGAAACTCTATGCAACCTGTGGCGGCGAGCTTTTGGAAAGAACGGATGATATCCGGGCGATGTTGTTGAAACAATTCCAAAACAATACCGCTTATAGAAAAGGTGACCCTGAACTTTCCCTTCTGTTGGATAATCTGGTCATAAATAATCTCATTCGCCGGGAGACAACATGCATCCGCCAGTTGATTGATGCTTTCCATGTCTGCTGTCGCATCTTCATAGCAATGACAGGCGTCTATATCTTTAGACAGGTATTTCCTTAGCCGGTAAGGCTGGTGCACTTCAAAATATAAACAGACTGATGTCATGTGGCAAAAATAATTTTGAAAGTTACCGGGATCGGAACGGCCGCATTGTTGACACGGCCGCCATCCCCTGAGGGCACGCGATTAACCCTAACCATTACGGACTGCAAAACGAATATGAGAAGTTGTAAAACTATGATCGGTCATGAACGAGCACTGTCGCCCTTATTACATTAGTCGCAACTTTTCGGCAATCAATTCCAGGCAACAGGATTATTCAGTTCAATTTGTTTGCGGTTGTAGCAAAGTAAACCAGAACTGCGTAGTTCGTTAAGCAACATGTTTACACTTTGACGTGAAGTGGCAATGAAGCCGGCAATATCACTGTGTGTAAGGTAATTATTGAGAATGATTTTATCACCGGTATGATTTCCATCAGTACGTGCCCAGTGTTTGATAAAACGGATCAGCCTGTCTTTCGTGTCAAGAAAAATGAGGTCGGCGTGGCGATTTTCCAATCGCTGCAGCTTGCTATTGACTTTCTTGGCATAGCTCAATACGATTTGAAGGTTCTCTTCCAGGATCTTTTTAAAATCTCCCACGTAAAACGAGCAAATGACGGTGTTGGCCGTAAGGGACTCTGCACATTCATAAGAATTTAAATTGCCTTCAAGTCCCAGGTCACCAAAAATATCAGGCTCGGTAAGAATATCCTTCACCAATTCCGTTTCCATTCCGCTGGTGTCGGTAATTTTTACTTTTCCTTTTACGAGAAAATGAATCTTAGTGTAACCCGTTTCACCGTACCCGATGATCTCGCCCCTGTACACCGTTCTCATTTTGGCAAGTGCAGATGCTGCAACTAATTTTTGCTCGGGTAAGCTGGCAAGTAAAGGATGATTCTTCAGATAGACGTATTTCATTTCTTCAGACATGGTAGTAGGTTTTAAAGAATGTATAAATCAGTTTAGTTGAATGCTGATGACAGGGCGGTTTCAATCTTGGTGATCATTACATTTTTAGGTGCAAGACCCGCCACATAATCGATTATTTCACCGCTTCTGAAAAAAAGTATTGTAGGAAATTCTACAACTCCATAGTCGCGATCAATACCGGTTTCCTTTTCCACGTCCACCGTAAAGAAGTCAACCTGGCCATTATATGATTTTGCGAGTTCTTCATAAATGGGAGAAATGATCTGGCACGCACCATTCCATTCTTTCTTGAAATGGACCAATGAAAGGGTTGGGCTGCTGATTACCTTTATTCTGAAATCATCCTTTGAAATCATCCGGTTCATAATTTTCATTTTGATATCACCCTTTAGCCAACCGGCGTGCCAGAAAAATTACTGACACTCAAGAAATCGCTGAAACCTGCTGCAGTAAAGGTTTTCAAAATTTTTACCTGCAACAAGCTGAATTGCTCAACAGCTGTTTTTTTCCCAACATTTTGGGACTCTCCTGAAATATTGGGAGTGTGTCATTGCCAGTAACTTCTTACTGCAAGTTTGAAATCCGATCTTAAATAAAAAACGTATTAGTTCTGGTCGGCTTTTGCCGGCAACAGTTGGAAACGTTAAAAAGAAAATAAAGCCATCTGCTGTCAATCAGCCGACAGTGTTCAGATCCTGCAGGAGTTACTTTTGGATATCTAAAAAATAAAAATGAAAGCACTTCTCTTAATTACAATACTAGGCGGACTCACGGCACAAATTGTAATGGGGCAGGACCAGGCGACTTTAAGGAAAAAACAGTTCAATCTTGAAGGAAATTTGGCAATTACAGGTTTTGACCCGGTAGCTTACTTTAAATCTGGCAAAGCAATTAAAGGAAAAAAAGACCTGGCTGTAAGTCACCAGGGAGTGATTTATTATTTCTCATCTTTGGAAAACAAGGAGGAGTTCAAGAGCAACCCTTCGCACTATGAGCCGGAATATGGTGGCTGGTGCGCGTACGCTATGGGAGAAAAGGGAGAAAAAGTGAACATTGATCCCGAAACTTTTAAGATCGTCAATGATAAACTGTACCTGTTTTACAACAAGTTTTTTAATAATACCCTGAAAAGCTGGAATAAAGATGAGGCAAGGCTGAAGTTGTCTGCCGATAACAATTGGACGAAAATTTATCATTAACAAAACCGATTCATTAATATGACCATCAATTGGAACACAATCGGAATTTGGGCGCTGAGACTATTGCCCGCACTCATAATGTTGCAGACACTTTTCTTTAAGTTCTCCGCATCAGACGAATCGGTATATATATTTTCCAGGCTGGGAATGGAGCCGTGGGGACGAATCGGCAGCGGTGTGATGGAATTAATCGCTGCCATTCTTCTTCTCTATCCACGCACCACGTTTATGGGGGCTATATTGGGCCTTGGGTTAATGGCTGGAGCCATATTCTTTCACATCACAAAGCTTGGTGTCCCGGTGTTGGGAGACGGAGGTTTGCTTTTTGTCTATGCGGTGCTCACTTTTATCTCTTGCGCCGCATTGCTTATTATTTATAGACAGGCGGTAACAGGTACGGTGAAATTTTTTGTTGGAAAAATAATTAACTTATAAAAAGTTTTCGTCCGGTTGTGTGCTGGTGGCATTTTTAAGCGCCAACCAAATACGAACACCCATTTAAAACTATAAACTTTTTAAAAATGCTGCTTAAAAAACCCATTCAAAATATTTTTGTTCAGTTGACGGAATCGCTACACCAGCTGTCAGGCGAGGAGTATACCCGCCCAAGTAAAACATTGTTCCATGCCAGCATTGGGCAGCATGTAAGACATATCATAGAGCTTTTTCTTTGCCTGGAAAAGGGCTACGACTCAGGCATCGTAAACTATGAAAAAAGAAAAAGAGATTACCGGATAGAAACAGAAAAAGACTTAGCCATTCAATTATTAAAAGATATCTATCACCGGATTGAAAGACCCAATATTGACCTGGAAATGGAAGCAGAAGATTATGAAGACGGATCAGCCGCTGTAGTGATTCCAACTAATTATTTCCGGGAAATAGCGTACAACCTTGAGCATACTGTTCACCATATGGCGCTTATCAGGGTTGGTGTAAACGAAGTTTCGACGGTACAGTTGCCCCAGGAATTTGGCGTGGCCTATTCAACCATCAAATACAGAAAGGAATGTGCACAGTAACTTATATTCCTGCCAATGAAATATATTTTCTCACCTCAAACAGGGATGAGAAGAATGTTCGCAAGGAAGCCATTGTTCCCAACGTGTACGAAATGAGAGGGAAAAAGCTAGTCTTTCCTCGCGATGCGGATGCGGGCGGGTCGTGGATTGCACTGCATGAAAATGGAAATGCGGCGGTATTATTAAATGGGGCATTTGAAAGGCATGTACCCGAACCGCCATACCGGCTGAGCCGGGGTCAAATATTTTTAAACGTAATAAGCAATGAACGGCCGGTGAGGCATTTTCATCATACAGATCTGCAGCAGATAGAACCCTTCACCCTGGTTGTTCTGGAGAAAGAGAATCTTTACGAATGCCGGTGGGACGGACGTCAAAAACATTTTCAGCAACTGAAAAAACACCGGCCATATATCTGGTCATCCGTTACGTTATACGATTACGGGGTGATCAAGAAAAGACAGGAATGGTTTGCCAGATTTCTTAACAGTCATGCTCATCCTACGCAAAAGGATATTTTGGCCTTTCACCGTTTTACGGGAGACGGTGATGCGGCCAATAGTCTCCTGATGGAAAGAGGGGATGTCTATTCCACCGTCAGTATCACAAGCATGTTGATTACTGCAGACCGTGGCAGCATGAAGTACGAGGACGTGAAGAATAACATCACCTACGAAAAGAAAATCGAATTCGAAGCCTCCATCGAAATTTTATGATCCGAAAAATTTTAAACCGTCCATTCTTTATCAGGCTACTCAATTGGGAATACTGGCCCTTTCATGTTGTTTATGCGCCATCTTACCTGTTTTGGTTGTGGCTTTGCGCCAGGTCGCGTTCTTTTTTCTTTTTTAATACGGCGAACCCCACTATTACCAACGGTGGTTTTTTGATGGAATCAAAAAAGGCGATTTATGATCTTATTCCTGCCGATTATTATCCGCGTACATTGTTTTTTGAATCTGGCACCACCAAAGAGCAAGTACTTGCGGCCGTCCTGGAAAGCCAATTAGAATTTCCCCTGATCGGCAAGCCTGATATTGGTATGCAGGGTAAATCGGTTAAGATATTTTCTGACATGCCAGGTTTGTTGGATTATGCGTTGAATTCAAAAGTTGATTTTTTAGTGCAGGAATTTGTTTCATATGAAAACGAAGTGGGCATTTTCTATTATCGTTTCCCCGGCGAACCTAAAGGAAAAATTTCCGGAATCGTAAGCAAGGAGTTCCTTGCTATTACGGGTAATGGCATTTCAGATATGGAAGAGTTATTGCTAATGAATAGCAGGCATGTACTGCAATTACCCGTGCTAAGAAAAACGTATGGTGGCGGGTTAAAAAGAATATTAAAAAATGGCGAAAAACTCCTGCTGGTTCCCTACGGCAATCATGTACGAGGAGCCAAATTTATAGATTTGAGCCAATTAATCGACGATGAGCTCACTGGAACAATTGATCATATTTGCAAACAGGTACCGGGTTTTTATTATGGAAGGTTAGATATCCGCTTTCAATCGTGGGAGGAATTAAAGCAGGGAAAAAATTTTTCCATTATTGAATTAAATGGCGCAGGAAGCGAACCCACTCACATGTATGATCCACGTCATTCCATATTTTTCGCGTGGAAGGAAATCATTCGCCATTTGAACATCCTGGCACGTATCAGCCGCATCAATCACCGGTTATTGAAAAAACCTTACATGAATTTCGCCGCGGGACTTCAAATGTTGAGAGCGAATAAGCAATATGTAAAACTGATCGATAACACCGCGAACACTGAGGCTAAGCAATCAGAGGCACTGGCCGTTACGGACTTTGCGTTTCCCTCTTGATTCCCAATTTTTTCATCCGTGCTTCAAGCGTCGTTGCATTCAGCCCAAGAATTTTTGCTGCACCTTTTTCGCCACTTACTTTCCACCCTGTCTTTTTTAGGGTTTGTATGATATGTTCCTTCTCCACGTCTTCCAGCCTGCTGGCAGGCGCATTGTCATCACCGGCAGCGACATTAACCGGGATCCAGTCGCCATGATCCAAAATTCCATTCCTGCTAAGGATCAGCGCCCGCTCAATAATGTTCTCCAGTTCGCGAATATTACCGGGCCAGTTGTACGCCATCAATGCATCAATTACGCTGGACGGTATATCTGTAACCTTCTTACCAATTTTTGTTTCATGCTTTTGACAAAAATGTTTTACCAATAATGGAATGTCTTCTTTTCTTTCCCGTAACGGCGGACAAGTAATAGGGAATACATTCAATCGATAGAAAAGATCTTCCCTGAATTCTTTTTTTTCAATGGCAAGTTGCAGGTTGCGGTTGGTGGCAGCAATTACTCTGACACTTACTTTCATTGTTTTCGGGTTACCCAATCGTTCGAATTCACCTTCCTGGAGTACCCGCAAAAGTTTCGCCTGTAACTCCACCGGTAATTCTCCTATCTCATCCAGGAAAATAGTTCCGCCATCGGCCAATTCAAACCTACCGATCTTCCTTTCGAGGGCGCCGGTAAACGCTCCTTTTTCATGACCGAACAATTCACTTTCGATGAGATTCGCAGGTAATGTGGCGCAGTTCACTTTTACCAAAGGTTTTTTGCTTCGGTTGCTGATATGATGAACAGCCCTTGCGATAAGTTCCTTTCCTGTTCCAGACTCGCCTAAAATTAATACCGTGGCATCCGTAGCCGCTACCTGTTCAATCTGTTGTAATACTCTTTGAAAATTTAAGCTCTTGCTGATGATCTCTTCAAAATTGTAATTCAGTTTTATTTCTTCCTGCAAGTACTGATTTTGCGCCTGTAATCTAGCCCGCTCCTGCTCCACTAAAACTTGTTTCGTGATGTCAATAAACATTGTTCGCGTAAACTGACCACCCCGATCAGGTTTTGACCACCACTGTATCCATAATGGTTGCCCATTATCTTTTCTCCGCAATTCCAAAACAATACCGCCGGTATCGGTACCACGCCCGATTGATTCAAATGCTTCTTTTACTCTTCGTTGCGCATCAGGAGTATCAGGTATTAACGAGAATCCATACGTGCCCTGGACCTCATCTTCTTTTAAACCCAGAATTTTCAACGCCGCCCGGTTGGCGGAAATAAAACGGGAATCGAGGCCCTCGTTCACATACGCAATCGGCGCTTCTTCAAACAGGTCGCGATATCGCTGTTCGCTCTCCTTTAGCTTAAGCTGCAACTGGACATTGGCATCCATTAAAGTTTCTTTAAGCTTGTCTTCTGCCTTTATTCGCTCCAGTTCCGCGCCGGCCCTTGCCGCAAAAATTCTAAGTATCGCCGTTTGATTTTTTTCATTTGTCACCGGTTCAGGATCCAATGCCAATATGTGACCGATGATCTCTCCGCTTTTGCTGCTGAAAATGGGCACCCCAACCGCAGCTTCTATTCCTTTTTCGCGGGGAAATGTAATCTGGACCCCTGACCCCTGGAAAAAATCTTTTCCTTTGATGATGATCTCGCAGGGAATTCCGTCCGTATCATATTCGATGTTGTCCAAAACTTTTTTGCCGTCCACATAGCAAAGCGTGCGAAGCCTCGTCTTTTCTGTATTGATACATTCAGTTATCAATGCATATCGCATGTTTAGCGTCATGGTAATATGGCTGGCCAGCTCAACCAGGAAATCTTCACCCACAAACTGCGAGGTGGCTTCGGACACCGTGCGAAGCAACTCTTCTTCCATTTTTCTTTTCCGGATATCCCTTGCGGTGCTGCAGAAATATTCCTTTCCATCATGCTCCAAAAAGTTATTTGTTACTTCTACGGGATATCGTTCACCCTCTTTGGTTTTATGCTCTGTTTCAAGTACCTGGTGACCGAGCTTTTTTGTTTCGATCCAATGAGCTTCCCACTCTTCCCTGGTAAGTGAGGGATTTATGTCAAAAACCGTCATCACTTTCAGCTCGTCATCGGTATACCCGGTTTGATTTGCAACCGCTTCGTTCACCCTGATCAGCTTACCGTTCCTGTCGAGCCAATAAACCTGTTCACGAAGATTTTTCACGGTGGTATCGTACAACTCAATTTCGCTCAGGCGTCGATGCAACTCTTCATTTTTTTTCTCCAGGTCTCTTTCTGTACGCATCCGTTCCAATTCGGCTCCAATACGCGCTGCGAAAATCTTCAGAGCAGCCGTTTGATCTTTTTCATCTGTTACCGGTGTTGGATGAGTGGCAGCAATATGTCCCAGTATTTCACCGGTTACCGGGCTGATAATGGGGGCACCGACATAAGCCTCAATACCCTTTGCTCCACTAAATCGTTGCTGTGCGCCTGAGGGAAGGAAGAAAGTATCGCCATTCATCATCATCTGGCAACCCGACTCGTTGGTATTGTATTCACAATTATCGAGCACATTATCGCCATCCACGAAAACTACTGTCCGAAGCCTCGTTTTATCCTCGTTGGCACATTCAGAGATAAAACAATATTTCATTCCTAAATTGGTCGTGATTTGTTTTGCTGTTTCAAGCAGCAGGTCACGGCCTATCAATCCTGAGGTAACTTCTGCAATGGTTTGCAAAAAATTTTTCCCGTGTGTCTTATTTGCTACTTCATTTGACATGTCGGTATATCGGAGCAGGGAAATACAGCCATTTATAAAGATAAGTAAAGTTGAAATGTAGAGTAGAACGCAGGAGATCGTTGTCGGCTCCGTTACAAAATGAAACAACTTTATGATTATTCTAAAGTATTATTGACATTTTATCAAAGTATTTACTTGCAGGTAACTAACGTTCCCACATTACGACAAAAAAAAGCCCCGGTCTGATCTTCCCGGGGCTCTTGTTTGAATTAAGTAAGGCTTATCTGCTTACCATTATTTTTTCTACAAATAGTTGTCCATTGATAATTGCCTTGACAACATAAGTACCGGCAGCGAGGTATCCGCCAGAACTTGTTAACCTCACGATATTGCTACCGTTAATGAGACTTTGTTTTTGGATCAGCATTGTTCTGCCTTTGATATCCAGGAGATGCAGCTCGGCTTGTCCCTGCCTGTCGGAAGAGATGTTCAGCACTATTTCATTGTTGCGAACCGGATTACCGATAACCGTCAAGCCCGTTTTGCTCTGTGCGCCGGTATACACCACGACTTTACTGATCATGTACTTTCCGTCGATATCAACCTGGCGGATTCTGTAGTAGACAGTATTGTTTGCGCCGAGGACCGGTCCATCACTAAACGTGTAGGTTTGCTGACCACCGCCGTTGTTGCGGTAAGCAACAGTACCCGCAGCTACAAAGTTTGTCCCGTCAACACTGCGTTCAACAATGTATTCCTTCACGCTTAATTCATCGGCAACTGTCCAGCTTACAATGTTGTTCGTTGACGTTACGGTTAACGTCACATCAATAAACCGTACAGGTAACACAAACGTATTGTTTCTCCAGTCACGGTCTGTGGCAGCTCCCGGTGTTTTAGGTGCAAGAAGACTGCTGCCTGCAGGTGTTGGACCAGGAGTAACACCGCCATTACCCATACCGGCATTGGTGACGTTATTCTGAATATCAGCTACAGCAGTTACCAGGTCGAGTATGTCAAATTGGTCAACAAGACCATCGCCATCGGTATCAGTAACATTAGTAAGCGTCACATCAGGATCTCCGGAAGCTTCACGAAGGTCATTCACTGAGTCGTTGTCGCTATTGATGTCGGTGTAATCCGGGTTATCGGCTCCGTCATGATTGTAAGGTGTGATTCCATTATCGGCAGTGCCGGCAAAAGCATTGTCATCGTTGTCATATACATCATCTATTCCGTCGGCATCATTATCCACACCAGACGGTAATTGATATCCCGCCGTGCTCTGGCCTTCGACATTATCTGTGAGACCATCGTCATCAGAATCTATGTCAAGATAGTTAGGAGGACCGGCAAGGTCAGTGTCCGGAAGTGGCAACGGTGCAGCAATTGCATCCACGGCATCACTCCATCCGTCAGTGCCCAGAGTGCCATCAACGATGCCATCATTGTTGGAATCCGAAAGCCCGGCTTCCCTTACATCCAAAATACCATCACCGTCAGCATCGAGGTCGTATGGATTAGGTAATCCCATTTTGTCAGTATTCGCTCTTGGGTAGCTATCAGGCACTCCGTCGCTATTTCCGTCGGTGCCGGTGACAATTAATGCTGCAGCCGCATTTTCAGCCGTGCCATCATTGTCCGAATCTCCATCTATGTCATTCGAAAATCCATCGCCATCGGAGTCAAAATAGAAATCAATGATACCGTCGTTGTTGCCATCATCGCCGCGAGCCTCAAGTACGTCGGGTATACCATCATTATCACTGTCGCGGTCATAGGCATTTGCAACGCCATCACCATCGGTATCCAGGTTAGCAATTGCATCCCCGCCGGAAGAAGCATCATAAGTATTATGCAATCCATCTCCGTCGCTATCAGCGAATACGCCATCAACCCGGCCGTCCCCATTTGTATCAACACCGCCAGCTTCTACAAGGTCAGAGATGCCATCGTTATCACTGTCCAGATCCCTGGCATCGGGTCTTCCATCTCCATCCGTATCGCCTGTGCCTTCTATTGCGTCAGGAATGCCATCGTTATCATCATCGGCATCAACAGTATTTAATACACCGTCATTATCACTATCACCACTTTGTCTCCAATCGCGGTCATCACCCGGATTATTTACATCAGGATACGATGCCGGTGTAGTGCCGTTAGTCGGGTTTGGATTTACATCGTCGACGTCATATTCATTCAGCAATCCGTCATTGTCAGTATCGGTCGTACCAACAAAGGCAATTTCTGCACCATCTATTACTCCATTACCGTTCGTATCCCATCCTTCGATCCGGTCTGTTTTTCCATCGCCGTCAGTGTCGAGGTCGATATAATCTGGTATTGTGTCACCATCGTCGCTATCAGCGACTGGCGTTATTCCGTTGTTGGCTGCGCCGCCAAAGGCAAAATCATTATTATCGTAGGCATCGTTAATGCCATCGAAATCGGTGTCTGTGGCTG
>Ga0111539_10006459_pt1 | contig 15104 bp, 13 predicted proteins | sample RhiMethybrSRZTD1_FD_79667 | JGI IMG/M metagenome (GOLD analysis project Ga0111539, IMG submission 79667) | Populus rhizosphere microbial communities from Tennessee, USA - Rhizosphere MetaG P. TD hybrid SRZTD1 (version 2) (version 2) | ecosystem: Host-associated > Plants > Roots > Rhizosphere >... | reverse complement strand
CCCGTCGAAGACGACGGTTCCCCGCTCGAGGCGATCGCGAAAGCGCATCCTCCGAGTTTAACTCAGCGACTCGCATGCAACCCGCTGTGACGTAACGCATCGCATTCCGTGGACCTCGAGTTTTACTTCAGGTAAGATCCCGGCCCCTGGTACGCCCGGAGACGGACTTCGAGGAGGCTCGATGAGGCGCATCGCGATACTGCTCGTCTTGACCGGGACCGCGAGCCCCTCGTTTGCCCAGCTCCAGGAACGCCGCGCGCCGAGCGGTTGCTCCGCGATCGAGGTGACCGCTCCCGCGCTCCGCAAGCAGCCGCGCGAGCCGCGCTTCTCGACCCGCGAGATCCTCGACCTCGACTTCGAGACGCGGCTCGAGCGCAAGGTGCAGGACGGCGACCACGTGCTGCACTTCAAGGTCGTGACGCCGAGCGGCTTCCTCTACCAGGACCTCGCGATGCCGTTCAGCTGGGACAGGCCGGGCCGCCGCGGCCGGAGCGCGGTCGCGCCGGCGGCCACGGCCAACGGCGTGCCGGTCCAGGCCCTCGGAAACCCTCGCGACGGCCGCGCCCCCGTGCGGCAGTCGCTCCACGCCCGGCTGCCGGTGGCCGGGACGTCGATCACGATGAGCAGCCTCTACGGACGCTGGACGGTCCAGGCCTTCCTGGACGATCAGACGCGTCCCTGCAGCCCGCCGCGCGTTTTCGCGATCCAGTCCAAGTAGCGGCCGCGTGGGGTCCCCCGAGGCAAGGAGAGCATCGATGCGCCGCGGGCCGCTCCTCGCGGCGACGCTGGCGCTCGCCGCCGCGCCGCTCGTCGCGCCGCCCGCCACGCTGGCCGACACCTGCAGCGGCCTTTCCTTGAAGACGCTCGCCGAGGTTCCCGTCGGCACGACGCCGACGGCGCTCGCCGGCGGCGACTTCAACCGCGACGGACGCCTCGACCTCGCGGTGGCCAACCGAGGCTCGAAGGACGTGAGCATCCTGCTGGGCGACGGCGCGGGCGGCTTCGTGGCGGCGCCGGGCGCTCCGGTCGGCGTCGCCGGGAATCCGATCGACGTCGCCGTGGCCGACCTCGATCACGACGGCTTCCAGGACGTCGTGGTGGCATTCGACTCGTCGCCGACGACGGTGCAGGTCCTCCGGGGACAGACGGGAGGAAGCTTCACGGCTCTCGGCGCCACGATGCTCGGCGCGGAGCCCTTTCCGATCCCGGTGCGGATCCTACTCGGCCAGTTCACGGGCGACGCCCACTACGACCTGGTCGTGCTCTTCGGCGCCACCCAGAAGGTCCGGCTCTACCCGGGAACCGGCATCGGCTTCGCGACCGCGCCGCTCACGGACCTCGACACGCCCGGGGAGACGAGCGACGGCGGCGCGCTCGTCGACTTCAACCGCGACGGCAAGCTCGACGTCGCGGTGGCGGTCCGGAGCCGCGACCTCGTGCACGTGTACTTCGGCGACGGCACCGGACGCCTCGTGGCCGGACCGTCCGCTGGGACGGGCAAGGGACCTCTGGACGTGGCCGCGGGCGACGTAAACCGGGACGGCTGGCCCGACCTGGTGACGGCGGACAGCGATGCGGGAACCGCTTCGGTCTTCACCGGGGCACCCGGCGGGACGACGCTCGCCTCCGCTGGAGGCCTCGCGGTCGGAAGCGTTCCCACGCGCGTCGCGCTCACCGACCTCGACCACGACGGCTTCCTCGACCTCGCCGTCCTCGACGCATCCGCCACGCCGCGCGTCACCGGTTTCAGTGGATTGAAGAGCGCGCCCTTCTTCGACGGGCTCGCCTACCCGGCCGGACTGGCGGCGGGCTCGGCCCCGCTCGGACTCGCGGTGGGCCCGTTCACCGCCGACGGCCGCGACGACCTCGCCGTGGCGTACTCCGGGCTCCGCCAGGTCGTCGTGGTGGAGGACCAGTCCGGCGTGCCGTGCGTGCGGGCCTCGTTCGCGGGGGCACCGCGATCGTATCCCGCGGGCAACGGGCCGGTGGCGAGCGCCGCCGCCGACTTCGACCACGACGGACGGGCGGACCTGGTCGTGGCGTCGGCCAACGACGCCACGCTGCGGATCCTACGCAACGTCGACGGCGGGTTCACCACCGGGACGGTCGTCATCGGCCTCAGCCCGGCGCCGCGCGCCGTAGCCGTCTCCGACGTGAACGTGGACGGCAACATGGACGTGATCGTGGCCCAGGGCGCGCCCGGGTCCGGCAAGGTGCAGCTCTACCTCGGCAACGGCGCGGGCGGGCTCGCGGCGGGCGTCTCGCAGCTCGCGGGCGACAACACCTCGGCCGTGGTCACAGGCGACGTGAACGGCGACGGCGCGCCGGACGTGATCGCGGCGAGCGAGACCACGGGACAGGTGTTCGTGTTCCTCGGCAACGGCGCGGGCGGCCTCGGGCCCGGACCGGGCTCGCCGTACACCGTCGGAGCGGGGCCGCGCGCGCTGGTGGCCGCCTTCCTCGACGCGAACGGCACGCTCGACCTCGCGGTGGCGAACGCGGTGACCAACAACGTCACGGTCCTCTCCGGGAGCGGCGGCGGCGCGTTCACTACCGTGGCCACGCTCCCGGTCGGATCGAATCCGATGGGAATCGCAGCCGCCGACCTCGACGGCGACGGCAGGCTGGACCTCGTCACGGCCGACAACGGCTCGAGCCAGGTCTCCGTGATCCTGAGGAACGGCGCGGGTGGATATCAGCCCGCCGTGCCCTATGCGGTCGGCGCTCCGCCGAGCGCGGTCGCGCTCTGGAACTTCGAGGGCGACGCGAAGCCGGACGTCGCCGTCACCACGTTCGGCTCGCAGTCGGTCAAGCTGCTGACCAACAGCGGAAGCGGCACGTTCCCGTCGCAGTCGGACCACACGATCCGCAACTCCCCGCAGGGGATCACGCTGATCGACGCCGACACGGACGGGCTCGTCGACCTCGCGATCCCCTGTCGCAGCGCGGACTCCGTGGTGGTGCTGACGAATCGGCCGCCGGGGCCACCCGTGCTGCAGGCGGCGCCGCGCGTCGGCGTGCAGGACCAGCCGCGCGCCGCGGCGAGCGGCGACTTCGACGTCAACGGGACGCTGGACCTGGCGGTGGCCAACAGCGGCTCGAGCAAGGTCTCGCTCCTGGGCGGTGACGGGCTCGGCGGCTTCACGGAGTACGCCACGCTCGACGTCGCGGCGCCCGAGGCGATCGTCGCCGGAGACTGGAACGGTGACGGCCGGCTGGATCTGGCCGTCAGCTCCGCGAGCACCGGGCGGGTCGCGATCTTCCTCGCCTCGACCACGGTTCCCGGCACGTTCGTCACGCCCCCGGCGCTCGTCGGCGCGGGCACGCGGCCGGACGACCTGGTGTCCGGCGACTTCGACCGCGACGGCGACCTCGACCTGGCGGTGTGCGACAAGTCGGCCCCGGGCTTCGTCCAGCTGCTGCGCAACGCCGGCGGCGTCTTCAGCGCGGGCCAGAGCGTCACCGTCGGCAAGGCTCCGACGGCGATCGTCGCGGCGGACTTCGACCGGGACGGCGACCTCGACCTGGCGGTCGCGAACGACGACGAGAACAACGTCATGGTGCTGCTGAACGGCGGCGGCAGCTTCGACACCTCGCAGACCTATCCGCTGCCCGGGGGCGACAGCTCGCCGGTCTCGCTCGCAGCGGGCGACTTCGACGGCAACGGCACGCTCGATCTCGTGGCGGCGGCCGGCGACAACGATCACCTCGACGTCTTCCGGAACGGCGGCAGCGCGTTCACGGCAGCGACGCAGTTCGACGTGCCCTACGTCGTGCGCTTCGTCACCAGCGCCGACCTCAACCAGGACGGCAAGCCTGACTTGATCGCCGTCGCGGACGGGCTGCTCGTCCTGCGCGGCCGCGGCGGCCTCGACTTCGACGCGCCGCAGACCGTGGTGGCGCACTACAAGCCCTCGGCCGCGGTCGTCGGCGACTACGACCGCGACGGGCGCGACGACGTGGCCGTGCTCAACGAGGATTCGAAGGACGTCTCGATCCTCCGCAGCACCGCCTGTCAGCAGCAGCGCCTCGAGGTCTCGGCTCAGCCGAACGCCTGCGCGACCGGCGCGCCGCCCTTCCTCTTCGACGCCTCGGTCACGGCGTTCGACGACGGCGGCAACGTCGCGGTCTGCGCGTCCGGCAGCGTCACGCGATCGATCGTTCCGGGTACGGGCGATCCGGGAGCCAGCCTGGGCGGCCCGCCGTCGCTCGGCTTTGCCTCGGGCGTCGCTTCGTTCTCGGGCGCCAACGGACTCACGCTCGACAAGCCGGGGCGCTACAAGCTGGCGTTCCAGACGGCAGGCCTGCCGCCCGTCCAGACGCGCAGCTTCACGCTGGGACAGGCCACGCCGCTCCAGATCCTCGGGCCCGACTCGGTCTGCCCCGGAGGCTCGGGCAGCTACACCCTCAACCAGAGCTTCGACACGTACGCCTGGACGCTCACGCCTCCGGGAGGCTCGCCCTCGATCTTCACTCCCGCCGTCGTCCTGAGCGGCCCGCCGCTCTCGGGAGCGATCCAGCTCGGGGTCTTCGGCCGCAACGAGTGCTCGGCCGCGGCCAGCCGCAACCTCTACTTCGGCAGCCTCGCCTCGGTGAGCCTCGCCACCCTCGGCGTGAGCACGGTCTGCGTCGACTGCATCGGCGGCAGCGCGAAAGCCGTCGAGCTCGGCGGCGGCGCCATCGGCTCGCGCCAGTGGGGGTATCGCATCCTCTCGGGAGGCGCCATCACGCCGCTCGCCGGGGAGATCGGCGACACCTACGTTCTGAAGGGCGCGAGCTTCCCGGGGCCGGGCAGCTACTACGTCGTCGTCGCTTCGACGCCGACCTGCGGTACGGCGACCGTCTCGTCGGAATGGCCGGTGACCGTCGTCGCGAGCGTGCCGACGGGCGAGGTCCAGCACCTCGCGGCCTCGTCGCGCGGCACGAGCGCGAGCGGCGAGAACCAGCTGCTGTGGGTGAACGCGACGGGCGCGGCGCAGGAGATCCGGATCCGCTGGGACCAGGCGCCGCTCGGGACGAGCAGCTGCCTGCCCCCCGCGAGCATCAACGACCCCTTCGACGGCGAGCACGTCGTCACGACGCCTTCGGGCGGAATGAAGGACGGCTTCCTGCACGCCGGCGTGCCGATCGACACCGCCTACTGCTACAGCGTTTTCGTGAAGGTGGGCGGCGTCTACTCGGCCGGACGCACGATCAAGGCGCGCGCGTTCGACGCGACCACGCGTCCCGGCCGCTCGGTGAAGTGGGCCTACGCGACGGGAGGCACCGCCGTGGCTCCCCCGACGGTCAGCGTTCCCGGCATCCTCGCGATGTCGAACGACCGCACCGTCCACGAGCTGACGCGCGGAAGCGCAGGGGGCCTGTGGCCGGCGCCGTGGCTGCCGAACGAGCTCGTCGGCGTCGCGCACTCGCGCTCGCCCGTGGTGCCGCTCACGCCCCCGCTCGGCTCGTCCGACACGGTGCTCTTCGCGGCCGACGACGCGACGCCGGGCTTCGTCCACGCGATCGACGCGCGGACCGGCCAGCATCCGTGGCCCCCGCAGTCGCAGGGCCTGTCGATGACCGGCGCGCCGGGCGGGATGTTCACGGCCTTCGGCGGCGCGCTCGACCTGCTGCTCGTCGGAACGCGCGACGGCAGCGTCGACAACCAGCTGAAGGCGTTGAAGCTCGCCGACGGAACACCGCTCGCGTCCTACGCGCCGACGGGCGCGCCCGGGCCGATCGGACCGATCAACGGCACGCCGCTGATCGACTACGCGACGCGGCGCGTCTACTTCGCCTCGCTCAGCCGAACGGGCGGCGACACGCTCTGGTGCCTCGAGCTCAACGCGAGCCCGGTCTTCACGTGGAAGTGGTCGATCAACCTCGGCCACATCAGCGGCAGCCCGGTGCTGCGCGGCGGGCGCCTCTACGTCGGGACCGACGCGGGCAACGTCTACTCGCTCGACGCGATGACCGGCGGCGACAGCCGCACCCTCGTCACCGCCGACGGACCGGTGAAGGGCTTCCTCTTCCCGGACCGCCGCAACGACGACCTGATGTTCGCGACCGACACCAAGGTGTGGAGCATCTCGGACACCTCGCCGATCACCGTCAACTGGACCTGGACCACCGCGGGGCTCAACCCGTCGTTGATCCTCTACTGGCCGACCACGAACCTGGTCTACGTCGGCAGCCGGAACGGTCAGCTCTACGAGCTCGACTTCACGAGCGCGACGCCGGTGGTGCCGCCGAGCTCGAAGGTCCAGGTGCTCGGCGACGGCCTCGGCCAGGTGGGCGCCCCGTCGCTCGACATCGGCGTCACGCCGCGGCTGCTCATCGTGGGCAGCGAGGCCGGCGTCGTGTACGGCGTCGAGGTGCCGTTCCCCTGAGCCGGGGCAATTCGGGCTTCCTCGCCGCCCGCCTGCCGGTTACACTCTAACAGCCGGGGGAGGCCCTACAGGATGGAGGACGGCGACGGCGCTACGCAGCCTATCGCGTTGCGCCCGGACGGGCGGCTACCTTACGAGAAGCCAGCGGTTGTCTGGGAGCAGCCCCTCGAAGCCCAGCCCAGCCTGATGGGCGGCTGCCAGAAGACCCCCGGCGGAGCCGCCGACTGCATCGCCGTGGGCCCGGTCTCGAGCTGAGATGACGCTCAGGCGCCGCCCCGACCTCGCCTGGCAGCAGATCGGCGCCGAGCTCGTGGTGATGAGCCTCTCCGAGAAGAAGGTGCTGGGCCTCAATCCCGCCGGGGCATTGCTCTGGTCGCTCGTCGAGGAGCGCGACGAGGACGGCCTGGTCAGCGCGCTCGTCGAGCGCTTCGCGACCGACGAGCCGCAGGCGCGCAGCGACGTGCGCGGCTTCGTCGGGGTGCTGCGCGAGCGCGGGCTGGTGAGCGAGGCCGAGTGAGCCTCGCCTGGACGCCTTCGGCGCGGCTCAAGCAGATCGCCTTCGAGCGGGCGCAGCCGCTCTCGGCCAGCCTCGAGCTCACCTACCGCTGCAACTGGCGCTGCGTGTTCTGCTACAACCCGCGCCACCACGACCAGCGCGGGCTCCCCACTTCGCGCTGGCTGAGCCTGCTCGACGAGCTGCGCGGGCTCGGCACTTTCTACGTCGCGCTGACCGGCGGCGAGCCGCTCGCCCATCCCGAGTTCCTGACGATCGCGCGCGGCGTGCGCGAGCGCGCCTTCGCGCTGCGCATCCTGACGAACGGCGCGCTCGTGACCGAGCCGCTGGCCGGCGAGATCGCGCGGCTCCTGCCGATGGCGGTCGAGCTCAGCCTGCACGGCGCGAGCGCCGAGACGCACGAGCGCGCGACCGCGACCCCGGGCTCGTTCGCCGCGATGCTGCGCGGGCTCGACCGGCTGCTGCAGCACGGCGTCACCGTGGTGCTGAAGACGCCGGTCACGCGCCTCAACGAGGACGAGCTCGACGGCATGCGGCGGATCGCAGACGGCCGCGGAGTGCCGCTGCGGCTCGACGCCATGCTGACCCCGCGCGACGACGGCGACACGGGCCCGCTCGCCTACCGGGCGACGCCCGCCGGCCTGCAGCGGATGTACCGGGCGCTCGCCGAGCAGGGCTCGCTGCCACGGGAGGAGCGCGTCAAGGGCGGCGCCAACTGCGGCCTCGGGCGCACGACGCTCGCGATCGACCCCGAGGGCAACGTCTTCCCGTGCATGCAATGGCGCCGGGCCCCGCTCGGCAACGTGCGCGAGACCCCGCTCGGCGTCGTCTGGAGCGGGTCGGAGGAGCGCGAGCGCGCGGCGGCCGTGGCGCGCGCCGCCAACGACCGTCTCGCCGAGGCCGGAGGGGCGCTCGCCGCGTTCCCGTACTGCCCCGCGCTCGCGCAGCAGCTCACGGGCGATCCGCTGCAGCCGGACGCCGGGCACGTCGAGCAGGCCGAAGCGGCCGCGCAGGTCCGGCTCGCGTCCGCGTGAGGTTCGGCGCGGGGGGCCTCGGCTTCTCCGCCGGGCCGGACCCCGCGCTTCTCCCGAGCGAGCGCGAGGCGATCGCGCGGCTCGACCCGGAGCCCGAGGACCAGCGGCCGCCGTTCGGGATCGAGCTCGTGGACGAGCCGCCCTGGACGAGCGACGACGAGTCGCTCTTCCCGGTGTGGGAGCCGGCGGTGCAGCGCTGGCAGGGCGAGCGGCTGCTCGCGAGCCACAGGAGCTTCACCGCCGAGATCGATCCCCTGGCCCGGAGCGCGCGGCTCCACAGGCGCGAGCAGCGGGCTTATCCGCTGGAGACCGTGATCCGAACGTCCCTCATGGCGCGGCTGCCGCTCGACGGGGGCCTGCCGTTGCACGCCGCCGGTGTCGTCCTCGACGGCCATGGGGTCGCCTTCTTCGGCGCCTCCGGCGCGGGCAAGTCCACGCTCGCAGCGACCTCGCCCGTCGGAGTGCTGTCCGACGAGCTCGTCGCGATCGCGCCCGTGCGCCCGTTCACGCTCGTGCGCTCGGGGTTCTGGGGTGAAGGCGGCCCGCGGGGCCGCGCGGCAGCCGCGCCGCTCCGGCTGCTCGTGGATCTCGCGAAGGGACCGTCGCTCGAGCTCGAGCGCCTGCGGCCGGCCATCGCCGCCGCCCGCATCCTCGCGTCCGTGCCCGTGCCGCACGTGCCGCTCCTCTGGAAGCGGACGCTCGCGATCGTCGCCGAGCTCGTCGGGTCCACGCGCGTCGTCCGCATGACATGGAGTCCCGCCGCTCCACCCTGGGACGCGCTCCGAGACTGGCTCAGGTAGCCGTTTCCCGTGCCTATTTTCCGTATTGATGTATCCAGAACGGATACCTAGACTGTACCTCGCGTAGCGAACCCGGCGGCACCGTATCCTCTACGGGGCAGCCGACCGGGGCTCGATGCAAGGAGGTCCGGAATGGACCGCGAGAGGGGTCGGTTTTCGACCGCGGCGGCAGCTCTGGCCGTCGGGTCACTCCTGGGATTCGCAGCGGCACCCGCGAGCGCCGGAGGGGCGCCGCGCTACTCGATCGTCGAGCTCTCGGGCGTCGCCCAGCAGATCAACAACAGCGGCCAGGTGGCCGGCTGGATCTTCGTCGGCGGAGCGGCGCACGCGGCCATCTACAGCGGCGGCGCCTGGCGCGACCTCGGGGTTCCCGCGGGCGAGCAGCTGAGCGTGCTCAACGGGATCAACGACGCGGGTGCCGCCGTCGGCTTCTCGTTCGCCTCGCTGCCGCCGGCGCCGGGCTCGTCCGATCCCGACAACCGCTGGCAGGCGGTGCTGGCGCCGGCGAACGCCACCGCGGTCCAGCCGCTGAGCGCCATCGCACCGGACTCCTTCGCCTACGCGATCAACGACGCCGGCGCGATCGTGGGCTGCCTCGACAACTACCTCGACGCCTTCCCCGATCCGCACCGCGCCTTCGTGTACGCGAACGGCACGCTGACCGAGCTGCACGGGCTGCTGACGCCGCAACCCGGGATCGACTTCACGTGCGCGCGCGACGTCAACGGCCAGGGCGTGGTGGTCGGCGAGATCGACGCGAGCGGCCTGCGGCGCGGATTCCTGTACCGGAACGGCGTCGCGACGCGGCTCGACCAGGGCGCGCGCTTCATGACGATGGCGCGCGCGATCAACGCCGTCGGCAAGATCGCGGGCGACGGCCAGCTGCCGGGCATGAGCGCCGAGCACGCGCTCAGCTACGACGTCGCGACCGCGACCTTCGCGAGCCTCGGCGTCGAGGCCACGGGCGCCTTCTCGAGCCAGGGCAACGACATCAACGGGCGCGGCGACGTCGTCGGCACGATGCTGCTCAACGTCGGCTCACACGCCTTCCTGGCCGCGGGCGGCCGCGTCTACGACCTCAACGACCTGATCCCGGCCGGGACCGGCTGGGTGCTGCAGGACGCCGTCTCGATCAACGACCGCGGCCAGATCGTCGGCCGCGGCGAGCTCGCGAGCTCGCCCGGCGTCGTCCGCTACTTCCTGCTCGACGCGTCCGCGCCGCTGCCCTCGATCGCCGCGCTCATCGCCCGGGTCGAGGCGCTCGACGCCGCGCGCCAGCTGAGCCACACCCAGGCGGCGATACTGATCGCGTACCTGCGGTGCGCCGAGCTGCACGTACGCGCGGGTTGCCCGGGCCTCGCGGCCGTGTCGCTCGAGCTCTTCGCCCGCTCCGTCGACCTGCTGATCCGAACGCGCCGGCTCTCGGCGGCGAACGGCCAGCCGCTCATCGACGACGCCGACCGCATCATCGACGACCTGCTGGCGCACTGACCCGGATCCGGACGCCGGCCGCCTAGTCCCGACGGGCGCGCAGGAAGGCACGCATCGCCAGCGCACGCTCCGGGGGCAGCTCGACCTCGGTCGCCTCGCGCAGGATGCGCGGCGTCTCGCGGTACGAGGCGACGAAAGCCGTGCAGCGCTCGCAGGAGGCGAAGTGCGCCTCGAGAGCGCTGCGCAGGTCGGCCGCGACCGCGCCTTCCAGGTAGTCCATCATCCGCTCGAGCGCCGAGGCGCACACGATGCCGGTCATGGCTTCACCCCCACGAGATCGCTCAGGTAGCCGCGCAGCATGAGACGCGCGCGGTGCACGCGCTGGCGCACCGCGGCCGGCTGCAGGTCGAGGACGCGCGCCACCTCGTCCGTCGTCATCTCCTCCAGGTCGCGCAGCACGAAGGCCTCGCGGTAGGCGTCGGGCAGCCGCTCGATCCCGGCCCACGCCTTCTCCGCGAGCGCCCGCTGGTCGATCAGCTGGTCGACGCGGGCCGCGACCTGCAGCTCGGCCGGCGTGGCCGCGTGGATCCCGGCCGCGTCGAAGCGCGGCAGGAACGCCTCGAGCGACTCGGCCGGCCGGCGCGCGCGGGCGCGCCTCTGCATCAGCGCCGCGTTCGTCGCGACGCGGTAGAGCCACGTCCCGAAGCGCGACTCCCCGCGGAAGCCGGGGAGGCCGCGATAGACCTGCAGGAACGTCTCTTGCAGCACGTCGGCCGCGTCGTCGTCGCTGCCGGTCAGGCGGCGCGCCAGGCGGAAGACGCGCGCCTGGTAGCGCGTCACCAGCTCCTCGAAGGCGGGCTCGTCCCCCGCCGCGGCGCGCGCCGCGAGCGCCTCGTCGCCGGGGGCCGCCGCCTCTGGAACGTCCACGTGCGGAAGCTCAGCGGCTCCGAATGGCGGCCTTGACCGAGTGACCCTCGACCTTCTTCATGAGCTCCTCGCTCGTCTGGGCGCTCGCCGTGAACGCCGCAGCGCGAACCTCGTCGACCTCGAACGCGACCGAGAAGTCGGGCTCGACGCGGGCACGACCCGCGAGCTGCAGCAGGTCGCCGGAAACGAAGTCCACGAACAGCAGGCCCGCCTGCGGGTAGACGGACAGGTTGCCGAGCGTGTTGAACATGTTGTTGCCCGGATAGTCCGCAAATGCCAGCCGACTCGGGCCGAGGACCTGCACGAAGCCCGACGGCCCGCCGCGATGCGACGCGTCCGCGCCGCCCTGCGGATGGAAGCTCGCGATGAAGAAGGTGTCGGCCGCCGCGATCCAGGCCTGCTGGCGAGGAGTCAAGACGGCCCCGACCTGCGGCTCGGCGGCGTGAAGCGGGCCGTCCGCGGCCCATAGCCTGCGGCGATGGATGTACTTCGGGCAGTTCCCGTACGCCTGCCGAACCAGCAGGAAGACCCCCTCGGGCGACAGCAGCCCTCGGCCGTTGAACCGCATGCGCTGGCGCGTCCAGGGGTCGAGGACGAGCAGGCCCAGCTCCGGTCGCGCCCGGAGGTTGCGCGCGAGCGGATCGCTCTCGGCCGGCTGCGTGGCGAGGCGCAGCAGCTCGGCGTCCACCGCGGAGATGAAACCCGCTGGGCCGCTCAGCAGCGATGCCCACACCCGCCCGCCGGCCTCGAGGCTCGAAGCCACCGCGAGCCGTTGGCCGGCGAGGAAGCGGCCGGCCCCTGCCGGCATGCGGCTGGCGACGATGCGCCCCACGGCCCGCGCCTCGTCCAGAACCCCGGCGCGCCGCTGGATCTCGAGCTCGCCGTCGTGAAAAGGATTGTCCACGGAGCTTGAGATGCCGCTCCGGCCATGGTGTGACAAGAGGCGATTCGCCTCAGATCCCGAGGATCGCCGGGTCGAGCCGCAGCTGGCCGGCGCGCGTCTTCTCCTCGAGGATCTTCCGCACGGCGCCGTACTCGGCGGCGGGCACGGGCAGCTTGAACGGGACGACCTTGTGGCGCGCCGTGAGCAGCAGCACGATCTCGGGCGCCTCGATGAAGGCGATCCGCGCCACCTGCGGCCACGGCAGGAACCCGCGGTGCGCCCAGACGCCGTCCTGGTAGAGGCCGAAGCGGATGCGCTGCGCGAGCGGCACGAGCCCGAGGAAGTAGGCGGCCATCAGCGAAAGGGCGGCGACGTGCGTCGCGGGCCGGTGGGTCATGGCGTTCGCGGCGGCGACGACCGTCGCCAACACTCCCAGCATCAGGGTCGACGACAGCTGGGCGGGCGCGGGCGCCGGCCAGGTCAAGAGCGCCGTCTTCGCGACCCGGCGGTAGCGCAGGTAGCCCCGCAAGCCGCGGCCGAGCTGCACGGCGAAGTAGAGGCCGAGCCCGAGCAGGCCGAGGCCGATGAGCCGCTGCAGCTGCTCGGGCAACAGCGGAGACATGTCAGAGGCTCACCGCCTGGTCGCGGTACTTGCCTTCCTCGCGCTCCGGCAGCGGAGCCTGGCCGACGACCGGCTCGATGAACTGGCCGTAGGCATCTCGGAATCCCTTCTCGACGAGGTCGTCGGTCGTGCGCAGCACCTCGGTCGACGGGTCGCTCGCCCCGTCGAGCTCGATCGGCCCGAGCGACCGCCGGCGCGGCCGGATCACCCACAGGTCGATCTCGCGCAGCACGTGCCCGCTCGCGGGATCCTCCCAGGCCCCGCGTCCGCCGGAGCGGTGCCCGAGCGTCGCCACGATCCGGTTCGCGCGCTCCGTGGACGCGATCTCCGCAGTGGCCTGCTGCTCGAGCGTGCGCAGCGTCGCGTCGATGCGCGCGAAGAGGCCGCGCCGCCGGGGCGGCGGAGCCACCTCCTCGGGCGTGCCCGTCACCACGACCACCTGCTCGGCGCCGGCGTCGATCGCTTCCGCGATCCCGCAGCCGGGGACGAGCGCCGCGTCGGTCAGCCGGTGCGTCTCGCCGGCGTGCACGGCGCCCTTGGGGAAGGTTACGCGGCGCAGCGGCAGCGCGACCGGGAGAAGCAGGCCGGTGGCCAGCGCGTCGAAGAACAGCTCGGCCTGCGCGGGCGCCCGCAGGTCGACGTGGTCCTCGTGGTCCGCGCGCCCTCGCTCCTCCGGGTCGCGCAGCAGCGCGAAGGCGAGCGGCGCGCCGCGGTCGAGATCGGCCGTCCGCAGGATCAGCTCGCGGAACCCCGGCTCGCCCAGGTTCTCCCCGAGGAGCGAAGCGTAGCTGCGCCCGAGCTCGGCGTCGCCCGTCGCAGCACCCTTGAGCGCCACGCCGCGGGCGAGCTCCCAGAGGCTCTGCTTCACGCGGCGCAGCCCCGGCTCCGCGTCGAGGAAGGACTCGAACGCCTCCGCCAGGCGCGTGCGCCGGCGCCAGTAGGCGAGCCCGAGCACCACGATCGCCACCATCGCGAGCGCGAACACCGGCACGGCCTGGGCCGCGAGGTAGGGCCCGCTCATCGCCTCGGGCGCGACCCAGAGCGCCTGGAGCGCCCGCGAGGCCGAGCCGGGCGACGCGCGGTCCGCGATCAGCAGCAGCGGGAAGAGCAGCCCGAGCACCAGGCCGAGCGCGACCGGCAGCGCGATGATCGCGAACGAGATGCCGACGAGCGTCAGCGCGACGTGGAGCGCCGGCCGCAGCCTGTAGAGGCTCGCGAAGCGAGCTCCGTCCCACAGGCCCCCCGGGCCGTAGAGCTTCGCGCCGCCGCCGACCGCCGCGAAGGCCGCGGTGATCGCGCCGACGCCGGACCCGACGACGAGATCGATCTTCACGCCGCTCTCGTCGAGCGCGCGAAGGACGCCGGCGTGGTACGCGCCTGTCGTCCCGATCCCCGTGAACACGACGGCCGTGCGCCGCTTCGGCGAGTACTCCCTCACCTTTCCTCCCGGGTACTTCCTATTTTGCCACCCGCGGCGGGGCGCGGGGAGGGCTTCGCGAGCGCGCGCGTCACGGCCGGGCCGAGCTCGGCCCGCGTCATCGCGTCCGGGACCACCACGAACGCAGCCCGCGCGCGCGGGCTGCGCAGCCAGCCGGTGAGCCACGGCCAGTCCTCGCCCCCGCCGGCCTCGGGCCACTCGAGCCGCTCGACGGCGCGCTCGAGCTCGTCCGTCGTGGTCTCGACCACGGCGGCGTCGAGCACGCGGCCGGAGTGGACCGGCACCAGCCCGATGCTGCGGCGGCCGGCGTCGACCACGAGCGCGCGGCCGAACGCGGCGCCGAGCGACGCGGGCACCGAGGCGGGCGCGTCCCCGCGGCGCAGCGGGTCCGCGAGCCAGAGAGCGGCTTGCGCCGCGAGGGCGCGGTACTCCTCTTCGCTCACGCGCTCGAGGCACGGCGCCGCGCACGAGCGCACCTGCGCGTAGAGGCAGCCGAGGCCGAGCGGCAGCGCGCGGTCGGGCTCGAACGCGTAGTCGCACGGCCGCAGCGGGATCAGGCGCTGCAGCGCGTCGCGGGCCTTCTCGGCGGCGCGGCGGTCTCGAAACGGCCCGTAGAGCGGACCCTCGCCCGGCCCGCGCACGCTCACGCGTGGGAAGCGCTCGTTCGGGTCGAGGTGGAGGAAGGCGGCCGGCTTCAGGTCGCGGCGCTTCGGCGGCGGCACGAGCGACGCGCTCAGCCGCTCGTAGGCGAGGCGCTGGCGGAACGGACCGTCGGTCTCGATCCACGAGACGGCGGTCGCGATCCCGGCGAGGTTCGTGCGCGGGCGGCGCGCGGGGGCGCCTTCGCGTCGCTTGGGCGCGTGCCCGAGCTGGGCGCCCGCCCACTTGCGCAGGTTCTGGGTCGTCGCGAGCACGAGGTTCCGGCCCTCGGGGCCGAGGATCTGCCCGACTCCCGGCCGCGGAGGCACGGCGGCGAGAGCCGGCTCCGGCTCACCCGCGAGAGCGATCCGTGCGAGCGCTCCCGGCGTCACGCGCGCGGCTACTGCTCCTTGACCTGGTCGTGCATCGTCACGAGCTTGCGGAT
>Ga0111539_10006455_pt1 | contig 15112 bp, 7 predicted proteins | sample RhiMethybrSRZTD1_FD_79667 | JGI IMG/M metagenome (GOLD analysis project Ga0111539, IMG submission 79667) | Populus rhizosphere microbial communities from Tennessee, USA - Rhizosphere MetaG P. TD hybrid SRZTD1 (version 2) (version 2) | ecosystem: Host-associated > Plants > Roots > Rhizosphere >... | reverse complement strand
TTGTTCGTCGCACTCATGTTTCGCGTGATGTTGCCGGGAGATAACGGTCGCAGCATTCTGACTGTGGTGGTCCATGACGCCGGCAATTCCGCGTTACTCGCGGAACTACGCAACACTCCGCGCATTGGACTGATTGCCGCTACTTCAGCGGATGGGATCGCGAGCGACGTGGAGAAACGCAAAGCGATCGGCGGGGTTGCGGTGCCCGCTAATTTCGATGCAGACATGGCGGCAGGCAAGCAACCGCAACTCACGGTTTACGTCAACAATGAAAAGACGGTGTTCGAACAAGCCGCGTTCCGGCGTCTCCTGGATCAAATGGTGCGAGCGGCTGCCAAACAGCCGGAACCGGCGAATTTGGTCTGGGTCGATGTTGGCGAAGCAACCGACGATAAGATCAAAGGCGGTACCGGTCTGGATCAAATGCTGCTACCGCTCCTCCTGATACTCACGTTTGGAATGACCGGAGCTTTTGTCGTGCCCTTGCTGATCGTGGAAGAGAAGGAAAAGCGCACGCTCGATTTTCTGTTGTCGTCGCCGGCGACTTTGCAGGAGATCATCGCGGGCAAGGCCCTCACGGGTGCGGTCTACACGCTGCTGATCGCGGGTCTCTTGCTGGGCATTAATCGTCATCTCATACAAGACTGGCCATTGACGTTGGCGACTATGGTGCTGGGTCTGCTTTTCGTCGTTGGCGTGGGACTGGTGATTGGAAGTCTGCTGAACAACACGATGCAGGTAAACACGTGGGCAAGTATAGTGTTGATTGTCCTCTTGGCGCCCAGTTTTCCGTTGATTGGATTGTCAGGATGGTTTGATAAAGCAATGCGTGTTGTGCCGACGTACTACCTGAGTGAGGCGTTAAGGTTGTCGATGGCCGGCACGGTGTCGACACGGTTGTGGGTTTATCTGGCGGTGCTGTTGGGTTGCACGCTGGTGGTGTTCATGGCTGCGGCCTGGGCCCTGCGTCGGCGAAGCTGAACCGGCCTCGCCGACTTCCTGGGCCAGGTTATCCCGTAGCGAAGTCTGCGTGATCGAGCCGCACGCGTTCGATCAGCTTGTCAAACAGTTTGTGACGCACGCAATGATCGATCACGTGCATCAACTGCGTCTCAAACGTCCCGCCTTTCACATCCTCCTCGAGATCCAATCCGATATCGCGGCACACGCGCTCGAATTCCGCGCGATTGTAGGCTTTGCGCAGCGCATGCCGGAGACCGTACTGATCAAATCGCCCGGGCGCTGCCGCCGCCGCTGTCCGGCTGCTAACGCTTTCCTTGTTCTGCATCAACACGACGAAGTCTTCTCCGTTCGCCTTTTGGTAAGGACGCTGGAGCTCGTGTTCGAGAATATTGCGCGTGACGTAGCTAAAGACGTCGTTGGCCCAGATGCTACCATCTGCACGAGCCACTGCTCCGCGCAAAGCCGCGAGCAGGTAGTTCGTGAACAACCCGTTGCGCATCTCGGGAACTTCCCAGGCCGACTCGTCTGGCCGGCTGGCGGCCATGATCATTCGTCCTTCGCCTTTGACTAAGTCTTCCACGTCACGGCTTGTCAATTCGGCGAGTGGGCCGGCATTGTCCCGCGCTTGACCGATGCCTCCTGCGTGACATGCATCGATCAGCACGACGAGACGTTCGGAGCGAATTGCTCGCAGCGCAGTCGTCAGCTCCTTGCTGCTCAACCCGCTGCGGGCCGGATAGCGGGACGATGATTCGACGGGGCAGAAATACGCCTGCTCCGACGTTTCCGAGTATCTCCCTCCGTGGCCGCTGAGGTGAATGATGACGGTGTCTTGCGGTCCGGCAGTTTTGGCGAGCCAGGAGAGCTCTTTCAGTATCGCCGACTTTGTAGCTTTCTTATCGATAAGCTCTTTGACTGTCGACGGGATCGCGCCACTTCGGATCACTGCTGCGACGTCTTTGGCATCGCCTGCCGCCGCTGCCAGTTTTCTGAGGTGCGTGTATCGGGATATCCCCACCGTCAAGCCGTAGATTGTCTTGTTACTCATGAGTCTTCTCCTTTCGCAATTGTTGGACGGCGACCGAAGTCGCCGCCGGTTTTGGTTGATTAGGCAGCGAGTGGTTGCCACTCGTTGTCGTCGAGGGACCTGTTTATTGTCACCATGGCCGCGAACAACGCGCCCTGGAGGCCACGATGGTCGACGTACTCAAGCAGTTTCTGAATGCGCATGTGCTTGGGGGCGTCGCCGACGACATCGTAGACTTCGTGGAAGTCGTCGAAGAGCAGTCGGGTTACTTCCTCATCGCTTAATCCTTGCGTCAGCATCTCGCGAAGCCTGTGAACGGAAATGCTGTGCACGGGCGCCGCTTGTTGAGTTTCGGCTGTGACTTGTTCGTCGATCTCCGACGGCGCGGGGGGAAGCAGCGGCACCGGTGGCGGGACCGGCACCAACTGCTGTTGAGGCAAGGTCCACGTCGTGAGGACCGTCGAGACATTCTTCGGGTGCGGTTGTTGCGCCGCGACGACTATTCCGGCGCTCGCCGCTGCGTTCAGCCAGTTCTCGACAGCCGATCGCCGTCGCGCCAGGTTGAGTTGTTTGAACATCCACTCGTGGGCCATCTCGTGCGCCAGTTGATTGGTGTCGACGTATGGCATCTTGCGAAGACCCTGGTCGATCCGCAGCGGAAGCCAACGCACCATGGAAAAAGCAGCCTTCGCGTAGCGGTTGTTCATGTTGAACTCCAGCATTCGAGCCTGACCGTATCCATCAACCGAGCTGTTGGCCGTTGCGGTCAACCAACCGTCGGCGATGATCCGCTTCAGAGTCTCGGCGTCAGAGCTGAACTCCTTGTCGAGCCAATCGCGCTTGGCGAATCGCCAGTGGTTTTGCTTCAACGCGGCCGCGATTCGCATCGCCAACACAACTTCGGCTGATTGCGGTTCTCGTACTACCGCTTCGGTTGAGATCAAGCCGTCGAGGTAGCGAATGTCGTTGGCCACACCTTCCAACTCCCGACTGAGGCCGCCCTTCAATGCAAGAAGAACAACTTTCTTGCCGCGGCCCTTGGCGGTTTCGACGATGTGACGAAAGTCGCGGTCGTTCGTGGCGAGGGCGATGATGTCGATCGCGCCACCGCTTGAATGTTCGTGTTCCACGAGCGTGCGAATGTCGTCGACGACTTTCATATCGGCAGTGTTCTTTCCTCGTTGATTGACCACGTAGCGGCTCTCGCCACCGGCAAGCGTGAGCTCGCGCTGCCAGTTCACGTTGCGACCGCCGTGATGCCGGTTGAGTTCTCCCCAGTCGGCGTAACCGGTAATCGCGACGATCTCACCGAGATCCTTCAGCGCTTCGCGAATGGCTTCGATCAGGTGGTGCAGGTTTGGGTGCCAGCCGCGTTTCACCAGACCGATGAAGATATTTTCGAGATCGATACGCACGTCGATCCGGGGGATCTTGAGATTTGGCAGGAGGTCTTCGAGCGGACGAAAACCATAACCCGGCTCCGTCAACTCGCGCGGCACTGTCGCGCTGTTGGCCCAGACCGATAGTTTTGTGTGTTGCTTTATCGCGTCGCAGAAATACGTGAACTCCGGGTCATCGCTCACGAGCACCGTAGCTGCGGGTTGGATTTGTTGGATCTGTGCGGCCATGTGTCGAATGAACTGGCGCAGTTCCATCGGCCGGTGGTTGTTCATCGGGTGCGTCTCGTATCCGGCGCGTTGGTAAGCCAACATTCTGCGTTCGTCGTTCTTATCGACGATGGCGATCTTTCTGATCTCGCGTCCGAGAGGATTCACGAGCATGCTCAGGCTCTGGGCCTCGGCGTCAGGATCGATCTTCATCGTCTGTTTTTGTTTTTCGGGATGGTGTGGATAAACGTCGACGATTTGGACTACGTCGTATATCGGTATCGGCATCGCAAGCTCCTTTTCAAGAATCAATGTTTTTGCTTTCCACATAAGGTGGCGAGAAAAAAACACGAATCCCGTCACTGAAAAAGAATTTAGTTTTTTGGAGCGGTGCGGATTGCGGATTGTGGTTAGAGATGTTTGAGTCTGATTTCAAATATGGAGATTTCGCCGGGCCGGAAACGATTCGGTGCGCCCTTCACGCCGGACACAACGAGGAACGTGCTGTCCTTCTTTCTATCAAGCGTGAGCATGCGCGTTTGAAATCCTGATTCACGAGTAGCAGCGACTCTCGCCGTGACTCCGCCGGCTTTCAGCGGCGCCGGCTTGCCTGCAAGTCGTTGCAGAGTGCCGGTGGTGTTCTTGTCGAGCGATATGTAGTTGGCCTTGGACGATGCGCGGTCCAGGATTCCTTCTAAAAAAGCGACTGGCGACCGCGATATCAGAAATTGCAAGACTTCCAATCCCGGCTCATCGTTGAACTCAAACTCGTTCGCCGTGGGAATGTAGTAGAACTGCCCGGCGCGAACGTTATTGCGGCGAGACGTGGCTCGCGGAAACAGCAAGCGGTTTTCACCACCGGGCGTAACGTTAATTACATAGACGTATCCGTCGAAGTTGCTCTGTAGTTTGAGCCTGAAACGATCGCCGCTCTTGAACGCCTTGTCCGGACTGACGGCCTCCATTCCTTTCTCGCCGACGTGATAGATAACGACCTTCAGACCATCGGCTTGACCCAACTCAAAACTCTGTTGCACACGTTTGGTGGTGACGCCTACACGCTCGAGTTGGCGCGTGCCTTTCTGCGGCGAAGCAGTAATCGAGAGGGTGAGTAATAGAAGAGCGAGGAGTAGGAGGTTGCCGCGTCGCGCCATCATTGTTTCGGTTTGCCGTCAACACTCGATGGTGCGCGATCCGCGGGAGTGGGATCCTTCCAGCTACTTCGTTCTACGCGGCGCACGTTGCCGGTGGCGCCAATCAGATTGACGAGCTTAGCGAACTCGTCTTCGTTCAGTGCATGAATTGCGGCTATCAGACTCTGCCAGTCACGGTCGGGTGGCGCAGTGCCGCGTGGTCCTTTCCGGGCTTGGGCCATGGTGTTGTTCAGAACGGTCTCGGCGACAATCACATTGAGAGGAAACATCCCGCCGCCGCCAGCCCGATGCGCTCTGCGCGCGAGCATGAGCTTCAGATCCTGTTCTCGTTCGGCAAGACGGTAGTCCTCACGAAAACCTACGGCATACTCGTACGGCTCCGGCCGGCTCAGCGCCAGGCGGTTCAATCCGCTGATGGATGAAGTGCTCATTCCGAATTGAGTAATTTCCTGTTGAAGACTGCGCGGAATGTCCTTCTCTCCGCTGGTCTGATATCGCGAAATCACCCTGGCGAGGACGCCGAGAGACCCGGGTGCATTTTTCAGAGCTGATAGAGGCATCGTATCCATCTGCATCGTCAGATAGATGTTTCCGAGCGCGTAGATCTCCGATGGCGTCAGCGCGCGAGTCGCTGCGACCATGTCGGCGCGATCGACCAGCGCTTTTACAAAGACAGCGCGACGCTGAATCATCAAGTTGTCCAGTTGACTCAGGGCCGTCGCGGCGGACTCGTCGCCTTGCTTGTAAAGCGCGAGCACTTCTTCGCCGAGGTCCAGCGTGCGTGCCACAAACTCGGTCGCGCCACGCGACAGGGATCGTCGGCCTATCAGTTGAAACGAACTGAGACTCGTTTCCAGGAATGTGGAATGTTGAATCTCAGGAGCAGTTCTCGGTAGACGCGTGATTGCCTGGTTCAACCGTGTGAGATTACCGCCGATTTTGCCGGTTGCTTCAGCTCGTGTCGCACTCCACGCGAGGGTGCCGAAGTCGTGAGTTCTTACAAGATCAGGTTTCAGCGAGACGCCGTTCGGTATCAGGTACGCTGATAGAGCGTACACCTCGCCCAGCATCGCTTCGCTCGCATGCGCGGCAATCCGGTCGCGAATTCCGACGACTGTGGCATGGTCGAGTGGCAGATTTAGCTGAGCCACTGCGTCCTTGAAACGCGGTTCGGGCGTGACGGCGGCTTTCGACTTCTTTTTCTTGGGATCTACTTGGGGCTCGTCCTCGACAAACGCCTTCACGGCAGCCTGGAGCTTTGCGAGTGACTCAGTCGCTCCAGGGTTCTTGTCCAACTGTTCGACTGCGGCAATCGCATCAACGACAGACGACAGCCGCGTGTGTTTCTGTTCGGCGAGAAACTTGGAAATCCGCGCGCGAATGAATGCGGAGTCATCCAGGAGCAGCGCTGTGGAAGGCTCGTTGCTTTTCAGAGATGGTACTTCGACGTGTGTGCTGTACGTCAGCAGTTCGATCAGCTTCGTCTCGACGTCCGCCCCCGATGTCTGCGCATTACCGCCAACCAGTTCCGTTGTAAGTAACGAAACCAACTGGAGCGCATAATCGGTCGCCGCCGGATCTATCGCTAACGCGCGATCGGTAAGTTCTGTGATCCGCGATCGCGAGAGAGGAGAATTCTTCGCCAGATGACGCAGCAACTCGAACGTTGCTTGAAACGAGCGCACAGCCGTGGACTTTGAACTTGAAGCCGGAAGCGCTTCGATACGATCAATCGAGTCGAGGTAAGCATCAAGCTGCGCGGCCGTCATCTGTATGTCGAGTGCCGGCTCGAGCAGAGACTCTTTGTTTGCATTCGTCAGCGTTGCGATTCGCTCGACCATCTCGCGATCCGTCACCCACTCGGGCCGCTCGCGCTCGATCTGCGTCAGCACAGCAGCTTGTTTGACCAGGGGAATCTGGCCGCCGGCTGAGACTTTTCCCAGCACCGAAAGCACCCGCCGCACTGGATCGATCGTATCGTTCGTGGATTTCTGCCAGAACTCGACCACCTTCGGTAGGCGCAGTTGATCGTTTTCAAGCCGCATCTGGCCCAACAGATCGATGAAGTCAAACGGTTCTCGTTCGACCAGTATCGTTATCTTCTTGAACTGATTGAAAACCAGATCGAAGCTGTTTTTACTCGACCCGGCGATCGCGTCGCCGACGTCGCCCGCACTCGAGAGCGCGCAGAAAAGATAGAGCGCGCCACGGTTCTCCTTTTGATAGAGAAGTGCGTGCATGAGTTCGATAGTGGAAGGGGCCTTCAGTCCCTGTCGCCAGTGCGATTCACCTGGACCACCGCCCGGAATTCTTAGTTTGCCGCGCTGGTCGAACCGCAAATACGGCGCGGCGAAATAGAGAGCCTCGGCAAGTTCTTCCTCTTTCTGTTTGAACGCCGCACTGCGGAGATCGTTTACCGCTTCCACCGGGAGCAGCGACAAGCCGACGTAGAGCCGCATCGCCTGCTCATCTTTAAGGAACGCGAAAAACTGTTCGTCGGGTTCGAGCTTGCCCGCGTCTTTGATCGCGCTAGCCCAGGTTTGAAAACCATGGACCAGCGGAAGTTCTCCATTGCGGATCGAGATCTTCACCGGCTCGCCGCTCTTCAATTTGAGTACATCGCCTCCGAGAGCTTCGAAAATGTAGCTTCTGGCATTGAACTCGCCCTCTTTGATTTGTCTCGCGCCTTTTTTGTCGTTGATGCCGAAAAACTTCAGCGCGGCTTTTGCAGCGGCCGACGGCTGCTGATTGGGTGAAGGCAGTGTTAACGTTCCACTCAGGTCATCGCCGCCCATGCCCACCTTTCGCGCAAACTCGGGATACTCGCGATAAAACTCTCGCAACCGTTTGCCGACCTCGGGATTGCGCAAACAAGTATCGAAGACCCTGGCCAGCGCGCTCTTGTCGTCACTGCTAATCGTCAAGCCGGTCAGTTGTCGCAGCGCATCGATTCCTCCGGGAATACTGATCGGCGACGACTGCCACTGCGTTTCTCCTTCGCGAATCGCGACGGGTCTCGGAACATTTGCCTCCGAGTTTCGCCCGCTTCGCAGGAAGAGCACCTTCGCGTGCGTGTCCCAGGCGCCGCGCAGCCGCGAGTCCTGCATCAATCTGGCGGCTTCGCGGTATTTGTGAGCTGCGTTTTCGAGTTGTCCGGCTCGTTCCAGGTACTCGGCGAGCTTTTCAACCTGCTGAGCGTTGTCAGGTCTTCCGAGCGTGAGAATCGCGACCTTCTCGGCGGACGCGATCGCTTCCGTAACGTTGCCGCGTTCGTCGAGACGCTCGGCGAGTTTGTCGAGCACTTGCACGTCCTGCGGATTGTTTGATTCGGCTTCGCGAAGAGCGGAGATGGCGCGATCGATGTCCGAGGCACGCCAATACGATTCACTGAGATAGACGAGTGTGTGGTTGCGTCTCTCACCCGGCGGACGCAAGCGAGCGACTTTAGCGAGCGACTCGATCGCCTGCCGCGTGTCGCCGACCTCCAGCTTCGCACGTCCAAATACTTCTTCCGCATCCAGATCGTCCGGCGCGAGCCGCAATGCGTGTGTGCTGTGGACCACCGCTTCCGCAACACGCTCCGTGGTCACGTTCCGCAGGAGAAGATCGCTCAACATGATTAGCGCGGGCCGGTGTTCGCTGTTGGCTTTCAGCGCCCGTTGCAACTGCTGCTCTGACTCCTCGTGCTTATTCAGCTTCACCAGCACTTCGGCATACTCGGTGATCTCGTTCGCGCTCTTATTCTTCGCGTATTGATATGCACGCGCGGCTTTTTCCCACCGTTGTTGCTGTCGATAAAACTGTCCGATTTTTATCGTGATCGTGTCGTCGGACGTCCCCTCGCGCTCGATCAGGTCCAACGTCTGATCGCATTTGTGTTCCGCGCGGGCCATGTCGCCGTTGAGTCTCAACGACATCAACTCACAGAAATACTGTTTGGCGTTGAGATTCTTATCTCGCTTGAGCTGGTAGGCCTTTTCCAAATTGGCCGCGGCCTCATCCCAGACCGCGGAATCGTCCGGCGACTGTTGGATCACTTTGTCGGCTTCCGAGATCACCTTTTTGAGGAACAGCTCCTCTTTCTCTTTCGCTATTCCTACTGGCGTGCCGGGGTTGTTTGAAAGTTTCGCGAGGTAGTCCCACGCGCTGTATTCCGGCGGCCGAGTCAGACGATTTTTCTCCAACGCTTCGTTGAATGCAGCCAGCAGGAATGCGAATCTCGCATCCTCTTTGAACCACTGCTGATACTTCAAACGTCCCGCTTCGCTGACAATCGCGAGCGGTATTGAAAGGTCGTATCCGGGGTTGTGCTCGGGCGCCTGCGCGATGTTTCGTTTCCTCGTCTCGACGTTCATTTCGCGCTGGACAAAGCTGTACAACTCCTGTGAAGTCACAATGCCGTCGGCATTCTCGTCAGCGCTGCCGTTGAGTCCTTCCAACGTGAAGTGGGTGAAGAGACCGCTTCTAAGAGTTGAGTCTTCGATTGAGGCTTGTGCGGGTGAGGCAGCGGAAAAAATAAATGACGACTGGTCGATTCGCTGCGATGGTCCTTCGAAGTACTTAACGGAAACATTCTCGACTGGTCCGGTTTTGAGCGAATCCCCGAGTACGCCCGAATGACATGCATCGGTAATGATCACCACGCTTCGTGCGCGCATGCTTTGCACGGTGATGTTCAGCCACTTCATGTCGATGGCGGTCGCGTGCAGGTCGTCTTTTTTTGTATCTGACGCGATCAGGAAGGCCTGGTTTGACCGGTTCACGACGCCGTGTCCGGCAAAGAAGATCATGGCAAGGCTGCCGCTGCCGGTGCGCTCCTGGAGGACTCCGATCTGGCGCATGATCTCATCTCGCGTGGCCTCTTCGTTGAGCAGCAGCTTAACGTCTTCCGCTCTGAATCCTCCTTTTTCGCTGACCAGAAAATCACGAATGGACTGGGCGTCGGAATCCGCGAACCTCAATTGCGCGTCGGCGGGCAGATTTGGATACGACGAGATACCGATGACGAGTGCCGAGGCCGGAGTGTCAGCTTTGAACGATGGCGGCGCGCTGTCTACGTTGGCGATGCCTCGTTCTCTAGCGCCGCCCTGGTTCTCAACGGTTGTCGGTTTCTTTGTTCCCGAAGACTTTTGCGTGACGACAGGTGGGCGCCTGGTTTTTCGGTCCTGCGCCGACTCGCCGCTCAACGGCAGCACCAACAACACCGCAACGAAGATAGCTACGGTGCAAAAGCAAATGATTCTCGACAGGGGCGGTCGAGCCTTGGTGGAATCCGTGGATCGATGTCGGGATCGATGTCGGGGCATGGATTCTCCTCGAGGACTGGTTTTTTTCAGTTACTTGCCGTACGCCAGGCGCACGTTCACTACAAAGCCGGTTTTCTTCGAGGCCGTTACGCGGTAGATCGTCTGCGGCGTTGGATCAGTGCGAGTTAACTGTCTGGCGCGCAGACCGGAGGCGGCTTGTTTCTCTGCTTCGGTCCAAAGCTCTCCGGCGCCACCTTCCATTTCGAATCGCGCGCTGTCGCCTTGCCATTTTTGCCACTCTGCGAATTGCGCCGTGGAAAGTCGCAAAGGCTCATCCGTAATGGGGAGGTCAAGCCGCGTTTTGGTGACGATGAATGTGAGCAGTTCGCCGACCTGATTCGCGCGCGTCGGATTGGCCTTGAAGTAACTCGGAACGTCTTGCTGACTCGGAATGTCGACGACTTTCCCGGGTCTTACTCGATTGTCGTTCGGCCCCATGCCGCCCCACGGGTAAATCAGCATCGGATCGCCTTTTGATCCGTCGTCGAATTGATCTCTGTTTACGACATAGAGATAGCCCGTGTGTGGTGATTCAATGCTGAGTCGAACGAAATCGCCTTTGCGGAAAACGGTGTCTGCCTCCACTCGTTCTCCGACCCATTCGGACTCGTGGCCGTCTTCTTTAACGATGACCGTCGCGCCGTTGTCCTGGGGAGTCATTGGACGCAATCGCCACATCGTGACACCAAGTTGAGCAACCACTGAGTTCCGGATCTTTGGCGCTGGCGCATCCGTCGTCGATGACGCGAGGCGATAAGTTCGCGGCGGTTGTGGTTTCGGTTTCTTTTCGCCAGTCGCCTTCGCCACCGTCAATGCTTTGCCGGGTGTTTGTTTGCTACTCAGTGATTTATTAGCCAGCGGTTTGCTGACGGTCGTCTGTTTGGCGGCTGGCCTCGGGAAGTCGCCAGAAACAATCTTGCGCTGTCTGGTCTTGGCAGGTTGAGCAAGACCGCTCGAACTCATTGCGACGACGATTGTGAGTGCGCACCAGATCTTCATCGATGTTCCAGCTCCACTAGTTTGACCAGCGGATCGCTCGTTGCCCTGAGCTCAACCTGCTGCTTTCGCGTATCGGTGAACGTGTTGAGGTCTGAATGAGTGTTCTTCATCAGGAACTCCCGCAGCCGCCTGACCGTCATCGCGCGGGTGAGTCTTCCTTGCTCGTCAACCATCGCCAGGTTCTTCGCGTCTTCCAACACGTCGACCGGCGAAGCAGACCAGACGATCCAGAACTCTTCCTTGTCAGGCGGGCCTGCGAAAGTGTTCCAGTTCGTTTGAATCATCGGCGCGTCGTGTTTTGCAGAGCCGGCATTCGTCTTTGGAGTCGGATAGATCAAGGTGAAGATCGTTCCGCCTCCATCCTCTGCGCCTTCATTAAAAACGTAGAGGTATCCTGATTCGCGGCTGAAGACGTTCAACCGAAACCGATCGCCGCCCCTGAATGTTTCCTGTCCAGACGACTGGACCGCTTGCTGTCCGTTCGGCTTTTCGACGGTGAGCGAGTAAGTCAACGTTCGTGCGAAGGTTGTAGTTGTTGTCCGATGGTACCAGGCGAAAGTAAAGCCCAGCACGATGGGAAGCAAGACGGCCGCCGCCAGCCAAGAAAGTCGGAGACGTCTGCGCGTCGCTGTGGCATTTCCGGCAGAGAGATCACGCTTATCTTCGACCGGTGGTATCGAGTCTTCTTCGGTTTGGACTACCGGCTCGTCTGCGGTTAAAGCATCCGCCAGGGCATCGCCAAAGTCGCGCGCACGTTGATAACGGCTGGAGACTTCGTACGACAACGCTTTCAGAATTGCAGCTTGCGCCGCAAGCGGCAACCCCGGTCGCAACGCTCGCGGCGGCACGTTTACACCGGCGCGCTGAAACTGCGGCAGCAACGTCGGCGACTCGGGATTGAACGGTTTATTCCCGGTGATCATTTCATACGCGATGATTCCGAGAGCGTAGACGTCGCTGGCAGGCGAAACTTTTTTCCCTTCCAGTTGTTCGGGCGCCATGTAAGCGACTGTGCCAACCATCAGACCGGTTGTAGTCGTGTCGAAGACAGCGGGGCTGGTGATCTTGGCGATACCAAAATCGATCACCTTCACTTGAAAATCACCGCTGGGGGTTCGTCGCAACATTATGTTTGCCGGTTTCAGATCGCGATGAATCACTCCGGCTTCGTGAGCTGACGTGAGCGTGCGTCCCACTTGCCTCACGATCTCCGCCACTTCTTCAAACGCGAGTCGCCGATTCGCCGAGTCGCGCCGCTGGAGAAACTGTCGGAGATCGCTTCCTTCGACATACTCCATCACCAGGTAAGGCTTACCGCCGGAAAGCTTGCCTGCGTCGATGACGCCAACTACGCCGGCATCGGCAATTTTCGTGAGCGCCTCGATCTCGCGTTCGAACTTTGCAACTATCCACGGCTTGCTCAACGAAGAATCTTTCAAGACCTTGATGACTACAGTGCGCAGCATTAACTTTCGGTCTCGTGCTCGATAAACGTCGCCGATGCCTCCGCTACCCAGCATCTCGACGACTTCGTAGCGATCGTCGACGGTTGTTCCGCTGAGCTTGTCGGCTTCGACCTGAGTCGAAACTCGTTCAGCGCTTTTCAAATCGGGATCGACCAGCAGCTTCAGGCCAAGCTCAAAGACGGGTTCGTTGAGAAACTCACCGGACGTTTCGTCAGTTTCGAGCAGGGAGCAGACTTCCTGGCGCAGGACGGTATCGCTGCCGCAGTTCGTCGCGACAAAGTTGTCCCGTTCTGCCGGGGTCAGCGGTAGGGCGGATTGGTACAGCTCTGCGATGTTGAGCCAACGCTGGGCGTCCATGTCTGATCGCCTCGTGCAGACGGCACGGCGAATTGCTCACTCACCGGCCGCTCAAACTAATGCGGGTCAGAAACTTTGAAGGCCGCCGTGTGCAAGGAAGCGGCGCTCAGGTTCGGCTTCGAGGATTTCGGCGGCAGATTCTATACGCCCAGGGCGCTTCTGGCAACAATTTCCGCCAACCGGACCCCGCCAACCGACTTGCCAAAGTGTCTCCCATAAAGCTAATGGCGAGATTTCCGATCTATTACCCGTCAAAATATTTTTGCGTGCTCGGTGCAATCAGCCTCGATTTTCAGCGCGACTGGGGTATAATCCGCGCCGCTTCACACAATTTAGACTCGGATTTGGTTGGTCCGTACCCGACAAATGGACACCAAACACGAAATCACCGAAGTGCTTCAGGCCTGGGTGCGCGGCGATCCCGCTGCCCTCGACCAACTCATACCTCTGGTAGATTCTGAGCTTCGCCGTCTAGCCCACACCTATATCGGTCGAGAACGCGCCGACCATACGTTGCAAACGACTGCTCTCGTCAACGAAGCCTGGATGCGATTCATGGTTGGCGGCCGGGCAAACTGGGAGAATCGCTCGCACTTTTATGCGATTGTCGCGCGGCGCATGCGACAAATCCTGGTGGAGCACGCGCGAGAGCAACTGACCCAGAAACGCGGCGAGCGTGCCGAACACGTGAATCTTTCCGAGGCGATCTATATGCCCGTGGAGAAGTCGCGGGAGTTGCTCGATCTCGACGCGGCGCTGACGAAGTTGAGCATGTGCGATGAAAGAAGATCGAAGATCGTGGAGTATCGCTATTTTGGCGGATTCACGGTGCCGGAGATCGCCGACATTCTAGGCGTGTCCATATCGACCGTAGAACGCGAATGGAAAATTGCTCGTTCGTGGCTGCTGCGCGAGATACGTTCGAGCACGAGTCGCGACTGCTGATCAACTCGCCCTCACCGCTGTTACAACTTTTTACAATTCGACGCGAGCGAGTAGCGACTTTTCTGTAGAATCTCGATGTATGCTCTCGTTGCGGAAAAAGCTGGTGATACTGGCATCGGTAGGCGTGTTTCTTCCGGTCCTGCTACTGACTTACTTGCAGTATCGGTCGCTCACCGAACTCCAGAACAAAACGAAAGGCGCATTCAAGGACAACCTGCGACAAGGACTAACGATTGTCCAGCAGCAAATGAAACGACGCCTCGAGGGCGTCGCCGTTCAAACGTTGAGCCCGATCGACGGCATCCGCCGCTCATCCGCGGGAGCAGCGGCAGAGTTTGAGAAATACTTCGCTGACGCAAAGCGTTTGCATCCGGAGATTCAGGAGATTTTTGTTCTGGATTACTCGAACAGGCAGTCCGACATTCTGTCCGTGTTTGAAGAATCACAGCGCGCGCAAAGTTTTATTGACGATAATCGGAAGTATTTGTTTGCACACAACTATCTGTTTTATCCGTTGAAGGAGCAGAGTGGTTTTGCGGGAGTGTTATTGACGGAAGGTTTTGTGCGCGATCAGTTGATAGCAGGCATCGTAAATCCACTCGTCGCGGCACACTCACCGACGATGGCCGTCACGATGACCGACGAAAATCAGCGCGTAGTCTATTCAAACGGGCCGCCGCAAAACGGATACCTTCTTGAAACGAGTCTTGATCGTCCGTTCTCGAATTGGAAAGCAAGCATCGGCCTGAAGAACACAAACCTCGATGCACTTGCGCGCAACAGTTTCCTGCACAGCGCCGGCGCAATGGTCCTCGTGCTTCTATTCTTACTAGGCGGCATCGCACTTACCCTCCGCGCCACCGACCGCGAAGCACGTCTGGCGCAGGCAAAATCAAATTTCGTCGCCAACGTCTCGCATGAATTAAAGACACCTCTTTCGTTACTCAGCCTGTTTTCTGAAATCCTCGAACTAGGTCGCGTTAACAGTGATGAGAAGAAGACGGAGTACTACCGGATCATGCGCCACGAGAGTCTGCGTTTGAACAAGATGATCGACAACGTCCTCGACTTCTCAAAAATCGAAGCTGGAAGGAAAACGTATAATTTCGCGCATCAGGATCTGTCGGTCGTGATCGAGAATGTGCTTTCCAGCTATCGTTACCAGATCGTCAATTCCGGCTTTGACGTTCAAACAAACATGCAACCTGATTTGCCGCCGGTCTTGATCGATCGCGATGCAATGGCCCAGGCGATCTCAAACCTGGTTGATAATGCGATCAAGTATTCC
>Ga0111539_10006454_pt1 | contig 15113 bp, 7 predicted proteins | sample RhiMethybrSRZTD1_FD_79667 | JGI IMG/M metagenome (GOLD analysis project Ga0111539, IMG submission 79667) | Populus rhizosphere microbial communities from Tennessee, USA - Rhizosphere MetaG P. TD hybrid SRZTD1 (version 2) (version 2) | ecosystem: Host-associated > Plants > Roots > Rhizosphere >... | reverse complement strand
GCGATGGCGGCGCCGGCGATGTTGCCCGGCGCGTTGGTCACCCGTACATCGCTGCCGATTCGGACCCCCTGTGCGTCGAGCCGCGCGAAATAGAGCTCGTCGTCGGCCGACCCACCGTCCACGCCGGCATCGCTGCGGTCCCGCGGATCGGCCCACACGACACCGTAGCCGCTTCCGTTGAACGCGAGCCGTGGACCGGACATGATCACCGTATCGGAGATGGCCCTCGGCGCGATCGGCACGCACGTCGCCGCGTCGGCACCTGCGTCGCCCATCCCGACATCGGCACCTGCGTCACTCGTCGCGACGTCCCTCCCCGCGTCGCCCGTCGCGTCGTCCATTCCTGCTTCGACGGTCACGACGTCTCGCGCGGCGTCGCCCGTCCCTACGTCAGCATCCGCGTCGCCCGTCGCGACGTCCGTCCCGGCGTCGCCCGTTGCAACGTCCGTCCCTGCGTCGCCGATCGCCACATCTCTCCCCGCGTCGGCAGAAAAGGCATCCGCCGTCGCGTCGCCACCGCCGCCGTCGGGAACAGTCCCCGGGGAGTCGCCCGATTCACTGCACGCCGGCGCCACACACAATGCGGCCGCCAGCCAAGGAAACGTCGATCGCTTCGACATGGTCGCCTCCCACCTATCGGTACCGGTCGAGTGTCGGAGATGCACTCCGCTACCTCCGGCGGCATGAGTATATGCGAGAAGTGCAACCATGGGGCACTCGCCGCCACAATGACGGCGGCCGCGCTCGATCGACGCGCACTCGTGTCACCTCTTGTGGGGATGCGCGCCGGAGTTAGGTAACACTTCGTCGATCGTTGTGGACTCCAAAGGGAAAGCTCGCGGGCATTGGCCGGCGCGATAGCTTAGTCAATCGGATCGCGATCCCTGGAATCGGCTGGCTCGTACAGATGGTCGTCACCGCTTTCCAAAGGGAGCCCCATGCGCCTGCGAAAATTTTTTCCATCGGTCGTGGCAACGTGCTTGGTGCTCGGTGCCTGTGGACCCGATACGCCGAAACACAATGGGGTTTCGGCGCCAATCGGAGGAACCAACCCGCCCTCCCCACCGCCGGGTGACAGCACCCCGCCGAACGTCGTCGCCGCGACGGCGGTCGGAGCCACGGACGGTGAGTTCAACGTAGGGCAAGGCGGCGACGCCAGTTACTCCATTCCGCTCAATCTCCTGAAGGGGACGGCCGGAATCCAGCCCAGTCTCAGCTTGGTTTACAACAGCTCCGGTGGGGATTCGCCGCTCGGCGTTGGCTGGAGCCTGGGAGGTCAATCGGTCATCACCCGCTGCGGGACGACGATCGTGCAAGACAGATTCGTCGACGGCAGAGACTTCGACAGCAACGACAAATATTGTCTCGATGGCCAACGCCTGGTTGCCATTTCGGGGAACTATGGGGCCGACGGCACGGAGTACCGCACCGAAGTCGACAACTTTGCGCGCATCTATTCGCAAGGGCAGGGGTCGACGGGAGATCCCGAGCGCTTTGTCGTCTATTCGAATACGGGGCAGATCCTCCAATACGGCCATACCGACGACTCGCTCGTCGAGGGAGTGATGGTGCCTTCGGGGGGCCTCGCTCCGATCGCGTCTTGGGCGCTCAACCGGGTGGAGGACCGGTTGGGCAACTACATGACCTATAGCTACGTCGAACTTGCAACGGACGACGGGTATGGTCAAAAGGGGTCGGAGCACTACCTCGCGCGCATCGACTACACGGGCAATGCGGCGGCCAAGGCGTCTCCCTACGCGTCGGTGACGTTCGAATACGAGCCGCGTCCGGATCCCCTCATCAGCTACGAAGCCGGTGCGCACTCCCTCTGGAAGGTTCGCCTCAAGCGCGTGGTGAATACGTCCGGAGATGTGACGGTACGGTCGTACCAGCTGAGCTATGGCCGTAGCGCGGCGGCCGGCCGTTCGGTCCTGTCCGCCGTGCAAGAGTGCGGCTCGGATGGCACTTGCTTGTCGCCGACAACGTTCGCCGGATCCGCGGTGACTCCCGGGTTTGCTCCCACGGCGCGGCTCGTGATCGCAGCGTCGGCAGCTGGGACTGGACTTTCCAACCATTCGACCGAGAACTACCACGAGACGTTTGCCGACATGGACGGCGACGGCGATATGGATCGCGCCTGGATTCCCGTCGGTCAAAGCTCGATCTACGTCGCATTGTGGAGAGGCACCGACTTCGGGCCGCCCACGGTGTGGCTCGCGGGTCCGGCGACGCCTGGCAACGGACAGGTGCCCGCCTTCTCCGATCTTGGCAAGCACGAGGCGTGGGTGGACATGAACGGCGACGGCAAGACCGATCGCGTATGGGTCCCGTCCGGCACGCGCGACATCTACGTCGCTCTTTCGACGGGTACGGCATTCGGCCCGCCGCAGATATGGCTGCGTGACCAGGCTTTCCCCGGCCTTGCATCTTTTTCACAAGACGGACTGCACGAAACGTTCGGCGACATCGACGGCGACGGCAGGACGGACTACATCTGGGTCCCAGAAGGCCCAGAGGGCACCGTGCCCACCTATGCCGCCCTCAACACCGGGACGGCCTTCGCCGCGCCGACCGCCGTGTTTCCGCTGCATGCGCAGCTTGTCAACACTTCGGACGCCGGTTACGAGGACTATCTCGATCTCAACAACGACGGGCTCGTCGATTACACGTGGATCCCCAAGGGGAGCGCGTTCACGAACGTCGCTCTCGCCAACGACGATCCCCGCCTCACCGAGGGCGTGCGTTTCGATCCGCCGGCCGTTTGGCTCGGGGAGGACACTCGCCCGCCGAGCGATGCGCAGGGAAGGGCCAACTTCCGCATTTTCGAGGACATGACCGGTGACGGCGTGGGTGATCTCGTCTTTTACAAGGTCAACGGGGCCTGCGCCGAAATCCGTGTCGCCGTGAATTCGGGGCGAAGCTTCTTGCCCTCGCGCGTGCTTGCCACGTCGTGCCCCGGTGACGTGCCGCTGGGATCGACGGATGTCCGTTACCAGCAGTTCATCGATCTCAACGACGACGGGCGCGCCGACCACGTGTGGGTGCCCTCCGATCGCAACACCATCTGGGTGGCTTACAACCAGGGCAGCTCGTTCGCGGCGCCCCAAGAGCTGATCAACGCATCGGTCGGTGTTACGCCCCGTTCGCTGAGCGACTCCTTCCTCGACGTGGACGGTGACGGTGCGATCGACCGTATCTGGATCCCCGAGGATGCGCCCAACGGGCGGGTCTATATGCTCCCGGGCAATCGTGTCTCGCATCGCCTGGAGACAATCACCAACGGTTTCGGACGCCAGATCAGGATCACTTACGACACGCTGATCAATCCCAGCGTCTACACGCAAGACCACGATGCCAGCTTCCCACTCCTCGACGTGAGCGGGCCGATGGTCGTCGTCTCGCGCACGAGCATCAGCGACGGTATCGGTGGCTTTCGCGAGCGCGGATATGGGTACCAGGGCATGAAGATGCACCTGCAGGGGTTCGGCAACCTCGGCATGCGACAGACTTCCGAGGTCGAGGGAGCCAAGCCGGTCGCCACGGTTCGCTATTTCAGCCAGGACTATGCGAATCGAATGCAAGGCACGCTGATCGGCGGCTTGACCTTCCACCGCAAGGCCGACGCGAAGCCGAGCGATCCGCTGGGCGATCAGCTGGTCGGCGTTACCAGCTTCGCGAACCAATACCAAGTCACCCTGGGGGCGGGCCTCTACCGGGTGCGCTTGCTCAAGACCGACACGGAAGAGCGCGATCTCTTCAACACGCTCGTGAGCCGAAGGAGCACCGAGAACTTGGAGGAAGATGCTTACGGCAACACGACGTCGCTCCGCCTGTCGACGTACGACGGCGAAGGGACGCTCGTAGGCCAAAGCGTGACCACGAATACTTATACCAACGACGCCGCGATCTGGTCGTTGGGGCTTCTGACACGCGTCGAGGTCACCAGGTCGCGGCCCAACGCGGACCCGGCCGTGCCGTCGATTACGCGGACGACCTCGCAAACTTGGGACGTTGCCAAGCGACTGCTGACGCAAGAAGTCGTCGAGCCGGACGCCTCCGAGTTCAAAGTGACGACGGCTTACCAATACGACAGCTTCGGCAATACGCTCGAGACGACGCTCACGCCGAACGGCATGCCCGCGCGCGTATCGACGGCAACATACGACGCCACCGGCCGCTTCCCCATCACGTCGACCAACGCGCTCGGACAGACGACCACGGCCGACTACGACTTTGCGCGAGGTCTCTTGTCCAGCGTCACCGACGCCAATGAGCTCGTCACTTCGTTCCAATACGACGGGTACGGCCGCCGCACGCTCGAAACCCGGCCCGACGCCACCCACACTACGACGACCTTCTTCGCATGCAACGCGACCTGCCCGCAGTTCGCCACCTACGGCGTGTCGCGTGCGACGCCGGGCCAGCCTGATTCGAGCACCTATTTCGACGTGCTCGGCCGCGAGATTCGCCTCCAGGGTAGGGGCCGAGATGGCCGTGCGATCTTTCAAGACATCACCTACGACACGTTCGGACGGCGCGTCGCCGTCTCCGAGCCCTACTTCGGCAGCAGCGGCGAGACGGTGTTTTGGACGCGCGCCGAATACGACACCTTGGACCGAGCCTTCCGCATCACCAACCCCGACGGTTCGGTCAGCAGCACCTCTTACCAAGCGAACAGGGTCGTAGAAACCAACGAGCTCATGCAAACGCGAACGGAAATACGCGATGCGCTCGGAAATCTCATCGAGGTGCTCGATGCCCAGAGCAACCGATTGCGCTATCGCCATGACGCTCTCGGCAATCTGATCGAAGTGCTCGATCCCATGAACAACGCGACTCGGGTCACCTACGACCGCTTGGGCCGCAAGACCGTCACGGAGGATCCCGACAAAGGACGGTTGACGTACGCGTACGATCCGCTCGGCCAGCTCATCCGCCAGACGGACGCCAAGGATCAAGCCACCTCGTTCGAATACGATGCGATAGGGCGCGCAACCTACCGTGTCGATCACGATGGCGGGGCCACGTTGTTTACCTACGACGGCGCGCCCAAGGGAATCGGCGCGATGTCACGCGTCGCGCAGACAAGCTGCAGCGGCAAGAACCGCATGCAGTGCATGACCGCCCTCGGCACCACCACCGACTACAACGAAGTCATGGCGTACGACGACTTCGGTCGGCCAGCGGGGGTCACCACGACGATCAAGGGCGAGGCGTTCACCGTCTCCAATACTTACGACGCTGTCGGCCGGGTCGACGTGACCACCTATCCTGCGGGTGCAGGGGCGGCGCTCCAGGTACGCAGCTCGTACAGCCCTCTCGGCTACTTGTCCGAAATCACCGATGTAACGCGCGGCACGCGCTTCTGGAAGGCGGAACGTTCGGATGCGCGCGGCAACCTCACGCTGGCGACGTTGGGTAACGGCTTGTCGGCCGAACGTCGATACGACCCGGCGAGCGGGCGCCTTACGCTCATCCAAACCGACGTCCGCGGGCAAGTGGCGGTGCAACAGCTGGTCTACGACTTCGATGCCCTCGGCAACATGCGGTCGAGACGCGACGCGCTTCAGAACCAGATCGAAATCGCGACGTACGATCCGCTCAACCGCCTGGCGGGCGTTGAAACGCGACGTGTCATGGAGACGCTGACGGACACCGTCACCTACGACGCGCTCGGCAACATCGTGACTCGCTCCGGTATGGGCACATACAGTTATGGGGGGACGTGCAGCGGCGTCAAAGCCGGTCCGCACGCCGTCGTCTCCGTCGGTGGAGAGGGCGCGCCGAGCACCAAGACGTATTGCTACGACGCCAATGGCGACATGATCCGCGCAGACGACCGCGAGGTCGCCTACTCGAGCTTCGGCAAGCCGATTCGCTTCGTTCAGGGCAACACCGAAACGCTCTTCACCTACGGCCCCAACCGGCAGCGCTACCAGCGCGTCGATGCCGCGCCCTCGGGAAACTCCACCACCACCTACGTCCGCGGCTACTTCGAGCGAACCGTCGATTCCGCCGGCACGACTTACCGCAACTTCATCGGTGACTTCGCGATTTACACCGAGACCGTGCCCATGTCCGGCGAAGCCGTCACCTCCGTTCACTACGTCCACCGCGACCACCTCGACTCGGTCGATGCCATCACCGACGCGCAGGGGCGAATCGTGGAGCGCTTCAGCTACGACGCCTGGGGCAAGCGGCGAAACCCCGATTGGAGCCCCGCCGACGATGCGACGGCGCTCGCATCCGATGTCACCCCGCGCGGATTTACGAATCAGGAACACATCGACAACTTCGATCTCGTGCACATGAACGGTCGTGTCTACGATCCCGTCATCGGCAGGTTCCTGTCGGCGGATCCCTTCGTGCAATCCGCGGGAAACCTGCAATCGTTCAACCGCTACAGCTACGTGCTCGACAATCCGCTTTCTTTCACGGATCCAAGCGGCTTCTTCAGCCTCAAGAAGTTCCTGAAGAAAGCCTTCGACGTGACGTTCGGCAAGAAGAGCTTCCTCGGCGCCATCGTGCGCGGTGTGCGCTCCGTCCTTCGCGGCGTGGCCAAAGTCTGGGCCAAGGTCCCCGGTTTGCAGGTCCTGGCGGGCGCCATCATCTGCGCCGGAACGTTCGGGACTGGTTGCGCCGTGTTCTCTGCATTCTCGGCGGCGGTGCAGCTCAGCGCCGGCGCATCGCTAGGCGACGTGGTCTTAGGCGCCGCGATAGGTTTCGGTGCGGGATTGGCAGCCGACTTCCTTGTCAACATACAAGGGGCAACCAAAGCCCTTTCCGGATTGGGAATCACCGGAAAACTGGCCAAGGCCGCGGCGGAGGCGGCCAATTCGGGGCTGGCTGGTGGAATTGCGGCCGAAGCCCAAGGAAAGAAGTTCAGCGACGGTTTCATCGCCGGCGCACGCTCGGCGGGGATTCGCGCCACCGTCGCAGCCGCCAGAACGGGAGCGCTGGCTGACATACCCGCGCTGAATGCCGACAACCCGGCACCACCGCAGGCCCCCGAGACCGTGGAAACGCCTAACGATACGCTCTACCGGTACGTCAACGTGACCACCAGCATCGTCGAGCTAGAGGATGACGAGAAACGAATTCGGAAGGTCAAGGAGCAGTTCGAAATCGCTTCGGACTACGTCAGCGGCGTTCGGGACTCGATGGGGTTCCTTACGGGGGCTTTGGTCCTTGCGAAACAACCGGCACCCGCATTCGCGTCCGGTCTCGCTACCACGGCGCTTTCGGGCGTATCCGGAATCCTGAAGTTCAGCATTGCTCGGCAAAAGTCCATATTGGGTGAACTCAAGTTCGGGTTGGAGGACACCCAGGCGCAGCTCGACGCGCTTGCCACCGACGAGTCCTTCGGGGCGTTCCGCGCGTCGGACGAGATCCCCTGCTACGCCTTCAGCAAACCGAACGGATACTTTCTCAACTTGAACCGGCAAGTGCCGCCCTTGTGGCCGGTAACGCCGGGTGAGGGTGGAGCCGGTCGCAGGTTCTAACACTACGCTGTCAGTTTCTCGCTGCCAGATCGATCGTCGGAGCAGCCATCCGCCCACTCAATGCCTGACCGGACAGGCGAAACTCCGCTTCAACGAAGCCAGCAAGGGGAGGGCCTCGCGGCTGTGCTCGTCAGAGCGGAGAGCTCGCGCGTCGACGACGATTCTGCGTTGCAAGCTCGCCGTTAAGCGCTCCGCGTGGAAGATGTTCGGGACTTACCGTAGATTATCGTTCATGCGCATTCTGTGCGTTACGTCGATGGCCGTCGCGTGCTCGGTCGCAGCGTGCAGCGGGGAAGGGCGTGACGCCGGTGCGGACGCGACAATCGACGGCGGTGCAGGTGCAGACGCGACAATCGACACCAATGCGGACGCGACAATCGACACCAATGCGGACGTGACAATCGACGCCGGTTCGACCGACGGCGACTTGGTTCCAACGTGTTCGCGGCTTTCGCGCAGCGGCGAGCCGCTCGATCTTGCAGCCCTCGCGTGGACCAATGGTTCGAGCGATCCCAACTTTCCCGCTCCCTATGGCGCTCTCGTCGCCACGGGTGACCCGTCCTTCGTCGCCGGCATGAGCTTAACGTATCCCCGCGCGGACGATTTCTCCGACGGGGCCCGCTACACGTTCTTCTCGCCGTGGGGCGCGTGGGACAGCGCGACCGTCATCGGCGGCGTAACGACGACGAATGGCATCAGCCAATCGTGTGCCGGTGTCGGGCGTGCCTTCGAAATGCTCTTCAACCACGCTTTCATTCAGCGCGTTACCGCAGAAGGACCCCCCGGTGAGCCGACGGAGACCGTCGGTCCCGAATTGCGCCAGCCCACGCTGAACTCGAATTTCATCACACGGCTTCCCAAGGGTTTTCTCTTGGGCCTCTACAGCGAGTCATTCCGACCTCAACCACCGCAGCAACCAATCGTCACCGGAATCTTCGAGCGCGTCATCGAAGTGGACGACGACGGCAAGGTCATCGTTCCCGCCAATCAGGTCGTCGGCTGCCACGGCCTTTTCAATGCCCGGCCTGGGCGCGTCATCGATGCGATTCCGTTGGACGGGGGACAATTGATCGCGGTGCAGAGCATCAGCGCTCCCTCTGCGTGCCCTCGCGACGATCAGCCAGTCACGGGTCCCGAGCAAATCCATCTCGTCCTGCGGGCTTCCGATGGATCCCTTCGGGAAGGGGGCGTGATCGAACAACAGTCGCGCCGGATGCGCGATATCCGCCTTTACCCCCGCAGCGACGGCGCGTGGCTCGTGCTCGCCGCAGATTCGGAAGGGTCCGGCACGGCCTCGATCGCGTATGCTCGCCTCGACAAAACGGGTAGCCCGCTCACCAGCTTGACGAGCTTGCGCCCGCCAACCGAGGCGCAACAGGTCGATTTCATCGGCGGGGCGTCCCTCGGGGATCGTCTCGTCATAGCGGCCGGCTTCGCCGCCGGCTTGGACCGGCGCTACGCGCTCTACCTCTTCGATGAGCGCGGCACGAACATCCAAATCACCGATACGCCGCAACTCCTCGGGTTCGTGCGTGCGTCGCACGAAAATCGTGTTCTCGTTTCGCAATGGCAGCCGGCCACGGACGGGGGAAGGGGCACCACCGAGCTCGTACGCTACGACTGCGCATTGGGCCCCTGAGCCTTCACTGCGCTCAGCGAATCCCGCCGGACAGCGGCACGCCGCCTATCGCCCCGCGTAGCTGCTCCTGGGTGATGACGTCGTTCAGATGGAACGACACGGTCACCTTGAAAGGCCCGCGACCGACCTTGACGGTCCCATCGACGTCATAAGGCACGTTCCGCATGAGCGCGATCAAGCTCGCGATCACGGTGACGTCTTTCCAGTCCGCCACGACGGGCACGCCGACGTGAACTTGCTCCTTGGAGGGGAACTCGATTTCCTGCGGGACATCGATAGTGCCCATATCGTACCTGCCGTCGAGAACGACGTTTGCGGTGAACGACTCGGCCTCCAAGTGGATGCTGTTCGGGTTGCGCGCGTCGAGCTCGACGAGCAGCTCGATTCCGGATGGAGTCACTTTCGTGACGCTGACCGTCTGGTTGGTGATCTGGAGAGGGTCGGGCTTGATGTCCTCGACTGCGGAGCAAGCAACGACGATAGGTGCAACCAAGAGAAGCATGGCTGTTCGCATGCAGTGACTTTGATGTAAGGCGACGGGGAATGGCGCCCGGCATTCGGCCGTCGGACGATGGGCGGGATCGTTGATCGCTTGGCCGTGGTATTCCGCCCTCGCGGGGTAGACGGTCTTGAGTTCGCCGGTCTCATGTCCGAGCGGCTGGTCGAATGAACTTCGGGATGCAGGCGCGCTCGATTTCAGAAAAAGTAGTCGACGGTCGCCATCGGCTGATTTCCCTCGAGCGTCGTTGTCGACGGCACTGTCATGGCCGTTCCCGGTGTGTAGCTCTTCGTCCAGATGTGCAAGAACTCGAGACCGACGGCGTAGGGACCGTCCTTGTAAGCGATCTGCGCTGCGCTCTGTATGTTTTGTAGACGCGTAAAGCCCGCGGCGATGGCCTGGTCCTCGTTCGGCTTGTCGATGCCGGTGAATGCCCAGATGCTGAGCTCCTTGGTGATGCTCACCCCCGCTTGTCCCCACGCGCCGAAACCGGTGACATCGGGCCCGTTCGGGGCCTGCATTTGGAGCATGTTGCCGTAGACGCCGCCCGAGTTTTTCCCATACCAAGCGTTGCCCGCGACGACGACGGGCCCGACGGCCACTTTGAACCCGAGATCACCGATGAGCGTGGTGAGGGTGTCGCGTCCGGAAGCGGTCGCGCCGACGCCCGAGATGTCTTTTTGGTCCCAGTGGCCGACCGCGTACACGAGAACGTCGCTCGCTGGATAGTAGGGCCACGGGCTCGGCGTTTTGCCGCTCGCAAAGACGACGCGCGCCTCGAATTGCGGCAGCGTGGAAGCTTCGCCCAAGCTGATGCCCGCTGGTAGGCAATTGGCGCCGGCCGCGGGGGGAGCTTGGCCGGCAGCGCAAACGGGGTAGTTGTCGATCCAGCTGTTGCGATTGGCTTGCAAATGGACGTCGACGCGCATGTCGTTCGGGAGGGCGAACCGATGAAGGTACGTTATGGCCGGCGTGCGCCACCCGAGCTGACCCGCGCCGTAACCGAGGGGCACTCCGATGTGACTGGCAGACGCGGGGATGATGTAGATAAGCAGATTGTGCTGCTGCCCGACGCGTAGCATGTCGGTCCCTTCGCCCCAGTTGAGCTCCGCGTAAGCGAGCCGCAGGCGAGGCAGAACCGATTCGTCGCCCGTCGCCGACGACGTGACCGTGTTCCCTACCGTGCCGATAGGGATTCCCATAGGATCGCGCACGACGGCTGTCGGTCCCGGAACGGTCGTCACCTGGTTACCGCCGAGCAGGTCGAGCTCCACGACGCCCATGGGCGTCGCGCCTCCCAGCACCGCGGGCCCCGTGACCGTGAATTTGAGCTGCGTCTGGCGAACGTCGCCCCCGAGGAACCACCGGTCGGTATCGAGCTTGTTCGGACCGTAAATGGCGGCACCGCCTTGTCCGGAAGCAAATACCGCATCCTGCAGGTAGATCCCGCCGCTCACGAAGCCGTGCAGTGCGAAGACGAATGGCGATGCCTTCGTCGCCGGCGGAGGCGCGACGGGTGGCGCGGTCGGCAATGCGGTGCCTTCCTGCGGTGCGACCGTCGACGGAGCACCCCCCGGCGATTCGGGCGCCGACGGAGGCCTCTGCGCCGCGCCGAACGGTGGGGGCACGGGGCCGGACGGACCAGGCGTCGTCGTCGGCGCGGGCGCGCTCGGAGGTTGCGGCACACTGGGCGGCGACGACGCGGGAGGTGGATCGGCCGGCGCGGGGTTCTTTTGCGCTGCGCCCGCTGTAGAAACGACCACCCCTACCGCGAGGATTGCCCGGGGAACAAGCAGGATCCTGCGGCGCCGCCCTATCTGCAATCGAGCTATCGACATGGCGATCTCTCCTTCAGCGCTGCAAATTTCAGCTCACGTCGGGAACAGCGTTGCTGCGCGCACACGTCGTCGACTCGCCGCGCTTCTGGAAAACGCGCGGCACCGGAACCCGTGCGGCGCAACGCTTCTAACACAAGGCAGTGGCGATCCCGCTACCCAATGAACGACGACTTCTCATGACCGTCGCGGCCAAGCTTCCGAGTTCGGCCGACGCCGCCGCCGGAAATGGCCGGCTCCGGACGTACCTCACCACGCTCGGTGCCGCGCATTTCAAGCGCCGGGGCCGTTTGGCCCACGATGGCTCCCGCGCACGGGATGGGGGCAGGGGTGAAACCGGTTTCTCTTCTCGGTTCGAACGCGCGTGACCTATAGTGCGCCGGCATTCACGACGGCGATACCGCGGAGGAGGGCGTCATCGAACAGACCACTGAGGCGAGCCCGCTGCTCCGTTGTCGCGACGTGGGCGTCCGCTTCGGCGGCATCGTCGCTCTCGACAGCGTCACCCTCGACGTGTCGCGCGGGGCCATCGTAGGCGTCATCGGCCCGAATGGCGCGGGGAAAACGACGCTTTTCAACTGCATCAGCCGCATTTATCCCATCGAACAAGGCGACATTCTCTTCGACGGTCGATCGTTGCGCGCGCTCGCCGATCATCAGGTAGCCGGCCTGGGTATCGCGCGCACGTTCCAGAATGTTGCGCTCTTCGATACCATGACCGTCACCGAGAACATCATGCTCGGTGCCCATCCACATCTCGGACGGCGATTTCTCATGCACGCTTTGCGATGGCTCTCGGCTGCGCGCGCCGAGGCCCAGCTGGCCGAGGAGGTGCGCGATCTCGTCGCGGTGCTCGATCTCACGCGCGTCGCCCATCGCTGCGTGAGCGAGCTGCCATTCGCGACCCGAAAACGGGTCGAGCTCGGGCGTGCGCTCGCGTCCAACCCGCGCCTCTTGCTCCTCGACGAACCCGCGGCCGGTCTCAACCACGTCGAGGTGGACGAGCTGATTTCACTCATCTGCACCATCGCCGCCCGCTTCGACCTCAGCGTGCTGCTCGTCGAGCATCACATGGGTCTCGTGATGCGCATCTCGCACCGCGTGGTCGCGCTCGATTTCGGGCGCAAGATCGGCGACGGAACCCCCGCCGAGGTCCAGGCCAATCCGGACGTGGTGCGCGCCTACCTGGGGAGTCGGGCGTGAGCGATCTTCTCGCGGTGCGATCGCTCTTCGCCGGTTATGGCCGCGGCAACGTCTTGTCCGACGTGACGCTCGAGGTCGCGCGCGGCGGCGTCACGGTGGTGCTCGGCGCCAACGGAGCCGGCAAAACGACGCTCCTTCGCGCCATTTCGGGCATGATCGCGCGCCGAGGGGCGATCACGCTCGACGGCGCTCGCATCGAGTCGATGCCCTCCGAGCGCATCGCGCAGAAGGGGCTCGCACACGTGCCCGACGGGCGCGGCACCTTCGCCGCGCTGACCACCGAAGAGAACCTCCGCCTCGGGGCGTACACACGGCCACGCTCGGCCGAGCTCGAACGCGACTTCGAACGGGTCTATGGCTTCTTTCCTCGCCTCGCCGAGCGACGCCGTCAACAGGCGGGAACGTTGTCGGGCGGAGAACAGCAGATGCTCGCCATCGGGCGCGCGCTCATGCTCCGGCCCAAGCTCCTCATGCTGGACGAGCCGTCCTTCGGGCTCGCACCGCTCGTCATCGACGAAATCTTCCGCATCCTCGAGCGAATCAAAGCCGAGCAAGAGAGCAGCGTGCTCTTGGTGGAGCAGAACGCGACGCTCGCGCTCGATCTCGCTGATCGCGCGTGCCTATTGGAAACCGGGTGCGTCGTGCGCTCCGGCCCTCCCGACGACTTGCGCCGAGACGACGCGATTCGCCGCGCCTACCTCGGCTACTGAGCGCGCATGGACGCCTTTTTGCACCAGATTCTTTCCGGGCTCGCGTCGGGCGGGATCTACGGGAGCCTCGCGCTCGCCTTGGTCATGATTTTTCAGGCCACGCATCTCGTGAACTTCGCCCAGGGGGAGCTCGCGATGTGCTCGACGTACCTGGCGTGGACCCTCGTCCGCGCGGGGTGTCCCTATTGGGTGGCGTTCGTGGCGACCTTGGTCATTTCGTTTCTCGCCGGCGCCGCCATCGAACGGTGCGTGATTCGCCCGGTCGAGGACAAGCCCGCGCTCGCCGTCGTGCTGGTGTTCATCGGGCTCATGCTAATTCTCAATAGCGTTGCGGGTTGGATTTTTGGGTACACCGTCAAAACGTTCCCCAGCCCGTTTTCCGATCGATCGCCTTTCGGCAACGCCTTCATCGCTGGCCACGAGCTCGGGATCATGGCCGTGGTGGCGGCCCTCGTCGGGCTGCTCTACGTCTTCTTTCGCTACACCACCCTCGGCCTCGCCATGCGCGCCGTCGCGGTGAATCCCGAATCGAGCCGCTTGGTCGGCATTCACGTGGGGCGCATGCTGGCCCTCGGGTGGGGGCTTTCCGCGGCCGTGGGCGCCGTGGCCGGGATGATGATCGCGCCGGTCGTTTTTCTCGATCCCAACATGATGTCCGGCGTCCTCTTGTACGCCTTCGCCGCCGCCCTCCTCGGCGGCATCGACAGTCCGGGCGGCGCCGTAATCGGCGGGCTGCTTGTGGGCGTCCTCGAGAACCTGCTCGGCGCCTACGTGATCGGCACCGAGCTCAAGCTCACGGTGGCGCTCTTGCTCATCGTCGGCGTGCTCGTCGTTCGCCCGACCGGGCTTTTCGGCAAAGTCGTGGTCACGAGGGTGTGATGCCGAGCGCGCTCCCCGTTCGCTCGATGGTCGGTCCGCCTCCGCGCATGCCGGTGGCCCTGCTGATCGCCGCCGCATGCGCCCTGCCCTTTCTTCTCGGCGACTACCGCGTTTTTCAGCTGACGCTCGTCATTGTGCACGCGATAGCGCTCCTCGGCCTCAACTTGCTCACGGGATACGCCGGACAAATTTCCCTCGGTCACGGCGCATTCTACGCCGTCGGCGCGTACACCACCGCCATCCTCATGGAGCATTTCGGAGTGCCTTATTGGCTGACGATACCCATGGCGGGCGCGGTGTGCCTCGCGGCCGGTGTGCTCTTCGGATTGTGCGCATCGCGCCTCGAAAACCTCTACCTCGCGCTTGCCACCTTCGGGCTCGGGGTGAGCTTGCCCCAGATCCTCAAGTACAAGCACATCGAGCATTGGACCGGTGGCGTGCAGGGGATCACCCTAGCCAAACCGACCGCGCCGTCTGGAATCCCGCTGTCGCCCGACCAGTGGCTCTACTTCCTCGTCCTTTTGGTGATGATCGTGCTGTTCGCTGGCGCGCATAATCTCCTGCGCGGGCACGCGGGCCGCATCATGGTAGCCATTCGCGACTGCCCTATCGCCGCCCGCGCCATGGGAATCGACGCCGCTCGCTACAAGTCGCTCACCTTCGGCGTAAGCGCCATGTACACGGGAATCGCAGGCGCGCTCGGGAGCATGGCCGTACAGTTCGTAGGACCGGACAGCTTCTCGTTCTTCTTGTCGTTGAGCTTTCTGGTGGGCATCGTCGTAGGCGGTATCTCCACCATCTCGGGCGCCATCTACGGCGCCTTGTTCATCCAGTTCGTGCCGAATG
>Ga0111539_10006452_pt1 | contig 15119 bp, 13 predicted proteins | sample RhiMethybrSRZTD1_FD_79667 | JGI IMG/M metagenome (GOLD analysis project Ga0111539, IMG submission 79667) | Populus rhizosphere microbial communities from Tennessee, USA - Rhizosphere MetaG P. TD hybrid SRZTD1 (version 2) (version 2) | ecosystem: Host-associated > Plants > Roots > Rhizosphere >... | reverse complement strand
TTGTGCAGCCAACGGCGAACGAGCCTGCCATAGCCGGAGGCAAGATCGATCGGCAGGAGATTGCCGCGATAGTCGATCGGTTTTTGGCTGGTAAACGCGTCGAACCATCTTCGTCGCCGCTGCCGTCACCAGTGATCGAGAGTGAAGCCGGGAGCATGTACACTGCTCCGCCGGCGAAGCCGGCTCCGCCTCCGCCTGCGCCGCCGGTCGCCAAACCAGCGACGAATGGTGCGAAGGCCGTCGATTTTGTTAGTGAAGACGACGTGCGACGCGCGCTACAGAAGGGCGAGAAGATCTACATCAACGGAAGAACGATCATCACCCCTGCGGCGCGTGATATAGGCGAGCCGGCAGAAGTCTTCGCGAAGGTTTAACCACAGATTACACGGATGTTCTTAGGAAGAGTCGTAGGCACAGTCTGGTCGACGAAGAAGACGCCCGATCTGGAGGGCGTCAGGTTTTTGATTGTCCACCCGTACGACCTCGACAAGGAACCAACCCGCAACATCGTCGTCGTAGCTGACCGGCTTGGCGCGGGGACCGGCGAGATGGTGATGTGCGCCTTCGGCAAAGCTGCCCGGTCCGCGATTGGCAATCAGGATATGTCGATCGAAGCTGCAGTGGTCGGCATCGTCGATCGCGTCGATATCAACGATACTCTCTCGGACGAAATGCGCGAGGCGGCCCACCGTCTCGCCGGCGAGAATGGCAGACCCTAACCTACACACCTGATCACCCATCACTCTTCCCATGGCCAATGAAGACCTGATTTACCGAATCACCCGAGCGGTTTACGAGCGTCTGGGTGGCGCGGTTGACGATGCCACCGTTGAGCAGTTGGTCACGGATATCTACAAACAGGTATCGGTCGCGACGAACAACCGCGCAACGCCGGCTATCGATCGCGGCGGCGCGGCGCAGATGAGTTCGTCCGAAGGATCGTCCGACCGAATGGTGATTTCGGTGTTCGGTTTGGACCATCCCGGTATTGTCGCCGGTGTTTCGCAGATCCTCGCAGAGGCCAGTTGCAGTATCATCGACATCAATCAAACAGTGGTACAGGGAAAATTTGCGATGGTGATCATTGCCGACACGACGCGCGCCCGTGAGACGACGGCAGAGTTAAAAGAGCGTTTGCGGCTTGCGGGGCAGAAGCTTGGAGTGAATATCTATGCGCAGCGTGAGGATCTCTTTAACGCGATGCACCGGATCTAAGCTGGAGACAGGATTGACGAGAATTTTCAGGGTTGAAAAGATTTCAAATCTTGTAATCATGAGAATCGTGTCATCTTGTGAAGCATATGTCTGACCCTGAAATCGAGATTGCTCGTCGATGTACGTTTTGTGGCGTATCGGTGCGCCAGCATGCGATGTTCTGCCCGCAGTGTGGAAATCCAATCAAGAGTCAGCAGTCAGCGCCAACCAGCATCTCACTATCCGACACGATCGTCGATACCGCACCGCCAGAAGCTTTGCCTGCTGAGACAACACCAACGCCAATGCCGGTGGTACACCAGCCCGCCGACCACAGCGTCCGTGGTCGCGTGGAGCACATACGAAAAGTTTCAAGCGTCATGATCGACCAGGCTGCGTATGACCCGAGCCTGCGCTTTCTGCTCGTCGCGGCGGCGTTCTTTCTTCTTTTCCTCGTTCTGCTGATCCTGAGCAAAGTAATCGGATAGATGGAATACACCCAGGCCGAGATTCTGCAAACAGTCGCGATGACCGAAATGGAGCATCTCGACGTGCGCACGGTAACGCTCGGTCTGAGCCTGCTCGACTGTACGAGCGACTCGATGTCCGGAGTAGCACAGAAGGCTGGTGACAAGATTCGCGCTGTTGCCGCTCGACTCGTACCGACGGTGGATGAGATCGGTGAACAGTTTGGGATCAGAGTCGCCAACAAGCGTATTTCGATAACGCCCGTGTCACTGATTACCGAAGGTCTCCAGGGAAACGTTGTCGAGGTTGCGCGCGCGATCGACGATGCGGCGGGCACAGTGGGCGTTGATTTCATCGGCGGTTATTCAGCCCTGGTCCAAAAAGGCGCGACGCCATCAGAGACGAGGTTTCTCGACTCCATTCCCGAAGCGCTCTCGACCACTAAGCGTCTGTGTTCTTCCGTAAATGCGGCAACGACTCGCGCCGGTATCAACATGGACGTCGTGGCCCAGATCGGCCGGATCATCAAGGACGCCGCCGAACGCACTCGCGATCAGGGCGGATTGGCCTGCGCGAAATTCGTCTGCTTTGCAAATGCCGTTGAAGACAATCCCTTCATGGCCGGCGCGTTTCATGGTGTGAGCGAAGCTGAAGCGGTGGTCAACGTCGGTGTCTCCGGACCAGGCGTTGTCAATTATGCTGTGAAACATGCCGATCAGAATCTTCCTTTGCAGGATCTCGCCGAGACGATCAAAAAACTTTCGTTCAAGCTGGCGCGCGCAGGCGAACTGGTAGGCCGTGAAGCGGCGCGTCGCCTCGGTATTCCTTTCGGCATCATCGATCTTTCTCTGGCGCCCACGCCGGTCCCCGGTGACTCGGTCGCCAACATCATCGAAGCGATGGGATTTGAACGCGCGGGCACTCACGGAACGACTGCGGCGCTCGCGCTTTTGACTGATGCGGTGAAGAAAGGCGGCGCGATGGCGAGTGGCTCTGTCGGTGGCATGAGTGGAGCTTTTATTCCGGTTTCGGAAGATGCCGGAATGATCGAAGCCGCGCAACTGGGAGCGTTGTCTCTGGCAAAGCTCGAAGCATGGACCAGTGTGTGTTCGGTCGGCATCGACATGGTGGCCGTGCCCGGCTCGACTCCCGCCGAAACCATTGCGGCGATCATTGCTGACGAAATGGCCGTGGGCGTTATGAACAACAAGACCACCGCCGTGCGGATCATTCCGGTACCCGGCCGTGACGTTGGGGAAATGGTCGAGTTTGGTGGATTGCTTGGGAGTGCGCCGATCATGCCGGTCAGCGCCTTTTCGGCAGCGGTCTTTATTCGCAGAGGCGGCCGCATCCCCGCACCCATCCATTCCCTTCGAAACTAGCCACAAAAAGGCACATAATGCACAAAATGGTTTCCGACTGAATTTTTGTGTATTTTGTGCCTTTTTGTGGCTAATATCTGTGGCTGTTGGAGGATCGCTAATGCCTGACGCACTCGGAATGGTCGAATGTCGTGGCCTGGTGGCAATGATCGAAGCTGCTGACGCGATGGTGAAAGCTGCGAATGTTCGCCTCGTCGGCTGGGAGAAGATCGATGCCGGGCTCGTGACGGCCATCGTGCGCGGCGATGTTGCGGCTGTTCGTAGTGCAGTGGATGCCGGAGCCGCGGCCGGAAAACGAGTCGGAGAAGTGGTGGCAACACACGTGATACCTCAACCACATTCCGACGTCGATCTCGGATTACCCGTTTTGCACACTGGCGAAACCACTCGCAAGAAGATCAGTGGTTCCGTCAGAGGCAAAGACTGACCCTCCCTTCATTCCCTCAAATTCCACCCCCGAGATCTCAGGCTAGCCGTCTGGAGAATTTCCATGCCGCGAAATAGAAATCGAGTAAGTGAATTTCTCGAGAAGTTTTCTCATCATGCTACGAAAGCTACGGGAACGTCTGTCGCCTTCGTTCTTGCTGTGTTAGTGATCATCGTCTGGGGTATCACCGGGCCGATCTTTAAATACTCAGACACGTGGCAACTCGTGATCAATACCGGAACGACGGTCGTGACTTTTCTAATGGTCTTTCTGATTCAGCGCGCGCAGAATAAAGATGCGCTGGCAATCCATTTGAAGCTCAACGAAATCGTGGCGGCGTTGGAAGGTGCGAGCAACCGTTTGATCGACGTGGAGGATTTGAGCGAACCGGAAATCGACGCACTGCACAAATACTACAAGAGATTAATCGAGCTGGCGCGAAAGGATGACGTTATTACAACAACGCATTCGATCGAGGAAGCAGCCACGAGGCATGGATCGAAGTACAAAAAGAAGGCCACAGATAAAACGGATAAGAAAAAATCCGATCAGCGCTGATCCGAACCCAATCCGTACAAATCTGTGTTACGGTTTTTTGATGGGCGCGCTGGCAGCCGGCATCCGCACTGCCGGTGGTCTAACAGAGGAGCCCGTGTCCTTGCGCGCCAAACGCCCGTTCCTTGTCAGAGCAATTCGTTTCTCAGAATCGGAAGGTTGGTCCACGGAAACCTTGATCGCTCGATAACTACCGTCCTGAGTCTTGTTGGTTGGATTGTAGGCAATCACGTATTGCGTGCGCATGTCTCGTACGATCTCATTCGCGATCTGAGGCAACTCCGAGATCGATTCGGGAAAGAAGGCACGTCCGCCTGTTTCGCTGGCGAGTTTGTTGATCAGGCCCACAGCTTTCTCGCGCGGGCTCTTGCGAATAAATCCGGCTTCTTTGTCGAGCTCGTTTACGAAACCAATCACGTAGATTTGAACGTCTTCTTCACGCAACCGCGCAAAGAGCTGTTCCGGTTTGTAGAAGCTGCTTCTGTCTTCGCCGTCAGTAATTATGATTAGCGCGCGCCGCCGCCGATCGCCTTCATCGCCTTTTTTGTATTCAGACACATGTTCGGCCGAAAGGTAGACCGCATCTATAACTGCCGTCTGACCGCCCTCAACATAAAGATTATCGAGAGCATCCATCAGCAGATCTTTCTTGTCGGTGAAATCCTGTTCCGTTTGAATCTTGTCGCTGCTAATGAACCGCACCAGAAAAGTCTCGTCGCCGGGCTTGTTGCTGTTGACAATTGTCTTGCCTGCGTCGATGACGCTTTGAATCTGCGAACGAAGCGATGCCGAAGTGTCGACGGCGAGACCGTAGCTGATGGGAACTTCCTCGCGTGAAAACGCCTCAATTTTTTGCGGCACGCCGTCTTCGTAGATATGAAACTCGCCCTGGGTCACGTTGCCGATCGGCTTGTTGTTGCGATCGATGACACGAACGTGTAGTTGGACCAACTCGGAATTGAACTTGATGATGTCGCCCGCCTCAATTACCTCAGGCGGCGTTGGAGTTGGGGTTGGCTTCAGCTTCGGTGGCGGTGGCGGTTCGCCCAGTGTAGGTGCGATGCGATCAGTTTGCGGTTTTTGGGTTTGGGGAGCAGGTGAAGGCACCGGCGTCGCTGCCGGTTTAGCTGGAGTTGTCGCGGGTGGTGTCGGCGTCGCTGCCGGAGTTTGCGTGCTCCGCGGCCGATCCTGGGCGCGACTCGCGAACACACTGGAGCCAAAGATCAGTCCCGAGAGTATTAAACCGCAGACCACAATTATCCCGGTCTGCCTGAGATTCTGCTCACTAAACAATCTAAAAACTCCTCAAACGCGCAAGGCTGGGGCAAACGGCGCTGCCAATAATCGCAGCTACCCGACGCACAACTCAAAAAGATGCCGGGGAAGTGAACCCGCGTTGCCGGAAAGGCGTGCTTTTTGAACATTAACGCGCGCCGGCCGTGGCGTAGTAGCCCTCTTTGGAGCGGACAAACAGCCGCGGCAGCCCGCGTGGCGGCGTCACTTTAACCTTCACCCGATGCCACTTGCCGTCGTTGGCGAATGTGTCGGGTTTGTAACCGATAGAGTACTGGTGTCGCAGCTCCAGGGCAATCTGTTCAAAAATGTCGTCCATTTCGGCCGCGGAACGCGGAAAGAACGCTTTGCCTCCGGACACGCCGGAAAGCTCGTCGAGAATTCCCTGACCTTCCATGCCCATCGCGCTGCCGGCGTCGCTGCCACTGAGAATGCCGATCGCGTAGAGCGTCACGTCCGACTCTTTCAAAAGCTTTCGAAGTTCATTGAACGTGTAGCGGGAATCGTTGTCCTGGCCGTCGCTGATGAGGAGCAACGCTCGTTTGGGATGCGCTCCGCGTTGCACTTTTTCCACGCCCAGGTAGCAGGCGTCGTAGAGAGCGGTTTGGCTCTTGGTCTCGACGAAAGTCAGCTTATTCAGAATCGAGTCGCCGTCGCGTGTCTTATCGAGCAGTAGCTGCGCGCGCGAGTTAAAGGCGATCAGGAAGTACTCGTCAGAGTCGTGGCTCGTTTGAATGAATTTGCTCAGGGCGTCGCGAGCCCGCTTTACCTTATCGCCGCTCATTGAGCCGGAAACGTCAAAAATCACTCCGACTGAAACAGGTGAATCGTCGTCGCTGAAAAAAGTGATCTCCTGCTGTTGCTTGTTATCGAAAACAGCAAAGGCGCCTTTGCTCAAACCCGAAACGTAGCGTCCGTAGGTGTCAGTGACGGTTACTGTCAGGGTGATCAGGTCGGTGTTGGTAATTAACGAATGATCGTCAAGTTCGGTGCCCAGCTTCTTTGGTTCTTTTGACTGTTCTTTCGACGCAGGTGAAGGACTTTGAGTAGGCGCGGCGGCAGCAGGTTTAGTCTGAGCAGGCTCCTGACTCTTCACTGCCACACACAGGAAAACCGTGACAGTAAGTAACGCGATGGAAGCGGCCGTTAACTTGGTGGTGTAACGAGTCGGTAAATACATGTCACCCCCGGGCTACAGTTCGGTGATTCTACTTTTAAAGTACCGGTCAGGGCTCGAAAGGGAACTGTCAACACAGATGCTCGTTTAGGAACGAGTGATGCCCGACTTTTCAAATCCGGAGCATGAAATGTTCACGGGGAGACGGCCGCGCGCGTTTCAGTTTAATTGCTGTGTTGGCACGGCCATTCTAGGACAGGCGCTCGTCAGGTGCAAGATTGAATTGATAGGGGCGCCACTTTGGAGTGCGGCGGCCTGACGCCGCTTTGTTCTCGATCTCCAGATCAAAAGGCCAAAGCGGCGCCAGGCCGCCGCACTCCAAGGTGGCGCCCGTTTTTAGACAGGCTCCGCTGGAGCCGTGATTCCATTTTTATTTCGTAGCTCTAAACATCCAGTCCCTCCAGGACCATCTTTAGGAAACCACACTGTTATCCACTATCGGACACTCCTTGAAACTTCTAGTTGGGCGGCGCGTGAGATATACTCCCCGGTCATTCTCAAGTCGGGTAAATCCAGATTATGGCTGAGTTTATTTGTAGATTGGGAACGCCTGCCGGCGAGGTTGTAACTCGCACGGTGGAGGCGTCAGGCATTAACGAGGCACGCGCACGGCTCGAGCGGGAAGGATTTCGTGTCTTCAACGTTAGCCCACCGCGGACGTCGGGCGTTTCGGCTTTAACGCGTTTCGGAAGGCCCGGGGCACATCCCAAGGTTAAAGCCAACGACTTCCTGCTCTTTAACCAACAACTCGCCGCCCTCGTACGCGCCGGGATCCCCATCCTTCAGGCCATCTCAATGCTGCGCAAGCGGGCCGCGTCTGCACGCCTGCGAACCGTGCTGGGCGACGTTGAGGAGAAAATCCGTGGCGGCGACGCCCTGTCGCAGGCTTTTGCCTCTCAGGGCGGCATCTTCCCACGCATCTACACTGCCTCGATTCTGGCGGGGGAACGCTCGGGCGCGCTCGATGATGTTTTGAGTCGATACGTCACGTACATGCGGCGCAACGTTGCCCTGCGACGAAAAATCCGCGGTGCTCTGGCGTATCCGCTATTTTTGCTCTTTGCTTCCGGATGTATGGTCACGTTCCTGACGATCTATGTCGTGCCGAGGATGTCCGAGCTCTTCTCGGGTTTTGGTAATGAACTGCCTACAGTGACTCAGATCGTGGTGGGACTCTCGCGTTGGTTGTCTTCCAATGTTATATGGTTCGGCCCGTTGATCATCGGTGGCTCTGTGCTTTTATTTATCTGGTCGCGCACACCAGCCGGCAAACTCCAGATAAGTAACTTGATTCTAAAGATCCCGCTGGCTGGAAGTCTCGCCGTCCAAATGTCAGTGGCTCAGGCGACAAGGTCTCTGGCGACTTTGCTGGCCGGAGGCATTACCCTCGTCGAGTCGTGGGAGATAGCATCTGAATCGATCACGAATCTGGAACTGCGACGGCGCAGCTCGATGATTCTGCCGATGATTCGCGAGGGCCGCTCGTTCACCGAGAGTCTGGAGACGGCCGGCTGGATGCCGCCGTTGGCAATCGACATGATCGGCATCGGCGAACGATCGGGTAGCTTGCGCGAGATGCTGGATGAAGTTGCGGTGTTTTATGACGCGGAGTCTGAGGTACGACTGGAACAGTTGACGACCACGCTTGAGCCTGCGATTCTTGTGGTCATGGGCGGCGTCGTGGTGACGATCCTGCTGGCGATTTACCTCCCGATCATCCAATCAATTTCGAGTGGCGCAGGCGTTACGGGATCACGGCATTAGACAGTTATGAAGGAAGTTTCAGACAACGAAAATACGCTGGTCACGCCGGTGCCGCCTGCGGGCGCTAACGGCGGTAATGGTACTAATGGTGCCGGCGCCGAGCATCTGCCGCCTGAGATGAAAGCGGCGCGGGAACTGGCGCGTCGTTACCGTCTTCCTTTTGTCGACCTGCTGCCGCCCGATCGTGAATCTCCGATTGACTACGAACTCTTCACTGAAGTTCCCGTCGACCTGATGGTGCGTCATCAGTTTGTACCGCTCAAACGCGATCAAAAGGGTCTGCACATCGCGATGGCGGATCCTACTGACCTCGAACGTCTCGACGAGCTTTCAAGCACACTTCGAACTCGCGTTGTTCCACACGTCGCGACTGCCGGTGCAATTGAAGTCGTGCTGCGAAAAGGCGACACCACGCAGCGCGTGCTGCAGGAAGCGGCCTCCGGTTTTCGTATTTCACTCGTCAAGGAGACTGAACACGGCGAGGAGGTGCTGGATCTCGATCGTTTGGCGACTGATGCCGAGATGTCGCCGATCATCAAACTCGTCGACACGATCATCTACAACGCGATGGAGTCGCGCGCTTCCGATATTCACATCGAAACTCGCGATACCGAAGTCCAGGTGAAGTATCGAATTGACGGCGCACTCTACCAGAAAGTCGATCCGATCGACCTGGCTTATCACCAAACATTGATCTCGCGTATCAAGGTGATGTCGGAGCTCGACATCGCCGAGCGTCGCGTGCCGCAGGACGGCAGATTCCGAGTTCGCTACAAAGGACGCAACGTCGACTTCCGCGTCTCGATCATGCCGACGATACACGGCGAAGACGCGGTCATTCGTATTCTCGATAAGGAGCAGATCAACGAGGAGTTCAAGAACCTGAACCTGAACGTGGTGGGTTTTGCGGAAGAGGATCTGCGGAAGTTTCGGCGCTACATCGCAGAGCCGTACGGCATGGTGCTGGTCACTGGTCCAACAGGATCCGGTAAGACGACAACGCTGTACGCGGCGTTGAATGAGATCCGAAACGAAGAAGACAAAATCGTTACGATTGAGGATCCGGTCGAGTACCAGTTGCACGGCATCACGCAGATTCCGGTCAATGAGAAGAAGGGACTCACCTTCGATCGCGGTTTGCGTTCAATTCTGCGTCACGATCCTGACAAGATCATGGTGGGTGAGATTCGCGACACGGAAACAGCACAGATCGCGATTCAATCCGCACTGACGGGTCACCTCGTATTTACAACCGTACACGCGAACAATGTGATCGACGTGATCGGGCGATTTTTGAACATGGGTGTCGAGCCGTATAACTTCGTTTCGTCGCTCAACTGCGTCCTGGCCCAGCGGCTGATCCGAATGCTCTGTGCCTACTGCAAGCGGCAGTATCATCCGAGCGATACGGAGCTGTTCGAGTCGGGTTTGAAGCCGGATGAATATCGCGACAAGCCTTTTTATATGAATGTTGGTTGCGATGCTTGTAATCACACCGGTTACCGTGGCCGCACAGCTATTCACGAGCTGTTGGATTTGTCGGATAATATCCGCGAGATGATCGTCGAGCGGAGGCCCGGTTCGGAGGTCCGGCGCGCCGCAGAGGCCGAAGGGTTAAAGAGCTTGAGGGATTCGGCCCTCCAGAAGGTTTTCAGCGGTATTTCGACCTTGCACGAAATCAACCGTGTAACCTTTGTTGAGGAGCTCAGCGCGATCGTTTAGAGCATTTTTATCTTTCCGCAGCAGGAATTTTCCCCGGCAGTAATAGGTCTTATAAGTCGTACGGGACCTGTATGACCTATAAAATCCCCCGACTCTGACGGAACCAAAATTTAGTCCCGGCGTGTAAGCAAATTGGCCGGTTTGATCTTGCATCTTAGGCGTCGCAGCGGCATTATTAAGTCGCTAAACTTTCCACCTCCCGAACCGAGCAACCGAGTAGAAGGTCATGAAAAACAATACACGTATTAGAGCCCTAATTTCGCTGGTCCTTGCCATCAGTATCTTGTCCCTGCCGATGACGGCTTTCGGCAGAAAAGGGGACAAGAATTTCAAACGCGGCATGGACTACGAGCGAGCGCAACAATGGGATAAAGCTGCCCAGGAATATACGCTCGCCGTAGCGGCTGACCCGTCGAACATGGAGTACCAGATGCATTTTCGCCGGGCGAGTTTTAACGCCTCGCAGACCTACATGCAGCAAGGGCGGTCGCTCGCGGAACGGGGAGACTATGTCGGCGCCTACAACGCTTTCCGGCAAGCATACGGGTACGATCCGGTGAACGAGCTCGCGGTCTCGGAAATGGAGCGCATGTTGCGCCTCCAGGGTGTGAAAGAAGGTCGCTCGCCTAACGGTTCAAAATCAGGTGACACGCTCTCGGAAGGCACGATTACCCCGGCCAGCGCTCAGGCGCAGGATCTCGCGACACCGCGAGAACAGCAACTGCGCGTTGTCGACGTCAGAGGCGATCTCAAACAACTCATTCGCAGTCTCGCAGAGCAGTTGAATCTCAACGTGATTTTTGACCGCCAATCGTTTGCGCAATCGCGTCCGGTTGATATCAGTTTGAAAGATGTGACGACGGCACAGGCGCTCGACTACCTGTTCCTTCAGGAAGGACTCTTCTTCCAGAAGCTCAGCCGCAGAACGATCCTCGTTGCCGATCAGGCACGCCGTCCGCAGTATCAGCAGCTCGTGCTGCGCACGTTCTTTCTTTCAAACATGAAACCGGCCGACGCGCGCCAGCTTGTGCAGCAGGCGATTCCGCCGTCAGTCGGTCGCCCGCAAACGATCGTCGTTCCTGACGATGCTACGAACAGTTTGACTGTACGCGACACGGCGGAAAACGTCCGCCTGATTGGCGACCTGCTTCAGAGCATCGACAAAGATCGTGCTGAAGTGGTGATGGACGTCAGCATCTACGAAGTTTCGAAGAGCGACCTGATGCAGCTTGGTAATCAGATCGGAACACCCGGCAGTAACGGAGTGTTCAGCATCGGCGGTTCGCCCGGCTTCTCGCTGTTGACCGATAACGGTATCGTTAATTCGGGAGCTGGTCGCGGTGTAAACCTCGGCGCATTCGTTGGCGCGGTGCCGACGGCACTCGCCGGCGCTCTCGTGATTCCGCCATCAATCCTGACTGCGTTCCAAAGCAAGAACAATACGAAGCTGATTGCCTCGACTCAGGTCCACGCATTCAACGGCGAAGAGTCGACGGCTCGCATCGGCCAACGTGTTCCGGTGCAGACTGCGCAGGCGTATCCGTTTGGGGTGCAGACCGGAACGCCGGTAAATGGTCAAGGAGCTTTCCCGAGCGGCGGTTTCCCGGTCATCAACTATGAACCGACTGGTCTGACTCTGAAGTTCACGCCGCAAGTGTTTCCGAATCTCGACGTGCAGGTGAAGATGAACATCGAATCGAAAGATGTTCTCGGAGCGAGTACGCTGACTCCGACCTTCACTGAACGCACCATCACCGGCACCGCCCGCGTGCAGAACAATCGGACCATGATGCTGGCGAGCGTCTCTCAGGACGTTCAGACCAACGGTCGCGCGGGACTTCCGTTTCTTGGTGGACTACCGATTCTCGGACGTTTCTTCACGTCGCCGACTCGTGACAATCGTCAGATCGACATCGTGATTTCGGTTACGCCACGCGTGCTTCGTGCTCCGGCCGTTACTCCGCGTGACGAAGAGATGCGGCCCAGCGGTACTTTGCAATCGCCGACAACCGGTTCGCTCGCGGAAATGATTCGTGATGCAGATCGCGAAGATCACATTGCGGCAGTGGTGCGTAATGCCGATCGTGAAGATCAGATGGCGGCGGCACGCTCGCTGCCCCGGAATGTCGAGATGCAGCTTCCGGATGCGCCACTCGTGAAAGCGGGTGAAACGGTAATGCAGAACACAACGCCTGCGAATCTGCCTCCTCCGATTGGTACGTATGCGTTCGCTCCAGTGGGTGGTGAGAAAAAGCCTGCCGCTGTTGTGACGAACACCAAACAGACAGGAATGGAAGAGCTACCGTCGTACGTGCCGGCGCCGAAGTCGCTGATAAGCGATCAGGCCGCGGCGAATGTCGCGACAGTCAATCCAGGCAGTGGCGGCAATCAGAATGCAGTTCTGACTTCAATGCCAAAAGCTTCTGAGACGTCGCTTGATACGAAGACAAGTTTGACACGTGTTGCTCAAATCAGTCTCTTACCCACTGGCGATGTTTTGAAGGTAGGAGAAAAACGGCGTTATGCGGTTCAGTTGAACTCCGATGTGCCGTTGAATCTGGCCCTGGTCGCTCTGCGATTCGATCCGAAGGTAGTCAAGATCCACGCGTTATCCGCCGGCAGTATTCTTCCGAATTCGGGAGAAACTGCACCGATGTTTACACCGGTGATCGACTCGCTAACGGGTAGGTGTTTGATATCGATCTCGAGTAATGGCAAGGCCTCCTTCGGCGGCTCCGGACCACTGTTGTTCATCGATATCGAAGCAATTGGCGAAGGCGATGCTTCGCTCATGTTCGTGAAGGAAACGCTGCATCTTGTTGCCGCTGACTCGCGTGACATTACGTCACAGATAATGCAGGGCACGGCGACAGTGAAGCAGCAGTAGGTGTTTGCCGGTTTGGCCACAGGCACAAAAAGCACAAGTCTAGCGAAATACCATTTGTGCTTTTTGTGCTTTTTTGCGACCTCAGGCGTGTAATGGTTTATGAAGCAAAAAGGCTTCTCATTAATCGAACTGGTGATCACGATCACCGTGCTAACGATACTGACGCTCGGCGTGCTGCCGCTCGTAAAGGTCTCGGTTAAGCGTCAAAAGGAGCAGCAACTGCGTGAGACCCTGCGCCAGATCCGGACGGCGATCGATGAGTTTCATCGCGATACGATCGGCATGGTTTGCACCGGAGTCGCACTAACGCCACAGCAACAGGCGCAACAACAGGGAAACACGTTTATCGATCCGCGCAGCAAAGTGGTGATCAGCGATTGCACGATCTTCGGCGTCGATAATCCCGATCATTTTCCGCCGGATCTGGAAACACTCGTGAATGGAGTCAACGTTTTACCGCGCGGCTCGACGGGTGGCCGCGGACAGCAGGGCGTCAATGCGACTGACGTCGGCCAGAGTCAGTTGTCAACGAAACAAAAGGTCTATTTGCGAGGACTGCCGATCGATCCGATGACGGGAAAATCAGATTGGGAGCTTCGTTCCTGTTACGACGCGGCTGACGCCGGTTCGTGGGGCGGTGAAAATGTTTTTGATGTGCGCTCAAAGTCGAGAGACACGGCGTTGAATGGAGAGAAGTACAGTGACTGGTAAGAGACAGGCAGGATTCACGTTGCTGGAATTGATGATCGTGATTTCCATCATCATCATTCTCGCTTCGATCACTTTGCCGCAGTATCAAAAGACGATCATGCACACGCGCGAGACGGTGCTGCGAGACGATCTGCGCAAGATGCGTTCGCTGATCGATCAGTTTTCAGCAGATAAGGGACGCTTGCCTCAATCGCTCGACGATCTCGTCAGTGAGGGTTACATGCGCGACGTTCCGATCGATCCGTTCACGGGACAGAAAGATTGGGCCATCACGACCGGCGAAGATGCGAATTCGTCCGAAGGCGAACAGGGCATGACTGACGTCCACAGCGCCTCGGCTGAAGTCTCGACCGAAGGCACAGCGTATAGTGAGTGGTAAACATTTCCGATTGCCAATTGCCGATTGCCAATTGGCCTTTTGGTAGTTACCAAATCGGCAATTGGCAATCGGAAATTAAGAACAGTGCCCAACCTGCTATCAAGACTCATCGACCCCTGGTATCCCGCCACCGCAATCGGTCTGGAAAAGGGAGTTGCTTCCGTAGTTCAGCTCGAACGCGTCAGAGGTTCGGTGTGTAAACTGCGCCGCGCCGCCACTTTCAATATCGATGAATCGCTCGTTAGACCGAGCTTTGACGAACCGAACATCGAGAACAAAGCTCAACTCGCGGCCGTGTTAAATGATCTGGCAGCGAGTGCCGGACTGCTAAAACAGAAGCGCTGGTCACTCTCGCTGCCTGAAGCTAGCGCACGAACTCTCGTCCTGACCATCGAAAGCCAGTTGCAATCAGCGTCTGAACTTCAGGATGTACTGAGGTGGAAGATTGAACGCGGCTTTGGTGCTCCGATGGAAGAGCTCTCTATCTCCCGAGACCGCTTGGAGAAAGATGCGCAGGGGCGCGATCGTTTTCTTGTCATCGCAGTCAGGAAGCCGATCCTTGCCGAGTACGAGGCGGTTCTCGACGCGCTCTCGTGGCGCGCCGGGTTGATCCTGCCCCGGCACCTTGGTGAGGCACAGTGGTTAACACGCAACGGCGCCGCCGGTGATTCACTGTTGTTGAGCGGTTCGAATCATGGCTTTACCGGAGTCATCTTTCGCGACAGGCACCCGCTCTTTGTTCGTACCGTAGAGTGTGCCGAAGACGAGATTGAGGACGAGTTTTACCGGCTGCTGTTGTTCTATCGAGATCGCAGCACTCCCGAAACGGGCGAGAGTCCGGGTCTGAGGCGGCTGATGGTTATCGGCGAGGGCATCACTAAACAGCGCGCGGGCGAAATCGTCAACGAAACGACGGGCGGAGACCTGCGACCGCTGCAGGCTGAAGACCTCGGATTACAACTACCCAGCCGGGAATTCAGCTTCGACTCCATTGCCGCCCCAGCCGGTTTAGCCACACTGTCTTGGTAAGCCACAAAAAGGAGCAGGAGCAAAGGGCAGGCGCAGTCTTTGCGCGGCGCAGCCTTCTGCCCTGTTCCTGCTTCTGCCCCTGCTCCTTTTTGTGGCTATCTAGTTGAAACAATTTTTGTGGCTGCACGTAA
>Ga0111539_10006449_pt1 | contig 15121 bp, 10 predicted proteins | sample RhiMethybrSRZTD1_FD_79667 | JGI IMG/M metagenome (GOLD analysis project Ga0111539, IMG submission 79667) | Populus rhizosphere microbial communities from Tennessee, USA - Rhizosphere MetaG P. TD hybrid SRZTD1 (version 2) (version 2) | ecosystem: Host-associated > Plants > Roots > Rhizosphere >... | reverse complement strand
GGGACCGTACAGGTCGGTGAAGATTCGCGACAGCTCCGTGACATTCACGGTGACGTTGTACGGTTCCTGCGCCCGCGCACTCTCAACGCTGGCGAGCAGCATGATGGACGCAGCAACGATCGTCAGGCGCATCTCTCTCCTCCGAAGAGTTGCGGACAGGCGTGGCGCCGGGTGCATTTACTCGGCGATGATCCAGCCGGCTTCGGTCTTCTCGAAGCGCAGAGTCTGGGTGCTGTTCTGGGTTTGTCGCCGCCCCGCCGTCACCAATGTATCGCGGCGCACCAGCCGGGCGGAGGCCGTACGGCCGTCGATCCGCAGGTTCTCGACTTGGATGTCGATCTCCTGGGAGTCGATCTGGCGAAAGCTGTTCATCAGTACGCCTTCTGCCGCGCGCGAAAGGTTCGGACGAATCGAGCGATATAACGCGACGTCCTTGGTCTCGATCGCCCGTTCGTAGACGCGAATCACGCGTCGGATGGCCGCTTCGTCTGTTTCGGCAGGCGCCGGCGCTGGCGCAGGTGGCAGTGGCGTTGCCGCACGTGCAGCGGTTGCGGCGGGTTGCGGCGCCGCAGCGGGTGGTGCGACGGGTTCGGGATCGGGCGTACGCGCTGACGGTGGCTTGGGTTCTTCCACTGCGGGTGGCGTCGGACCGACAGCGCCGGCTGGCGGCGTCGCGGTTGCGGGCGGTGTCGCGGCAGGCGGCGGCCGCGACTCCACTCGGCGGGCGTCTCTCGCGGCTGACGGATTAGCGGGAGGCACCGCGGGTGGCGCTGGCACAGATCGTCGTGGAGTGACCGACGCCGGCGTGTTCGGTGGAGTCGCGGAGACAGCGGGTGGTGAAGGCGCAGGCGTGGGTGCCGGATTCGAAGACGGCGTCGCTGGTGCTGCCTGCGTTGGCGGCGTGTTCGACGATACGTCGAGAGCGCCGTGTTGGCGCCACAAAAAGGCAGCTGCCGCGGCGGCCGTGACCACGATCGCCACGACGGCGATCTGCATTTGTCGTCTCCGTTTGGGTGCCGGTGGGCTGGCGATGACGGAACGGCTGTCGCGCGCGATCGGTGCCGCCGACTGACCGGCAATACTCCCGGCATCGAGGTCCCGGCGGATCCGCCTCAGTTCCGCCTGCAGGTCCGATGCGTGCTGGTAGCGCAGCTCGCGATCCTTTTCGAGCAAGGTCGCGATTACGGTTTCCAGGCGCGCGGGAATCAGCGGGTTGAGGTGCGCGATCGGCCGGGGCGCGCGATTGAGAATCGCGTCGAAGACGACGGCTGTCGTGCTGCCGCCGAACGGCTGACTGCCGGTGACCATTTCGTACAGCACCGCGCCGAGCGAAAACAGGTCCGTTCGCGAATCGAGCTGCTCGCCGCGCGCCTGCTCCGGCGACATATAAGCGACAGTGCCGACGACCATGCCAGGCTGAGTCAGCTGGTCGCTGCGTAGCCGATCAGGCGGTGAGGTGGTGTCGGCGCTCATCGACAGCGGCGATGAGGCGCTGAGTTTCGCCAGTCCGAAATCGAGCACCTTCACGCGGTTGCGGTCGCCGATGAAGACATTGGCCGGCTTGATATCCCGATGGACGATGCCCTGGCCGTGTGCGGCTTCCAGCGCGTCGGCGAGCTGAATGCCGATATCGAGGACGTCGGTGACCTTCAGCGGCCCCTTGGCGATCCGTTCCCGCAGCGTCTCGCCCTTCAACGCCTCCATGACGATGTACGGCGCATCGCCATCGTGGCCGATGTCGTAGATCGCACAGATGGCGGGATGGCTGAGCGAACTGGCGGCGCGGGCTTCGACGCGGAATCGTTCGAGTGCGTCCGCCTGGTTGGCCCAGCTCGCGGGGAGGAACTTGAGGGCGACCTGACGCCCCAGCCGGGCATCCTCAGCGAGATAGACGACGCCCATCCCGCCCGAACCGAGCGTGCTGACGATTCGATAGTGCGAGACGGTGCGGCCGATCATGGTTGGGCTGCGAAAGCCAACAGCAGCCACAGAGCATCGCGTGAAGCCCCGTATCCTGTCAAAATCCCGCGATTCGTGGCTTCCGCCTTCAGGCGGAAGAGCCGTCTTCGATCATCGGCAGCAGCTTCGGCGCCTGACGCCGCGGGTGCCGGCCGACGGCCAGGGACAGATCGATCAGGTGCCGGCCTTTGATGCCGATGCCGAACGGGCGTTGGCGCAGCCAGTGCAGTCCCGCGCTGACGGCGCACCCGCACTCCGAGCAATCCGGATTGCCCCCGAAGAAGCACGGCTCCACCCGTGTCTGCAGGTCGGCCGAGTAATTCACCGACACGCGCGCGAACGTGCACTCCGACGGGTCCGCGGGCGGGCGGGCGAAGGCGGAGACTGCGCCGTCGGGAAAGATGAGCGCGGGATACTTCCGCTTCAGCGCCGGCAGTTCCGATAACAGCCGCCGCCGCGAGGCCGGCGTCAGACGCTCCGCGCTCGCTTCGCCGCGCTGCGGCGTGTAGACGCTGAGCCAGATCCGCTCGATCTCGGGGCGGCGCGTCCAGAAGGCCAGGTATTCGTCGAGATAGCCCTCCCGCTCCATCATCGGATTCGTGATCACCCAGCTGATGTCGGCGACGCGTCCGTTCAGATTCTTCAAGATGCGCTCGTAGGTCGCCGGCGTGCGCCGCGCGTCGTGCTCCGGCTGGAGACCGTCGATCGACACCGTCACACGCACGTGCGGGATGTCGTTCCACTGGGTAGGAAACGGAATGACCGCGCTCGTGACAACGAGTGAGAAGACTCCCCATTCGCTCAACACCGGCAGGATTCGACTGAGTTCCTTGTGGCGGATGAGCGGCTCGCCACCCACGAAGGACACCTGCATCGGCCGATGCTGGCGCACGAGCTCGAGGACGCGTTTGACCAGCGCATCGCCGCGCAGATCGTGCAAGCCGCGGAGGGTCACGCCGCCGCCCAGATGATCGTCGCCGTAGGCGTAACAGCCCGGGCAGCGCAACGGGCATTCGCGAGTGATTTCGATCGACAGCAGCGGACTGTAGCCGCGCAGCAGGCGGCCCCAGGCGCGCAGGAGGCGCGCCGCATTCACCGGCTGACGGGGCTGGGAGGCATCTGTGTGCACCATGTCGCGATTCTCACATCGTTCGACCAGTTCTACGGTTCGGCTAGTACGATCGTTCTTCTCTGAGTGGATCCGGCTCACCACCGCAAAGAAGAAACCCGTCGACCACCCGCACATCAGGATACCCGTCAGCGCCTCCACCGCTCCGACCAGACGCCAGCGTTCGGGGAGTACCAAATCGCCGTATCCGGTCGTCGTGTAGGTCACGGCACTGAAATACAACGCGGACTGGAGCTCGGGCAGGGCGCGCGTCCAGGCAAAGGCGACAGCCCACGTGGTGATTTCGGTGGCGTGCAGCACGACGATCCATCCGGCGAGGTGGACGAACAGCCAGGTCAATGGCAGCAGCCGCGCCGGCGTGATCGACTGCCGCCGCAGCCGGCGGAGCAATGACGTCACGCCCCACGCATGAATGACCACGTTCAATGCCATGAGGCACCAGGCAAGCAGAAGCTGCGAAAACATGTGCGGACGCTCACGAAATCCCGTGACCTCCGATTGCGCGCAATTCGGTACATTGAGGCAATCCGAGCGCCAGAATCGGATGCCCGGCGCGAGGGCACGTGTCATGCCGCAGATGGGCGTCTGCGCTAGAATCCCGCCCTATGACGGCGAAAATTTGCTGCTCTCTCGTTCGTAGCGTCGGAATCGTCGCTGCCGTTGCCCTGGCAACGGTCACCCTCAACGCCCAGACCAGGACGACGCCGCAGACCACGAAGCCGATGAAGATTGGTTTCATCGGATCCGGCAACATCGGCGGCGCCATCGGCGAGCTGATGGCGCGGGCAGGGCACGAGGTGTTCTTCTCCTCACGCAATCCCGACAACCTGAAGCCGCTGGTCGCACGCGTCGGCGCGCGGGCACGCGCAGGTACGGTGAAAGAGGCGATTGCGTTCGGCGACGTCATCTTCATCGGTGTGCCGTACTCGTCGATGCCGCAGATTGGCCAGGACTACGCCGCCGCTCTGAAGGGCAAGATCGTGATGGACGCGGGCAACCCGAATCCCCGCCGCGATGGGGCAATCGCTGAAGGCGCCGTCGCCAAGGGCGCCGGGATGGCAACGCAGGAGCACCTCCCGGGCGCGCGTATCGTCCGCGCGTTCAATCAGTTGAACAACAGAGTCTTCCTGAGCGAGGCGCATCGCGCGGGCGAGAAGGTGGCGGTGCCCCTGGGAGGCGACGACAAGGAGGCGGTGGCGGTCGTCGCGCGCCTGGTCTCCGATGCCGGATTCGACCCGGTCATCGTCGGTTCACTGGCGGAGAGCAAGTCCTTTGACTCGAGCGCGCCAATCTTCCTGAAGACGCTGACTGCGCGCGAACTGCGCGCGGCCCTCAAGCTTCCGGCGCAGTAAACAGCGCCCCGAAGAACGTGCGAGACCGCCGCGAGGGTACCGGGCAACGCTCTCAGCTCGAGTAGTTTCGTTCCAGGAATACGCGGACGGCGTCATTGAACGCGTCGGGCGTCTCGAGATTCGACATGTGACCGGCGGTCGAGAGGGTGACGAGCGTCGAGCCGCGCACGCGTCGATGCATGAATTCGGCGTCCGCTGGCGGCGTCACGGTGTCCTCCTCGCCGACGATGATGGTCGTTGGGACCGTGATGCGGTCGAGCAGGGCTGTGGAGTCAGGCCGATCCATCATCGCCTGGAGGCCGTCGGCAATCGTCTCCGCCGGCTGCGACGTAATCAGCGAGCGCACTTCCTCCACGACTTCCGGACGACGGCTGCGTGTCGTCGGGCCGAGGATGGCCGGGATCATCTCGTCGGCAATCGCGGCGGCGCCCTGGGTTCGCGCGAGCCCAATGCTTTGTTGCCGTGCGGCGCGCCGCTCGGGCGTGTCGATCGAGGTTCGCGTGTCCGCAAGAATCAACCCCAGCGCCCGCTCCGGCGCCTGGCGCAGTACTCCGAAGATCGTGTAACCGCCCATCGACAGGCCGCCAAACACCGCCTGCTCAATCCCCATTCGATCGAGCGTGCCGAGCAGATCACGCGCGTAGCCGTCGATCGTCGGGTCTGCCGCACGCGGATGTCCGTCGAATCCGGGGAGTGACGGCGCGACGACATGCCAGCCCGGAAAGGCCGTCATCTGGCGGCGCCACATCGAGGCGCCGAACGGAAACGCGTGCACAAGGACGAGAACAGGACGGTTCGACATCGGACTCGACCGAAGAGTAGAACGCCACCATAATCGCACTTCGATGAACCGCCGGGTCAGTGAGGCTTTCAGCCGGACCTTGTCGCTGGGGCGCGGTGACGCTGTCACCGCCGTGCTGATGTTCGCCTACTCGTTCCTGGCGATGACTTCCTACAACATCCTCAAGCCGCTGACCCGGTCCAAATTCATCTCCGATCTCGGCTCCGACAACCTGCCGTACGTGCTCCTCGGCAGCGCTGTGGTCATTGGCGTGCTGATGCACTGGTACGCCAAGGCGGCAGGACGGCTTGCGCGCCAGCACGTCATCCCGGCGACGCAGGCGGCCATCATCGTGCTGCTCATCGTCTTCTCGCTGCTGCTGCGGATTGACGCCGACTGGGTGACCGTGGCCTTCTACGTGTTCGGCCAGATCCTCGGGGTCCTTCTCATCAGCCAGTTCTGGACCCTCGCCAACGACGTGTACGACGCCCGTCAAGCCAAACGGCTGTTCGGGTTCATCGGCGCCGGCGCCAGCCTCGGCGGTGCCGCCGGGGCGACGATCGTCGCCAGCATCGTCCATGAGGTCGGCAGCGACAATCTGCTGCTGGTCAGCGCGGCCACGCTGGGTGGATGCATGGCCATTGTCGTCACAATCGGTCGGCGGGGCGTCATCAGCGCCACGCCACAGGTCATCGACGATGCGGGCGTCGGCGGGCGAGAGGGCATCCATCTGCTCGTGCGCTCCCGACATCTCCGCATCGTCGCGCTTGCCGTTGCCTGTGCGGCCGCGGGCGCCACGATCGTCGAACAACAGTTGAACATGGCGGCGGAGGCACTCAAGGGCGCCGAAGGCGACGCCGGTATCGCCGCGTTCCTGGCGCAGGTCATCTTCTACACTTCGATCGTCGGATTCGTTCTCCAGGTGGCGGCGACGAGCCGCATTCACCGGTCGCTCGGCCTGGCGTTTGCCCTCGTTCTGCTGCCGGTGGCCCTCGGCTCGATGGCGATGTTGATTCTGCTGACCGGCGCGTTCTGGGCGCCGCAGGCCGCGCGCGTCCTCGACTCCACACTCCGGTACACCGTCGATAAGACGTCGCGCGAAGTGCTGTTCCTGCCGCTGCCGCCGGAGCTGAAGTACCGGGCGAAGCCGTTCATTGATGTCACGATGGACCGGTTTGCGAAAGGGGCGACGGCCGTTGCCATCCTCGTGCTGATTCAACCGTGGGGATTCGGGCTCGACTGGCGTCGTTTGAGCTACGCGAGCATCGGCATCATGGTGCTGTGGATCGTGACGGCCCTCGTCGCCCGGCAGCGATACCTCGACACGTTCCGCCAGAGCATCGGCTCACGCACGCTCGAGATGGACTCCGTGCGCGTTGATGTCGGCGATCCGGCGACCATCGAGGCGCTCGTCGAGGAGCTGTCCAACCCGGATCCGGCAGCAGTGCTCTACGCCATCGGGATGCTGGAGACGCTGGAGAAGCGGAACCTGATCTCTCCGCTGCTGCTGCATCACGAGTCACCGCAGGTGCGCGTACGCGTGCTGCGCGCGCTGCGTGCCGTGCGTTCGCACATCGCGCTGCGCTGGCGGCCCGCGGTCGAGCGCCTCGTGCACGACCCGGATGTCGGCGTACGCGCCGCGGCGCTGCGTGCGCTGGCCGAGTTCTCGCACGAGGACGCTGCTGTCCTGCTGCGACGACACCTTGCCGATCCCGAACCGCTGGTTGCCGTGACCGCCGCCATGGCGCTCGCCCAGTCCGGATTGACCGAAGACGTCGAGGTCGCGCAGCGGACGTTCGAGCGCCTGATTGGCGATTCACGCGATGCAGGAGCGATCGGGCGCCGCGAGGTGGCCGTTGCGCTGTCGCGCATCAGCGCCCCTCGATTCAGGCCGCTGCTCGTTCCGCTCATCTACGACCACGACACCCGTGTCGTCGAGGCGGCCATCGACAGCGCGCGACGACTGGGAGCCTCTGACGGGCTGTTCCTTCCCGCGTTGATTTCGCTGCTTGGACACCGTGTCCTCAAGACCCCCGCGCGCGAGGCGCTCGTTGGCTACGGCGAGGCGGCAGTCGGAGCGCTGGCGCATGCGCTGTCCGATCCGCGTGAGGACATCTGGATTCGCCGGCATGTTCCAGCGACGCTGGCCCTCATCCCGATACAGGCGTCGATGGACGCACTGATGGGCGCGCTCTCGGATCCCGATCGATTTCTGCGCTTCAAGTCGATCACGGCCATCGAGAAGCTGCATCGCGCCCACCGATCGCTGACGTTTCCGGCGGCGGTGATCGAGAAGCTGACGCTGCAGGAGGCCTCACGCTATTACGACTATCTGTGCGAACGGCACGACCTGCTGCGCGATGCACGGGCGCGGGAGACGCTGCTCGTCCGCGCGCTCGACGAGCGGCTCGAGCGCGCCATCGACAGCCTCTACCGGCTGCTCGGGCTGCTCTATGACACCGATCATGTCGCGGCGGCGCGTTACACGATCGAGCACGGCGATGCACGACGCCGTGCGGCGGCGGTGGAGTACCTGGACAACCTGCTGACGGGCACGGTCCGCAAACGGGTGCTCCCGATCCTCGAAGAGCCCTCCGACGCGGGAAAACTCCGTCACGCCTACCTGGCGCTCAAGACGCGACCACGTGACCTCGACGACACTCTTGCCCGGCTGCTGCACGAAGACGATCCGGTGCTCGCTGCTGCAGCGATTTATTTCATCGTGCAGCACCGGCTGTGGGGACTCGTCGGCGACCTGGAATTCGTGCTGGGGCACGATGCGGATCACGCCGCCGTCGAGGCGGCGGCGTGGGCGGTGCGGACACGTCATGCCGGTCGTCTGCCGACGACCGAGCCGCTGACGATCGTGGAGCTGGCGAATCGGGTGCGGATGATCCCGTTGTTCGAGTTCGTCTCCGTCGACGAGCTGTTCCGCATCGCCGCCGCTGGCGAGGAAGCGCGTCATCCGGCCGGCCGCGAGTTGTTCCATCCAGGTGCGGCGCCGGATCATGTCGAGTTCCTGATTGATGGCGTGGTGCGGATCCAGTCCTCCGGCACGACGAGCGAGGTCGAAGCGCCGGCGGTCCTCGGGCTCGAGGACGTGCTCCAGGGGGCGCCGCCGACGGTGACGATTCGCGCCGTCGGGGCTGTCCTTTGCTTCCGCGTCAACGCCAAAGAGCTGATGACGATGGTGTCGGGCAACACATTCCTCGCGCAAAGCCTCTTCCAGATGCTGCTCGCCCGCGCCAGCTGGCACGGCGAACATCCGCTGCCGCTGCGGGCGACGGCCGTTCAGCTGCGCGCGCTGATCGAGGTGGCGACCGAGGTCGTGATGACCGAGGGCACCGTGCTGTGTGAGCGTGACGACGCGCCCGCAGTCTTCCAGGTGGTGGATGGCGAGCTGAGGCTGGAGATGCCTGGAGGCGGCGGAACGGCGATCCTGCCCGGCATGACGGTGGGGCTGGCCGAAACGCTGTCGGGCGCCGCCCCGGCGCGCGTTGCAGTCACGCGCTCAGGACGCGCGCTGCGTATCGGACGTGACGATCTGATTGCGGTGCTGACCGACCATGTCGATTTGATGCAGGGTGTGTTCAGCGAAATCCTGACCTTGCCGCGAAAAACGCTGCCTGGGATCGCCGCGCAGGCGTAGGAACCGCGTCACAGAGAACGTGTCGCAGCGACCTCAGCCAGCGCAGCCGTAGCGCTCGGGCGTCGCACGCGCATCAGCGCTGGCTTACACTTGCCGTGGCGGGGTGGAGGTTACGATGATGCGTTCAAGACTGCTCGTGGTCGTTGTCGCCGCGGGACTGCTGGTCGCCTGCGACGATGACAATCCTACTTCTCCCACCGGGACATCTATCGTGACGATGTCCGCGCTGTTGAGCCCTGCGAACGAGGTCCCCGCGATCGCCAATGCCGAGAACGTGGCGCGCGGAGCGGCGCAGATCACCTTTGACATCAGCCGCGACGCGTCCGGCACGATCACGTCGGCGACGGCGACGATGTACTTCCAGCTGTTGAATCTGCCGAATGGAACAATCATCCGTGGCGCTCACATCCATTCCGCCCCGGCGGGCGTCAACGGGAACATCGTCGTTGACACCGGTGTCTCGCCGACGAACACGGTGACGCTCGAGGGCGGCCGTCAGGAGTTCACCTTCGGGCCTATCGGTGTCGGTCCCGTCCTCATGGGAAACATCCTCGCGAATCCGGCCGCGTTCTATTTCAACGTGCACACGGTCACCAATCCTGGTGGGCTCGCGCGCGGACAACTGAGCGTGGTTGGTTAGGGAGGTGGACGACGAACTGCGGAGGCGCGAAGACGCGGAGTTTCGTTGATCAGAGTTGTTCCGCGTCTCACGTCTCCGTGGCCCGTAAACCCGGATCTCCCAACGCCGTGGAATAATATCCGGCGCGCTCCTTCAATCATTGGTCCATCAGACACACGCGGCTGAGCCGCCGTCGCGAGTTGTTTCCCGTCCGCGGACCATCGTCACCAGCAGCCTCCTCTTTGCGCTCGCGTTTCTGTATCGCCTCCCAGACGCGACGGAGCTCATCAACGACCACTTCATGCACTTCGTATTTGGACGGCAGATGCTCTGGGGTCGCCTTCCCGTTCGCGACAGCGTATCGCTCGGCATGCCGTTGCAGACCGGGCTGTCCGCCGCGGCAGAGTGGCTGGTCGGCTACCGGCTGCTGTCGGAAGGGCTGGTCGTCAGCACGGCGTTTGCCGCGGCTGCAGTTCTGACGTTCATTGTCATCAAGCGCGCCACCGGCAGTCTGGTGATGGGGATTGCCGGGGCGCTTCTGGAAGTTGCGATCGCGCCGCGAACCTATAGTTATCCGAAGCTCATCGTCTACGCGGTCGGGATTCTGCTGCTGTGGCGGTATGTCGATCGGCCGTCGAACCGGCGCGCCGTGGAATTGGGTGTGGCAGCCGCTCTTGCCTTTTATCTGCGGCACGACCACGGCGTCTACCTCGGATTGGTCGCTGTGGCGGTGATCGCGATGTGCCACGGAAGTCAGTGGCGCGCGGCGCTCCAGCAGATCGGCGTCCTCGCGGCGACGTGCGTGCTGGCCGTCGCGCCGTTCTTCGCCTACATCGAAGCGTTCGGCAGCGTACGAAACTACACGGCCGATCTGCTCCAGTTCACCGAGCGGGAGAACTCGATGAACCCGTTCGTGTGGCCGGTGTGGCCGCTGGCGTCACCGGCTGGTCTCGTCCGCTGGACGTCCGCACAGGACCGAGCGGTGCCGATCAACATCCGGTGGAATCCCGCCGCGACAGAAGCCAGCCGGCGCCAGGCCGCCGCTCGCTATCGGCTGCAGGTTTCTGAAACGGGTCCGATTGAGTCCGGCCGATTCAATCTGTTTGACGTCAGCACGGCGAACGGCAGCGCGCTCGTGAAAGATCCCGCGATCGAGGATACCTCCGGCATCGACCGTGGGACCGGGCGAGTGTACGTGCCCGGCTGGTACGTCGGGCCGATCCGGTTGCTGCAGGATCTCGACACGACCAAGGCATCTGCTGCACTGCTGTTTTTTGTCTTCCTGCTGGTGCCCGTCACTGCGGCGGTCGCACTGGCGCGGAACCGCGCGCCGTACGGTCGGCTCGACCAGCGGGAGCGCGTCAAAATCGCCGCCGTCGTATGCATGGCGATTCTGACCTTTGTCGGGTTCGTGCGCGAGGCACTTGACGCGCGGATCGCCGATGCCGTGGTCGCGCCCGTGGTGCTTGGTGCCTGGCTGGCGGCGAGATGGCTGGCCGGCGCAGGACCCACGCTGCGCCGCCGCATCGCGCGAGCGGCCATCCTCGCGGCGGTGCTGACACCGGTGGCGCGAAGCGTCGTGGTCGTCGGCGCCGTTGAGCCGCGATTGGAGCGCGTCGAACCGTTTGCGGTGACGTGGCACCGGCTCGTGACGAGCCCGCCGTTCGACGCCTGGCCGGCGCAGGGAAGTGCCAGATACCGCATCGTCCGCTATGTGCGCGAGTGCACCGCACCGGGGGAGCCGCTGCTCGTCCTCGCCGGAGGGGCGGAGCTGTACTACTATGCCGACCGTCCGTTCGCCGGCCGCATCGGCCTATACATGCAGGGCTATTACACGTCGGAGGCCAACCAGCGGGCGAACGTAGCTGCTCTCGAGCGCGAAGCTCCCGCAGTTGCGATCAGCGAGCCGGCCCGAGAGACGACAGATCTGGCAACACACCCGTCGGCGCTTGCCTATCTCGCCAGGCACTACCGTCCGCTTGGCGAGCTGACCGCCACCGATGGCGCCGTTCTCCGCGTGTTCGGCCGCACCGACCGTCAGCCGACGTCAACGCATCCCGACGTCGGCTGGCCGTGTTATCACTGATCGACGCCGCCTATGCCACTGCTGGAAGTGCCCCGTCGGCTCGTGCAACCTGACGCGACGATGCCGGCGGCGCCGCCTTTGATCAGCTGTCTGATGCTGACGCGCGGACGCCTCATGCCGACGCGGTTCTCGATCGATTGCTACCGTCGCCAGACCTGGCCAAACAGGGAACTGGTCGTCGTCTGCGACGATCCCCAGAGCGAGTTGCCCGACTACATCGCGACGTTGGGAGATCCGACGATCCGCTACGTGCTCACTGGTCGCGATGTGATCGGCGCGCTGCGCAACGTCACCGTCGAGGCAGCACGCGGCGCGCTGATTGCCGTCTGGGACGACGACGACTTGTACCATCCGGAGCGCCTGGAGTTTCAGTACGGGGAACTGACCGCCAGGCGCGCGGCGGCGCATTTCCTGTCGCGTTGGCTGCTGTGGTGGCCTGAGCAGCGACGCTTCGCGCTTTCGAAGCGTCGCTACTGGGAGGGGTCCATGCTCGCCGATCGAGCGGCATTTGGCAGCTATCCCGTCGTTGCCCGCCGCGAGGACACGCTGGCCGTCGCCAGTCTGCGTGAACGGGGCACGCGCATGGTCTACTCGGACCAGCCGTTTGCGTACTGCTACATCATCCATGGCGCCAATACGCTCGGCGGCCGCTATCACGCCAAGCTGTTCGCCACGGCGACCGAGAGCTTCGGCCCCGATGAGTATGCCGAACGACTGGAGCAGTTCGCGAGCATCTTCCCGATGCACGCATACCGCGAGGGTCTCGCGCGACTCGGCCGCGCCGTTTGAGATACGAACGCGATCACTCCGGCGCCAGGCGCGGCGATCGTGACGCCACGTGAGGTCCGGCGAGGTCAGCCGAACAGGAAGTCCGCGAGCAGATGCAGCGGGTCGGTCTTCGTCGGTTCGTCTTCAGGACCGCTGGCAGGATCCGGTCCATGGCGGATGTACTCGTCGTCGATGCGTTGCAGCTCGTGGCTGCCGCGATCGCGGCCGGGCGCGTCCACGATCTGACGCATCTCACCGAAGTCGAGCCAGATCAGGTCGCACCGCGCACAGCTGTCGATGACGACGTTGCCGGGTCCGGAGTGGGGATACGTGTCGAAGCGGCCAGCGCATTTCGGACAGGTGAGATGGCGGCGCAGCTGGTCGCGGTTGAGCGGAAAAGGCTCGGCCGGCGGCGACATCGCCCACGCGCGGCGTTTCTGCGTGACCATTGCGAACGTGGTGCGTGGCAGCAGGATCCCGCGGCACCTGGCGCAGAAGTCGATCGGATGACTGTCGTCCTCGAGCAGTGCCTGCGCCATCGCCACCGCGCACACCGGACACGTGAGCGCGTCGGCCGACTGGCCGACGATGCGAAGGCCGTCGGCCTCGACGGCCTCGGGAAAGTGATAGGTACCGCAGTGGCTGCACTGGAAGTACCGTCGCGACGGCACGAGGTCCATCGCCGCGCCGCAGTTGGTGCAGTTCATTGCCCGTCCGCTATCGACATCATGACGATTGCCGCAACGATCGCGATGAGCACGAGCATCACGATCTTCCACACACTCTTCGGGTACTCGCCGGCAATCGTGCCCGTGTACCCATTGGCGATGAGCTGAAACGCCCGCGCACCGTAGTTGTACGACAGCACCCACACCGGCACGAGGACGTGCTTGAACGTCCGGTGAGAGTAATCGGGATGGATCTGCAGGTTCCGGTGCGTGTCTCCCGGCACCTGCTGCGCGCACAGTTGTTCGAGCCGTGCCCGCATCTGGTCTTCCGCGCGCTGCGCGGCCTCCAGCAGCACCACCTTGTAGTGCTCGACGACGTGGCCGGAGAGAAATGCCGTGTCGTACGGCACGACCTCGGCCGTCGGAAACGGCTCGATCCCCCGCAGCAGCTTCAGCGACAGCCCCTGTGTCCCTGGCACCGCCTCGTCGTCGAAGAACGTGTCGACGACTCCGGACGCCGGTTCCCAACGTATCCGCTGTTCCATCCGAACGACGGATTTGCCGTTGACCACGTGCGTCACGGGAACGTAGTAGTAGTGGCCCGCCTCGGCATCCCACGGGCAGTGGACCTTCGCGTCAAAGGTCCAGTACGGGACGTAGATGCTGCGAACAGTGTCGACCAGGGCGCCGGCGGCCAGTCTTCCCGGCGCGAGCCACTTGCCGCGCCACCAGCGGCGGATGTCGTCGCGCACGCGGTTGGCGTCGACGCGGAACGGCAGCACGCCCTGCGGACGAATCGGCGCCTTGATTTCGGTATAGTCCACGAGCGCAGGCGATCCGCAGAACTCGCAGTTCTGGCCGACCCGTGCGGCCTCGAACACCATGACGGCATGACACGACTGGCATTGCACGCTGCGGCGCGCGTCCTGCCACCCGCGCGCCTCTTCCGGCAGCGCGCGCAGCGTCGAGACGAGATCAATCTCGACGACCTTGCCTGTCTCACGGTCGATCCGATACGGCGACTCCGTCCCGCAGAACGGGCAGGACAGCTTCTGCGAGGTCGCGTTCCACTCGGCCTGCGCACCGCAGGCCGGACATTCGTGCTTCTCGAGCGCGACGACGGCAGGGGTGGACTGGTTCAACGGCTGCTCCGGCACCGCTGAAGCGGCGCCCTACGACGCCATGTAGCTGGTGAGCGCCGCGCGCGGAATCCGCCAGGTGGCGCCGATCTTCTTGCCTTTGAGGTCACCCGATTCGAGCACCGCCACCACGTCGGCCTCGGGGACGCCGAGCGCCTGCGCCGCCTCCGCCGGACTCATCAGCTCCGGAAGGACTGGTGCCACCGTCGGCGTCGCGCTGCCGCCGGCAAAGCCGTCCTTCATCATCTGCTGGGCGAGACCGAAACCGACTGCCAGTTCGGCGGCTGCACCCGCCGGTCCCGTGCCGCCAGCGCCGCTCTCGAACCCCTTGCCCATCTGATACTTCACGAACTCGTTGAGGTTGCCGATCGCCGCCATGCTGGCGCGCTTGTCGAGCGCCGCTTCCACCTCGGGCGGCACCGAGACGTTCTCGACGATGAAGCTCGTGATCTCGAGGCCGTATTTTGTCTTTACCGCAGGATTGATCAGCGGCAGCAGCGCCTCACCGAGCTCGGTGTAGCGGGACGCGACGTCGAGCACCGGGACCTTCGCCGAGGCGATCGAGTCGGTGAAGATGCTGACGATGCGCGAGCGCATCGTGTCGCTGAACTCGTCGATGTGGAAATTGTGGTCGGAGCCGGCGACCTCGCGCAGGAAGGTCTTCACGTCGACGACGCGGAAATCGTAGGTGCCGAAGGCGCGCACGCGGACGGCGCCGAAGTCGTTGTCGCGCAGCATCACCGGGTTCGACGTGCCCCACTTGTTGCCGGTGAAGAGCCGCGTGACGACGAAGTAGACGTCGGCCTTGAACGGCGACTCGAAGCCGAAGGGCCAGGACTTGAGCCGCGTCAGGACCGGGATGTTCTCGGTGGTCAGCGTGTGCTTGCCCGGGCCGAACGTATCGCCGAACTCGCCGAGGTAGACAAACTGCGCCGTCTGCGACTCGCGGACGATCAGCTGCGCCCCGCGCT
>Ga0111539_10006448_pt1 | contig 15122 bp, 15 predicted proteins | sample RhiMethybrSRZTD1_FD_79667 | JGI IMG/M metagenome (GOLD analysis project Ga0111539, IMG submission 79667) | Populus rhizosphere microbial communities from Tennessee, USA - Rhizosphere MetaG P. TD hybrid SRZTD1 (version 2) (version 2) | ecosystem: Host-associated > Plants > Roots > Rhizosphere >... | reverse complement strand
GCTCCTGCGCCGCCTCGTTTTCTTCCGCTCCGGTCTCGGTCGGCTCGCTCTCCTCGTCTTGTGCACCGGCGCGCTGCCCGATCGCGAGCGTGAAGCAAAACACCGCTGCTGAGAGCAGCGCCTGGCGTTGGATCGTCATGGGGACGGGGACGGCGGGAATTTGGGCTGAGCGAACGCGTCGCTGCACGCTTTTAGATTGGTCTGTCCGGCGAGCCAGGTGGTGATGCAGGCGTCTTGCGCGTCACCGGGCACGACCAGAGCGCCTCCCTTGTGGGCCTCCGTGCCGCGTGCCTTGCGCACGAAACTGAGAAGCTCCGGATTTTCGCCGCCATTTTCGACGATCGAGCTCATGATCACGGGCTCGAGTCCGACCAGCGAGCGGTAGGTTGCTGCATGCTCTTCGGGCGTCGTGCGCCGGCCGCCCTTGGCTCGGCTGCAGATCGAGGCATCGGTCGGCGAGAGACGCATGCCCTCGCAGCCCCAGATCTGCAGATTGCGGCCGACCTTGCCGTGGCAATCGAGCGATCCGCAACGATGATTGAGAAAATCCGCTACCGGACCGAAGGCCTCCTCGGACGCGTTCGGCGAGACGATTCCGATCCGCACGTCCGACGCCGCCTCGGAGCACGCGGCACTCAGCCAGACGCCGACGATCGCGGCGCATCCGATCGCCAAAAGACGCGCGGTCATGGCCCCACCCCCGCGTCCGTCAGCTCGGCGCGACTGGTCGCGATGTAGATGTGACCGGGCGAACGCGGACCGGGCGGACTCGTGTGACAGTCCGCACACGACGGCGCTCGCGCGATGTGCGTGGACATCTGCTTTTTCAATCCACCGAGCCGGATACTCGGCTGGAGCGGGAAGACCGGGCGCCACTCGTCGGTCCGGACGTAGAAGTTGCCCGCTTCGTTGGTGGTAGTGGTGACTTCGTCTCCGGTGATGTCTTTGATCCGCACTTGGACGTTCGGCGCCGGGTTGTCCTCGCGCAGCAGAAAGTAAACCGTGCCGGCGACGCTGAACTCGCCGGAAGCGACGCCCGACTCGCCGTGACAGGTGACGCAAGGTTGCCCCGGCCTGTGCAGCGGGCCGGGAGCGACGCCGGGCGCTTCGCCTCCGAGCGCCTCGACCGCACGGTCCTCGGTCGGGTCGCCGCAGGCGGCGCAAGCGATCGCGGTGAGAGCCAGCAGCTTGCGCATCAGAAACTCCCCACGAAGCCGAGCGCGCCCAGCATGGCCTTTCGATCGACCACGTAGAGCGTATCGAGAAACGACGTGTACATTCCGTCCGCGGTGAGCTCGAGCGCCCAGCGCTGAGGATCGGCCGCGCTGCCTAGATAAGCGTTGAAACCGAGGCCGCCGGTGGCGGTCCAGAGCGGGCCGAGCTCGCGGTCACCGGTGCGGTAGAGCGGCAGATCCCAGCCCGCGCCGGAAACGTACGCGCGGCGCCAGAAGTTCACGCCGCCTTGAACGTGGAAACGGGCGTGCGCACCCGCGGCGAAGCGTTTTCCCAGATCCAGGATGAAGCGCGCATCCGTCGACGAAGCCAGCATTCCCCAGGTGTCCGAGTAGCCGCGCTCCATGAGCCGCAGCGTCGCCGGGCCCATACGTCGCGCGTAGCGAGCCGTCAGCGCGTAGCGCCTGCGCGACAGCGGCAGCTGCTCGAGCGGCCGTTCCGGCAGGCGATGGGAGTTCACCCAGTCTACGTCAGCGCCGCGCGGTACGGTGGGTGCGACGCTCGGCGAGAACATCGGGACGTAGCGATACGGCTTCGACTGGTCGCCGCTGTCGAAAACGATGTCCAAGCTGAGCCCCGCTGTCGACGCGGTATCGACCACCAGGTTGAAGCCGCCGTTCAGCGTGCTTCTGAGCACGCGCCGGGAAAAAACGCTGAACGGCGTGCACTCGCCGTCGATCCCGCCGCAGCGCCCGATCACGTCACGGCTCACGCCGGCGCCGAGGAACACGGTCCAGTTCTTCTCCGAGAAATCCTTGATCAGCCGCCCAAAGCCACCGTACGAGAGGTAGTCGGGTTCGCTGGAAACGGAGCCTCCGAGGGCGAATCCGAAATCGCCGGGCTTGTACTCGGTGGATAGGCTGCCGGCGTGACGCACCTCGTCCCAGCGCGGAGACGCCGTGGAAACGACATCGACGGAAGCGGCGGAAACCACGTCGACCAGGTAGCTTGCGCGGAGCGACGCGCCGTTCAAGTTGCCGATCCCGAACCCGATCGAGGGCGTCAACACCGAGACATTGTCGGTGTCGGTGTACGCGGCGACTTCCGAGCTCGCCCGGTAGGTCGCCGTGTCCTCGGGAACTTGCCCCGGCTTGAGTTCGAGCTCTGCGGGATCCTCGGCGTCGTCAGGATCCGCGCCGGCGGCCCGCGTGGCCCAAACGGAGGCGAGGAATGCGGCGATCAAGAGCAGAACCCGAAAGACCCGGACGATGGAGTCCGGGCGCCCGGTCAATTGCATCCGCAGCCACTCTCGGCGAGCGATCCGCCGCCGGTGGCCCCCTCCTGTACTGCCAGGACGTGCGATGCCGCGGGTCCCTGGTCGTCCGCGGTCATGGTGGGGTGAGCGAGCTTGCCGCGCTGGTAAGGCGCGACATGGGTGCAGCCCGCCAAGAGAATACTCGCCGCGCAGGCAAACCAGAGGAGCGCACTGGGTCTCGATGAGCGCATCGTCTCTCGTCTCAATTGTTGGGACCGCCCGCCTTGGCCCAGGCGTCCATATGCTTTACCGCAGCTTCACTCAACACGGGTGCGCCCGGCGGCATGTTTCCCCCGTACCACGTCAGACACGACGACCCTTGGTTCGTGAGCGTGGGATCGGGGCCGCCAACGTAGCCATGCTCCTCTAGCCACGAGAAGGATGCCGGTGGATCGGTCATCTCGGGATGACAATCCGTGCAGTAGCCGATCGTGCCCGGACCCAGATAGAGGAGGTACAGGTCGGCCCAGGTCGGCGGGTCGCTCACCGGACCGGCTTCGCGCGGGACGAAGGGCGGCCGATACGTGGCGTCCCAGTTGTCGTACCCGCCGTCAGTTCGCCCGGACACCTCGGCTCGGCCGCCGTACGGACCACCGAGGGGCAGACCGTCACCGTCGCATCCGAGCGCCAGCATCAGGGTGCAAAGCCAGGGTAAAACGCGCATGCGTCGGGCTCCGCCAGTATCACCCAGGAGTGTCGTCGCCGGAATCCGTAGCGTCCGCGGCAGAATCGCTCGCGCCGCCTTCTCCTCCTGTTCCGGCGTCCTGCGGCGCGCCCGCGTCCATGCGTGCGTCGACGCTGGCATCGGGAGGCATCCCCGCGTCGACGACACCGGAATCGACTACCGGCGCCCGCGGCATGCTGCGGATCCACTGCACGACCTTGTCGACACTGGCGTGATCGACCACGCGCGACGCGATCGGCGGCATCTGGTTGGCCCCCGGATTTACCGAGACACGGTTCGAAATCAGCGTCACGAGCAGGCTGCGCTCCGGCTCCCCCGGCACGACGCGCGTCTGTCCGAACCAGACCGGCGTATTGACGGTCTCGTTGACAGTGGTCGTCAGCGATTGGAACCCCGCCGATGATCGCCCGTCGAGCAACTCGGGATCGAGCCGCAGCCGCATCTTGGTGCCGAAGGCTTTCGCGCTCGGGTTGTCGTTGTGGCAGGTCGTTCCGCAGTTGGCGTGGAGCCATGCCAGCGGAGCCGCCGCGCGGCCGGTTCCGTCGTCCCCGATCTGGAGCTCGGTGCGCGCGGGAGCCGGCACGACCAGCCCCTCTGCCACGAGCTTCTCGAGCGTGAGGCCGGTGGCACCGGGGAGGCCGAGCGACACGTTCTCGAAGCCGAGGATGCGATCGCTCCGTCCGCGGTGGCAGTCCTCGCACTCGTCGCGCAACGGAATGTGATAGGTGCCCGCGGGCCCGGCGATGTCCCCGCCCTTGGTGAGCGTGGCCTCCGACTCGTCCGCGTTCCAGGCATAAGTCGTCGGAACCCAGAAGTTCTGCTCCTGCTTGTGCCAGAGCCGCGTTTCGACGCGCTTGCCCGCGACGCTGAACTCCTTCCAGACCTTGGTGCCGACCGGAAACCGCCACTCGTTGCGATCAGTCGCGTCGATGGTCGTGCCCGCGGGGAGCGCGATCCAGCGCCGTTTGTCCGCGCCGTCGGACCAGAGCTGGATCGCGGGCGCATACTCGTGCACGTTCGCCCCGAGCTGCTTCTTCGCAATGTCCGCGTAGAGCCCCGTGCACTCGAGCGAGCGCGGCGGCACGCCGGGATCGATACACACCGGATTCGGTGGCGGCGCGGCGTCCTTTGCGGGCAGGTCGCCCGAAACCACATTGCCTCCGCAGGCTGACGTCAATCCGACGAGCCCGAGAACGCCGCGCCACATACCGTTGCCTCCGCAGCGGAGTCTGTCTCAGAAACTCAGGTTCCGCCGTCGGTTCCTGCGCTACCCGAGGTTCCGCCGGCGCCGCCGGTGCCGGTACCGCCGGCGCCACCCGTACCGGCCGCTCCGCCGGTACCGCCCGCGCCGCCGCGACCGCCGCTGCCGCCGCCGGGGCGGATATTCGTGAAGTCGACGCTCCCGCCCGCGCTCTTCGGCGTCAGGGCGCGCAAGTAGACCACGAGCCCGCGCGCTTCTTGCGGCGAGAGCGTCCACTTATGAAAGAAGCTCCAGATCATCTGGTTGATGCCGATGCCGGTGTTGAAGTAGCCGCCGGGCGGAATCACGCCGTTCTGCATCACCTTCAGCAGATCGTCGTCGGTGAATCCGCCGATCTGTTGCGGCGTATGCGTGACCCCGTTGAAGATGCCTCCGGTGGAGGCCTCCCCGTGGCAGTTCGTGCACGCGGGACGCGCGCCGCCCGCCTCGAGCAGATTCGAGCCGTCAGCGGGCGGAATAGGCGGCATCGGGATCGGCGGCAGAGGTACGTTGTTGTTGTAACGGGTGTTGCCGGCCGCCCACTCCTCTGGCGTGGCCTGCGTGATCGTGAGCGGTGCGCTGCCGCACTTGGGCCCTTGCGGGGTCTGGATCTGCGCCTCGATCTGGACCTGCCCCACGCCCTTCGTGGTGATCATCAAGAGCTCCGGCCGCGGATCCAGGTTCACCAAGTCGAGATTCGACGCCGACCAGGTGACGTTCGCGTTGCTCACGCCGTCGACGATCGCGGGGATCTGGAACGTGTGCGCGTTGCCGTCGAACGCGGAGTACATGGAGCTGAAGAAAATCGTGAGATCGGTCTTGTTCGTACACGTCACTGGATTCTGCGTGTTGTTGGTCGGAGTCTCTTCCGACGAAGAACACGCGAGCACGCCCGTCGCGCAAACGGCTGCCAGAACCCCGAGCCCAAAGTTCATTCGATTCGAAAGCTGTTTCATCGCTGCACCTTGCAAGAGGGTTTGACGAACGTCACATGCACGGCTTTGGATCGGGGAAAGTGATCATGAAGCCACCGGCATCGAAGCCCCCGTCCCCGGTGAACTCCATGGCCCGGCGCTTCGCTTCGCCGAGCTCGGTGCACCCGCCGCCGCCGAAACCAGCGGGGCCCACGATGCCGCACATGTTGGCAGTGGTGCAGCAGCTGGTCAGCTTTCCGACCACCGGCACTTGCACGCTCGGACAGCGCGGATCTTCCATCGGCGGCGGCGCCGTGCACGCGCCGGTCGGCCCCTGCACTCCGCATGCGCTCGTGAAGCGATCCATGCAGCACGGAGTCTCGGTCGTGCCGTCTCGCGGCGTACAACGTGTGTTGCCGCACGGGACTCCCGGCTCGGGCCCCGAGTCCGGCGTGACTTGCGTGTTGTTGTTCGTGGTGCTCTTCTCGTCGTCGCTGCCGCAGCTCACGACGAGCGCGGTGGTTGCGATTGCGAGAGCAAAACCCAAGATCTGTCGTTGCATCGTCTCCTCGTTCGCACCGTGTTTCACGAAGCGCCGTGTCGATCGTCGATACGGCTACCTCGCATGGTGGTACCCATTGCCGCGTTCCAGCGCCTGCATACCACGGAGCTCGCGATGTCGTGAGTGCACAAGCGCTCGCGTCGAAACTTCTCGAAGCGTCATGACGACCAATGACGCGATGAGGAAACGTGAATGTCCTCTCGCTTCGAATCACAAAACTCGACGAAGCGAAATCCTCTTGGTCGGGTCCCGAGCAACTTTTTCGGGTTTTGGAGCGATTTTTTTGGGATGCGCTTCAATTTTCTTTTGATGGTGCGGCTCGCGACGATTCGAAAATTCGCGTTCGATGATCGCGAACGAAGCGTGCGGCCATTAGGAGCCGAGCATTGTGTGTTCGCGGGGGCGACGCCGTAATGCGGCGCTCGCGCGGAGGCACGAGTGGGGCCCCCTGGCGCGGCTCGCTCCTTTCGCTGTCGCGCTGCGTTGCGGTCGTACCGAGGGCCGCCTGATAGGGGCCGGCTCCAATACGACGCTGACGACGATCTGTCAGTGAGCCGCGGGCCGGCCGTACAGCTTGCGGAGCTCGGCCTTGGCCTGGTGGATCGCGCGTTTGCGCGTGGCCGGTAGCTTCTTGCCGGCGCGATTTTCGTAGAAGGTCAGCATGCTCATCGCGGATCGAAACGGCGACGACTTGCGGCGCTTGCTGCGCTCGGCCGAGCGTTTGAGAGAGAGCGCGATCTGCTTCGGACTGCGCTTGAAGACGCTCGGCTCGAGATCGAGCGCGTCGCTCTTCTGCATCACCGCTCGAGACCAGTAGCGCGACTTGGACTTGCGTGCGGCCATCGCTCCAAGCTGCGCACGGACGCCGAGAAGGGAAGCGGCTCAGGGTGAGGCGGTGATCGCGAAGCTGTCGACGGTCAGGCCGTTCACGTTCTTGAAGTAGCCGTTGCCGCGGCGAGGGTCGCCGGTGTTGAAAACGATGAACTGCGCCCCGTACGTGGCGCTTTGGTTCGACGTGTAGATGAACGCCCACTCGCCGTTGCAGCCGTAGGGCGGCGTGGTCGGCAGGCAGCGCGTCTGCGCACGCACGCTGTTGCCGCCGAGGCCGACGACGTTCACGAAGGTGCGGCCGGGGCCCACGCACAAGGCGCCGATCGTCGCGCAGCCCGTATCCACTGTCTGCGCGCGGATGTCGACGAGCGTCTTGGTGCGCGAGTAACTGTGCTCGTGGCCAGTCTGGATGATCGCCCCGAAGCGCCGGCAGGTTTCGTACACCTCCCAGCCCATTTCATCGCTCTTGCCGCCGACCTGCATCGCTTCCTGGTTCTGGTGCCAGTTGCAGACTTTCCAGATGTGGTCGTCGTTCTCGAGCAAGGGGGTGATGTACGAACCGGGGTCACCCGCCTGAATCGTCGCGATGACGAGGCCCCTGAACGTCGTCTTGTAATTGGCGTCGTGCTTTCCCGCGACGCGCGTCGCGCCGCCGAGGTGCGCCTGCGCCTTCGGCAGATAGCCGCTCCACGACGAATCGTCGTGGTTGCCGCGCGAGATGAACACCGGAAAGCTGGTCCCGAGCACGGCTTCGGTCGCACTCCACCACGCGTTCGGGTCCGCCGAGTAGGACATGTCCCCTTCGACGACGAGTGCCGCCGCCTGCTCGCTTTTCACGAGATTCAACACGTTCGTGTAGTTGGCGCCGGTGGCGGTATCGCCGATGAAGGCGATCTTCAGGTTCGGATCCGTGGAGATGCCGCCGTTGCCGGTGCCGCCGCTGCCAGCGCTCCCAGCGCTCCCGCCAGTGCCGGCACTGCCCGCGCTACCGCCCCTCCCCGCGCTGCCGTCCGTTCCACCTGCGCCGCCGCTGCCTCCCGTTCCATCAGTCCCGCTGCCGCCGGCGCCCGCGGTGCCCCCTGCGCCGGAACCCCCCGTCGCGCCCCCACCGCCCGCTCCATTCGCGCCGCTCTGCCCGGCGCTGCCGCCCGAGCTCGCTCCGCCTCGCCCGGAGCTGGAACCGCCAGCGCCCGCGGTGCCCGCGTTCGAGCTTCCGCCTGGGCCGCCCGGGTTTTTCGACTCGCCGGCTTTCTCTTCAGACCCGCAGCCGTAGAGCGCGAGCAAAGTCCAGTTTCCAATCGCGAAGCACGCGACGGCGACCGCCCCGAGCGAGCGAGAAAACTGGTTCGGCATGCCTTCGCGACCCAACCCTCTCATTATCGGACGACCGCTTCTTCGAGGTCAAGTCAGCCCCCGTCTCGTTGTCAGTTGGGGCCGCAGTCTCGTTTTCGGTCGGGGCCCCGGCCCCAACCGCCCCAACTGTTCGTATCTTGGCAAACTCGAGACGTTTTCGTGAGCGCGGTGCTACGCGTGCGGCGTTTGTCGCTCCGCGTCGCGATTTCAGCGCTCGCTCTCGTCGTGATTTCACTCACTCACGCGGCTCGCGCTCGAGCTTGCTCGTGCGTCGAATCGGGCGGTGTGAAGGAAGCACTCGAAAGCGCGGGCAGCGTGTTCGAGGGCAAGGTCCGCGAGCTCAATCACGACCCGGCGCGGCATCGGATCACGGCGCGCGTCAGCGTGCTCCGGCGCTGGAAAGGCGCAGACGCAAAATCCGTTGACGTGGTGACGATCGACGAAGGCTCTCTTTGCGGCTTCGACTTCGAGCGCGGCAAGACGTACCTGCTCTTCACACCCGAGGCCGAGGGAACCTTGAGCGTCGGCCTGTGCAGCAGGAGCAAGGCCAGTGAGTGGGCTGGGGCGGATTTCGCGGAGCTCGACCGGATGAAGGCGGCGAACGCCGGCGCACCCTCCCCGAGCGCCTCGATTCGAGAGACGCCCGAAGCAACGGTGCCACACACCGAACCTGCGCCGGTTTCGCCGCCTCGGGTTTCGGGCCCCGAGCCGTCCGGGGCAGCCGCGGAACCACGGCGCGGCGGCTGCGCGGGTTGCAGCGCGGCCGGGCTTTCGATTCCGATCAACGATGTATCGATGATCGTCGTGGTGGCGCTCGGAGTTAGTATTCTGCGCCGCCGAGCCACTGTTTCGACGAACCGTGCGTGATAGCGTGACCGCATGGCGCGCCGCGAACGACCCTCGAGCACCGTCCTGCGACTTTCGATCGCCGTGTTGGCCCCGGCGTGGATCGCTGCGTGCGGCGGAAGCTCCAAGGACGAGCAAGGCGGCACACAACCGGTCGAAGAGGAAAACTGGCAGCCGCTCCTGTCGGGAGACTGGACGCTACCGCAGGGCACCGAGGGCTACACCTGCGTTCGCCAGACCGTGACCGAGGACCTCTACGTCAAGGCCTTCGACGCGATCAATCCGCTCGGCACGCACCACACGTTGCTCACGATGGGCGAGCCCAACGCGCCGGACGGCGTGACCCTGTGCAACGCGGGGGAAAACCGGTTCCTGAGCGCGTTCGGATCGGGCGTTGGCTCGAACCCGCTGCATTTTCCGCCCGGCGTGGCGCTGCGGATTCCGGCGGGAACGCAGCTGCTGCTCAATCTGCACCTCTTCAACACTGGTACGGGCGATCTCTCCGGCACCTCCGGCACGCGGATCCAGACCATGCCCGCTCAGGAAGTGACGAGCATCGCGGAGGGCATCCTCGCGGGCACCATCGCCATCTCGATCCCGCCCGGGGAAACCCGAGTCACGACCGGCTATTGCACGATGTCGAACGACGCCACGGTCTTTGCGGTCGCGCCGCACATGCACGTGCTCGGCGTCTACGAGAAAGTGGTGGCTGAAAGCGCCGCGCATGGCGAAGTCACGCTGTTCGACGACGCCTACGATTTCAACGAGCAGTCGTACTATCCGGTCGAGCCGCTGGCGCTCGCGAAAGGCGACCGCATTCGCGTCGAGTGCACGCACCGCAACGATACGACCAAGACGGTGACGTTCGGCGAAAGCACGCTCTCCGAGATGTGTTTCGCCGGGCTCTATCGTTACCCCGCCGACGGCAGCGTCTTCATCTGCGTCGATCGCGGTCAGTGACGCCATTCCGCGTTGGCGTGGTTGCTTTCGACGGTGACCACCGGCAGCTTTTCGCCATAGGCGGCGAAGTAGAAGCGGTCGGCGGCGGCACGCAGCTCGTCCGGTGAGCGCTCGATCACGGCGTAGAAGAGCTCGGTGAGGCGCTGCCTCGAGACCGGGCCGGTACCGATCAGCGCATCGACGTCGATCCCGAGCTCGCGGGCGATGCCTTCGTAAGCCGCGAGCGCAGCGTACGAGTACGGGCCACCCAGGTTGCTATCGTCGAACAAGAATCGCGCCAAGAGCACGAGCTCGAGCAGCGGCGAGTCGTTCGCCTGAACGATGCTCGAGAGGTAGGCCGAGAGCTCGTCGCGAGCGCGCGCGGGCAGCGTGCCCTCTTCGACGCCGATCGGGTTCTCGACGTCGAGCCGTTTGGCCAGGATTTCCGGAACCGGAACCAGCTCGCGCGTGTAGTCGATCCGGTGTTGCACCTCGTGCCTTTGCACGGACCAAACGTAACGATTGCGCAAACGCAGAAACGCGTCGTAGCCGTCGCGGCTCATCAGCTCTCGGTGGATCTGTTCCCATTCCTCGAGGTTCGAGCGCGGCACGCGATTTTCCAGATCGGCGACGTAGTCGCTTTCCGGCAAGAGCCGCTCCGGCACCACGAGCTCGAGCCCGAGCCCGCGCACCTCGGCCCGCCACTTCTGGACCAGCGCACGCCGGCGCGCCAAAAGCCGTCCGACTTTTTCCACGCCGTCGAGCTCTTCCTTCGGCACCAGCTGGAAATGGCGGCGGATTGCCCGCCCCGCCCGCAGTGAGAGCTCGGCGACCCACGGCGACCCCGCGAGCTCGGTGCGCTCGTCGACCAGGATCATCGGCTCGTCCGCCGGGATCGCCGGCAACACGTAGCGGACCAGGTCGCTCTCGATCTGATCGAGCAGAACCATTGCCGCGGGCGTGCGCGGCCGCGTGTAGCCGAGGTAGCCGCGGTGAAAATTCAAGCGATCGAGGCGCCACGGATGGACCGCACGCACCGATTTGCCGGCCGCGGTCAGCCGGACCTCGCGCTCGACGTAGTAGCTCACGATCACGGGCATCATGCGCGCATCGGTGATCGTCAGGTCGGCGTCGATGAAGTACGGCAAGCGGCGCTCTGCCAGCAAGCGGTTGAAACCCTCGGCCAGCGACAAGAAGCGATCGCGCGCCGAGATGCGCTGGGCGCGCGGCGTCGCGGCGAGGGCTTCCGAGGCCATCAACAGCTCGGACAGGCGTTGCGTCCCGTCGGCGCCGAACGCCAGGGTCGCCGCCTTGCCCTCGAGCACGGCGGTACGTGCGCGCTCGATTCGATCGCGGTCACCGCGGGACAGCGCGACGACGTGTCTGGTCACCGGACCGCTCAGCACGCTACCGGCGGGGCTGTTTCGTGGATCGAAGTGGCGGTCGATCAGCACCCAGGCCAGCGCGCCTGCCGCCAGCAGCAAGCATCCGACGGCGATGATTGCCGCTCGCCATTTGCGTCGCCGCCTCACATCCCCGCATTCTACTAGCAATCCAGCCCGACCACCCCCGCCGCGTGCCGAGCCGCCGGGCGGAATAGACGGCGTTCGACGGCGGTATAGGAAGCCGAGTAGAAGGGCTCATGGCAAATGTAGAGCAGGGGGTCGTGAGAACGGCGCTGGCGCTCGCGGCGTTCATGTGCCTCCAGGGGCGACTCGCGCGCGCAGAGGACCTGCCGGCGGCTCGGCTCACATTCGAAAAGTACACTCTACGAAACGGGCTCGAGGTCGTCCTGCACGAGGACCGGCGCACGCCCGTGGTCGCGTTGAACCTCTGGTACCACGTGGGCTCGAAGGACGAAGACCCGGGCAAGAACGGCTTCGCACATCTGTTCGAGCACGTGATGTTCCAGGGTTCGAAGCACGTGGGCGAAGACAAGTTCTTCCAGTACCTCGAAGACGCCGGTGCGAGCGAACGCAACGGAACGACCAGCGACGATCGCACCAACTACTTCGAAACGCTGCCGGCCAACCAGCTCGCGCTCGGGCTGTGGCTCGAGAGCGACCGCATGGGCTTTCTGCTCGATCACGCCAACGAAACCACGTTTACCAGCCAGCGTGAGGTGGTGAAGAACGAGCGCCGGCAGAACTACGAAAATGCGCCTTACGGCCTGGTCCGCCAGTTCGTTCGGGCCGCGCTCTACCCCGAGAGCCACCCGTATCACCGGCTCACGATCGGGACGCCCGCCGACCTGGACGCTGCCAGCATCGAGGACGTGCGCGCGTTCTTTCGACGCTACTACGTGCCCAACAACGCGACGCTGGTCGTGGCGGGCGCGATTGACCGCGCGCGCACGCGAGAGCTGGTCGAAAAGTACTTCGGCGACCTGCCGCGCGGCGCCGACCCGAAGTCTTTGAGCGCGCCGATGCCGGTCACGCTTTCCGGAGAAAAACGCCTGGACGTGGCCGCGGACGTCGAGCTCGCGCGCCTGTCGATCAACTGGGCCACGCCGCCCCGGCTCAAACCCGGCGACCGGGAGCTCGACTTTCTCGGGCTGATCCTGAGCTCGGGCAAGTCGAGCCGGCTCTACAAGAAGCTGGTCTACGAGCTTCAGATTGCTCAAGACGTGTCGGCGGTTCAGGACTCCGGACAGCTCGCGAGCACGTTCGAGATCACGGTGACCTTGCGCAAGGGCAAGGATCCGTTGCGCGCGCTCTCGATCGTCGATGCCGAGCTCGACAAGCTCCGCACCGCGCCCCCGACACGCGACGAGGTCGAACGCGCTCGCGCGAAGCTCTTGAGCAACCTGATCTTCGGCATGGAGCGCGTCACGCTCCGAGCCAACGCGCTGAACGAGTACAACCAGGTCACGGGCGACCCCGGGTACTTCGAGCGCGACGTCGCGGAGCACCAGCGCGTGAAAGCCGAGGACGTCGGCGCGGCCGCGACGCGCTGGCTGCCGGCGAACGCTCGCATCGTGACCGTGGTCACGCCGACGCCGGGCGCGCCGCGCGCCGGCCAGCTGGTCGAAGCGAAAGCGGCCGGCACCGCCGCGGCGAAAGCGGGGGCCAAATGAAGCTTTTGAACCTGGTGCCGAGCGCGCTGATCGCCCTCGCCGCGTGCGGCGGCACCGCGCCCGCACCGCTGCCGCCCCCGCCGGCGCCCGCCCCCGCGCCGCCCGCGCCTGCTCCGAAGGTCGACACCGAAGCGTTCCGGGAGCGCGCGCCGGTCGCTGAAGCCGAGATTCCGTTCGTGCCGCCGAAGATCGAGGAAGCGCGGCTCAAGAACGGCGCCCGTCTGCTGCTCGTGGAGCGGCACGAGCTGCCGATCGTGGCGCTCGAGATCGTGATCGACCGCGGCGCCGATCAAGCTCCGCCGGGCGTAGGCGGATTCATGGGAGCGATGTTGCTGCAGGGCACGAAGACCCGGTCCGCGCTGGCGCTGAGCGATGAGCTCGATGGTCTCGGCGCGAACTACTGGGCGTGGGTCGATTTCGACTCCATCACGGTCCGAGCGCAGTGCTTGAGCTCCAAACTCGGGGCGCTGCTGCCGATCCTGGCGGACGTGGTGAAAAACCCCGCGTTCGCGCCGGCCGAGATCGAGCGCGAGCGCGCCAAGCGCCTGACGACGATCGCGCAACAGAAAGACGCGCCGACGGTGCTGATGTCGAACGCGGTGGCGAAGACGCTGTACCCCGCGAGCCACTCTTACGCCTTTCCGCTGATCGGCGACGCGGCGGCCGTAAAGAAGCTCCAGCGTGCGGAGCTGGTCCAGCTCCACGCCGCGCTCGTGAAGGGGGGCGCGCTCACGGTGAGCATGGCCGGAGACATCGCGAAGGAGCAAGCCGTCGCCGAGCTCGAACGTGTGTTCGGCGACTCGAAGAGCACTGCTTCCAGCGCGCGCGGCGTTCCGATCGCGCCGCGGCCTTCCGCCGCCGAGGCGGCGCGAGCCGTGATCATCGACCGGCCAGGGGCGGCTCAATCCAACGTGAGCGTTGCCCTGGTCGGCGTGCCGCGCTCGACGCCCGATTACGACACGCTCACGGTGATGAACACGCTGTTCGGCGGCAAGTTCTCGAGCCGGCTGAACCTGAACCTGCGCGAAAAGCACGCTTACACTTACGGCGCGGGCTCCGGTTTTTCGATGCGGCGCGGACCGGGTCCGTTCACGGCGGGCGGCGCGATCGTCTCCAAAGCCACGGAGCCGGCGATCAAAGAGATCATGAACGAGCTCGATCGCCTCCGCAGCGAGCCGGTGAGCGAGCGGGAGCTCGCGGACGCGCAGGCATATCTGATCCGCCAGCTGCCTGCGCGTTTCGAGACCGCGCTCGACACCGCGACCAGCCTTTCCCAGCTGGCCGTGTACGGACTCCCGCTCGATGAATACGCAACCCGGCCGGCACGCTTCGCCAAGGTGACGCGCGAAGCGATCCAGGCCGCCGCGCAAAAGTACTTGGTCAAGGAGCAGCTCCGGCTGGTCGTCGTCGGCGATGCGTCGACGATCAAGGACGGGCTGGCCCAGCTCGGCTTCGGCGAGCCCCAGGTCCAGAAGCCCTAGTCCTCGAGCCGGACCAGCTTCTTTCCGAAGTTGTCTCCGCGCAGGACCCCGATCAGCGCGCCGGGCGCAGCAGCGAGCCCGTCGACGATGTCCTCGCGATAGCGGATTTTGCCGGCTTTCACCCAGGCGACCAGCTCGGCGACCGCGCCCGGATACTCCTCGGGCCACTCCCAGACCAAGAAAAAGCGGTGAGCCGGCGGCTTGGGCAGCGCGCCCAGCACAGTGAACGGTGTGACCGGATCCTCCGCGTTGTATTGCGAGATGAACCCGCAGATCGGCACGCGCGATCCGTCGTTCAGGAGCGGCACGACGGCTTCGAGCACCTTGCCACCGACGTTCTCGAAGTAGACGTCGATGCCGCCTGGACACGCCGCCTTCAGGGCTCCCGCGAGATCCGGCGCGCGGTGATCGACACAGGCATCGAAGCCGAGCTCCGACGTCACGTAGGCGCATTTGGCGGGGCCGCCTGCGACGCCGACCGCACGGCAGCCCTTGAGCTTCGCGATCTGCCCGACCACGGAGCCAACCGCGCCGGAAGCCGCCGAAACCACCACGGTCTCGCCGGGCTTCGGCTGCCCGAGCTTGTTCAGACCGAAGTAGGCGGTGACGCCCGGCATGCCGCACACGCCGAGCGCCGTGGAGATCGGCAGCGATGGATCGACTTTCAGCAACTGTCGATCTTTGGTCGAGAAGATCGCGTAGTCCTG
>Ga0111539_10006447_pt1 | contig 15124 bp, 19 predicted proteins | sample RhiMethybrSRZTD1_FD_79667 | JGI IMG/M metagenome (GOLD analysis project Ga0111539, IMG submission 79667) | Populus rhizosphere microbial communities from Tennessee, USA - Rhizosphere MetaG P. TD hybrid SRZTD1 (version 2) (version 2) | ecosystem: Host-associated > Plants > Roots > Rhizosphere >... | reverse complement strand
GTGACCGCGAGGAGCGGCTGCGTGGCGTGGCGCAGCCGGTGGAAGTCGAAGCGGGAGAGGATGACGAGCGCAACGAGGCCTATCACCGCGTAGATCGCCTGGCGCTTCAGGTAGTAGGACGGTGCGTCCGCGGAGAGAAGAGCGCGCGCCGAGCTGGCGCTGTAGACCATCACCAGCCCGAAGGCGACAAGGCCCAACGTGACGAGGACGAGGAGGTGGTACTCGAGGTGGCTTCCGCCGGGCCGCCTCACAGCGCCTCGACGAGCTCGCGGAAGTGCTCTCCCCGCTCCTCGAAGTCGCGGAACTGGTCATAGCTCGCACACGCGGGCGACAGGAGCACGACTTCCCCCGGATCGGCGTCGCGGAACGCGTCCCTGACGGCGGCCGGCAGGTCGCGCGAGTACGTGAAGCGGACGCCCTCGGCCGCAAGCGCCTCGGCGATCTCGTCTGCAGAGTCCCCGATCAGGTACGCCTGGGCCACGCCCGAGGCGGCGGCGCGCTTGGCGAGTCGCGCGAACGGGATTCCCTTGCGGCTCCCGCCAAGGATCAGGCGGATTCCCGGCGGGTAGGCGGAGAGGGCGCGCTCGGCGGCCTCCGGATTCGTCGCCTTGGAGTCGTTCACAAAGCGCACTCCGGCCACCTCGCGGACGAGCTCGAGACGATGCGGAACTCCCGCGAACGCGGAGAGGGCGGCGGCGATGGCGTCGTCAGGGATCCCGGCGGCGCGTGCGGCGGCGGTCGCCGCGGCGGCGTTCTCGCGGTTGTGTTCGCCGGGGATCGACGGCTCGGCCGGCAACTCGTCCCCGAGCGAGAACTCGATCCGCCGGGCGTCGCCTGGGATCGCGCCGAAGCCGCGTGGGACGACGGCGACGTCCTCCGCGGTCTGGTTCTCGAAGATCCGGAGCTTGGCGGCGCGGTAGTCCTCGAAGGTCTCGTGCCGGTCGAGGTGGTCCGGCGCCAGGTTGAGCAGGATCGCGATGTGCGGTCGGAAGGTGTCGACCTCCTCCAGTTGGAAACTCGAGAGCTCGCACACGATCCAGGCTCCTTCGCCCAGCGCGCCGTCGAGCCCGGTCAGCGGGCGGCCGACGTTCCCGGCGACGGCCACGTCCCTGCCGGCGGCGCGGAAGATGTCTCCGAGGAGCTCGCTCGTGGTCGTCTTGCCGTTCGTCCCGGTGACGCCGAGTATCGGGTGGGCGAGGAGCCGGAAGCCGAGCTCGACCTCGCTCCAGACAGTCACCCCACGCTCCCGCGCAGCGGCTGCCAATGGAGCCGCCGGAGGTACGCCTGGGCTTTTCACAAGCAGGTCCACGCCGTCGAGAAGCTCGGGGTCGTCCGCGCCGAGAACGACTTCGACACCTGCCTCGCGAAGCCTCCCCGCGTCGACGTCCTCCCGCCGGTCGACCCCGACGACGTGCACGCCTCGCCGCGCCAGCGCGAGCGCCGCCGCCGCGCCCGAACGAGCAAGGCCGAGGACGAGCGCCTTGTTAGGAAGCCAAGTTATTGAAGTTGGAGAAGTAGGCGTAATAGAGGACGAAGCCACAGGCACAGAGGATGGCGGTCGCGATCCAGAAGCGCACCATGATCCGGGTTTCCGACCAGGCCTTCATCTCGAAGTGGTGGTGGAGCGGCGCCATTAGGAAGATGCGGCGCCCGAGCCACTTGTAGGTGAGGACCTGCAGGATCACGGAGAGTGCCTCGACGAGGAAGATGCCGCCGATCAGGAGGAGGAGCAGCTCGGTCTTCGTCATGATCGCGAAGGCCGCGAGCGCGCCTCCCAGGCCCATTGAGCCCGTGTCACCCATGAAGACCTGGGCCGGGAAGGCGTTGTACCAGAGGAATCCGATCGAAGCCCCGATCAGGCTCGCGCCGAGAATGGCGAGGTCGAGGTCGATCGGGTCGGCCGGGGCGCCGCGCCGCACGGCGGTGAGGGCCGCGACCAGACTCATCGCCGTATACGTGAGGATCGCGATCGTGGTCGTGCCGGCGGCGAGGCCGTCGATCCCGTCCGTGAGGTTCACCCCGTTGGCCGCGCCCGCGATGATGAAGAAAGCGAGCACGTACCAGGCGTAGGAGAGCGGCACGTCCACGTCGATCAGGGGCACGTAGACGGAGGTCGAGAAGCCACGGTCGGACACGACCAGGCCGACGATGACCGTGATCCCCGCAAGCCAGACAAGCTTCCAGCGGCCGGCGAGACCCAGCGAGCGGCGACGGGCGATCTTCGTCCAGTCGTCGACGAAGCCGATGGCCGCGCAGCCGAGCGTGACGAAGAAGGCCGTCAGCGCCGGCAGGGTGTGCTTCGAGAAGGCGAGAAAGGGAATCGCCATCGCGAGCATGATCAGAAGGCCGCCCATCGCCGGCGTGCCGCGCTTCACCACGTGCCCCTGCGGGCCGTCCTCCCTGATCTGCTGCCCGAACTCGTTGCGCCGCAGGAACTCGATGAACTTGGGGCCCGCGACGATCGAGATGACCATCGAGATGAGCCCCGCGAGAAGGACCTGAACCACGCGCGGAGACTAGCTTCGAGCCGGGACGACGGCGACGGCTTCCCCGATCGCCTCGAGCCCCATGGAGCGTGAGCCCTTGACGAGCACGCAATCGCCCGGCTGCAACAGCTGCCGCAACGCGGCGAGCCCGGCCTCGACCGTCGGGGCCCAGCGCACCGTCGGCACGCCGCGCGCTCCTTCGACGTAGCCGTGGGCAAGCGGACCGACTGCGACGAGCACGTCCACACGGGCACGTGCCGCGGCGGCTCCGACCTCGCGGTGGTACGACGGGGCGCCGGGCCCAAGCTCGGCCATGTCGCCCAGCACCGCAACTTTCCGATGATCACCGGCGCGCTCGGCCAGGTGTTCGAGGGCGGCCGCCATCGAGAGCGGGTTGGCGTTGTAGCAGTCGTTGATGAGGATGCCCCCCTCCGGAAGCGAGACCTCCTCCCCGCGCAGGCGCGAGAGCTGAACATGGCGCGCCCCGCGGCCCGCCTTCCCGAGCGGCAGGCCGAGCGCGTGGTAGGCGGCGAGCGCGGCGAGCGCGTTCGTGGCGTTGTAGCGGGAGGAAAAGCTGAACTCGAGGGTGAGCGGCCGTCCGAACGCGACCACCTTGAGGCGGGCCTGTCCGTCGTGGGCCGCGAAGTAGGTGAGCGAAACGTCGCCGCCCTCACCAAAGCGGTAGATCTCGATGTCGGTCCGCGTCAGGTACGGCTCGAGGTAGGGCTGGTTCGCCGGGACGACGGCAGTCCCGCCCGGCGGCAGCGCCTCGATCAGCTCCGCCTTCGCCTGCGCGACGCGCTCGATCGAGCCGAGGATCTCGAGATGGACGGGGCCGACCGCCGTGATGATCCCCACGTCCGGCCGCGCGACCTCGCAGAGCTCGGCGATCTGCCCGAGGCCGCGCATGCCCATCTCGACGACCGCAACCTCAGTGTCCGGCTCGAGCTTGCAAAGAGTCAGTGGAAGTCCCACCTCGTTGTTCTGGCTTCCCTCGGCCGCCACTGTGCGCGCATGCGGACGGCAAAGCCCCGCGAGGATGTCCTTGGTCGAGGTCTTCGCGGTCGAGCCCGTGACGGCGACGACCTTTGCGTTGCTTCGCGAGCGGACCTCGCGCGCGATCCCGGCGAGGGCCGTGAAGGCGTCCTCCGGGAGAAGCGCTGCCGCGGCGCCGGCCCCGAGGGCTTCCTCCGCGAAGTCGACGCCGCGCCCGACCGCGACGAAGAGATCGCCAGGCTCGACGCGCCTCGAGTCGATGGTCACCCCCGTGACGGTGTCGCCGGCCCCGGGTCTCAGCTCGCCAGTAGCGACGCGGCCGATCTCCTCGAGGGTCAGCGGGATCATGCCCGGGCCGCCAGCCGGCGCAGGGTCTCGCGCACGACCTCTCGGTCGTCGAAGGGGACGATCCGGTCGGCGAACTCCTGTCCCTGCTCGTGGCCCTTGCCGGCGATGACGACGACGTCTCCCTCCCCCGCCCGTTCGAGCGCGAATGCAATCGCCGCCTCGCGGTCCCGCTCGACGTCCGGATCGCCGGACATCCCGGCGAGGATCTCGTCGATGATCGCCTGTGGGTCTTCGCTCCGCGGGTTGTCGGACGTGACGATCGCCGAGTCGGCGAGGCGGGCGACGACGTCGCCCATGAGCGGCCGCTTGCTCCTGTCGCGTTCGCCGCCGCAGCCGAAGACGCAGACGAGGCGGCCGGCCGTGATCTCGCGCGCCTCCGTGAGGACATTTTCGAGCGCCTCTGGCGTGTGCGCGTAGTCGACGAGGACCGTGAACGGCTGACCCTCGTCCACGGCTTCGAAGCGGCCTGGAACCCCGGTGACGTGCTCGACGCCGGTCGCGATCGCCTGGGGCTCGATCCCGAGCACGCGTGCGGCCTTCACCGCTCCGAGGACGTTCTCGACGTTGAAGCGGCCGCGCAGCCTCGTCTCGAGCGGAATGCCGTCGACGACGAAGCGGGCGCCACCCGCGGTCAGCTCCAGGTCCTGGGCGTCCGCAAGCTCGAACGTCACCGGCTCCTCGCCGATGTCACGGAGCTCCTGGGCGAGCCGCCGGCCATGCGCGTCCCCGATGTTGACGACCGCAGGAGGCCTGCGTCCGTCCAGGTCGGGCTCGGTGAAGAGCCGGCGCTTCGCGTCGTAGTACTCCTCGAGGGTCCCGTGAAAGTCGAGGTGGTCTTGGCTCAGATTCGTGAAGACGAGGACCGCGAAGCGGATCCCGAGCAGGCGCTTAAGGGCGGAGCCGTGGGAGGTGGCCTCCATGGCGGCGCTTCTGTCCCCCGCGTCGAGCATCTCGCGCAGGAGGCGCTGGACGTCGATCGCCTCGGAGGTCGTCCGCACCGCGGCGCGCCGCTCGCCGCCGACCCGGTTCTCGATGGTGCCGAGGAGACCCGGGCGCCGGCCGGCGGCAGCAAGGATCGCGAAGACGAGAAACGCAGTCGTCGTCTTCCCGTTCGTCCCCGTGATCCCGGCGACCTCGAGCTCGCGCGTCGGATGGCCGAAGAAGGCGTCGGCCGCAAGAGCCATCGCCTCGCGGGCGTCCGCGACGACGAGCTGCGGCAGCGTCAGGTCGAGGTCGCGCTCGACGATCAGTGCGGCGGCCCCGTCGGCGACCGCCTGCGGCGCGTAGTCGTGCCCGTCCGCCTTCATCCCGGGGACGCAGACGAAGAGAGCCCCCGGAGTCACGCGCCGTGCGTCGTAGGCCAGGTCGGTGACGTCGACGGGGGCCGGGTTCGCGGTGCGCGTGGCGTGCACGGCGTGGGCCAGGAGCTCGAGGTCGATGGGGCCGGATTCTAGCAACGGGCGCCTCTGTGTCTGGATGGATCGAGCGTCTGAAAAACCGCTCTTTTGCACGGATATTCTGACCTTCCGCGCGCCACACGCGCGCTTCTCACCGTTAGGATCGAAGTGGAGGGAGGCCCGCGGCGGCCCCGGCTAGTCGGGCGGAATCTCGAGGTATTGCAGGGCGAACTTGGCGATCTCGGCGAATGCCGGTGCCGCTACGACCCCGCCCCAGATGGCGCCGCGCGGCTCGTCCACGGTCACGAGGATGACGAGGCGCGGCTGCTTCGCGGGCACGAAGCCGACGAACGAGGCCACGTAGGCCGATGTCGAGTATCCGCCCGCACCGTCGGGCTTCGCCGCCGTTCCCGTCTTCCCCGCGATCCGGTAGCCGGGGATCTGCGCGGCGGTGCCCGACCCCTCCTCGACGACCTCGCGCAGCATGTGGCGCACCTCGTCAGCGGTCTTCGTGGAGACGACCCGTCGCCGAACCGGCTGCACCTGCCCGCCGCTCCCGACCCGGTCGACGAGATGCGGCTCGATGAGGACGCCCCGGTTCGCAATCGCGCCGTAGGCCGCGATCATCTGCACCGGCGTCACCGCGATCCCCTGGCCGATGGGGACGTTGCCGATCGTCGAGCCCGACCATTCCTCGGGCGCGAGGACGATGCCCTTGCTCTCGCCCGGAAAGTCGATCCCCGTCGGCCGGCCGAAGCCGAAGCGGTGGATCCAGTCGTTGACCCGGGTCTGGCCCAGTGCCTCCGCGATCGTGACGACTCCGACGTTGGACGAGCGCGAGAGGATCTGGTCGGTCGTCATCGTCTGCGTCCCGCGCGGCTCGGCATCGTGGATCTTGCGGTCGGCGACCTGGATCTCGTAGGGCAGGGTGAACTTCGTCGCCGGCGTCACGAGGCCGGTCTCGAGCGCGCCCGAGATCGTCACGATCTTGAACGTCGACCCCGGCTCGTACGTGTCCGTGACGGCGCGGTTTCGCTGCCGGTCCTGCGGGATGTCGGGGAACTTGTTCGCGTCGTAGCCGGGGTCGTTCGCGATCGCCAGGATCCCGCCCGTGCGCGGATCCATCACGATTGCACTCGCGGACCTGGCGGCCCACCGCCTCCGCGTCTCTTCGAGCACGCGCTCGACCTGGCTCTGGATGGAGTGGTCCAGCGTCAGGTAGACGTTCTTGCCGTCGCTTCCCGGCTTCGAGTCGACGACCTGAAGGGTCCGCCCGAAGGGGTCCTTGACGATGGTTTTCTCGCCGCGTGTGCCGGTGAGCGTCTTGTCGAGCTCGAGCTCGAGACCGGCGAGGCCCTTGTTGTCGACGCCCGCATAGCCGAGCACCGAGGCCCCGATTCGCTTCTGCGGATAGTCCCGGCGCTCCTCGTCGTAGAACCCGAATCCCTGGATGTGCTTGTCCTGGAGCGACTGCGCGAGGCCCGGATCGGCCTGGCGCTCGACGTAGACGAATCCGCGCGAACGGTCCGCAAGAAGCGGATACAGCTTGTCCGCGTCGAGACCGAGGCTCTGCTCGACGGCGACCGCGGCGGCGCGCGGGTCGCGGATCTGACGCGGGTTCGCGTACACCGTCGTCGCACGCGAGCCGACCGCGAGCTCGACGCCGAGGCGGTCGTAGATCGTGCCGCGGTGCGGGGGCACCTCGATCGTCTCGCGGTGCTGGTTCGTCGCGAGGTTGCCGAGCGCCTGCGCACGCACGGCCTGCAACCAGCCGGCGCGAAGGAGCGCAACGGCGAACACGGCCGCGAAGAGAGCGATGAGAAGGCGAATGCGCCGGTTCGCGACCCGCGCGGTCATTGTCTACGGCCCGTGGTGCCCGAGCTCGAGGTACGTGGTGGATGCCGGCGCACCCAGGTGGAGCGTCTTCGTGGCGATGTCCTCGATTCGCCCGGCCGCGGCCGTCGACGACAGCTGCGACTGGATGTTCTCGCGCTTGGAGACGAGCTCGTCGCGCTGATTCTCGAGCTGCTCGACCTGCATGTTCAGGCGCAGGACGGCGACGTTCAAGGCGACGATGCCGGCGAGGAGCGCGGCGACGATCACGATCCAGAGGACTCCGCCGGCAACGCGCGGCCGGGCCTGCGCACGGGCGGCACGGCGGGGACGCGGCTGAGTCCGAGGCGGAGCGACGGGCTTTCGGCGCGGCTCAGCGGGCGCATATGCTCGCGCGGTGGCGGGCGCGAAGCTCGCCATCAGTCGTCCCCCACCTTGACTGCCGCCCGCAGCTTCGCCGATGCCGAGCGCGGGTTCTCGGCAGTCTCCTGCGGCGACGGACGAACAGCCTTGCGCGTCAGGAGACGCATCGACGGCTCGTTTCCGCAGACGCAGACGGGAAGCTCGGGCGGACATGTGCACCCGCGTGCCTGGGCGGCGAAAAAGCGCTTGACCATACGGTCTTCGAGGGAGTGGAAGCTGATGACCGCGAGCCGGCCGCCCGGCCGCAGCATCGCGAGCGCAGCTGGCAGCGCGCGCTCGAGCGAGTCGAGTTCCTCGTTGACGGCGATCCTGAGCGCTTGGAACACGCGCTTCGCGGGATGGCCGTCGCCGAAGCGGCGCGGTGCGGGGATGGACGACTTGACGGCGTCGACGAGCTCGCCCGTGCGCTCGAACTGCTTCTCCTGGCGCCGGCGAACGATCGCCTGGGCAATCTGGCGTGCGAAGCGCTCCTCGCCGTAGCGGCGGAAGATCGTCGCCAGCTCGCGCTCGTCCCACTCGTTGACGATCTCCTTGGCGCTCAGCTCGCTCGAGGGGTCCATGCGCATGTCGAGGGGCGCGTCGACCGCGTACGAGAAGCCACGCTCGGGGCGGTCGATCTGCATGCTCGACACTCCCAGGTCGATCAGGATCGCGTCCGCCTCGATGCCGTTCGCGCCGAGCTGGGAGAGGACGACGGAGAGCTCGCCCCGGAGGAAGCGCGCCTGCACGCTCGCCTCGCGCTCGAACCGCTCGAAGAACGGGCGCACGGTCGAGTCGCGGTCGATTGCGATGAAGCGGCCCTTCCCTTTCAGGTCGCCGGCGAGGACGCGGGCGTGGCCGCCCGCACCGAACGTCGCGTCGACGACGGTCTCGCCCGGCGTGACGGCGAGGAGCCCACGCACCTCGTCCGCGAGGACGGGAACGTGGTCAGTCCTGCTTCGCTGCAAGGCGCTCGGCAACAAGCTCCACACTCCCTTCGACCTCTTCGATTTGCTTCTTCCAGGCGCCGCGGTCCCAGATCTCGACGTGGTCGCGGACGCCGGCGACGACGACCTCGCGGCCGAGGCCCGCGTGCCCGAGGAGCGCGGGCGGAACCATCATCCGCCCCTGCTTGTCGAGCTCGGTCTCCGCGGCCCCCGCGAACATGTAGCGGCTCATCTGGCGCGCCTCCTTGCTGAACGGGCTGAGGCCCTCCAGCTGGGCGGCCACGAAGGAATCCCAGTTGTCGCGGGTGAACACAAAGAGACAACCGTCGAGCCCGCGCGACACGACGACCTCACCCGCGAAGGCCTGCCGGAACTTGGCCGGGAGGGTGAGTCGATTCTTGTCGTCGAGGGTGTGCTCGTATTCGCCGAGTAGCATCCAACCGCCTGAGGCTTGATCCCCACTTCGCCCCACTGTAGACCACAATTCCCCACTTGGCAACCCCCGTTCTCCACAAGGAGGCACGATGGACGTGACGCGAGAAGAGCTGGCCGACCTGCTGAAGGCGGCCGAGAGCGCCCACGGCGAGTACGAGCGCGACCTCGGCGAGCGCGACGAGGACTGGCCGACCTGGTACGCCGGCTACATCCTCGACCGACTCAGCGAACGATCGGGCTAGGCGCCGTGGGCGCCGCGTCTTGACAACGCGGCCGCTCCTGAGCGTGCCCCGAGTGCTACGGCCTCGTCCATGGACAGCCCTTCCGCGAGCCCGTACGTGAGGCCGGCGGCAAAGCTGTCGCCCGCGCCGTAGGCGTCCTGAAGCGGGCCCGGGGCGGCCGCCGGCGGGAAGTGGGTCGGCGCGCCGCCCGCGAAGGTGAACGTCCCTCCTTGGGACCCGGCCGTCGCAACGTCGGTGCGCGGCGGAGGTTCGAGGTCGCCGGGGCGATACGTCTCGCCCTCGTCGTTTCGGCTTCGGACGAGCGCGTCGAGCTCGACGCGGCCCTCGGCCAGAGTCGCCATCGAGCGTGCCGTCGCGACCAGCACCTTCGCCCCGCGCGCGGCCTTGAGGGAAGCCGCGTCGCCGCTCACGAAGTAGACACCGTCTGCCTCGGCGAGCTCGCCCCAGGGGAGATCGTCCGAGCGCCGCGGGCCGAGGCGCTCCCCGATGACGGTGATCGTCCTCTCCCCCGCCGAGTCGATGTACGTGAAGCCGCGGCGCTGCGGCTCCGGGCGGACGCCCGCGTGCACGGTGACTCCGTGGCGCTCGAGCTCCGGAACGACTTTCTCGCCGAGCTCGTCGTCGCCGATCGCGGTGAAGAGCGTGCTCGACCCGGCGAGGCGCGCCAACTGCACCGCGGCGACGGCGCCTCCCCCGGCCGCCTCGCACCACGTCTCGCCCGCGTGGACGATCTCGCCCGTCTTCGGGACGTGGTCGACCCGGACGAACTCGATCCACTCGACGTGACCCACGACGGCGATGTCCACGGCAGCAGTCTCACATCTCAGCGGGCCGGCGCGTTAGAGCAGATGATGAACGCCGTGGCGATACCGCCCTTCGAACGGTTCTACGAGGAGTACCGCGAGGAGATCTACGCATACCTCCGCAAGCTCGCAGGCCGCGACGCGGCCGACGACGCCTTCCAGGAAACGTTCCTCCGGGCCCTGCGTGGGTACCAAAGTCTCCAGCACGGCCGCCACCTGCGCGCGTGGGCCTACCGGATCGCGACCCGGGTCGCGATCGACGAGCGCCGGAAGAGACGGCCTACGGCGGAGCTCCCCGAGCTGCCGGCCGACGACGGCCGCCCCGCCTACGCCGAGCTCGACCATCTGACCGGCGACCTTCCGGCGACCGAGCGGGCCGCGGTCGTCCTTCGCTACGGCTACGACCTCGACTACGCAGACATCGCGACAGCGCTCGGCTCCAGCGAGGACGCGGCCCGTCAGGCCGCCTCGTCCGGAGTCCGGCGGCTGCGCAGGAGGATGACATGACCGTTCCCACCAAGACCGACCGCGCCTTCCGCGACCGGGCAGCCGCCGAGGCCCTGCTCGACGTCGCCTACGACCTGACCGACTCCCCGATCGGCCCGCTTCTCGTCGCCACGACCGAGCGCGGCCTCTGCGAGATCGCCTTCGATCCCGATCCGGAGGAGGAGGTCGAGCGCCTTGCCCGCCAGCACGGCATCCGCGTGCTGCGGTCAGCGCGGCCCGTGGACGAGGCCCGTCGCGAGCTCGACGAATACTTCGAAGGCCACCGCCACGAGTTCGACCTCCCGGTCGATCTGAGCGCCCTGCCCGCCTTCCAGCAGAGTGTCCTCGCCGCGCTCCAGCGCGTCCCCTACGGGCGGGTGGACACCTACGGCGGCCTCGCCGCGCGCATCGGGAAGCCGAAGGCGGCGCGGGCAGTCGGGGGCGCCCTCAACCGAAACCCTGTCCCGATCGTCGTCCCGTGCCACCGGATCGTCGGCTCGACCGGCAGCCTCGTCGGGTACGCCGGCGGCCTCGAGCGCAAGCAGCTCCTCCTCAGCCTCGAGGGAGGGACCCTCGTCTAGGGCGCTTTTCGCCGCCGCGGTCGTCGTTCTCGCCGGCTGCGGCGGCGGGAGCGACTCTGAGCCGGCCGCGCAGGCCGTCCTCTCCCACGGCGACGATGAGACGACGATCTCGGTCGAGGTCGCCGACTCGCCGGCGGAGCGGGAGCAGGGCCTCATGGGCCGAACCACCCTTCCGGCCGACGCGGGGATGGCGTTCGTCTTCTCCGAGGACCACAGCGGTCCCTTCTGGATGAAGGACACCCTCATCCCGCTCTCGATCGCGTTCTACGCCGGGGACGGGCGCATCCTGAAGATCCTCGACATGGAGCCGTGCGACGCCGACCCCTGCCCGCTCTACGACCCGGGGGTCGCCTACCGCGGCGCGCTCGAGGTCAACCAGGGCGCGTTCGCGGGCTGGGGCATCTCGGCGGGCGACCGGCTGCGAATAACCTCCCCTTGACGGGGTCAGACGACAAGGGAGGACGTATGAGCGAGGCGGGCTACCAGGTGACCCACATCGATCAGATTCCGGAGCCGCCGGGCGAGAAAGAAGAGCGGGACTGGCACGCGGTCCGGATCCATTTCGGGATCCAGTCGTTCGGCGTCAACGCCTACACGGCCACCCGGGAAGGCGAGATCGTCGGCGAGCACGACGAGACGGATACGAAGCACGAGGAGCTCTTCTACGTCTCCACGGGGAGCGCGACGTTCACCGTCGACGGCGAGACGGTGGAAGCTCCCGCAGGCACCTTCGTCTACGTGCCCGATCCGGCGTCGATCCGCTCGGCGGTCGCACACGAGACCGGGACGACCGTCCTCTGCCTCGGGGGAGCTCCCGGCGAGACGTTCGGAGTCTCGGACTGGGAGCAGAAGTACGACCCGGCATCGACTTCGTGACCTGGAGCGCGACCCTCGCACTCGCGGGCGCCGGCGGCGAGCCGGTCGACCTCTGGCGGACGATCATGTCCCACGGGGTCGCCGACCTGCCGCCGAACCGAATCGACGAGGACGCGCGCACGTTCGAGACGACCGTGGCGGTTCCCCGTGGGCGCCCCCAGACGGTGATCGTGCGAGAGGGACGAGGCGGGAAGGCTGCGTTGACCGGTATCGCCGGCAAGCGATCCGAAGCGGTTCTCGACGGCGTGCGGCACATCCTCCGAATCGACGAGGACCTGTCGGAGTTCTACGCGCTCGCAGCGGAGGACCCCGACCTTCTCTGGGTGACCCAGGGCGCGGGCCGACTGCTGCGGAGCCAGACGGTCTACGAGGACGTCGTCAAGACGATCTGCACCACGAACACCGCCTGGTCGGGCACCGTCCGCATGGTGAGCGCGATCGTGGAGCACCTCGGCGGGCCCGCCGCTGCCGCGCCGCCGGACAGCCCGTTCGGCCGCGCCTTCCCCTCCCCCGCCGCGATGGCGGCGGCGCCGGAGTCCTTCTACCGGGACGTGGCGAGGAGCGGCTATCGCGGCGCCTACCTTCGCTCCCTCGCCCAGTCGGTCGCGTCCGGCGAGGTCGACCTGGAGGAGCTCGCGACCGCCGACCCCGGCGACCTCCCCGACGACGAGGTCGCGGCGCGCCTCCTCGCCCTCCCCGGAGTCGGCCCCTATGCGGCGGCGCACATCATGATGCTCATCGGCCGCTACTCGAGACTCGTGCTCGACTCCTGGACCCGGCCGAAGTACGCGAGCCTGAACGGGCGGAAAGCGAAGGACACCGCGATCGAGCGCCGCTTCCGCCGCTACGGGCACTACTCGGGGCTCGCCTTCTGGCTCTTCCTCACGCGTGACTGGGTCGCCGAGCCCGTATAGGGCCGGCGCCCGACGGGCCGCGACCATCGCCCCGGCCGTTCTCGTCTTCGGCGCGTCGTTCGGCCTTCTCGCCCAGTCCGCCGGTATGGGCACGCTCGCGTCGGTCGTGATGTCGGCGACGACCTTCGCCGGCTCGGCGCAGTTCGCGGCTGCCTCCGTCCTGAGCGCGGCGGGAAGCGTCGGCGCGGCGGCGACCGCGGCGATCCTCCTCAACGCCCGTTATGTTCCGATCGGGATCTCGGTCGCATCGGTCCTGCGCGGCGGCCCGCTGCGGCGGCTCCTCGAGGGCCAGCTCGTGGTGGACGAGTCGTGGGCGTTCTCGCGCCGTCGCGACGGCACCTTCGACCGCGGCGTCCTCATCGGCGCGGGCCTCGTCCTCTACACGTGCTGGGTCACGGGAACTGCCGCCGGCGCGCTCGGCGGCGAAGCGCTCGGAGACCCGGAGTCCCTCGGGCTCGACGCCGCGTTCGCCGCCCTCTTCCTTGCGCTGCTCGTCCTGCAAATCCACTCGCGCCGCGCGGTCGTCGCGGCGCTGGTCGGCGGGACGATCGCGTTCGCCCTCGTCCCCTTCACCGCCCCCGGTGTCCCGATCATCGCCGCCACGGCGGGGTGTCTCGTCGGTTGGAGGAAGCGCTGAGCTCAACCTGGCTCGTCGTCGCAATCGTGGGCACGGGGACGATCGCCTGCAAGGCGATCGGGCCGGTGCTCCTCGGCGGCCGCACCCTTCCGCCCCAGCTGGCCGGAATCGTGGACATGCTCGCGCCGGCCCTCCTCGCCGCGCTCGTCGTCACGCAGGCGGTCGGGGCCGACCGCAGGCTCGTCTTCGACGAGCGGCTCCTCGGGATCGCGGCCGCGATCGTGGCGATCCGCCTGCGCGCGCCGCTTCTCGTCGTCGTCGTGGCGGCCGCAGGCGTGACCGCGCTCGCGCGCCTCCTCTGAGTGTGGCGACTCCGCTCTTCGGGTAGCCCTCGAAAAAAGAGCGGGAGGCTCACATGGACTCTTGGATCTGGATACTCATCGCGGTCGCAGTCGTCGTCGTACTGGCGCTCATCTGGATCAGTGCCCGGCGCTCGCGCCGTCTGGACGAGCAGCGAAACGAGGCTCGGGAGCTCCGCCAGCAGGCCGAGACCCGTGCCGAGGAGGCCGACGAGCGCCGCGCGGCCGCCGAGCGGATGGCACAGCGGGCGGAGGCGGACAGGCGCGAGGCCGAGCTGACGACGCAGCGCGCGAACGAGCTCGACCCCGACGTCGACGTCGAGAAAGAGGAGCAGGCTCGGACCTGATCAGCTGAGGGCGGTGAGGCGGTAGCCCACGCCCCAGACGTTCAGGACGTACCCCGCGTCTCCGTCGCGGTTGAGCTTGCGGCGGAGGCGCGACGCGTGCGAGTCCAGGGTCCTCGTCCGACCGAGCGAACGGAAGCCCCAGACGTCGCGTAGGAGGTCCTCCTTCTTGAAGACGCGCTCGGGGTCCTCCGCGAGAGCGACGAGCAGCTCGTACTCCTTCGCCGAGAGCTGCACGGGCTCGCCCGCGACGGTGACGAGGCGCGCGGCGAGGTCGATCTCGAGGTCGCGGACCGAAAGGTGCGTGTGGCGCGGCCCGGACGAGCGGCGCAGAACGGCACGCATGCGGGCGACGAGCTCGTCGTAGACGAATGGACGCACGACGTAGTCGTCGCAGCCGCGCGCGAAGCCGCGCACGCGGTCGACCGGGTCCCCGCGGGTGCTGACCATGATCACCGGCACGTCGCGGTCCCAGGCCCGGCCGGGCTCGCCTTCGCGCAAACGGCTGCAGACCTCGAACCCGGAGGCGTCCGGCAGGACTGCATCGAGAAGGACGAGGCTCGGCCGCGCCTGTTCGACGAGCTCGAGCGCCGCCGTGGCCCTGTCCGTGGAGAGGACTTCGAACCCGTCGTCTGCGAGCTGCTGCTCCAGGTAGGCGCGCACGGGAGCCTCGTGCTCGACGACCAGGACCGTCCCCCCAACCATGGCTGCCGACGGTACTGAAAGCGATACGGATCGGCTAGATGTCCTTTGGCGCAGAAGCGCAACAACGGATCGACAGCCGCGCACACAGCCGTCCGAACGGGTCTCGCTGCTCAGCAAGTTCGCCCACGCCCGAAACCTGGCGCCGACGCTATGCTCGCGCCAAGAACATCAGGAGGAGGGAGACCGAGATGGACGTCGTCGACCGTCGAACCTTTCTGCGCCGTACTGCTGTTGCCGCTGGCGCCATGGCCGCTGCGCTGGATCCGCTCCATCTGGTCCGCCCAGCGACCGCCTCGAGGCCGGTTTTCGGGGAGCTCGGCCCAATACCAGACCTGCGCGACGGCGTGGTCAGGCTCTGGCTGCCCGTGGGCTTCAAGTACCGCTCCTTCCATG
>Ga0111539_10006446_pt1 | contig 15125 bp, 11 predicted proteins | sample RhiMethybrSRZTD1_FD_79667 | JGI IMG/M metagenome (GOLD analysis project Ga0111539, IMG submission 79667) | Populus rhizosphere microbial communities from Tennessee, USA - Rhizosphere MetaG P. TD hybrid SRZTD1 (version 2) (version 2) | ecosystem: Host-associated > Plants > Roots > Rhizosphere >... | reverse complement strand
GCTTTTCTCCCTCGTACGACCCGAGCACCCGGTTGTCGTGAACAGTGCCATCTTCTCCGATCAACCAGAGTTCAAATCGACGTATCGTCACAACCCTGGTCCACAACGGCTCTGGAAGGCGAATCGAATAACCTAGGCTGTAACGGAATTTTCCAGGCGCGTTCGTCGCGACGAGAAGCTCCGCCGATGGAGTTCCTGTGCTCAGGGTCACCAACGGCGCCGGACCAGTCGGCGACGGCGAGGATGGCGATGCCGGCGACGACGGCTCACCACCGCAGCCGGCAAGTGTCAGACAGAGAACTATGAGGAGCGAGCGTAAGACAAGTGAGAGCATTCAGTGGATCATGAGAGTGCTCATGAGCAAGATAACGTACGCTTCCACGCCGCTTGCCTGCATTTGCGCTCTTTCGTGTGGCTCGTCGCCCGAAGCGCCGCAAGTGACATCACCAGATCCACCAACCAGGCTGGTTACGTGAGTGACCCTCGCCAATGATTTGCCCAACACGGCGCTGCCGGTAGTCCGGGGTGGCGATGTGTATACCTTTACGGTAACCGCGGAAGGTGGCACGCCACCGATTGAGTTCCGCTGGATTGCGAACGGTATCGTGTTGCGCGGCTGGCGAACCGACACGAGCTTTTCGTGGAATGGCGTGACGACGGCGGATGGCCTCAGGGCGGCCCCTGGGCGCATGTACTTCTGGGTGGAAGCCCGTAGCGCCGGCCGTTTCGAACGGGACATCGGCTCTGCCGTCCTGCAGTTCGACGTGCTCGACTGCCAGGGCGCCGACCGCTTCACACCGGTCTGCAGTCCGGGTAGGTAAGGAAGCGTCACGCGTGATCCCTGGATAGGAAACAGCTCGACGAGCGCCCTCCTCACGCCTGGCGAAATGTTCATGACGACATGTCCCCGGTGAAGCTGGCTTGGATGCGTGAGCCCGCACGCGTGAGCGATCATCTGGAGATCACGCTCACGCGCCAGCGCGTAGTGGCGGACTGGCACTCCCTCCCTTGTCAGCGGGGGTCCAGGGCAGACTGCAATCACCGGAGTTTGGCGATCAAGTTCGGCTGGTCGCTATCGGTCTTCCGTGAATCGACGAAGCGCGAAGGCAGCGAGGACGCGGCCACGGCGATGCGCGTGCTCATCGACGCCGTCGTGCTCACACCCGAACGTAGCGGGCAAACTCGATATCGAGGTGCGCGGTTTGACTGCGGACGGCTATGGGCGGCGCACCCAATGCCGTAACCGCATAGAACACCGAACCTCTACTGGCAACAATCTGGCTACGGTGGTGGACGTGTCGGCCGTCGATCGAAGACCCGATGAGGCTAAACGGCTAAAACGCACGGGAACTGCAACGCTGAGGTGAAGAGCGCCTGTCGACCGGTCACCACAGGTGAGGATCGCTCACCGTAGGTCGCTGTTGACCGCACGATTGGTGCGCGCGCGGGCGGACTCGGGAGCGCACGGGCCCGACAGAGGAATTGATCAAGTCTCTGGCGTTGAAGACATGGGGAACTCTGACGACCGAATTCGCACGAGCACGGCATGAACAAGTGGGTGAGTCTGAGCGCGCTGGCCGGCCTGTTGATGCTGCCGCGTCCGGCGGCGGCGCAGACGGTGGAGGAATTGGCGAAGCAAACGCAGAACCCGGTGGGGAGCCTGACCAGCGTGCCGCTCCAGGCCAACTGGGACTTCGGTCTCGGTGACCGCGACGCAGTCGGGACACTGTTCAACGTACAGCCGGTCGTGCCGTTCGGGATCAGCAAGAGCGCGAACATCATCCTGAGGGTCATCATGCCGCTGTCGTCGCAGCCAGGTACGGCTGATGCCCGCATCAACGGACTGGGCGATATCGTGGCAACCGCATTCTTCTCGCCCGCGCAATCAGGTCGCCTTATCTGGGGCGCGGGCCCAGTCTTCCTATTGCCGGCAGCCACCAGCCCCTCGCTCGGCTCCGAGAAATTCGGGATCGGCCCTTCGGTTGTCGCGCTGACACAGCCCGGTCCCTGGACCGTCGGCATTCTGTTCAATCAGATCTTGTCGGTCAGCGGCGCCAACGATCGCGAGGACGTCAACTCGACGTTTCTGCAGCCGTTCGCCAACTACAACCTAGGAGGCGGACTCTCCGCAGGACTGAGCTTGGAGGCGACCGCGAACTGGAAGGCGGACCAGACATGGACCACGCCCCTGCTCTTCAATATCAGTAAGGTCACGCTGCTCGGCAAGCGGCCGATGAGTTTCGCGCTGGCCGCCGGTCCGACGATGGCCAGCCCTGATGACGCTGCCAGCTGGCGGTTTCGCCTGGTGGCGACTTTTCTATTTCCGAGGTGATGGCTGCGTAGAAACTGTGTAAGGTAGGCTCGAAATTACCGACGAACGCGTACCTGCTGTCCAGACGCTTCGCGACCAGGCCTTCAAGCCCTACGCCTTCACGGACTCAATCAGGACTACAAACTCGCATCCAACGGCGCGGCTCTGCTCCGACGCGACCTGTTCGAGGAGTTCTGCCATGAGTTCACTCGCGAGGTGAATCGCCTGCGGATGGCGGCGAGTGCCAGCGTGACGGCCACGGAGCGTGAGTTGGGCCGAGTGCAGGCAGAGATCGGGAAGCTCATTCAAGCGCTCAAGGGTGTCCGCTGAGCGTCGATGCGGCGGAGACGATCGCAGAACAACGGCCGTCTGCCCTGGCTCGTCGAGGAAGCCGGGCGACGAGGCGCCGCTGGCGAGCAGGGACTCCACCTCCCGGCGCAGCTCGTCGTCGCCCTCGGTGGCCGCAGCGAGAAACGAGGACCGGCGTCGCTGTCCGCCGAGATGGAGTCGCCGGGTCGAGCCATGTCTGCGAGCTCACGATAGAGCCACGCGCGGGCGAGACTCCAATCGCGTCTGACGGTCTTCGGTAAGCTCAACACGCGAGACCGGCCTTATGCGGAGCATCCTCTAATGCTTCCTATCATCCTGGAACTGGATCAGACTCAGATCGATTCCGCCCCGCGAATTCTGCGTGTAGACCAGGCGCCTGCCATCGGGCGAGACCGTCAACGAGTTCACCGCGCCTGTAACCGACTTGGGTGCGATGTCCACGGTCTTTCCGCGCGCGTAATCGAAGTAGCGCAGCGCCACATAGCGTCCTACCGAATCCTGTCCCGTGTAATAGACGCCAGCTGACACAGGAGCAAAATAGCCGATGGGCCCCTTGATATCCTCCACAAGGCGTTCTTCTGGATTCGCCGGCGGGTCTCCGGCAAGCGAACGGGCGAAAAGCCCCTGGCGGTCGTCCTTGATGTACAGCACACGCCCGTCGGAGGTCTCGGTTGCAGATTTGCCTTCGAACCACCGCTCCATTTCGCTCGCCCCGGTCTCGCCGCTCTCCGTTAGAATTCGATAGAGGCGCATTTCGCCTCCGATCCGCCGCGAACAGTACAGATATTTTCCACTGCGCGACCACGAGGGAATATTGCATCCAGGGACTTCGTGAGTGGCTTGCCGTGGAACTGCCTGGTCCTGCGCCGCATCGATGACGTAGATCTGCGGCTCGGGCCCCATGCGTGCAAAGAATGCGACGTGCCGGTTGTCAGGAGACCAGTGAGGGACGCCGAGACTTTGGACTCCAAGCCTGGTCAGTTGCTTCAGGTCGCCTCCATCTCCATCCGTCATCCACAGTTCAGGAGTGCCGCTGCGCCGGCTGACGAAGACGATGTGCTTGCCGTCCGGCGAATAGTCCGGATTGTCGCTGGCGTTTCCGAGGCGGGACAGCGCCTCTGGCGGCCCTCCGGGCAGTCCCGCGGCTCGAAGAGGAATCATCCAAATGCGTGGCGCGGGAGCCCTCTGTTGCGCGGTAACGACCCGCAGAGTTCCTCCGGCCTCTCGCCCAGCTATCGCAAGGCCCGCTAATCGCTCGCCCGGCAAATAGATCTGTTCGGCGTTTACACCCGATTCCCATTCCAGGACTCGTTCTCCCTCCGAGAACAACAGCCGTTTGTTGTCAACCCAGGCCGCCGATCCCGGGGCTTTCCCGACACCCGGGACGTTCGCCGGCTCACCCAGTGCCTCCATCCCGTCACTCAGTTTCTGCACGAGCAGCGTGGACGTGGAAGGAGATGACCAGCGCACAAACGCAAGAGACCGTCCGTCGGGAGAGAACGCAGGAGAGGCATCGCCTATCACACCGTCCGGCGGCAGGATGGCCAGGCTCCGCACTTTGCCATCTGCCAGCCGCATGATGAATAACGTGGACCTGCCCGACTCGAGCGATTGCGAGGCGAACGCGATCTGGGCGCTATCCGGCGTCCACGCCAGCCAGGTGAACGCGGGGAACGCCACGAAACGAATCTCCCGCAGCGTGCGTACAGGTCCTCCCTGCGCTGGAGTGACCATGACGTCTCCGTTGGTAGCCCCGCGCCTCCTCACGAACGCTATCTGCGTCTGGTCGGGCGACCAGGCGGGAAAGACATCCATGGTGTCCGGGGAGGCATCGCGCGTCAGCTGACGCGGCTCGTCTTGCCCGTCCGACCGGGTGACGTAGATATCCCGGTGCCGCCCGTCTTCCCCCGTCCAGGAAAAGGCCAGCAGCGTTCCGTCGGGCGAAACCGACGGTGTCGTTTCGTCTCCAGCATACGTTGTGATCAGCGCGACGCTGGAAACTACCGGCCGGGCACGCGCGCCGGGACTGATGAACCACCACAAAGCCGCTGCTGTCAGCATGAGTGTGCCCGCTCCAGCGGCGAGCAGCGTTGCCGACGGAACTCGCCTCGGTTGCCCCAGTTCGAGCAATTCCCGCCGGACCACGGCGGCACTCCTCGGGCGGCGGTTCGGATCCCGTTCGAGCAGTCCGAGAATCAGCGCGTTCAAACGGGAGGCGATTCGCGAACGGCCCTGGCACGGAGGATCGATCGCCGCGTCCGTGCCTCCAGCCAGCAGGCTGCCGAGCGAAGCCCCCGGAAACGGACGTCTGGAAGTCACCATCTCGTACAGCACAAGTCCGAAGGCGAACAGGTCCGTGCGGCTGTCGCATTCTCTTCCCAGCACCTGCTCGGGAGCCATGTACGCTGGGGTCCCGAAAATCGCGCCCACCTTGGTGATGGCCGGATCCAGCGACCCAGTCGCGTCGTCAGGGCTGGCCGTTGTGTGTTTGGCCAGACCAAAGTCGAGCACCTTGACCCTGCCGTCCGGACGGAGCTTGATGTTTGCCGGCTTCAGGTCGCGATGGATGATCCCCTGCGCGTGTGCCGCCTCGAGGGCCTCGGCGATCTGTGTGGCGATGGGGAGTGCCTCCTCGACCGGGATAGAGGCGTGAGCAATCCGGTCGGCGAGCGTCGATCCCTCGACCAGTTCCATCACCAGCGCCGTCAGACCATCGGCTTCCTCGAGGCCGTAGATCGCGGCAATGTTCGGATGGTTCAACGCGGCGAGGGCATGCGCTTCGCGCCTGAAGCGTCGCAGGTGACCCTGTCGCTGCGGATCGTTCTCGCTGATCAACTCGGCTGCGAGTACTTTCAACGCGACGTCGCGATGCAGCGTCGAATCGTACGCGCGATAGACCTCGCCCATGCCACCCGCCCCGATCCGTTCGTGGATTGCGTAGGTGCCGATGCGGTGTCCGCTGAGTGTCGATCCGGCGGAGACGATCGCAGGAGCAACCGCCGTCTGCCATGGCTCGTCGAGGAAGCCGGGCGACGATGCGCCGCTGGCGAGCAGAGACTCCACCTCGCGGCGCAGCTCCTCGTCGCCCTCCGTTGCCGCAGCGAGGAACGAGGACCGGGCGGTCTCGTTCAGCAGCCGCGCCGCGTGATACAGCTCTTCGATCTTCCGCCAGCGATCCTCGTTCATACGTCGCTGTCCGCCGAGATCGAGTCGCCGGGTCGAGCCATGTCTCCGAGCTCGCGATAGAGCCACGCGCGCGCGAGGCTCCAGTCGCGTCTGACGGTACCAACCGACACCTGGAGCACATCAGCCGTTTCCTGCAGGCTCAGTCCTCCAAAGAATCGCAGTTCGATGACCTTGCTCTTGCGCCGATCGAACTTTTCCAGTGCGTTCAACGCATCGTCCAATGCCACGAGATCGGTCCGCTGCAGGATGGCCAGATGATCCGCGTCGGATAACGAGATGCGAAAGGCGCCTCCGCCGCGTTTGACACGCGCCCGCTCGCGCGCATAGTCGACGAGAGTACGTCGCATGACCTGGGCCGCTACCGCGAAGAAGTGGGCGCGGCCCTGCCACTGAACCTCCTTCGCCGAGGTCAGCCGCAGATACGCTTCGTTGACGAGGGCCGTCGGCTGAAGCACGTGGCCAGGGCGCTCTCCCGCCATGTGGCGCCGCGCGATCCGACGCAGTTCCGGTTGAACCGCCGGCAGCAGCTTGTCCAGAGCCGTCTGGTCACCTGCCTGCCACGCGAGGAGCAGCGCGGTGATGTCCGGGGTCGAGGGCATCGCGATTGGATCTTGTCCGGGTTAGGTTAGCACTTCCGCTGTAGAACGCCGCCTTTCCTGGTGAGGTCCTCAATCAGGAGGGGAACATGTCCGACGACGCACGTCTCAAGCGCCTGGGTGTATCGCTGACGATGATTCTTGGTGTGACACTGGCTGCGCTCTGCAGCCCGTATTCGGCTTATGCGGCCTGCGCGAGCATCGACGCGTTGCCCGGGCGCGGCGCAGCGGTAACATTGAAGCCAATAGCGTTTCGGTCTGTGGGCTCCACAGTCGCGTCGCTGATACCGGTGAACTTCGAAGCCGAACCCCCGCAGCACCCGTCCATTGTCGGTCTGTGGAAGTTCGAGATGCTGACGAAGAGCACGAGCACGAACACCAATCCGATGCCGGACGGCACACTGTTCGACTTTGGTACCGCCGCTTGGCATAGCGATGGGACGGAGCTCATAAATTCCGGCGGCCGCGACCCCAAGGACGGTGATTTCTGCCAGGGTGTCTGGACCCAGGTTGGCCCGTTCACGTTTGAACTCCTTCACTACCCGCTCGCCTGGATGAACGGCGCCTATACTGGCCCAGTCGTCCTCCGAGCGCGCGTCACCGTGGATCGATCAGGGGATCACTATCGTGGTGTGTTCGCCGGCACGGCCTATCTCGCCTCGCCCACTCCGGGGCACGAGTTTGATGAAACGACGCCCCTCGGCACCATCACCGGCACAATCACGGCGACGAGGATCACCGTCGACTGAAGACTGCGGCGACCGGGAGGTCGTCAGACTGACGACCTCCGGATCGGTTGCCGCCGCTGAGAGGCCGACTGAGATTTGTGTGGTTGCGGAGGCTCGCAACCATCTGAATTTGAGTTCGCCTGGGCGGCAGCCTAGCTCATGACCGGCTGCTCTGGGTTCAGGTCCGACAAGTGCGGTAAGGTCCACTACGCTCAACGGTCCGTCAGACCTCGTCGCGAAGCTGGAATCTCGCCGCGGTTACACGTGCGCGTAGTCTCCCGGAAGCCGTGAGAAGATATCACTGGCATAACCACCGGACGCTGCGCCCGAACAACGGCGGACGCTTGACACCTCCCGGACGGCACGGCGATAATCCGCGCTCATGAACCTGCTGAGGGTCACCGGCAAGGCCGGCGTCGTGGCACTGAAGCCCGACGTGTCGCTCGTGTCGATCCTCGCATTGGTGCTTGGCGTCCTCCTGCTTAGCCTGGGGCTGCTTCTGGGAAGCACCCTTGCCGCCGGATGATGTAGTTCCCACAAGTTTCAGTGCACCAAGGGCCATCATCCGATAAGGGTGATGGCCCTTTTGCTTTTTGAGGGTCTATGGAGCTCGGAGAACTCAGAGTCTTCGTCACAGTCGCGACCGAACACAGCTTCTCGCGGGCCGCCATCAAACTCTGTCGAACCCAGCCCGCGGTGAGTCAAGCCGTCCGCCGCCTCGAAGAGGATCTTGGCGAGCTCTTGTTCGATCGCAGGTCGAAGTCCGCGAAGCTCACGCAGGCGGGCGATGCGCTTCTGCCCGACGCGATCCGATTGCTCCGAATGGCCGACGAAGCAGTGGCCACGGTCCGGGAGTTGTCGCAGCGGGACCGCGCGGTCCTGCGGATTGGCGGCGATGAACCCGACGCTCACATTCTGCTCCCGGCGTTGTCGACATTCCTCCTCCAGCAGCCCCACCTGAGCGTCGACTTTCGGCGCGTGGCCGACCTGGACGTCCTCGCTGAGGTCGGCGCGGGGACCATCGACATTGGCATCACGACCAAAGAACGTGTGCCGGCGCCGTTGTGCTCCGTGCCGGTCCCCGTCCTGTCTACCGGCTTCTGCGTCCTGCTGCCGAAGAGCCACGCTTTTGCGTCATGGCCCGAGCTGCCGGTGACGGTTCTCCACTCCGAACGGCTCGTGACGCTGGCCGGTCTGCCACTGGCGGAGTTGGTAACCATGAGAGCCACCGATGCCGCGCCTCCTTCGGGACTGTTTGTCGTCATGCCGGGCCTCGACAGTCTGAAACACGCCGTTGCCAACGGCCTTGGCATCGGGATCGTTCCTCGCGCCGCCATTTCGAGCCTCACTCCTACGGGACTGGTCGCGATCCCCCTACCGGCGGCGCACGCACCCCGCGCGCGCACGCTCGTGTATCGCGACACCCACGGACAACGAACTGCTGTCGAGGACTTCGTCGAGGCCCTGCAGTGTGCCGGGGAGGATTGCGGCTCGCGAAAAGCCCGATCGCCATGAGGGCTGTGAGGTGAGTCACCGCGACCGCAGAGGAGTTTCGCGAGTTCCGTCGGGGCCCGATCGCCACCTACAAGATCCCCCGGTATGTGCGGTTCGCTAGCGAATTCCCGATGACCGTGACGGGCAAGGTTCAGAAATTCAAAATGCGCGAGCCACCGTGGCGGAGCTGACCCTCGCCCGTGTGACCGATGTGGAGCCGACTTGAGGTCGGCGAGAGGAGACAACGTGCTGACAAGAGTTTCGTGGCTCATACCGGCAGCGTTCCTGTTCAGCAGCCACGCTGTGTACGCGCAGCAAGTGTGCGAGAACCTGGTGAACCTGAAGCTGCCGTACACGCTCATCACCGCGGCGACGAGCGTGCCAGAAGGCGCCGCACCGGCGCCGGCCGCTCCGGGTGCGCCGCCGGCGGGTCCGGGCACGGTACCCGCCCATTGCGACGTTCGCGGCGTCATCCGTCCGAGCGGCGATTCCAATATCAAGTTTGCCCTCTGGCTGCCGGCGGCGTCCGCCTGGAACGCCAAGTACCGGCAGGAAGGCAACGGCGGCTGGGCGGGCGCTATCAACACTGCCTCCTTTGCAGAGCCCTTGCGCCGCGGCTACGCCGTCGCCGGCACCGACAACGGCCATGAAGGTGGCGGCGGCGCGGACTGGGCCATCGGACATCCGGAGAAACTGATCGACTTTGGGTATCGCGCCGTGCATGAGACCGCTGTGCAGTCCAAAGCGATCATCCGCGCGTTCTACGGCCGGGACCCGGAGCGGAGCTATTTCGCCGGGTGCTCGGACGGCGGCCGCGAAGCGCTGATGGAGGCGCAGCGCTTTCCAGAAGACTTCAACGGCATCCTCGCCGGCGCTCCAGCCAACAACTGGTCGCGCTTGTTCACCGCGTTCGTCTGGAACGAACGCGCGCTCCTGGCAACACCGGACAGCGCGATCCCGCCCGCGAAGCTCCCAATCATCCAGCGCGCCGTGATGGCGTCCTGCGATCGCCTCGACGGCGTAGCCGATGGCTTGATCGAGGATCCGCGTGCCTGCACGTTCGATCCGGCCGTGCTCGTCTGCACAGGCTCGGACGCGGCCGATTGCGTGCCCAAAGCTCAGGTCGACGCGCTCCAGCAGATTTATCAGGGGCCGCGCAATCCGCGCACCCAGGAACGCCTCTTCGTCGGACAGCCGCCCGGGACGGAAGCGGTGCCCGGCAGCTGGGGCACCTGGATCACGCCGGCGAACCCGGCGGGGGCCATCCAATTCATGTTTGGCAACAGCTACTACGGGGCGGCGGTATTCGAGAACCCCAAGTGGAATTTCCGGATGCTCGACTTCGATCGCGACGTGCGCATCGGGGATGCGAAGGCCGGACCGGTCCTCAACGCGACCAGCCCTGACCTGCGGTCGTTCCGTGCATCGGGCGGGAAGCTCATTCAGTACCACGGTTGGGGGGACGCCGCCATTCCCGCGCCAAGTTCGATCGAGTACTACGAGACGGTGCGCGCGTTTCTTTCGACATACCCGGATGCGCGCACGCCCGGCGCTCCGCCGGCCGAGGATTTCTACCGGCTGTTTCTCGTGCCCGGGATGGCGCACTGCGGTGGCGGTTCCGGCGCGAACAGTTTCGGCAACGGAGGGAGTGGGGCGGCTACCCGCCGCGATCCTGAGCGCGATATCTTCACGGCACTCGAGCGATGGGTCGAGCAAGGCATCGCGCCAGAACGGCTGGTCGGTACCGGCCGCGCCACGGATGATCCGTCCAAGCCGCTCACTCGGCCGCTGTGCCCCTATCCGCAGGTGGCGCAATACCGCGGCTCGGGCGACGTGAACGACGCAGCAAACTTCGTCTGTGCCGCGCCATCGTCGAGACAACGATGACCGACCCCAACCGCGTCCTCATCTTCGACACCACGCTGCGCGACGGCGAGCAGTCTCCCGGCTGCAGCATGACTCAGCCAGAAAAGTTGCGGGTCGCGAAAGCGCTCGCGGAGCTCGGGGTCGACATCATCGAAGCCGGTTTCCCAATCGCGTCGCGCGGCGATTGGGAGTCGGTGAATCTCGTGGCTCGCGAAGTCCAGGGCCCGATCATCGCCGGTCTCGCGCGCTGCACCCGAGGAGATATCGATACGGCGTGGCGCGCCTTGAAGGATGCCGCGCGTCCACGAATCCATGTGTTCCTTGCCACAAGTGCCATTCATCGCGAACACAAACTCAACATGGCGAAGGGGCAGATCGTCCAGACGGCGGTCGAAGGCGTGAGGTTCGCACGCAGTCTCTGCGCCGACGTGGAATTCTCGCCGGAAGACGCCTCGCGGACGGAACTCAAGTTTCTCGTCGAGGTCGTCGAAGCCGCCATCGACGCTGGCGCCACAACGATCAACGTCCCCGATACCGTCGGCTATACGGTGCCGGAAGAATTTTTCGAGATGTTTTCGTACCTCACACGCCACGTGCGCAACGTCGATCGCGCCGTGCTCTCCGTGCACTGCCACAACGACTTGGGGATGGCGGTCGCAAACAGCCTGGCGGCGGTACGCGCCGGGGCACGTCAGATCGAGTGCACGGTCAACGGCATCGGCGAACGTGCCGGCAATTGCTCGCTCGAGGAAGCCGTCATGGCGATCAAGACCCGCGAGAATGTGCTCCGCGTGCACACCGGGATCCATACGCCACGCCTCTTTCCGACCAGTCGCTTGGTGTCGCAGATCACCGGCATGCCTATTCCGCGCAACAAAGCCATCGTCGGTGAAAACGCGTTCGCGCACGAAGCCGGCATTCATCAGCATGGCATGCTGAAGCATCATTCGACCTACGAGATCATGCGGCCTCAAGATGTGGGGCTGTCGCGCACCAACCTCGTACTCGGCAAGCATAGCGGCCGACACGCGTTTCGCGAGCGGGTAAAGGAGCTCGGTTTCGACGTCGGCGACGCCGAACTCAACCAACTGTTCGAGGACTTCAAGGCGTTGGCCGACAAGAAGAAGGAGCTCTTCGACGGCGACATCGAAGCGTTGATCATGCGCTCGGACCACGACGCCGCGGGGCCGTGGTCGTTGCAGTCTCTGAGCGTCGCCACACACGACGATGAAGCGGCGCGCGCGACGATCAGGCTCGCGCACATCGATGGGCGTGTCGTAGCCCATGATCAGACCGCCGACGGACCCGTCGACGCCGTGGCCAAAGCCATCGACCATGCCACCGGAATTCATGTCCAGGTACGCACGTTCGAAGTGCACAGTGTGACCGTCGGCGAGGATGCACAGGGCGAGGCACTGCTCACCGTTGAACACAACGGTCGAACCTATCGCGGAACGGGCATTAGCACCAATATTCTCGAAGCTGCCGCGCGGGCGTACTTGGAAGTCATCAATCGGATCGAAGCCGCGAACGCCAGCGCCGACCAAGCGTTGAAGGGCGCCGCGGTCAGCTGACCCCGACGCTCGGGCCCGGCGTGCCGCTGTCATTTGAGTGGGTTTTCCGCCGTGTGCCGGTCATGGTCGGAACAGGCGAGTCACCTTGATGACAAAGGCGCGGTTTCGGAGGGCGGTCGACTGAGGGACGGACTCGGTGTCGTAGTCGTCCGTGTACACGACGAACAGCTCGCTGCCGGGCGCATATTCCCATCTAAGACGCAGATTGCTGCCCATCGAATTGGTCGTCGAATTGGACTGGACGATGCCGCTGACGAACAGGCGCGGTGTGACGGTGTAGGTTGCGCGCGTGCGAAGGACAGTCGCGGTGAAGGATGCGTGAGGCAGATCGACGAAGTTGACCGATACGCTCGGTTCGAGTGACATGCGGGGCGAGATTTCCATGCGCGCGGCGCTCACCGAGATCGACTGTTGCGTGCCGCCGTAATACGTACCTGTCTCGTAGACAATCGCGCCTGAAATCTTTCGCTGCTGACCGCCGGTGTAAGAGAGTTGTAGCGTGTGGAAGTCGTACTCGCCGACAGGAATGCGGACACCTGTCGCGACGTCGAATGGACGCACCGGACGGTCGAACGTGTCGGTGTACATGATCCCGGCCACGTCGGTGTTGACCAGCTCGGTTTGAAACAGGCCGACGATCTCGCGTGTGTCCAGCCGGTTCTGATTGTTCGTCAGGTAGTTGATGCTCGCCTGCGTGGTGAACTTTCGCACGTGCGGTATCCGCGTCGGCCGCGGGCTGAACCGCGTCTGCACGAAGTTGCGCCGCATGTCGGTTCTTCGAAGAAACCCGATCTCAGGGAGGAAGTTCGGTTCGACCACGAGACGCTCCGCCGAGAAACCATACCGATCGCCGTTGTAGTCGAAGAGCCCGCGGTAGCTGAGATCGTCGCCAGATCGGCCTTCTGTCTGCGTGCCGGCCAGGTACGTATCGAAGCGAACGTTCTGATAGAACGAGAACGTCGCGTCGAGACCGTACCCGAGGTTCGAGCCAACGCGCCCCGGCGTCGCGCTTCGATGTGTGACCATCGCGCCGATGCTGCTGCGGCGCAGGATGTCGCGTTTGGCGCGCGCAACGGTGAACGTCGCCGGCTCGATGCCTTCGGCTTGGCCTTCGAGAGGCGACAACTCGCCGGTGCGGACGCTGAGCAAGCCCATCGTGAAACGCCCCGCTTTGCCGCTCAGTCGTCCGCCGGCACGGAGCGGCGGAACGCGTCCGCTGTCGAGACCGATGCGCCGGCTGAAAAAGAGATAGGGCGTCACGCCACTCCCGGCGCCCAGACCGGCGCTCGCACGTCCGGCAAACGCGAACGTCCCGAGGTTCTCCAGGAAGAAATCCCGCTTCTCGGGAAAGAACAAGTTGAACCGCGTGAGGTTCACCTGCTGCTCATCGACTTCGACCTGCGCGAAATCGGTGTTGGCGGTGATATCGACCGTCAGATTCTGAGTCACGCCGTACTTGAGATCGCCACCGATCCGGTTCGTCGCGTCGTTCGAGAGGCGGGGCGTGACGGTCGTATCGGTCGACAGACCAGACAGCGCGTATGGCTTCAATTCGAGCATCCGGGTGCCGGACGGCACCTGCAGGCCGACCAGCGTCGCCGCTGACGACACTTTCAGGATGCCCCGAAACGTGGTCAGTGCGCGCGGCACCTGCGCGAGGTACGACCACTCGTTCTTCCAGCGGACGACGCGGCGGAGGTTGATGCCCCACGTCTGCTCGCGTCCCGACTGGTAGCGGAGTGACTTGAACGGGATGGCCATCTCGACCGTCCATCCCTCGTCGAACTCGCTGGTCTCGAATCTCCAGACGGTGTTCCAATCGACGTTGGGCGGCCCCTCGTCGGTGATCTGGCTGTCACCCATACCGCCGATGGCGTTTGCCGTGAACAGGTAGCCGTTGCGGCGATCGTGAAACGTGTCGAAGAGTACCGCGAACGTGTCGTTCTGCCGGAGCTGGTTGGTGTCGCGGCGCATCTCGTTGGCGACACGTCGCCCCGGACGCGATTCCCAGCAGCGTGCCGCCACGTAGATCATGTCATCGTCGAAGAACACCCACGCCTCGGTCTTCTCGGTCGCGGGCGCCGCCTCGTCGGGCTCCTGCTGCACGAACGATCCGATCGCTTCGGTCGCGGTATAGATCGTTTCATCGAGCCGGCCGTCAAGACGAATCGTGCCGCGCACGGCGCGGACCGTCGGCGCGTTCGGTCCCTTGCGAATGGAAATGGTTGGTTGAGCGGCAGCGTCCGGCACGGCTGGCGAGGCCGCAGGAGACTGTGCGGCGAGTCGGCCCGGGGCAACCGCGATGCCGATCAGCACGGCGACGACAGCGATGCGGCCGTTGCGCGGCACGCGCGCATGGTATCGTTAGTCACTTGCATTTCGCAAGTGACTCTCGGGGGAAAATGGCGAAGTGAAGAAGACGCCGCGGAGACGGGTGGCGCCAACGATCGCCCCGCGTCGATCCCGCTGCCCGGTGGCCTGCACACTCGACGTGCTTGGCGACCGCTGGACGCTGCTCGTCGTGCGCGACCTGATTCGCGGCAAGCGGCGCTTCGCGGAGCTTGTCGAATCGCCCGAGCGTATCCCGACGAACATTCTGGCCGACCGACTGAAGCGGCTGGTCAGTCTCGGCGTCATCGAGTCGCGTCGTTACAGTGATCACCCGCCGCGCGTCGAGTATCAGCTGACGGCGAAGGGGGAGGATCTGCGCCCGGTCCTGCGTGCGATGGTCGAGTGGGGGATCAAGCACGCCGGCGGCAGGGTGCCGCCGCCACTCCCTCCGCGATCGAACGCCCCCAGTGATTGAGCGCAGACGACGAACGTTGATCGGCAAACTCGCTCGATCTCGACGACTCCAAATTCAGATGGTTGCGGGTGTCACCGAATTGTTACCGACGAGCGCCAGTAACTCGTTCAAAACGAATGCGATTACGGGGAAGTTCTTGTGGTTGCGGGGGGGGGATTTGAACCCCCGACCTTTGGGTTATGAGCCCAACGAGCTACCGGACTGCTCCACCCCGCGTCACTTCGACTACACGCG
>Ga0111539_10006445_pt1 | contig 15126 bp, 8 predicted proteins | sample RhiMethybrSRZTD1_FD_79667 | JGI IMG/M metagenome (GOLD analysis project Ga0111539, IMG submission 79667) | Populus rhizosphere microbial communities from Tennessee, USA - Rhizosphere MetaG P. TD hybrid SRZTD1 (version 2) (version 2) | ecosystem: Host-associated > Plants > Roots > Rhizosphere >... | reverse complement strand
GGTGAACGCCGCCGTGGCCGTGGCCGTCGCCGGGGTCGCGGGTGCGCTGGCGACGCTGCCGGGCACCATCAACCAGCCCAATCTCTGAACGCTTCGCGACATGGCGCCGGACCGCATGGCGGCCCGGCGCTATGCCTCGATCATCGCCGGGGGGGTCCCAATGCATGCTCAGTCCGACTCGAACCGCCCGGTGGAACTCACCGGCACCGAGCTTGACGTGGTCGCCGCCGGCGATCCGCTGATCAACGTCTCCGACGTCAACGTCAACGCGCCGGAGACCATCGTGTTGGGTCAGAGCGCGGCCGCCGCCGAGGCGCAGGCGCATGCGGCGGCGACGACGATGTTCGAGGTGCAGCTCACGCGGACGGGCGCGATGATGGGAACGCCCGCGTACATGGCGCCCGAGCAGTTCCGCGGCCTCGCCACCGACGCGCGCACCGACCAGTTCGCGTTCTGCATCGCGCTCTACGAGGCGCTGTACGGCGAGCGCCCGTTCGCGGGCAACACGCTGATGGCGCTGACCGGCAACGTCCTCAACGGACGCATCCGCGAAGCGAACGCGAGCTCGAGCACGAACACGAAGGTGCCGCCGTGGATCCGGAAGATCCTGCTGCGCGGCCTGCGCGTGAACGCCAACGAGCGCTACCCGTCGATGGCCGAGCTGCTGGACGCTCTCGGTCACAACCCGGCCGTCGCGCGAAGGCGCTGGGCGATCGCGACGAGCGCGCTGCTGCTGGCAGGCGGCTTTGGTTTCGGTGTGCAGAAGGGGCTGGCGGATTCGACGCCCGCGTGCGGCGGCGGCCCAGAGAAGCTTGCAGGCGTTTGGGAGCTGGTCGGGCGAGGGGAGGGCGACACGCCCCGTCAGGCGCGGCTGCACAACGCGTTCTTGAAGACAGGCAAGAGCTACGCGAAGGACGTCTGGGCTACGACCAGCCGCGCGTTGACCAAATACGCGCGTGCTTGGGTCGACATGTACAGGGAGACGTGCGAGGCGACCGCGGTGCACAAGGTGCAGTCTGAAGAGGTGCTGACATTGCGGATGTCGTGCCTACAAGAGCGCCTCGGCGGGTTACGCGCGCTCACTGACGTTTTTAGCGAGGCCACCGGCGAGGTCGTGGAAAATGCCGTTAGCGCGTCGAACGCGCTCGCGTCGCTGGACCGGTGCGCGGATGTGCCGGTGTTGCGGGCGGTGGTGAAGCCGCCCGAGGACGCGGCGACGAAGACCAAGATGGACAGCCTAAAGAAACGGATCGCGGACCTCAAAGCGCGCTTCGACGCCGGACAATGGCGCGATGGAGCCAGAGATTCCGCTACGCTTGTTGCGGAAGCACGACAGGTCGGTTACCAGCCCGTTATCGCGGAGATGCTCGCCTTGATGGGCACGATTTCTTGTAAGTCGGATCGACCGCAAGACGCCGAGCGAGCTTTTGTCGAGTCGTTTCGAGAGGCGGATGCGTCTCGACACGATGAAGTGCGTGCCGAAAGCGCAGTCATGCTCATTTACATCGTCGGATTTCAGCAACGCCGCTTTCAGGCAGGCCGTAGCTGGGCCGAAACCGCGGACTCAGTTCTGCGGCGGCTGGGCGGTCACGATCTCCTGCGCGCATGGCTGCTCAACGACGTCGGCGCCGTGCATTTCGCAGAAGGCCAAAAGGAAGAAGCTGTGCGGGCGATGCAACAATCAATCGGGCTCAAAGAAGTGGCGCTCGGACGCGACCACCCTGACGTCGGGGTTTCTGAGGGGAACGTCGCCATATTCTTGGCTGAGTTGGGTCGCCACAAGGAGGCTCTGAGCCACATAGAACGCTCACTCGCGCTCCTCGAGCATGGCTTGGGAGCTGCCCATCCTGATCTCGCTCTGCAACTGGCCAACCACGGCGAGATACTGAATGCGCTTGGCCGCCCAGCCGAGGCGCGTCAGTCATTCGAGCGCGCAGCCCTGATCTGGGAGCGCGAGCTCGGACCTCGAAACCGCAGCCTCGCCGATGCCCTTACGGGCGTCGGAATCACTTACCTGGCGGAAGGAAATCTGGCAGCGGCGCTCGAACCCCTCGAGCGCGCGGGAAGGATTCGTGCGGAGGCGGAAACGGACCCGTCGAAGCGCGCCGAAACCAACTTTGCGTTGGCGCGCGCATTGTGGGATCTCAACCGCGATCGCAAACAGGCACGAACTCTCGCGTCGCAGGCGAAAGACGATTACGCGAAGACACTTTCGAAGGCCAAGCTAGTCGAAGTCGAGAACTGGCTTCGCAAGCATGGAGCCAGCTAGTCGAATCTAGCGGACCGCGAGAATCGCCCAGTTGTGGTTCTTGACGATGTCGCTATACCCACCACGGACAGCGGTCTTCACTTTCAGACCCGCACGGTTGTGATTGGGGCCGACGCCGCCGGCCTTGATGGCGGCTCGGACCTTGAGACCCGCACGGTTGTGATTGGGGCCGACGCCGCCGGCCTTGATGGCGGCTCGGACCTTGAGACCGGCCCGGTTGCGCGTCTTAGCGTTGAGTCTCGTGTTCGCAGTGGTCGTTTTCATCGTTGTCGTCCTTGCTTTCTTTCTCCTGAGGCAAACCCTGAAATTGCAGCGGGTGTGCCAGGACTGACGACGACGAAGCGGCCGACTTTCCGCGGATCCGGGTTTGGCGAATATGACTAAGACCAGCTTCTGGGAATGACTTCGGCCTAAGTCATTGCCTTAGTCATAGAGCGACTCGCAAACAGTCGCACAGAAAGCGTAATTCAACGTACTTTCCGTGCGACTGGTGTCGAGCGAGTCCGTGCGAACTAGGCCGGCGCCCGATGAGGTCGGCGCGCTGCTCGGGTGTCGCGACACGACGACGCGCACGTCGCCAGCGCGTTTCGTCGTCGGTCACCATCGAGCGGCTAGTTTCTTGCCCGATCGCCTAGTATCGCGGCGTGATCGAGGAGAGGGCCCCGGCGCCCGCGAACGCCGCCTTCGAGATCGTGACCCTGCTGCCCGGGTTCACGACGTTGGACAAGCGCTCGGGTGACCTCGACGGCAACCTTCCGGTCCGCGCCGCGCGCTATTGCGGCCCCGTGTTCGAGGGCAACGCCGCGGGTTTTCAAATCACGCTGGCGCAGCCGATGACGCTCGCGCGCACGCGCCGCGGAAACACCGAATGCGTGATGACGGACCCGACGCTCCGCCAGGTCTCCGAGGAGGTCGACGACGCGCTGGAGAAGGCGGTGTCACATGACCTGCTGGCGCGCGGCGGTTTCTGGCACCGGCTGTTTCGCGGCAACGCCTTGCCCTCGCGCGGGCGCCGGCTGCTCGTCTGGACCGGGCACATGATCCGCCCGCGCCCGGGCATCTGGCTGCTGGTCGGCGGCGCGTTCAACCGGCGCAGCCGCGTTGCCGTCGTCGATCACCTGGTCACGGATCCCGATCGGTTCGTGCCGCTGGTCGTGGAGATCGATACGCGCGACATCACGCGCGAGCCGCGCTGGCTGGAGATGGAGCTCGGCTGTGTGACGCCGCTGCGCCCGGCGGCACGCATGCGCAAGCAGCGCCTGGCGGCCGGCGCGTCGGAGCTGCGCGAGTTCGCGACGTTCTTCTCCGACGCGTACTTCGACACCAAGTCGAAGCACCCGACCGCCGGGTATGTCGTGCACCAGCGCGAGCGCGCGAAGAGCGGCGCCAAGGCCGCCGAGCGTTGCGATGCGCGTCTGCTGTACATCGGGCCGGACGTGCACGCGGTGCGGCCATTCCGGCGCTTCATCACGGCGGGCGGATTCTCGACATCGGCGGCGTCACCCGGAACACTGGAGGCCGCGGTCGTGAACAACATCGCGCCCACGCGCTGGACCTGGCAGGGACAGGTGCACAGCAGCTTCGACGTGCACAAGCGCCACCTGCCCGAATTGCGGGCGATCTGGCGCAAGACGTTCGGCGAGGGCGGCCAGCCGTCCGCGCTGGAATTTCTCGAAGGGCATTTGATGGGCGAGCGTTGGGACCAGCCGTACGTGCAGCTGCAGCCGTGGGCGTTCGCGCCGACAGCGCAAGGATGGTCGACGCTGGTCGACGGCTTCCACCAGTACCCCGGCTACGACGGTATGCGCGCGGTCATCGCCACCGACTGGTTCGCGTCGCTGGCGATGGTGTACCGGCTCTATCAATCCACATCGGTGCGCATCCCCTACCGGGCGCCAATGCTGCGGGCGATCCCCGTGCACCGCCCCACGCTAGCGTTGGGCCTCACGGAATCGACGCTATGATGACGGACGCATAGCCCAAGCAGGATTTTCCCCAGGCATTCCTGTTCGTTCTGCCGGCAGTTGCGGGGGTCGCGCGGCGCAGTGACCATCTCGCCGGAATCCGCTTATAATCGCCCCGCTCGCCGGCGGTTTCAGCGGGCACCGTGTCAGATGTACCGGGCAGTCGAGTCGCTGGTGTTGTTGAGGACCCGCGCGCTGAACTCACCGCGGGCGGGGAAGTCATACCTGAGGCCTGTGAGTTAGATGGCTTCCGGTCACCCGCTTCCCGATTCGGTGCCGGCCGCGCTCGCGCGCGGGGCGAGCATCGGCCGCTACATCGTGCTGGCGATGGTCGGGCGCGGCGGGATGGGCGAGGTCTACGCGGCATACGATCCTGAGCTGGACCGCAAGGTCGCCGTCAAGCTGCTGCGCGTGAAGCCGGGCAACGGCGTCTCGCTGTCCGAGGGACGGCAGCGGACGTTGCGCGAGGCGCAGGCGATCGCGCGCCTGTCGCATCCGAACGTCGTCGTCGCGTACGACGTCGGGACGTTCGAAGACAAGGTCTTCATCGCGATGGAGTACGTGGAGGGAAACACCGTCACGTACTGGCTGCAGGTGCAGCCGCGCAGCTGGCGCGAGATCCTGGGGGTGTTCAAGGACGCGGGGCGCGGGCTGGCGGTCGCACACGAGAAGGGGCTGGTCCACCGCGACTTCAAGACCGACAACGTGATGGTCAGCCGCGATCGCCACGTGCGCGTCATGGACTTCGGCCTCGCGCGCCAAGCGGAGAAGCCCGGTGCCGCGGGCGCCGAAACGGCGGAACCGACGACCACGCCGAAGCCGATTCCGATCCGGATTCTCGGCAGCGGCCCGGCGCTCGACGGCCCGCCCGAGTCGCCCACCATGGTCGTCACGAACGAGCAATCGGCCCCGGTCCCGCTCGCCGGCCATTCCAGTTCGGGCATGTTCGACGCACGCCTGACCCGCACGGGCGCGATGATGGGGACGCCCGCGTACATGGCGCCCGAGCAGTTCCTCGGTACGCCGACCGACGCGCGCAGCGATCAGTTCAGCTTCTGCATCTCCCTGTACGAGGCGCTGTACCGAGAGCGCCCGTTCGAGGGGTCGTCGATGACGACGCTGACGGCGAACGTGGTGCAGGGGAACGTTCGCGAGGCGCCCGCCGGATCGAAGGTCCCGCTCTGGGTCCGCAAAGTGCTGCTGCGCGGCCTGCGCCCGCGCGCCCGCGATCGTTGGCCGTCGATGGAGGCGCTCATCGAGGCGCTCGAGAAAGACCCGAACATCCAGCGGAAGAAGTGGGCCTCTGCCGCTGTGGGGGTCGCCATTATCAGCGGCGCAGCATTTGGTGGCTGGCGGCTTCTCAGTGATCAGCGACAGGTGTGCAGCGGAGGCCCCTCGAAGCTCGTCGGGATTTGGGACCTACGTCAGCCAGGCGATCCGGAGCCCGCCCGCCACGCGCAGATTCGCAAGGTCTTCATGGCTACGGGCAAAAGCTACGCCCCCGACGTGTTCGCCACGGTGAGCCGGGCGCTCACGACGTACGCCCAGAACTGGGCGAACACGCACAGGGAAGCGTGCGAGGCGACGCAGGTGCGGCGCGAGCAGTCCACGGAGGTGATGGACCTTCGGATGGAGTGCCTGCAAGAGCGACTTGGTGGGGTACGCGCGTTGACGGACGTATTCAGCGCAGCTGACGGTCAGGTCGTAGAGAACGCGACGAACGCCACCAATGCTCTTAGCTCACTCGACAGGTGTTCCGATGTGCCGCTGCTCCGTGCGGTCATTCGGCCCCCTGATGATTACTCGACCAGGGCAAAGGTCCACGATCTGCGTCGGCAAATGGCGGACGCCAAGGCGCAATTCGAAACAGGCCGTTGGAAAGAGATGCTGAGCAAGGTTCCGAAGGTAGTCGAGCAGGCGCGCTCGCTTGGCTATCAGCCGCTCACGACGGAGAGTCTGGCGCTGCTGGGAATGATGCGTGCAAAAGCTAACGACAATTCGCGCGCCGCAGAGGCGACTCTGACCGAGGCATTTTGGGAGGCAGACGCCTCTCGCCACGATGAGGTCCGAGCGGAAGTAGCGGCGCATCTCGTCTTTGTGGTGGGTTACCAACAGGGCAGGTATGCCGAGGCTCGTCGGTGGGCTACTGCGGCCGAATCCGTGTTGAATCGCATGGGCGGTCACGACCTTCTGCGCGCCTGGTTGTTCAACGACCTCGGAGCCGTAATCGAGATGGAGGGCGACAAAGAAGAAGCCCTTCGGCTGCACCGGCAGGCGATCGCGCTGAAGGAAAGAGTGCTAGGTGCCCATCATCCGGACGTGGCCACGACTGAAGCAAATCTGGCGATTGCGCTCAACGGGATGGGCAAAAATGAGGAAGCCCTCGTCCATCTTGAGAAGGCGATCGCAATTGAGAAGGAGGGCCTGGGTGAGGGTCACCCTGACTTGGCGCGGGAGTTGAACAATCGCGGTGAGATTCTCCGGCTCCTTGGTCGCTACCGCGAAGCGCGCGCCGCTCTCGAGCAAGCCCGCCAGATCTGGGAGAGAGAACTCGGATCAGAGAGCGCCCTGGTCGCGTATGCGCTGACGGGCATTGGTGAGGCGTTTGTCGCCGAGGGACGTGCGAATGAGGCGCTTGTACCACTCGCCCGCGCGCTGAAGATCCGGCAGATCCATGATGCAGATCCCGCGCGCCGAGGGGAGACGGGATTTGCCTACGCTCGTGCGCTGTGGGATTCGAACCGCGATCGCACGCGCGCCTTGGCCCTGGCGGAGGAAGCACGCACCCTCTACGCCACGACAGCAGCGAAGGACAAGGTCGGCGCAATCGATACCTGGCTTCGCAAGGCGGGCGAGGATAGACCTCCGCCTCGTATTGCACGACGCTAGTCGCGAAGGCCGATTCATGCCCGAGCGGTTCTAGGCGACCGCGATCATCCGGACGTTGTGGTTGCTCGCTCGAATCAGCTCTCCACCCTTGACGCCGCTGCGCACCTTGAGGGCGGATCTGTTGTGGTTGCTCGCTCGAATCAGCTCTCCACCCTTGACGCCGCTGCGCACCTTGAGGGCGGGGCCGTTGTGGTTCATGCCCGCTGTGAAGCCTCCACCTTTGATGGCGCTGCGCACCTTGAGGCCTGAACGGGAATGATTCATGCCCGCTGTGAAGCCCCCCGCCTTCACGCCAGCGGTCACCTTGATGCCCGTGTTGTTCTTCGTGGTCTTCATGGTGGTTTCCCTTTCGGTTTTCAGTGATGCGTTTCTGAGCGCCGCGCTCATCGCGCGGCGGCGAGATGTACAGAACTTCTGAGATGTCGCCATTGCTTGCGGCCGACTATGCCGTCCCTCGGCGGTCGCGGCCATCACTAACATCGTCTGTAGCCTGATTTTCGGTCAGGCGTCACCTTACAGCGCAAATTTTTTTCACGCGAAGGTGTGTTAGCCAACGAACGAACAGATGTTTACTGTTCGTTAACAGCAACAGTCCGCGGTGTTTCCAAGCTCAATTCCTGTGGAAAAGTTTTCCACAGCGCGCTTGAGGCGTCACCACGCATACACGTTGCGCGCGATACGTCGACAAACGTTGCGTGCACAGTACGGGAAGCCCCGTAAGGCAACGCCGTACCTTTGCCTAAGGCAACGCCTTACGGGCGCTAGTCGGACTCTTTGGCGGGCGGCGGCGAGGTTTCTTCCGAAGGCTCGCTGCGCTTCTCCGCTTTGTCGCCGTGCTTCTCCGCCTTGTCGCCGTGCTTCTCGGGACGCTCATCTTGTTTCTCGGAGCGCGACTCGCTGTCTTTGTCTTTTCTGGCGGGCGCATCGGCCGCGGGTTCGGGCCTGCGAATCGTCACGCGAACGAAGTCGTCGGTGATCTCGACTTGGGGATCGAACGTCTGGCTCAGGATGAGCCGCAGCTTCGTTCCATTCGCCGGCTGCGCGTTCGCTTCGTCCTGATCGATCCAGAGTTTTTTGAACGACGGGTGCTTGAGGTTGTAGACCTTCATCGTGACCATCGAGACCGCCCTCGGCAGCGTCACGACGACCGTCCGCGATTTCTTCAGAATCTTGAAGTCGGAGCCTTTGATCGATCCTTTGATCGGCACCAGGACCGACGTCTTGTTGCCGGTCACGCTGATGTCGGGGCGATTGCGCCGCCACGCTTCGCGCGCGAGATCCCTGTCGGCCTGCTTCTGCTTGTCGATCGGCTTGCGGTCGGCTGGCGCCTCGTCTCCGATCGGTGGTTCAGCGGCCTCGTCGGTCTTCTTTTCGGCGACCGCGGCGCCGGCGTCGGCGACCTTCGTCGCCGCGGTGCCTGCGTCCGAAGCGGGCGGCGTCGCGGCGGCTACGGCGGCGTCGACCGCGGGTGGCGCGACGACGGGTGGCGGCGTAGCGACAACGGGCGCGGGGGGCGGTGGCTCCTGGCGCGGGCGTACCGGAAACAGCTGCTGGCCGATCACGAACACGACCGCCGCGGTCACGCCCGCGACCGCCATGCCGGGGCCGCGGGCGATCCCCGCGTCCGCGGCGCGCGTCCGCACCGGCGGCTGGTCAGAACGTGGGGGTTGACGCAATTTGTCCGAGGGGCGGCTCATTTCGCGTGACGCAGACTACATCATCGCTCAGCGCACGTCGCCCGACTAGAAAACTGTCCGAGTGGCCTCACAAGACGTTCGGCTTATGGTCGGCGAGCCACTGGACGACGGCACGTTCTCGCCGCGGAAACCTATGCGTTGAGAGGACGGTCCTCGCCTGCAGGCCGAGCCGAACCGCGCGCTTTCGATCTCGTCCGCTCTCCTAGAGCGCGCGCGCCAACGAGAATCGCGTCTCCGCGATGAGGATCTTGACGGGCTCGCGGGCCTCGCGAATCCGCAAGGCCTCTTCCAAGGGTGGGATGGCGGCATCTGGCGGCCCCTGGATGAGCCGAGCGTTGCCGATGCCCTGCAGGGCAAATGAACGCATGCGATCGGCGTCGTCCCCATGCCGCTCATAGATGCGCAAAGCGATAGTGAAGGCAGCCTCCGCCTCGGACCCTCTGCCCAGATCCACCAGCGCCTCTCCCCTCGTGGTCTGCTCGGCGGCAAACTGGTCCGATTCAGGGTCACCGTTTCTACCGAGAATATCGAGCGCCCGGTCTGTGCCTTCGAGGGCACCCAGCGGGTGTCCCTGCTCCTGGAGGATGCTAGAAAGAGTCCCCCAGGACAGCGCAACATCCGGATGATGTTTCCCCATCACCTGTTCCTTCAGGGCGATGGCCTGCCTCGCAAAGCCTAGCGCGCGCTCGAAGTCTCCGGTCATCCACAAGGCGCCAGCGAAGTTGTTCGCTGCCCAAGCGCGAACCCGTTCGTGACCGGGGCCGAGACGATCGAGAATCGCCTTGCTGAGGCGCATCCACATCTCCGCTTGTTGGGGCTTGTTCAGGAACACGCCTGCCAAGTAGATCAGCGCGACGGCCGCACGGGCTGCCGTGACATCGTCGCGGGCCGCCTCGGCGGTGAACAGCGCCTCATGCAAGATCGCCTCGCTGCTCGCGGGATCGTCGGTCAGCATGGACGTGCAACCGATCAGCTCGAGCAACTCTGCCAGGAGAGGACCGTACCCCGTCGCCTGGACCCGGGGTACGAGCGCGACGGCACGCGTACGAGCGGCGCGGAAATTAGCGACGTCTCGCAGTGCCTGCGCCTCCCTCAACGAGCTGCGTAGCTCCCTCACGGCTTCGAGCGTTCGCTGATCGCGCGGAAGCGTGACCGCCGATCGGAGCAAGGCGATGTCGGCGCACCGCGAGACCGGCGTCAAATCGTACGCGGCGGCCACGGCCCGACCGATGGCGGTGCCGTCGTCGCTTGCCAGGACGTTGGTCAGCGCTCGCACCTGGTCCAGGTTGTCGTTCAGGCAGGTCATGCGCAGATCAAGGACCTCCGCAGACTGCTCGCCGCGGACGTGCGTGGCTTCGCAGGTCTGGACGTACATCGCGGACCACTGGCGGAGGTAGTCGTCGAGCACGCGCGAGACGCGCTGCCACGAGGTGTCGGCGGTCGCGCGGCCGGTCGCGGCGAAGGCGCGGTGGACTAACTGGCGACGCGCATCGTCGCGCCCGGACCAGGCGGCCTCGATGCGCGCGGCCGGGACCGCGCAGTTGATGTGTCCACCGCGCGCGACGCGCCATCCGCCTAATGCGACGATCGCGACGGCGAGCGCGGCGCCAACGGTGACGGTGCGGCGTCTGGGTCGGGTGCGTCCTCTCTCCAGCGTGTGGATGAGGTCGTCCATCGTGGCCCAACGTTGCTCGCGTCGCGCGGCTAACCCGCGCGATACCGTCGCCCGCAGCCAGCCGGGTACACTCGCAGTGCGCGCAGCCTTGGCGTCTTCGCTGTCCGCCGCCCCCGGTACGTGTGCCAGCGCCGGTCGGTTCCCATATAGCGCCTCGTAGAACGCGACGCAGAAGCTGAACTGGTCGGCGCGGGCGTCAAGCGCCTCGCCGCGGAACTGCTCGGGCGCCATGTATGCGACCGTGCCGACCAGCGCGCCCGTCTTGGTGACGGTCGCCGGGCGCGGCCGTAAATCGGCGTCGAAGTGATCCTCCGACGCGTCTACGGGTTCTTCCGCCAGGCGCGCCAACCCGAAGTCCATGACGCGCACCGAACCATCCCGGCCGATCATGACGTTCTGGGGTTTGAAGTCGCGGTGGATGATGCCGGCGGCGTGCGCGGCCGCCAGCCCGCGCCCGGCCGCGATGAACACATCCAGGATCTCGCGCCAGCTCCGCGGCTGAGCGCGCAGCCACGCGTCGACTGTCTCGCCCTCGACGAACTCCATCGCGATGTAGACCCGGCCGTCGACGGTCCCAGCGTCGTGGATGGCGACGACATTCGGGTGCGAGAGGCGGGCGATGGCGCGCGCCTCGCGGAGCAGCCGGGCCCGGCGGTCGGGCGCGTTCGCGCCCATCTCGCTCACCACCTTCAGCGCGATGCGCCGGTCCAGATCCGGGTGATATGCGGCGTAGACCTCACCCATCCCGCCGCGTCCGACGCCACCCAGGATCTGATAGCGGTCGACGCGCGCACCGGGCGCCAGCGCTCCGATGAAGGGGTGTCCCTCGTCACCGGGAGCGCGACTTCCGTGCGCCAGCTCCGCCGCCGCCCAGGTCGTCAGGTCTGCGCACGCGCTGCACGCCGCGAGATGCGCCTCAACCGCGGAGCGGCTGTCGTCCGAGACCGTCCCCTCCAGGAACGCGACGACCGTCCTCTCATCAAGGCACGCGCTCTGCCCCACGCGTGGACGCTACGACGATTCGGGATGGCGATCACCGGTTTATGGAACCCTTGTGCTCGGCTAGCCACTCGGTTACGGCGCGCTCGTGTTTCCGGTAGCCGTCCGTCGCGTATGTGTGCTGCGCCTGGGCGGCCAGCTTCAAAGCGCGTCTTCGATCGCTTCCACTCTCCCACAGAGCGCGGGCCAATGAGAATCGCGTCTCGGCGACATTGTACTGAAGCGGTTCACCGGCCTCACGAATCCGAAGGGCTTCTTCCAAAAAGGGGAGGGCGGCCCGAGGCTGGCCCCGGGCGAGTCGCACCATGCCAAGACCCTGAAGCGGAAAGGCCTGCTGGCGATCCGACGCCCTGAAGTCCTGCTGATACATCCGCGATGTCGCCAGGAAGCAAGCCTCCGCTTCGGCGGTTCGGCCGAGAGCGACGAGGGCTGTGCCCCTCGTGTCCTGCAACGAAGCGACGTGATCCGGATCGAAATTGTCATTCTTCTGGAAGATCTCGAGAGCGCGGTCCGCGCTCGCAAGACCCTCGGCCGGTCGGCCATTTTCCGTGAGCACCATGCCGAGGAGGTACAAGCTGATCGCCACGTCGGGGTGATCCTTTCCCAGGGCGCCCTCCTTCAGGGCGACGGCGCGACGCGCGAATGGCTCAGCCTTGTCGAAGCTTCCGGCTAACGGAAGGGCCAGCCCGAAATTGTTCCAAGCCCAGGCCCGAGTTCGTTCATGTCCTGGCCCGAGGCGGTCCAGGATCGATTCGCTCAGGTGAAACCACACCTCCGCCTCGCGCAGATCATGTGACCGGAAGGCAGCGGACAAAATGAGGTCCGCTGCCACTTTTGCGGCGGTCGGGTCGTCGTGAGCAGCCTCCGCCGTGAAGAGGGCCCGGTGGAGCAGCGCTTCCGTCGTTGGATCGGTGAGAGACGTGCAGCCAATGAGCTCGAGAAGTTCCGCCAGCAAGGGGCCGTATCCCGTTGCCTCGACTTTCGATCGAAGCGCGACGGCATGCTGATGCGCCTTTGGAAGGTCTGCCAGGTCACGCCAGGCCTGCGCTTCGCGCAACGAGGATTGCAGCTCGCGCACAGCCTTTAGGGTGGGCTCGTCACGGGGCAGCGGAACCGCGGAGCGGAGCAGGGTCACGTCCGCGCACCGTGAAACAGCGGGGAGCCCCTGTGCGGCGGCTACGGCTTGGGCGACGGCACCGCCGGTCGCGTTGTTCAGGGCCTCCGTCAGTGCCCGCACTTGATCGAGGTTATCGGCCAGGCACGCCATGCGCAGGTCGAGGACCTCGCCGGACTGCTCGCCGCGGAGGTGGGTCGCTTCGCAGGTGTCGACGTACATGGCGGACCACTTGCCGACGTGGGCGTCGAGCACGCGCGAGACGCGTTGCCAGGCCGTCTCGGCGGTCGGGCGGCCGGTTTCGACGAACGCGCGATGGATCGATTGGCGGCGGGCGTCGTCCTGTCCCGACCACGCGGCGGCGAGGCGAACGGTGGGCACCTGGCAGCTGATGCGGCCGCCGCGGGCCGCGCGCCACCCGCCGAATGCGAGGAGCGCGACGGCGAGCCCCACGCTCGCGCCGACGGCCCGGCGGCGGGGCCGCGTGCGACCCTTCACGAGCGCGCGGATGAGATCGTCGATCGACGCGAATCGCTCTTCGCGGGTCTCGGCGAACCCGCGCGAGACGATCGAGCGCAGCCACGCCGGGACGCTCGCGGTCGGGCCCTTCTCGTCGTTGTCAGCAGCCGGCTGCAGGTGCGCTAGCGCCGGCCGGTTCCCGTACAGCGCCTCGTGGAGCGCGACGCAGAAGCTGAACTGGTCGGCGCGGGCGTCGAGCGCCTCGCCTCGGAACTGTTCGGGCGCCATGTATGCGATCGTGCCGACCAGCGCGCCGGTCTTGGTCACGGTGGCGGGGCGCGGTCGGGAATCGGCATCGATGCGGTCCTCGGACGCCTCGACGGGCTCTTCCGCCAGACGCGCGAGCCCGAAGTCCATGACCCGAACAGATCCGTCGCGCCCGATCATGACGTTCTGGGGTTTGAAGTCGCGATGCACGATGCCGGCGGCGTGGGCGGCAGCCAGCCCGCGTCCGGCCGCAATGAACACGTCCAGGATCTCGCGCCAGCGGCGGGGTTTGGCGCGCAGCCACGCGTCGACCGTCTCGCCCTCGACGAATTCCATCGCGATGTAGACGCGATCGTCGACGGTGCCAGCGTCGTACACGGCGACGACGTTCGGGTGCGAAAGCCGTGCGATGGCGCGTGCCTCGCGCAGCAACCTCGCGCGGCGCTCGGGCGCATTCGCTCCCGCTTCGCTCACGACCTTGAGCGCGATCCGCCGGTCCAGATCCGGGTGGTACGCCGCGTAGACCTCGCCCATGCCGCCGCGCCCGACGCCACCCAGGATCTGATAGCGGTCGACGCGCGCGCCGGGTGATAGCTGCCCGACGAACGGACGGCCCTCCTCGCCGGGAGCGCGACTTCGGTGCGCCTGGTCGGCCGCCACCCAGGTCGTCAGCTCCGCGCAGGCGCTGCAGGCCGCGAGATGCGCCTCCACGTCGGAGCGGCCGTCTTCCGACAGCGTCCCGTCCAGGAACGCTAGGACGCGGCCCTCGTCCAGGCACGCGGTCGCCGTCGTCACCGGCGTGCTCCCCGGTGCGCCTCCAGCCAGGCCACGACCTCGTCACTCTTCTTGGGCGCGTCGTGGCTGGCGTACGCGGCTTGCGCGGCGGCGGCCAGCGTGCGGGCGCGCGTTGGATCCTGCCCGGCCGCCGCCAGCGCGCGTGCGAGCGCGAACTGGGTGTCCGCGACCTCGAGCGCATTGCTCTCCCGGCTGCCCACGCGGATTTTCAATGCCTCGTCGAACTGGCGGATGGCGGCGTCCGCGTCGCCTTGCCCAAGCTTGCTCTCGCCGAGCGCCTGAAGGACCGTCGCCACGTTGAAGTTCGACGGGCCGAGCTGCGCGCGCAGGACCCGCAGGGCAGCGACGAGCGATTCCTCCGCGGCCCGATATTGCCCGAGGATGTTCAGCGTCTCACCGCGATTGCCGAGCGCGTACGCGACCTGCACACCGTCGGGATCGAGGTGGGTGAAAATGTCGATGGCGCGATTCTCGAGGCGCAGAGCCTCCTCGGGACGACCCAGCTCGTTTAGCGCCCAGGCCAGGGTGCTGACCGTTCTCCCAACGTCGGGATGATTGGCGCCCAGCGCCGACTCCTTGAGGGCCAGCGATTGTTCCAGGAGGGCCCGGGCGGATTCGAACTTCCGGGACGTCAGGAGAATGCCTGCCTGATTCTGAAGCAGCCAGGCGCGGAGGCGGGGTTGCGGAGACGCCAGCCGATCCAGGATTGCGCCGGCGAGACTGGCCCATCGGTCGGTTTCCCGGGCCCGTTCCTGTCTGTATCCCGTGGCAGCGACGAGACAGACGGCGGCCTTCGCCGCGGTGAGGTCATCGCGTGCCGCCTCCGCCGCGTAGAGGGCCTTCTCCAGGGACACTTCTGCGTCCGCCGGGGCCGAATCGATCTGGATGTTGCCCAGCAGGACCAACACGTCCGCTATCAAGGGTTTGAATCCCGTGGCTTCGGCCTGCGGCAAGATCACCTGCGCCGCCTTCATCGCGGCGAGACTGTTGCCGACCTC
>Ga0111539_10006443_pt1 | contig 15127 bp, 13 predicted proteins | sample RhiMethybrSRZTD1_FD_79667 | JGI IMG/M metagenome (GOLD analysis project Ga0111539, IMG submission 79667) | Populus rhizosphere microbial communities from Tennessee, USA - Rhizosphere MetaG P. TD hybrid SRZTD1 (version 2) (version 2) | ecosystem: Host-associated > Plants > Roots > Rhizosphere >... | reverse complement strand
CGCGTCCGCCGCGGTCAAGCTGGCCGGCGACAACGACGCCACCAGCGAGGACCGGGTGCTGGCGCTCGAGCTCCTGCTCGAGGAGGCGCCGCCCGAGACCTACAAGGATCTGGTCGGCCCGACCCGCGAGCTCACCAAGGTCAAGCAGGTGCCGGTGCAGGCGGCGGCGCTGCCGCTCTACGCCCGGGTGGCGCCGGAGGAGGCCGCCGGCGACCTGGCGATGATGCTCGACAACCAGGGGCTGGCCGCCGAGCTCAAGGTGGCGATGGCGCTCGCCTGGGGCGAGGTGGCGAAGAGCAAGAACAAGGCGGCGCAGGGCGCGCTCGAGCAGCTGGTCAAGGACTCGAGTCCCCGGGTGCGCGGCGCGGCCGCCGAGGCGTACGGCAACGTCGGCCGGCCGGCCCAGGACGTCCTGTTCAAGATGGTCAAGAACGAGCGCTACGACGTCTCGCTGGGGGCGGCGCGCGGCCTGTGGCACAGCGCAGACGCCGGCGCGTCGGTGTCGAACGCGGTCGGCGGCATCTACCAGCTGTGGAAGCGCAAGGGCAAGCCGCGGCGCGACGCCGCGGTGGTGTACGCCAAGATGGCGAAGACCAAGCCGGGCGCGGTCGAGAGGTATCTGGCCGGCGCGGCGGTGGCCAATGACGATCCCAGCCTGCACCCGATCGCGGTCGAGGGCCTGTGCAACGCGATGGTGGCGGGCAACAAGGACGCGCCCGGCGACCTGGCGCGCGCGATCAAGGGCGGCTCGGTCGAGGTCCGCCGAATGATCATCGAATGCGTGGCGGACAATCCGAAGTTCCTCCCGGTGGCCGGGCGCATCGCGGTCGGCATGGCCGACGACGCCGACGGCCAGATCCGCGCCGAGGCGGCGCGGGTGCTGGCGCAGATGGCGGCCGGCGAGAAGGCGAACGCGGACGTCGGCGAGCGGCTGGCGCGCCTGGCCAAGGACGACAACCGCGAGGTGCGGCTCATCGCGATCCGCGCGCTGTCGGCCATGGGCGGCTCCGCCCCCAAGGCGGCGCTCGAGGCGCTGCCGCGCGCCTTCGAGAACGGCGACGAGACCGAGCGGCTGACCATCCTGCGGGCGGCCAAGGAGATGGGCGCCGGCGAGCTGGCGCAGATGGCGGCGTCGGATCCGTCGCCGCTGGTCAGGGTCGCGGCCATCGACACCGCCATCGCCACCAAGACCGGCGTGGGCGCGACCCTCAACTCGGCGCTGTCCGACCCGGAGCCGACCGTGCGCACCGCCGCGCTCGCGCGACTGGCGGCCGGCAACCACGGCCTGTCCGCCGAGGAGGTCGACCGCGCGCTCGGCCTCGCCATCCGCGATCCCAGCGAGTCGATCAGCGTGCTGGCGCTGACCACGATGGCCAAGGTGGGCGAGCCGCCGCAGGTGGTGGCGCGACTGCAGCGCCTGTTCGAGTCGCCGTCCGAGCGCGAGCGATCGCGCGCGGCCACCGCCGCCGCCGGCCTGGCCGAGAAGGAGGCCAAGCTCGCCATCAAGCTGCTCGAGCGGCTCTACGCCGACCCGTCGCGCGACGTGCGAGCGGCCATGCTGCGCTCGCTCGCCACCGCCTATGCCAGCACCCTCAAGCCGGACGAGCTGGCCAAGATGCTGCGCAACTCCGAGTCCGACCCGACCCGCCGGCTGGTCGCCACCGCCGCATTCATCGTCCAGGCGCAGAACCCCGGCACCAAGGACGCCGCAGTCGCCGCCCTCAAGAAGGTGGTGGAGGACGGCCCGCCGCTGGCCAAGCTCATCGGCCGCCTCGGCCTCGGCCTCATCGACAGCTCGGCCGACGGCTTCGCCTTCCTGACGACCCTCGTCCCGTAGCCCCCGGCGAATCCCCGACGCCCTTGGGTTAACCGCCAAACCCGCCAAAGGCGCCAAACGGGAATCCACGGCGAAGCAACGATTCCCTTTTCTTGGGGGGGTGCCCCGTGTAAAGCGAGGCGAACCCAACAAGTTCTGGTTTTGGCGGCTTTGGCGGTTTTGGCGGTTCAAAAAGGGCTACGGGGATTCGATCAGGCGGGCGTAGACCTCCGAGATTCGATCGGCGGCGGCGGACCAGGAGCGGTGGGCGCGGACCCAGGCTTCGGCGCGGCCGGCGAGGAAGCTGCGCAGGTCGGGCTCGTCGACGAGGCGCATGAGCTGGCTGCACAGACTGTCGAGGTCGTCCTTGCGATGGAGGAGGCCGGTGACCTCGTCCTCGACGATCTCGGCGAGGGCGGTGACGTCGGAGGCCAGGATGGGGACGCCGCTGGCCATCGCCTCGAAGGGCTTGATGGGCGAGACGACCTCGCAGACGCGCGTGCCGCGGCGCGGGAAGACCATGACGTCGACCAGCGCCTGATAGGCGGGGACCTCCTGGTGGGAGACGCGGCCGGTGAACACCACCAGGTCGCCGATGCCGAGCCGCCGGACCAGGGCGGCGAGCTCGCCGTGGGCGGGTCCGTCGCCGACCAGGATCAGCCGGGCGCGATCACCGAGCTCGCCGCGCAGGCGCGCCATCCCCTCGAGCAGGAGATCGAGCCCCTCGTAGTCCTTGAACGTCCCGACGTAGCCGACCACCAGCTTGCCGGTCAGCTGCCAGCGGGCCGCCAGCTCCGGGTCGCGCGGCCGGCGCGCGAAGGCGGCGAGATCGACCGCGTTCGGCAGGATCGACATCTTCCCCCGCTCGACCCCGCGCGCCGCCAGGACGTCGGCCACGGCCTCGGTGATGACGAACACGTGATCGGCCATGCGCGCCGCCTGCGCCTCGAGCCCCTCGAGCATCCGGTAGTGATCGGAATCCAGGTAGGCCGGCTGGTCGGCGGCGCGGCTCATGTGCCAGAGCCCGCGCACCTCGAAGACGCTCGGGATCCCGAGGCGCCGGGCGGCCTCGCAGCCGGCCAGCCCGACCGCGAAGTTCGAGGCGCTGTGGATGAGCGCCGGCCGCAGCTCGGCCGCCTGCTCGATCAGCGCCGCGCTCGCCGCCGCCTGGTAGTCGCGGATGCTGAGCGCGAGCATGCCCTTCCGGCGCGGCGTCGGCCGGAAACGGTAGGGGACATCGTCCACCAGCTCGGCCGCCGCTACCGGCGAGACGCCGAAGTGGTCGAGCCGGTCGTTCGGGTAGCCGAGCCGGTTCACCACCACCAGGTCCCAGCCGCTCTGGCGCAGGCTGCGCGCCAGCCAGTGGGTGCGGATGGCGTAGCCGCTCGACAGGTGCGGCAGGCTCTGCGCCGCGTGATAGAGGATGCGGCGCGGCGCCGGCGTCCATCCCCGCGCCAGCGGCGGCGCGCCGGCCACGCCCTCGGCCAAGAGGCGCGCGTGCAGCTCGAGCCGCGCGCGCGGCAGTCCGGCAGCCTCGAGGATCGCGAGCGGCAGGCGGATGTGACCGGCCCGCTCGAGCGCCTTCGCGACGGCGCGCGCCAGCCGCTTCCGGTCGCGCGCCACCTCGGTCCGCTCCATCGCCTCACGCGCGGCATCCGCCAGCGCAGCGCCGCCGTGCGCCTCGAGGTTGGCGGCCGCGATCTCCTCGAGCGACGCCGCTCCCAGGAGCCGGCTGGCCGCGGCACCCGCCAGGTGGGCCGACAGCCTGACCGGCGGCGCAACCACGTCGCCCAGCTGCGAGCGCGCCAGCGCCCCGAGGACGCGCGAGCGAAGCAGCCGCGCGCGGCGGTCCACCACCGGTGCGGTGCGCACCAGCCACGGGATCGGCCTCTTCAGCATGGCGGCGCCTACCGGGCCGCCGTCGCCTTGACCCCGGGCGACGGCTTGCGCGACCCGGCGTAGGCGTCGAGCACCTGGCCGACCTCGCCCTCCACCACGATGCGCCCCTTCTGGACCAGCACGGCGCGGGTGCACAGCTCCTGCATGGTGGCGGCGCTGTGCGACGCGATCACCACGGTCCGCGCCTCCTTCATCATCTCGTTGATGCGCCGGGTCGACTTCTCCTTGAAGTCCTCGTCGCCGACCGCCATCACCTCGTCGATGAGCAGCGTCTCCGGCATCACCGCCGAGGCGGTGGCAAACCCGAGCCTCGCCCGCATGCCGCTCGAGTAGGTCCTGAGCGGCTGATCGATGAACTCGCCGATGTCGGCGAACTCGATGATGCCGTCCATCAGGCGGTCCATCACGCCGCGGTTGTGGCCGAGGATGCTGCCGTAGAGGTAGGCGTTCTCGCGGCCCGACAGGTTGACGTTGAAGCCGGCGCCCAGCCCGGACAGGAGCGAGACCCGGCCGCGCGTCCGCGCGATGCCGCTGTCGGGGCGATAGATGCCGGCGATGACGCGCAGGAGCGTGCTCTTGCCGGCGCCGTTCCTGCCGACCAGACCGACCACCTCGCCCTTCCTCACCGTCAGCGAGACCTCGTTCAGCGCCACGTAGTGCGACTCGCTCTTCGGCCGTCGCTTGAACAGGCCCGCCACCGACTTCTCGAACGGCTTGAGGTGGACCCGCGTGCGCGGGAAGGCCAGGGTCACCTTCTCGACCTGGATGACCACCTGGCTCATGGGGGAGACTCCAGCAGGAACCCACCCAGCGTCGATCGACTCCGCTCGCTCCGCTCGCTCATGGGGGAGACTCCAGCAGGAACCCACCCAGCGTCGATCGACTCCGCTCGCTGCGCTCGGTCATAGGCTCTTCACCACGCCGGCCTCGTAGCGCTGGAAGATGCTCACCCCGACGGCGAACAGCCCGACGCACACCGCGATCGAGTAGGCGATCCAGCCGGGCGCGATACCGAGCGACGAGCCGTCGATGCCGTTGCGCACCAGGGTGATCGGCACCGACATCGGGTTCAAGAGGATCGCCACGGTGGCGCGCGACTTGGGCACCATGTGGAAGGTCCACATCACCGGCGACAGGTAGAACCCGGCCCGCACGACGAAGCGCATGATGAACTCGGCGTCGCGGAAGACCACGTTCAGGCAGGCCAGGGCGAGCCCGAGCCCCATCGCGAAGAGGCCGGTCAGCACCAGGCCGGCCGGCACCATCAAGAGCCCGAAGGTCGGACCGATGTGGTGATAGATGAGGAACGGTATCGAGACCAGCAGGCTGAGCAGCGCCATCACCGCCCCGGAGCAGACCGTGGTGATCGCGAACAGGACCCGCGGGAAGTAGACCTGCTTGATGATCCCCTCGTGACCGGTCAGCGCCGTGAGCGAGCCGTTCAGCGCCTTGCCGAAGTAGCCCCAGGTGATGACCCCGATGGCCACCCAGAGCGGGTAGAGCGGCTTCGGGTTCCCGGCGATGACCGAGAACAGGATCACGTAGACGCCGGTCATCAGGAGCGGCTCGAGCAGCGACCAGACGTAGCCCAGGTTGGACTTGCGGTACTTGAGGCGGATGTCGCGCTGGACGAAGTTGGAGACCAGGTGGCGGTGGCGCCGCACGTCGCGCAGCATCCGCGGCAAGCCACCCAGGAGGCTCGGCCGCGGGTTCGGCTCGCGTAGCTCGCGCAGGTCTCCCAGGTCCGACAGGTCGCCGGCGCCGATGGCGCCCTCGCCGGCGGCGCTCACGGCAGCACCCTCGCCAGCTCGTCGGCCACCCGCAGCGCCGCGCGCCCGTCCCACAGGTAGGGCTGGCGCCGCTCGCACGGCTCGGCCATCGCCCGCTCGAACGCCGGCCAGATGGTCTCGCGCCGGGTCCCGGCCAGGATGTTGCTCCCCTCGTCGATCGTCACCGGCCGCTCGGTGTTGTCGCGCAGGGTCAAGCAGCGGACCCCGAGGATGGTGGTCTCCTCCTGCACCCCGCCCGAGTCGGTCAGGACCAGGGCGGCCGAGGCGGTCAGCCGCAGGAAATCGAGGTAGCCGACCGGATCGGTCACCACCCAGCGATCATCCGGCAGCGGGATGCGCGCCGCCGCCAGCCGCGCCCGCGTCCGCGGGTGGACCGGAAAACAGAGCCGGGTCCGGCGCGCGATGTCGTCGAGCACGCCGCAGAGAGCGGCGAGCTGCTCGGGGTCGTCGACGTTGCTCGGCCGGTGCAGGGTGACCAGGCCGTAGCCGCGCTCGGCCAGGCCCAGCCGCTCGAGCACGTTCGACCGCATCGCGCGATCGCGCGCGGCCAGCAGGGTGTCGATCATGACGTTGCCGACCAGGTGGGCCCGCCCGGCCGGAACGCCTTCCGCCGCCAGGTTGTCCATTCCGGACCGTTCGGTGACGAACAGGAGGTCGGCCAGGCTGTCGGTGAGGCGCCGGTTGATCTCCTCCGGCATGTCGTCGTCGCGGCTGCGCAGGCCGGCCTCGACATGGACGGTGAGCGGTCGCCGGCGCCCGCGCTCGAGCGTCGAGTCGAACGGCTGCGCCAGGACGAACTTGCTGGCCACCAGCGAGCAGGCCAGGGTCGAGTTGACGTCGCCGACCACCACCACCGCGTGCGGCTGGTAGCGAGCGAGGACCGGCTCGAAGCGGCGCATGATCTCGGCGGTCTGCTCGGCGTGGCTGCCCGAGCCGACCTCGAGCGAGACGTCGGGCCGCGGGATGGCGAGCTCGTCGAAGAAGACCTGCGACAGGCCCTCGTCGTAGTGCTGCCCGGTGTGGACCAGGATGGGCGAGAGCCGGGGGCTGTCCGCCAGGGCGCGCATGATGGGCGCGATCTTGACGAAGTTCGGCCGCGCCCCCGCGACGCACAGAACGGGATGCTTCGCCATCGGGACTACCACAGCGGGAAGTTATGCAGCGCGGACCTTGGCCGATGCAACCTGCGTGGCAGGCTCGCCGGCACCGGTGCTCACGGTCTCGCTGAGGGTTGCCACCGCCGGCCCATGGGAAGCGACCAGCGGATCCAGGGCCGGCTCGTCGTCGGCCGCCTCGTGACGCCGGGTCTCCCACTTGCCGCAGTCGAGCGTGAACAGGGCCACGATCGTGAGAATTCCGTAGGTTACCGTGATGACGGCCGCGATCGGCGCCAGGCTGAAGGCCGAGACCTTCTCCTCGGCGGGCAGGTGCCGGACGTGCCACCGGTAGTAAAAGCCGCAGGCGGCCATGATCGAGCAGTGGACCGCCAGGACCGGGAAGATGGTTCCGGTGCGCAGGTGGTCGAACACCAGGACCGGGTAGGAGAGCAGGAGCGAGAACAGGGTGAAGTACTGGATCGCCACCACCGGGTGGAGCTTCCAGACGTGCGACAGCCCCGAGATGTAGTCGATGATGTTCGAGCGGCGCCAGCGGAGCTGCTGGGCGAAGTAGGCCTCGAGGCTGGCCGGCGCGTAGGTCTTGCAGACCGCGTCGTGCGTCATCGTGGTCTGGTAGCCGGCCTTGACGATCTGGCGGGTGAGGAACCGATCCTCGCCGTACTTGATCGGCACCCCGAGCACGCTCCGGTTCTCGAGCAGGCGCTCGAGCTCGAGGAGGACCGAGCGGCGGTAGGCGGTCAAGCAGCCGGACAGGCACAGCACCGACCGGTACGAGCGCTCGCGGCTCTTGAGGAACGAGTAGCCGAAGAAGTACTTGATCGTCTGCATCCGGGTCAGCCAGTTCTGGTGCTTGTTCCGGATATCGACGCGGCCGCCGACCGCCGCGATGCGCGGCGAGACGAATCGGCGGACCAGCTGGCGGATGGCGTCCTTGTCGACCACCACGTCGGAGTCGACCGACACGATGATCTCGGCGCGCGACTTGCGGACGACCCGATTGATCGCCCTCCGCTTGCCCATGTTGCGCGGCATGCGCTGGACGCGCACGTGGCGCTTGCCCGACGCGGCGGCCACCGCGTGCTGGTAGCTGTCGTCGGTCGAGCAGTCGTCGGCGATGGTGACGCGGAGCTTGTGGGCCGGATAGGTCTGGGCGAGCAGGCTCGCGATGGTGTCGCGGATGCCCTCACCCTCGTTGAACATCGGGACGACGACCTCGACCAGGGGCTGGTAGTCGTCGTTGACCTCGTCTTCGCCTGACGAGCCGCCGGGAGGGGCGACGGTTCGCCTGCGGCGGAGAAGAATGCCGGCGGCGTACCGATTCACGAGTACGACGAGCGCCAGCGAGTACACCAGCAGGGCAGGAAACGAAACCATCCGTAGGCTATCCAAGTCGAGGCAAACGAAGAAAGAAGCACGTCGTGAGTGGCGGAAGGTGAAAATTAAGGTCCTTCCAACCCTATGTGCTCTCGACGGATTCTATCGTCAGGTCACAGGCGGGTTCCAGCCTATCACCGGGCCGAGCGATGGCAAAGATGCGATCGAGGAAAACAGGGACGGAGACTGTGCGCGGCCACACGTGCTGTGCATCATCGGGCTGCCACCTCGATTTCTCACCGCGACAGCGGCGTCCGGATCGATGCCGAAAAAATAGAAGGGGCTCGCTGGGAGCCCCTTCGGGTTTTTCAGTCAGTCACGCCAGAGGACTAGCAGTGCGTAACCTCCGTGAAGGTGAAACCGCCGCCGCTACTGTGTTCTGTCATGTCTCTCTGACCTCCCCTGGCGTTGAGCCAGCGCCCAAGCAGCTCGGCCCGCTCCAGTCGCGTCAGCCGCGGCTGACGGCAGCGGCTCCCGAGTTGGGCGTTCGTTGTGGGCCATTTCATCGACCCTGCCTCGGACCACCTCTGCGCTGGATCATCATCGAGCTCCCTGCGCGGTTGAAATCCGGCGGCCGAGGAGAGCGGCCGCAGTAGGTATCTTAGACTCCCGCCGGTCGGAGTGCCAGAAAACGTCGACCGGCAGAAGGCGAAAATGACGACGCGGCCGCAGAAGCAGATCGACACCTTCGCAAATCCAAATCCGGGTCGCGACTACGAGATCAGGTTCGAATGTCCCGAGTTCACCTGCCTGTGCCCGATGACGGGGCAGCCGGACTTCGCGACGATCCGCATCTCGTATGTGCCCGACGCGCTGTGCGTCGAGCTCAAGTCGCTCAAGCTCTATCTATGGAGCTATCGCGACGAGGGTGCCTTCCACGAGGCGGTGACCAACCGGATCGCCGACGATCTCCTGGCCGCTCTCAAGCCGCGCCGGCTCACCGTGACCGGGGACTTCCTGGTACGGGGCGGCATCCACACCGAGGTGGTGGTCACATACCCCTGATGAAGGCGCCCTTTTCGCTTTTCAGGGCGGCGCGCGACTGATAGAACTGACATATCAGTTCTGAGCGGTTGCTATGAGTTACATGCGTTCAGAGGACAGGCAGCGGCACATCCTCGAGTGCGCCAAGCGGGTCTTCGCCGAGCGCGGCTTCCACGCGGCCAACGTCAGCCACATCTGCGCCGCGGCCGGTATCGGGCGCGGGACCCTCTACCTCTACTTCGCCAACAAGAAGGCCGTCTTCACCGCCATCGTCCGCGAGGTCCTCGGGCGGGTGCAGGCGCTCATGGCGAGCCGGCGCACGCGCAGCTATCCGGCCCCCGAGGGCCTCCGGCGCGGCGACGCGATCGACTGGTCGGCCCGCCAGCTTCGCCGCGTGTTCGAGATCGTGTTCGAGGACGAGCGCACATTCCGCATCCTGCTCCGCGAGGCGGTCGGGCTCGACGTCGATGTCGAGAAGCTCTTGGGCGAGATCGACGAGACGCTCATCGCGCTGGTCGCCGCCGACCTGGCCGACTCGCAGAAGGCCGGCATCGTGCGCGCCGACCTCGAGCCGCACCTGACCGCAACCCTCATGGTCGGCGGCGCCGAGAAGCTGGCGCTGGCCGCCCTGCGCAGCGCTGAGCCGGTCGACATCGGCCAGCTCGCGCTCGAGACCACCCGCCTGCACCTGGTGGGCATCCTGTCGGAACGCGTCCAGCCATGAAGCGCACAACGGAGACAGCCATGAGACTCAATGCAGAGGAGTGGATCCGCCCGCGCCGCCCGCGCGAGGTCTTCCCGCCCTACGAGCTCGCCGATCGCGACCTGGTGGCGCGCACCGAGGAACAGACCCGCAAGCTGGCCCGGCTCTACCACGTGGCGCACGAGAAGGCCTGGGACGGCCGCGCCGTCCTGCGCGAGCTCATCGAGAAGCACGGCGGCATCCGGGTCCCCGACGACAAGCGCGAGGCCCTGGGGCGGATCGCGTCGGTGCTCCTCTGGGGCGAGCTCGCCGCCTGGTCGATCAGCGCGGACCTGGCGCTCCGGCTCGAGGACCCGGCGGCGAAGATGGCCGCCACCAGCCAGGTGTTCGACGAGGCCCGCCACTTCTACGTCCTGCGCGACTACCTGTGGCAGGCCGACATCCCGGTGCCGCGGCTCGGCGGCTACAGCCGGCTCCTGCTTGTCGATCTGCTCGAGACCGAGAACCTGCTCCACAAGCTGGTCGGCATGCAGCTCATGGTCGAGAACGTCGCCCTGTGCCTGTTCAAGATGATCGCCGCCGCCGGCATCGAGCCGGTCCTCTCCGAGCTGCTCTACTACTACGAGCGGGACGAGGCGCGGCACGTGGGCCTGGGCGCCCTCGCGCTGCCGGCCATCCTGCCCGGCCTGTCGGACCTCGACGCCGGACGCCTCTGGCTGTTCCAGCTGCGCATCCAGCTGCTCCTGGTCGGCGGCGGGCTGACCATGCGCCACGCCTTCGCCGAGCTCGGAATCGATCAGGCGGCCATGCAGCTGTACGGCTTCGAGCTGCAGAAGGACGTCTACAAGCGGATGAGCGGCGGCGCCAGGGCCAAGGAGCCCTCGAGCCGGCGCGCCACCCGCGGCCTCTTCAAGGTGTCGCGCGCCGGACAGGACCGCATCAACCGCTTCCTCTTCCCCCGCGAGGGCGAGGAGCGGCCGGCCTGGCAGGCGCCGATGCTGCGCGCCCTCATCAGGGTCGCGGAGCGCGGCGACCGGTTCCTGTCCGCTAGAACGTGAAGATACTGTCGGCGGTGGGCTTGGTCGGCGGCGGGGCCGGGCGGCGCTCGAGCGGGCGAATCACCGTCGTGGTCTGCGGCGCGAGCGCGGCAGCGACCGGCGGGGCGGACGGGATGGGCGCCGCCGGGGCCCGCTCCGCTTCCTGCGGCCGCCGCCCGGAGAGCGACCGGCCGAGGAAGTCGCCGACCCGGGTCTCCACGAACTGGCTCATCGACATCCCATTGGTTTCACAGTAGGACCTGAGCCGCTCGTAGGTGGCGCGGCTCACGCTGATGCTGCGCCGGGTCTGCTTCTTCGCCATATCTTTTCGATACCCCCAATCATGGGGGTTCGTCAAGAGCGACCTACTAGAGCTGGTATGACAGAGGTCAGACCAGCCAGTCGTCCACCGGCTGGCGCAGCACCGCCAGGAGCTCCGCCTCCCGCGACCCGGCGGCCGGCTCGGGGGCGTCGTACTCCCAGCCGGCCAGGGGCGGCAGGCTCATGAGGATCGACTCGGTCCGCCCTCCGGTCTTGAGGCCGAAAACCGTGCCGCGGTCGTAGACCAGGTTGAACTCGACGTAGCGGCCGCGGCGCAGGAGCTGCCAGGCGCGCTCGCCCTCGCCCCACGGCTCGCTGCGGCGCCGCTCGGCGATCGGGGCGTAGGCGGCGACCACGGAGCGGCCGACGTCAGCGGTGAACGCGCGCACCGCCTCGAGGTCGCCGCCCGGACCGCCCTCGAGGTAGTCGAAGAAGATGCCGCCGACCCCGCGCCGCTCGCCGCGGTGAGGCAGATGAAAGTACTCGTCGCACCAGGTCTTGAAGCGCCGATGGTCGGCGACGCCCGGGTGGCGCGCGCAGACCGCGCGCCAGGTGGCGTGGAAGTGCTCGGCGTCCTCGCGCCAGAGGTAGTACGGGGTGAGGTCGGCGCCGCCGCCGAACCAGGTCCGCTCCCCCTTCTCCAGGCAGCGGACGTTGGCGTGAACGGTCGGCACCATCGGCGAGCGCGGGTGCAGGACCAGCGACACCCCGGCGGCGCGGAAGCGCGTCCCCTCGCCGGGCAGCTGGCCGGCGAAGTCGGCGGGCAGCTCGCCGTCGACGCGCGACCAGTTGACGCCGGCCTTCTCGAACAGCGCGCCGCCGGCGAGCGCGCGTGACACGCCGCCACCGCCGCCCGGGCGCTCCCAGCGGTCGATGGAGAAGCGCGCCTCACCGTCGAGCTCCTCGAGCGCGCGGCAGATCCCGGTCTGGATCTCGGCGAACTCGTCGGCGGAGCGGTCGAACAGGGCTGCGTCTGCCATGGCGGCGATGATACCTTGGTGTCGTGTGGGCGGCGGTTCGACTTCTGCGCGCGCTCGGCCTGTTCGGCCGCATCTTCCTGAGCTACGTGCTGCAGCTCGGGCTCACCCGCGTGTTCGGCCGCGCGCGCACGAGGAAGCGCCTCAACCTCCTTCACCGGCGCAACGCGCGGCGCCTCTACAAGGGCTTCGTCCGGCTGCGCGGGGTCTACATCAAGCTCGGCCAGATCCTGTCGATCATGGGCAACTTCCTGCCCAGAGCCTACGCCGAGGAGCTCGAGCGGCTGCAGGACGAGGTCCCGCCGCACGACTTCAGCGAGATCGCGCTGTCGGTCCGCGCCTCGCTCGGCAAGCCGCCCGGCGAGGCGTTCGCCCAGTTCAAGGAGAAACCGATCGCCGCCGCCTCGCTCGGCCAGGTGCACGAGGCGGTCACCCACGGTGGTGACCGCGTCGCGGTCAAGGTGCTCTACCCGAACGTCGCGACCGTCATCAAGGTCGACCTGCGCGTGCTCGGCTGGTCGCTCAAGGTCTACAAGCGCTTCGTCCCGGTGCAGCAGATGGAGCGGGTGCACGAGCAGCTCACCGACCTGCTCGAGCGCGAGACCAACTACACCAACGAAGCGGCCATGATGGAGCGGATGGCGCAGAACTTCGCCGACGACCCGGACGTCCTGTTCCCGACCGTCTACCACGACCTGTCGACCGACCGCGTCCTCACGATGTCGTACATGGAGGGGGTCAAGATCACCAAGAAGAACGCGCTCGAAAAGCTCGAGCTCGATCCCTACGCGGTCGCCACCAAGCTGGTCCAGGTCTTCTACAAGCAGCTCTTCTTCGACAAGTTCTTCCACGCCGACCCGCACCCGGGGAACTTCTTCGTGCAGAAGGGACCCGACGGCCAGGTGCGCCTGGTCATCCTCGACTTCGGCTCGGCCAGCGAGGTCAGGGACAACCTGGTCGACGGCATGCTCGACATCTTGAACGGGCTCATGACCCGCCGGGATGCCCTGGTGGTGCGCGGCATCGAGTCGATGGGCTTCGTGGCCGACAACGGCGACCGCGAGCTCCTCGAGCGGGTCACCCGCATCTACTTCGAGAAGCTGCTCAACCTCAACATCACCGACTTCAGCCGCATCTCGCCCGAGGTGGCGCAGAGCCTGGCCGACCCGGGGGTCAAGAAGGAGGAGCTGCGCCGCCTGATGAAATCGATCCAGTACCCGATGGGCTGGTTCTTCGTCGAGCGCGCCGTCATCATCATGTTCGGCCTGTCCTCGCAGCTGGCGCCCAAGCTCAACACGGTGCACGTCGGCTTCCCGTACATCATGAAGTTCCTGGCCGAGAACCAGAACCGGCCGCGCGCCCTGCTCAACTAGAGAGGGTCGTCACCTCATCGGGTCGTCCGTGTGCGCGTGCGCGTCCACGTCCGCGTTCACATCCTCATCTTCGTCCTCGGATCTGCAGCCCAGCAGATTTGAACAGGGAGTGGGGGAGCTGGGGAGCCGTACCTTCGACCCATCAACCCGCGAAGGCGTGTAGGCCCGCCAAGACCAGAGCTCGAAGGAAGCTACCGCTTCCTTCTCGCCGCTTGCGCCGAGAAGAAAAAACCAAATCCCCTCCCCCTCTCCCCCCTCTCCCTGTTCAAGTTCTTCTGCCGGAGGGCTTCTAGAGGCGGCGGGCCATGCGGATCGCGCGCTGGCCGCCGTCGTAGTGGCCGTGGTTCTCGTCGAGGACCCGGAAGCCGAACGAGGCGAAGAACCGCTGGCCGACCTGGTTGGAGTCGGCCACGGTGAGACGGATCTCGTCGATGCGGCCGGCCTGGCGGGTCAGACCGGCGAGGTGGATGGCGTGCTCGAGCAGGCGCGAGCCGATGCCGCTCCGCTGGAACGGGCGGTCGACCGCGATGGCAAGCAGGTCGGCGATGGTGGAGCCCGGCTCGTCACCTGGCTGCTCGTAGAAGCCGAGCAAGGTGAAGCCGCGGGCGACCACGGTCGGGCCGTCCCGCATCTCGTCGAGATACGTCAGCACACCCGGGTGGCCGAGCCACGACCGGATGATGGTCCCGTAGTCACCGAGGTCGCCGTAGACATCCGCGGCGACACCGGCGATCCAGGCATGGTCCGCCACGCTCGCTCGGCGAATCACGCCCTCAGGGTAGCGCGGAAGCGCGAGGGGGTCACGGTCGCGCCGGCGGCCCACCACGGGCGTGGCAGCCAGCCGGCGCGGCGCGCGTTACGCCGACATTTCGTCGGTGTTGGTCGGCGGACGGGTGGCCGGGCGAGTGCCGGCGCGGTCGCCGCTGAGCGAGCCGGCGATCGGGGTCGGAGGTGAGTCGTTGGCGACCGTTCCGTTTCCGGTCGGCACGCTCAGCGGGGCGTACACCGCCGCGGTGGCGCCGTCGCTCTGCTGGCGAAGGACCTGCTCGCGGATGGCGTAGCGACCCGGGGAGGTGCGCATGAAGAGGGAGACCTCTCCCTTCTTCTTGATGTCCATCGAGAGATCGCGCGCCACCACCGTGTCGGGCGTCTTCGATTTCGTCGGAAGCGTGTCGCCAGCGCGCTCGACGATCTCGCGCACGGAAAGCGGCACAGCGGCGTTGCGCAGGATTGCTTCCACCACTGCCAGCGTGCTCATCGCATCCTCCCCCGAGAGCGGGTCTCGGTTTTTGCGCGTGCTCCGCGCGAACTCGCTCTCAACAAAATGAAATCGTCCAGTGATCTTGGCTCGCGGGGACCAATCCTAACGAGGAAAATCCGCGAGACCAGTCTTGACATCATTTTTTTCGCCGATCGTCTCGACTGCTTGCAAGTGCGCGCTTTCCGACGGTGGTGGCGCGTAGTGGCGAGCACACGACCTTGGCACGGCGATTGGTAGTGTTACGGTTCCGACCCATGGACGAATTCGTTCAGTTGCTTTCCGTGCTTTTCTCGATCTCGGACTTCGGCGTCGCGCAGAGCGCGAAGGCGCCACCACCTGCTGAAGTTTCCAAGTATGGCGTCGAGGACGCCGATGTCTTCCTGTTTGTCGACCTCGAGCCGGTGGTCGAGAAGAACTACCGCGCGTTCGTCGCGTTGCGCGACAAGAAAGAGGTGCAGGCGGTGCCCGAGCTGG
>Ga0111539_10006440_pt1 | contig 15133 bp, 10 predicted proteins | sample RhiMethybrSRZTD1_FD_79667 | JGI IMG/M metagenome (GOLD analysis project Ga0111539, IMG submission 79667) | Populus rhizosphere microbial communities from Tennessee, USA - Rhizosphere MetaG P. TD hybrid SRZTD1 (version 2) (version 2) | ecosystem: Host-associated > Plants > Roots > Rhizosphere >... | reverse complement strand
TCGTCAACCCGTCGATCGTGCTCCACCCGCTGCGCGTCTCGACGAACCGCCTCCTGCGCGCTCCGAAGCTCTCCACTGAAGTGAAAGTCGACGGCAAGCTTGACGATGCGGCCTGGAGCCGCGCGGCGATCGCGAACGGCTTCACGAGGGACTTCGGCACGATTCGATCGGGGCGCGAGGCGTTCCAGGTCGGCTACGACGACAAGGGGATCCTCGTCGCCGCGCGTATACGATCCTTGATCGAAAAGCCGAAGGACCAAGGCGCCAAGGACAAAGACACGCGCCACATGTACCGGACGGACGAGTCCGTTTCGATCATCTTGTCGCCGCCGACTCTGCGGCAGGTCTATTTCTTCTTCTGCGGCAACTCGCGCGGCACGCGCTTCGACTCCCTGAGCAACGTCATCCCGTGGAACCCGGACTGGGAGTTCGCGACGGCAGACTCCGAGAACGGCTGGCAAGCGGAAGCTCGCATCCCATGGATTGCCCTCGGTCTTCAGGGCCCGCCGCACGACGTGTGGCGCGTCAACCTCTTCCACTGGGACGCGCGGGACAAGGCGCTGAGCGAGTGGACCGCGACCTACTCCTCCCTCGGCACGGCTCGCAAGTTCGACGCAGAGATCGAATTCGTCCCCGTGCCTTAAAGCGGACGGTAAAGACGGACCGTCACTCGACGCCCTGCTCCGCCAGCCACCGCTCGCAGTCGATGGCGGCCATGCAGCCAGTCCCCGCCGCCGAGACGGCCTGGCGGTAGACCTTGTCGACGACGTCGCCGCAGGCAAAAACTCCATCGACGGAGGTGAGCGTGCGACCCGGCGTCACGATGATGTAGCCCACATCGTCCGTCTTGACCTGACCCTCGAGGAACTTCGAGTTCGGCTCGTGGCCGATGGCGTAAAAGATGCCCCCGACCTGGAGAGTGGACGTCGCGCCAGTCTTCACGTTCTTGAGACGAGCGCCCGTCACTTTGTCCTGACCCTCGGCGTCCTCGAGCACCGAATCCCAGACCATCGAGATTTTGGGATGCTTCAGCGCTCGGTCCTGCATGATCTTGCTCGCGCGAAGCTCGTCGCGGCGATGCACCATGTGGACTCTGGACGCGAACTTTGTGAGGTAGGTCGCCTCCTCGACGGCCGTGTCGCCGCCGCCGATCACGACGAGCTCCTTGTTGCGGAAGAGCGGCAGCGCGCCGTCGCAAACGGCGCAGGCGCTGATGCCCCGCGTCCAGAGCCGCTCCTCGTTCGGCACGCCGAGACGCTTCGCGTAAGCTCCCGTCGCCACGATGAGGCCGTGCGTCATGACTTCCCGCTCGGCGCTCTGGACCACGAACGGCCGGCGCGAGAGGTCCACGCGGACGACGTCTTCTCCCAGGACGCGCGTGCCGTAGTCTTTGGCCTGCTTCCGGAACCGCTCCATCAGCTCCGGGCCGGAGATTCCGGGGTGCGGGAAGCCGGGGTAGTTCTCCACCTCCGTCGTGGTCATGAGCTGCCCGCCCGGGACGCCGCCGGACTGGAACCCCTCGAAAAGGAGCGGCTTCAGGTTGCCCCGAGCCGCGTAGATCGCGGCGGTGAAGCCCGCCGGACCGGAGCCCACGATGACGATTTTTTCCACGGCTTTTGCGGCGGCGTTTTCCATTCCCAGCGGTTTGAGTGAAGGGGTTGGAGGAACGGGGGGATCGAAGAAGAGCCAGAGTTTAGCAGGAGGGGCGCGATTCCGCCACGCGAGGCGCGGTGCCAGGTTACACTATCGCCTGCCATGCACGATTTCTGGGTCGCCGCCGCCCAGTTCGAGGCCCGCGACCGCGACAAGGCGCACAACTTCGCACGGATCGCCGATTTGTCGTTCCGTGCAGCCCGTGCCGGAGCCGCGGCCGTCCTATTCCACGAGTGCTGCGTCACCGGCTACACGTTCCTGCAGACGCTGCGTCGCGAGGAGCTGCTCGACCTGGCGGAGCCGGTTCCCGACGGCCTGACCACGCGGCAGCTCGGCGAGTTGGCTCGGGAAGCCTCGATCACCATCCTCGCAGGGCTGCTCGAGCGCGAGCAAGACCCCGCGACGGGCGAGCTCCGTATCTACAACACCTGCGTCGCGGTCGGCCCCGGCGGCTTTCTCGCGCGGCACCGCAAGCTCCATCCGTTCGTCAGCCCCCACCTGACGGCCGGTTCGGCGTACACCGTGTTCGACCTGGGGGGCATCCGCGCGGGCATACTCATTTGCTACGACAACAACCTGCCCGAGAACGTCCGTATGACGACCCTTCTCGGCGCCGAGGTGATTTTCATGCCCCACGTCACTTGCGGCACGCCGTCTCCGGTGCCGGGACGAGGCGTGATCGCCCGCGAGGTGTGGGATAATCGGGCGCGCGACCCCGCCCGCTGCCGCGAGGAGTTTCACGGCCCCAAAGGCCGGCAGTGGCTCATGAAATGGCTCCCCGCGCGCGCTTTCGAGAACGGCGTCTACGCGGTGTTTTCGAACGCCATCGGCATCGATCACGACACGGTGAAGACGGGCGGCGCTATGGTGATCGACCCTTACGGCGACGTGGTGGCGGAGTCAAGCGAGCTGGAGGAGGACGTCGTCCTCGCCCTTTGCACGGCGGAAAAAATCGAGCGCTCGGGCGGCCGTCGCTACCTGCGTGCCCGGCGGCCCGAGCTCTACGCGAAGCTGGCCGAAGCGCTGCCGCGCGGCCAAGGACCCGTGACGGAGCCAGGGTGGAAGCTCGAGCGGCCGCCGGACGCTCCCGGGGCGGCTCCGGCGTGATTGTAGGAGCTTGACCCAGGTCTTATTATTCTCCCCGCTGTTTGGTTGGTAGAGGGAGAACCGTCGATGGACATGAAGCCCTGGGATCCCTGGCGCGAGCTCGAGCGGATGCAGGATGAGATGGATGCGCACCTGCGCACCTTCCTGTCGAAGCTCCGTGCGGGCGGGACCGGCCGAGCCCTGGGCTTCGTTCCTGCGACCGACGTGGTCGAGTATCCCGACGAGTACCGCGTGTACATTTCGCTGCCCGGCATCGTCGAGGAGGACATCGACATCACGCTCGAGGGGAACCAGCTCATCGTCCGCGGGGAGTCGGAGCCGCCTTACGACCGGAGCCACGTCACTGTGCACCACGAGCACCGCAGCTACGGATTCTTCGAGCGGAGAGTGGAGCTGCCGGAGCCCGCGGACCGCGATTCCGTCAGCGCGAGCTCCGACCTCGGAGTCCTGTCGATCCGGGTCCGGAAGAAGGACGCGCCCCGAGCGGAACCGCCCGGCGCCGGCAGCCCGGAGGGCGGAGGCGAGACTTGAGCCGCACCAGCACGAAGGACTACTACGAGATCCTCGGCGTCAAGAAAGACGCGACCGACGACGAGATCCGCAAAGCCTATCGGAAGCTCGCGCTCAAGTACCACCCGGACAAGAACCCCAACAATCCGGATGCGGAGAAGAAGTTCAAGGAGGCCGCTGAGGCTTACGACGTCCTCTCCGACAAGGAGAAGCGGCAAGCTTACGACAGTCGCGGCGCAGAGGGTCTGCGCGACATGGGCTTCGAGGGCTTCCGCACGAACGAAGATATCTTCACGCACTTCTCGGACATCTTCGGCGACCTCTTCGGCCAGCGGTTCTACCAGGAGCGCGCTCTCCAGCCCGAACGCGGCGCCGACGTGCGGGGCGCTCTCTCCGTGAGCTTCACGGACGCGGCGCTCGGCGCGACCCGGGAAGTCTCGCTCCGCGCTTACGAAGTGTGCTCGTCCTGCAAGGGGACCGGCACGGAGGGCGGCGCGGCGCCGGAGCTGTGCCCGGAGTGCCATGGAACCGGCCACGTCTCGAAACGCGGCCGGCGGCAGGGCGGGTTCTTCTCGGTCAGCTCGCCGTGCCCAACCTGCGGAGGCTCCGGCCGGAAGCCCGGAAAGGCCTGCACGAGCTGCAGCGGCGCCGGGCGCGTGCTGCGAGAGAAGACACTGTCTCTGAAAGTGCCGCCCGGTATCGCCGACGGCCAGGTGCTTCGGATGAACGGTCAAGGAGAGGCCGGCGTCCACGGCGGGCCGGCGGGGGACCTCCTCCTCGAGATCCACGTCGAGCCGCACCCCGAATTCACCCGGGACGGGCTCGATATCCGCTCGTCGATCAAAGTGCCCGTACGGACGGCGATCCTGGGAGGGGAGGTGGAGGCGCCGACACTGCGCGGCAGGGTCGGGCTGAAAGTGCCCAAAGGCACGTCTTCCGATTCCTGGCTCCGGATCCGGGGTCAGGGGATCGCCGCGCAAGGGGGCACCGGGGATCACCTCGTCCGCGTCGTGATCACGGTCCCCAAAGAGCTGTCGAAAGAGGCCGAGGAGGCCTTGGCGCAGCACCTCGGATGACTGCGCGTTGGCTCGCCGCAGCGACCTCGGCTCCGCCTCCGCATCCTTCCCCAGGTTCCGGCGGCCGTTTAGAATTGGGCTCGTGCCTGACACCACGCTCCGGCCCACCTCCGCACCCGCGCGCCGCGATCCGAGCCCCGTCTCACCAAGAGGCACGGCGCGCCGAACCGCCGGGCTCGGTCTCCGGTGCGGGGCGCTCGCGCTCGCGTCGGCCTACTGCCTCGTCGCGCTCGACGCGCCCGCGCTGCTTTTCGAGCTCACCGCGACGCCAGGTGCGATCGCTGCAGCTTCGAGTGCGTGCGGAGGTCACTTCTGCGGCTGCTCCGCTGACGACTGCCGGACTGCGTGCTGCTGCACCGGCCAGGACCAGCAAGAGTCGACCCACGGCGACGGAGCGCCCGGACTGTGGGCGCGCTGCACTGGAGGGGACCCATTCGCTCCACCGAGCTCGGTCAAGCTGCCTCCCCATGCGCTCATCGGGCCGGCGTACGTGCATGCTGCCGTAGCCGCCGCCTCCTCCTGGCTGCCTGCGAAATCTTCCTCTCCTTCGCGCGCCAGCGAACCTCCCGAGAAGGTGCCTAGAGCCCCGCGCTCGAGGGCCAGTTAGGGCCGGTTGATCGTCGGCGGAGCCTGTCTCCGCCTTACGAGCCTTCATCAACAACGCGCGCAGCGCGGCCGAGCAAACGGGCGAACCGCCCGGCTCCCAACGTCAGAACTGCGCCGCGCTCCTTCGTTCGGGAGAGAGATTCATGACCCTGTGTCGACGGATTCGTGCCTCCAGCTGCTCCGATCGCGCCAGCGCAGGCATGGCGCTCCGCCTCTGCGCCGCCGTGGCTGCAGCCGGCATCCTCGCGCCGGCCGCCCGCGCGGACCACGGCCCGGGAACCACCGGAGGCTCGACCACACCCTCGGGCGAGACGCTGAAGAACGGCAAGCTATCGCTCGGGTTTCGCTGGGACTATTCGCAGTTCGAGAGCCTCAACTCCGCCGAGATCGAGCACAAAGCCGAGCGAGTGCACGGTGAAGACGCGCACTTCGACGCGCTCCGCTGGAACATGCTCTTCGCGGTCGACCTGGCGTACGGAGTTCTCGATGATTTCCAGCTCGGCGTCTCGACTGGGTTTTACCGCGGCGACGACGTCCGCGAGGCCCACCACGAGGAGACGGGGGAAGTCGAGCTGCACGACCACGGGGACGTGACGGGCGTCACCGACCTGTGGGTCAACGCCAAGTACCGGGTCCTGAAAGGGCCGTACGGCCACTGGGCGCTCATCGGCGGAATCAAGTTCCCGACGGGACGCGACGACGTGCGCAGCGACGACGACGGCGAGCGCCTGGAGCCCTCGCTCCAGCCGGGGAGCGGCGCATTCGACTTCCTCCTCGGCACCGCCTACTCGGTGTGGCTCGCCGAGGGCTGGATGCTCGACGCGGGCGTGAGCTACACGTTCCGCACGGAGAACGACGAGTTCCAGCTCGGAGACCGCTTCGACGCGGGAGCCGCGGTGACGTTGATCGTGCTCGGGAACCCGCAGAATTTCCCGATGGTGGGCATCTACCTCGAGCCGAGCCTGCGGCACATCCAGCGGAATATCGAGGACAGCCACCACGTGGACAACTCGGGCGGCACTGTCATTTTTCTCTCGCCCGGAGTGCGCGTCGCCTTGAACGAGCGCTTCTCGTTCATGGCTGCGCCGCAGTTTCCCGTGCTCCAGGAGCTGAACGACGAGCAGCAGGAGACGCTGTTCAAAGTCCTTGCCGGATTCACCATCACGTTCTGAACGAGATCGATCATTTCACGAGGTGACACCCATGTTTTCGATTCGAGCTACGAGCATCAGCATCTTGCTCCTCGCGCTGTGCGGCTGCGCAGGCCCGGGCGCAGAGGACGATCGCCTCATCGCCACGGACGCGGTCTGCCTGTACAACCGCGACCTCGGCTGCGTGAAAGTGCGCGTGGGCGCAGACACGCCGCACGCCGAATACAACGGCCAGACTTATTTCTTCTGCGGGGAGGCCTGCCGCGCTGCTTTCTTGAAAGAGCCGCAGAAATATCTCGCCTCGACGTCGGCCTCGAAATAGATAATCGAAAAAGCGGCGCGAGCGAGTCAGTCCGTGCCGCGGTCGCCCCCCGCGCCGCGCGCACCTGCAACCTCTCCGTCGATGCTGTCGAAGTAACCGATCAGCATCTCCTCCCACGTCTGGTCGCCCCAGCGGACGGACTTCTCCCACATGTCTCGGGTCAGCGCGGGATTCGAGGCGGAGTTGTTGAACGCCGCCGTGCACTCGATGCGCGAGCCCTCGGGCACGATGATCGGCCGCGCGAGGATGTAGGAGCTCTGCCAGCCGAAATCATAGCCCGGGACGTCGAGCAGCACTTCCTCCCGGCCGTCTTTCCGGATTTTCTCCAGAGCCTCGCGGTTCTGCGGCTCGCCATAGTAGGCGCTCAGCTCCTCGAACGCCTTGTCACTCATGGCGCCGACCCACGTGAGCGAGCCGTCGCGGGCGTCGTAGCGCATCCTCGTGAGCACTTCTTCCGGCAGAAGGCCCTCGTAGGGGCTCTTCGAGACTTGAACTCGCGTGGGGAGCAAAAGGTCATAGCGAAACGCCGCGCCTCGGAGATGCATGTGGGGCAGAAAGCTGAGGAGCGTCATCGTGCGAGGGAAGTACTGCGAGGCGGTCGCGACGTGCCGCTCCGTGTTGGCGGGGATCCTGAACTTCGTGTTGACGGCGGCGCGCGTCTTCACTTCCTGCTTCACCTCGCTCTTTGCGAAAATGAGGCCGATGCGGGAGCGGTCGGTCCCTGCGACGCCATTCGTGGTGTAGTGGATCTGGAAAATCAGGTTGGAGCCGGCCGGAATCCGCTTCCCCGTGCCCTCGGGGTACACCACGGGCAGTTCTCCTGGCACCATTGCGGCGAAATATCCCTGCGTGCCGCCGCCGAACTCTCGCTCCCACCGCCGAGGATCTTTCGGGTCGCCATAGAAAACGAGAATGTGATGAACTACCGAGCGGTTTCCCGCGCGCACCTCGACCGCCTGCACCCACTTGTCCTCGGTGAAGTCGGTCGGGACCATGAAATACTGGTATTTCACCGAGCCGCGAGCCGGGACGTCGAACGGGCGCGGGATCTCGAAGACGGCGTCGGGCTTCCCGATCAGCCAATCGGCGTCGGCGAATTTCACCGGAGGCGGGGCTCGGCTGGGGTCGCCGCGGGGAGCTCCACCGCGCGCCCACTGTAGGATCGTCTCTTTTTCCGCGGCGCTCAAGCTGCGGTCGTTCGAGAACTGGCCAACGCCGGCGTGCGCCTGCCAGGGGGGCATCCTGCCGTTCTCGACCACCTCGGCGATCATGCCTTCCCAGCCGGACGCATCGTCGTAGCTGAGGAGCGAGAACGGGGCGATCTGGCCCGGACGGTGGCAGTTCTGGCACTTGCGCTGGAGGATCGGCTCCACGTCCTCGTGGAACGTCACTTTGGAGGGTGCGGCGTCTTTCCCCGCGGGCGCGAGCAGGCAGCCGACCGTCTCGGTGCTCCGGACCTCGACGTCTTTGCCCGCCAAGATGGCTCCCAGGGCGTCTTCGAGGTAGTTGTGCTCGGCGCGCCGCTTCGTGACCCCGACCGAGCGCTCGCTGAGCGTGTGCTGGTCATCGATGCGGCCCCGGTACTTGAGGCTCCGGGCGGCGTCGAGCACGAAGACTTCCGGAACGCGGCGGACGCCGAAAGACTCGGAGCTGGCGATTTTCCCGTCGTGATCTTTCAGGATCGGGAACTGGATAGCGAACTCGTGCGCGAAAGCGCGCAGCTCGGTGACTTCGTCGCTGCGGTTCGAGCTGATGGCGAGGAGCTGGACGCCGTCCTCGCGGAACTGCTCGTCCAGCTTCGCGAGCCGCGACGCGTAGAGCTTCGACAGGGGGCAGCCCACCGTGATGAAGGCGACCACGACGGCTTTCTTCGCGGAGTAGTCGGAGAGCTTGTGTTCCTTCCCCTCGAGATCTTTCAGCTCGAAATCGGCGACACTTGAGGGCTCCGCCGTGGCGGGGGCGTCTGCGGCGCGCAATGGGACGTCTCCGACGCGCAAGAACAGCAGGGCGGCCAGCGAAGCCGGCAGGATCGTCGATGTGAAGCGGCAGAAATTGGCAAGGTGAATGGGGAACATGCGTATTTTTTACCCGCTCGACGGCCCGCGCCCCGCCAGGAAAATCGTCAGGATTCGTCGCCCGGAGAGGAGCGCGCAGGGGGTAAGGCGAGGGGGTCGTCGTCCGCGCCGTCCGTCCCCTCGAAGCCCTCGGGAAACAGGCTCCGGAACCTGCCCAGCCGGGCCGGCGAGAGCGCGGCGCGTATCGCCACGCCCTCGGTTCGGTACTCGCTGGAGAGCACCCGGGCGTTTTCGCGGAGGTAGGCGACCAGCTCACCGCGGCCGTGGGGGATGAGGACATCGATCTCGCGGTCGTCACCGTGGAGGCGCTCGATCACGGCCTGGCGCACCCTATCGACGCCCAGACCGGTATGGGCCGAGACCTCGAACGACCGCTCCCGCGGCAGCAGCTTTTCGCTGAGGTTTCGAGCCTCCGGCAGCCGCTCCGCAGTGACGGAGTCCCACTTGTTGAACAGCACCCAGGTGTCCTTGTCCGCGCATTCGAGCTCCTCGAGCACCGAGCGCACGGTCTTCATCTGGTGGAGGGCCTCGGTCGAGCTCGCGTCGATGACGTGGAAGAGGAGGTCGGCGGACTGCGTCTCGGCAAGCGTCGCATGGAAACTCGCGACGAGGTGGTGGGGCAGGTCGCGAATGAATCCGACGGTGTCCGTCACGAGGACGTGCCGGTTCGATTCGACGATCCAGCGCCGCACGCGCGTGTCGAGCGTGGCGAAAAGCTTGTCCTCGACGAGCGTATCGGAGTCCGTCAGGCGGTTGAGCAGCGTGGATTTCCCCGCGTTCGTGTACCCGACGAGTGCCACGACGAACTCGTTGCGGCGATGCGCGAACGAGCTCTCTTTCTTGCCCTCGAGCCCGCGCAGCTCGCGCTCGAGCTTCTGGACCCGCCGCCGGATGATCCGCTTGTCCTCTTCGAGCTGGGTCTCGCCGGGGCCCCGCATTCCGATGCCGCCCTCGTAGCGGGAGAGGTGCGTCCAGAGCCGTTTCAGGCGTGGCAGGCTGTACTTGAGCTGGGCCAGCTCGACCTGCAGCTTCGCCTGGCGCGTGCGCGCGCGCTGACTGAAGATGTCCATGATCAGCTGGCTGCGGTCGACCACTTTCCGCTCGGTCAGCTTCTCGAGGTTCCTCTCCTGCGCCGGGCTCAGGTCGTTGTCCGTGATGACGACGTCGACGTCGAGCGATTGCGCCAGCTCCGCCATCTCCCCGACTTTGCCTTTGCCGAGGTAGGTCGCCGGATGCGGCCGCACCAGCTGCTGGCGGATGGCTTTCGTCACGATTGCCCCCGCGGTCTCCGCCAGCGACGTGATCTCGACGAGGGGATCCTCCGCGTGCTTCTGGCCCTTGATCGTCGCCTTGACGATCAGGGCGCGCTCGAACTTCGTAGACTCTTGTCCATTCATTGCGTGGATGATCGGAAAGGCTATCGGGCGGCGCGCACGGCGGCGAGGTTCGATTTGGCGAGCGTTTGGTGGCGCTTCCAGTGCGCGTCGTCCCGCCGGGGGAAATCGGTGCGATAGTGAACGCCTCGGGATTCCTCCCTGCGCAGAGCTGCCGTCGTGAGGAGGCAGGCCGTGAGCAGCATGTTCTGGACGGTCCAGCTCGGCACTTCGTAGAAGTCGCTTCCGAGCAGGTAGGGCACCCAGGAGTGGAGGAGCTCGAGCGCCGACACGAGGTCCGTCCCGCTCCGCTCGAGGCCGACTTTTTGCCAGAGGAGGCTTTTCAGGCTCGAAGTGAGGTCGTGGAGGTCGAGCGCCGGCGGCTGGGGCCCGGGGCCCGTCGACACGTTATCGACCGAGAACGGAACGGAAGGCGGCGCCTCCGCGGCCTCGAGGCGCGCCGCTCGGCCCGCGCGATGCCCGAAGACGAGCCCCTCGAGGAGCGAGTTCGACGCCAGACGATTCGCGCCGTGGAGACCGGTACAGGCCACTTCCCCAGCGGCGAAGAGGCCTCGCAGGCTCGTGCGGGCCGACAGGTCCGTCTGCACGCCGCCGATCGAGTAATGCGCGCTGGGCCGCACCGGGATCGGCTGGCTCAGGATATCGATTCCGAAGCCGCGAAGGATCTCGAAGATCCGCGGAAACCTCGCCCGGATACGATCGGGTGGGATCGCGGAGAGGTCGAGAGAGACCTTGTTCTCGCCGCGCTCCCGCATCACGGTGATGATCGCGCGGGAGACGACGTCGCGCGGCGCGAGGTCGCCGAGCGGGTGAAAACGGCGCATGAACGCCTGCCCGGCTCCGTCGCGGAGGATCCCGCCTTCCCCCCGGACGGCTTCTGTGATGAGGAAGCGGTCGGCGCCTGCCAAATAGAGCGTCGTCGGGTGGAACTGGATGAACTCCAGGTCCTGGATGACGCAGCCCGCCCGGAACGCCATGGCGACGCCGTCCCCGGTGTTGATGCGCGGGTTCGTGGTCTCGCGGTACAGGCGGCCGGCGCCGCCCGTGGCGAGGATGACTCTCCGCGCCCAGGCGGCCTCAAGGCCTCCGTCGGCGCGCGATAGGACCGCACCGCGCACCTGATCATCTCGAGTCAGCAGGTCGACGGCGAACGTGTGGGGCAGGACCGTGATATTCGATCGCTCTGCGACGGCCTCGAGAAGCACCCGCTCGACCTCGCGACCGGACATGTCTCCCTTGTGCAGGATGCGCGGGTGCGTGTGGCCTCCCTCGAGCGTGAAGTGGAGCTCGCCCTGAGCATCCCGGTCGAACTCGGCGCCTCGCTCGATTAGCTCGCGGACGCGCTCGGGGCCCTCTGTGGCTGTGACTTGGGCGGCTTCCTCGTCCGCCAGCCCGTCGGCCGCCGCGAGGGTGTCTTTCACGTGCTGCGCGACCGAGTCGCCCGCGAATCCGGAGCCGAGCACGGCGGCAACGCCGCCCTGCGCGTAACTCGTGGCGGTCTCCTCGAGGCTCTCCTTGGCCACCAGCAGGACCTCGATTTCCGGCCCTTCCGAGGCCTCGAGCGCCGCCGACAGGCCCGCTACCCCGCTCCCGAGGACGAGGACATCGGTGAAGCGATGGGAGACTTTCGAGAGCTTGAACGCGGCCAGGTACCTGCGCAATAGCTGGGGGGGTGGGTCGAAATCACGAAGGCTGTCCGGCATCGAGACGCCATTGTATCCCAGCTCGGGGGGAACCGAAGTCGGCGGTACTGTTTGGGAGTCAAACAGTCCCGATAACCGGCCCTCCACGCGCCGCGGGCGCCCGGACGCTCCTCTCCACCCCTCGCCGGCAAAACTAAGCTTTTATCCGGCAAAGACTTCATGGAAACCGGTCGATCAAATAATGTTGCCGTGCTGCCGGCGCTCTCCTCGTGGTATCGCGGTTGCAGTGCAATTCCCTGGAGGAGGGTAACGGCCGCACTCACAATAGCGGTCCGAGTCTCGATGAATTGCCCCACGAACCGACAGCCAAAGTCGACCGGCGTCTGGAGCCCCGTGCGCCGAGATGGCCAGGAAGGCATCGCGCTTCTCGTGATTATGGTCGTCTTCGTGGTGCTCTACCTCGTGATTTATCAGCTCTACTTCTCCACCAAAATGGAGGAGCACATTGCCCAATCGAGGTACGGCGAGAGCGAGTCCACGAGCGCCTGCTACTCCGCTGGCCTCTTCGTGATCACGCTCCTCGTCGAGGACTTGACGAAGTCGTCGAGTCAGACCGCGGACGCGGCCGGGGCTTCGACCGCCGCGGCCGGGGCGTCGGGTGGGATCCCGAAAGCCAGCGACATCGCCAAAGCCGGCCGCGGGGACGCGGCCGGGGCCGGCGGGACGTTCAGCCCCCTCTCCCCCGACGGCAGCGGTTCCGGCAAGAACTACGACTCGCTTTTCGAGAACATTTTTAACCCGAACGTGCAGCAAGTCGGGGACATCTCAGTCAAGATCACGTTGGTCGATGGGGAGCGCGTTCTCGATCTGAACCAGCTCTTCAATTACCCGACGCTCGAGGGCGAGGAGGTTTCCGCGGAGGAGGGGATCGGTCTCACCGAAGGCGAGATGGTCGACGCTGTCACCGGGGCCAAGGACTCGAGCGAGGCCGGGAAGCGGCTCCTCGACCGCGCGAAACAGCGGATTGCAGACCGTAAGAGCGGCAAGGCCAAGACGTCGGGATCCACGGCGAAATCGAGCAGTAAAGAAGGGATCGCGAAAGTCGGAGAGAGCCAGACAGAAGCGCTAACGCTTGCTGAAGAGGCTCTGAGCGACTACGAGGAGCCCGAGTTCGAAATCCCGGACCCGCTCCGGGTCGAAGCGGCGACGAGGATGGTCGAGCGGGCGATCCTCATGATGTTCAGCATCAACGAGAACCAGTACGGGTACCGCTACTCGCGCCGTTACGACGCCGCCATGATGGCGCAGCGAATCGTCGAGTACGTGCTCGCCCGGCGCTCCGCGCAGTACCAGAACCGCATCTACCTCGTCAGCGAGCTCCTCAACCTCTCCTCCGAGTCCGGCACCGATCCGGCGGACATCACTCCCGAGATTTTCTACGGGCCCTGGCCGCGGCTCACCAGCACCGACGAGGTCATGGTGGGGGAGGGCTTCGTGCTGCGCCGCGACGAGTTCAACGATATCGTCCCCGAATACGTCTACGACGACGCCTACCAGGCGAGCATGGAAGAGGAGCAGCAGCTCCTTTCCGAGCTGCAGCAGCAGTTTGGCCAGTTCGCCGACTTCGGCGGCATGGGGCTGGGCCGGCTGATGGGCAACCCATTGACGCGGGGCATGCACGAGCTGCCGCGGGCCGTCGACGAGAACGGTGAAGAGTACGTGGTCGAAGTCCCGCGGGCGATCGGGCTGAAAGACCTCTTCACGACGTACTCGACCGGCAAAATCAACCTGAACACCGTGGCCGTGCCGGTGCTATTCGGTCTCCTCCTGTCGCTCAGCGAGGACGAGGCCAACACCGTCGCGCTCAACGTCCGGGACTACCGCCAGCGCTTTCAGCAGGAAGCGGACGAAGCGGGGGTCGAGGACGTGAAAAGCGGCTCGCAGGCGCCGGACCTCGGGCAGCCGAAGCGGAAGAAGAAAGATGAGACGACTACGAAGAGCTCGGCCTCGGGCGCTTCGGACATCGCGAGCGCGGCGGGGCTCGATCCGGCCCTCGCCGACTCGCTCGAATCGAGCTACCAGGACCTCGAGCTCAACTATTTCACCAGCATCGAGCAGATCGAGCTCGTGGACGGCACCGACGAAGGGCGAGACGACCTCATCCGGAAGGACGAGGGAGTCAAGAAAGTCACCACGGAAGAGAATGACTCGCTCTACAACCGGATCCTCCACGACCTCAACAAGGTGAAGACTTTTTCCAGCACGTACTTCAACGCGGAGCTGAAAGCGAAGCCCAAGAACGGGGCTTCCATCAAGACCGGATACCTCACGGTACGTCGAGACACGAAGAAGAAGATGGTCGACGTGGTGCTCTGGAAGAATCTCCAGAAGTAGCGCCGACTCGAGCCTTCACTTTCCCGAGCAGGAAGGACTCGCGACGAACGAATGAGCAAATTCTCACTACGGCTGAACGTCACGCAGCTGCGAGTCTCGCTGCTCGTCTTCAATTTGATGCTGGGCTTCGCCGTCCCTGCGTACGCGGCCTACCGCTATTATTTCTACTCGCCGTCTTCGGACAACTCGAAGTCGAGCGTCACGATCGTGGACCTCAACAAGTTCGCCCCGAAGGGCGATGAGGGCGTCTCGCCGCGGTCCTCCGCGGCCGAGCGCCTCATGCGCGTGGCTCCCCAGCTCCAGCCCAAGGCGCCTGCCCCCCCAGATGCTGGACCAACGGAGGGGGCCGGCACGAAGAAGACCGACCCCGACCCCACCAAGCCGGATGGCACTCCGATCCTCGAGCCGGGGCCCCTGGGCGAGACCTATGAGTTTTCGTCTGGCATTTTCTGGAGCGATCCAACGAGGAACATGGTCGTCCTGCACAAGAAAGATCAGGCCGCGCCGCCCGTGGGCACGGCAGCGCAGGGCTCGAGCAAGACGAACCCGCGGCTGAAAAGCACGGTCAAGGCCGTGCAGCGGGGCGGCCGGAACGTTCGGGCGGGCCAGGCGCAGCAGGGCGAGTTCATCACGTTCCGCGTCTACGAACGAAGGTATAAAAACGCCGAGCTGGGCCTCGACTTCTACATCGACTCGGCCGACCAGAAGCAATTCGTGTACTGGATGAACCCGCCGGGCCCGAAGCACATGTACGCGCTTCCTTACGTTTCGGAAAACCACTACGACGCCCACAAGGACGAAGGCATTAGGGCCATGGACGTGGCTCAGGAGGGCGCCGACCCCGCAGACCCGAAGAAGTACATCACCATCCGCGACGCCGGCTACGAATTCAGCCGCGAGAAGGAGTATGCGGGCCTCAAGAACGGCACCATCAGCCTGACCCCTTCGAGCGCGCCCACGCCCGGCGGTCTCCGGGACGTCCAGGGCGAGGAGGGTTCGGGCACGACGCCGGCCACCGGCAAAGCAAGCGCTTTGAAGCCGGTCCCTGGGAAAACGTCGGGGAGGAACACCGGCGCTCCCAATGTCCCGAAAAAGATGACCCCGCAAGATTCGAAAGACTTGAACGAAGCGATAAAGAACATACCGCCCGAGGAACAGAAAAAACTTATCGACGGCCTCCGGAAGGGAGCGGTCGCCGCGCC
>Ga0111539_10006439_pt1 | contig 15133 bp, 15 predicted proteins | sample RhiMethybrSRZTD1_FD_79667 | JGI IMG/M metagenome (GOLD analysis project Ga0111539, IMG submission 79667) | Populus rhizosphere microbial communities from Tennessee, USA - Rhizosphere MetaG P. TD hybrid SRZTD1 (version 2) (version 2) | ecosystem: Host-associated > Plants > Roots > Rhizosphere >... | reverse complement strand
CGGCGCCGTGCTGCGCGAGGACCGCCTCCAGTGCGGCCGAGTCCTGAAGGTCGCGATAGCGCTTGGCAAGTCCAGGTAGCGGCGGGGGGGGGATCAGCACGAGGCGGAAGACATCCGCTCTGGCGAGCCGATCCAGGGTGGCGGCAAGGCGCATAAGCTGCTCCGGGCCGACGCGCCCCGAGGCGACGAACGGCGGCGTCCGCACCGCCGAGTTGACACCGATCAGCGCGACGCGGCCCAACATGCGCACAAACGGAAAGCTGGACGCACCTGACGCATGGGTCGCGCCGTGCTCGTCCGACTCCATGTAGCGCGCCCAGCGGGCAACGCCGGGATCTGCTCCCAGCGAGGAATAGATGTCATGGTTGCCGGGAATGACGCTCACCCGCTCGGGCGGGCCAACCTCATCGAGCCAGCGCAACGCGTTGATGTGCTCCTGCGGCAATCCGATGTTGACGAGGTCGCCGGTGACCGCGATGTGGTCGGCAGCCTGGGCCTTCGCATCGGCCAGGATGCGGTCCAGCACCGGCCGCTGGTAGGCCGTGCGCCGGTTGCGCAGCCAGTTGGCATAGCCGAGTGCGCGCTTGAGGTTCCAATAGCGGGGTGTGAAGCCGGCAATCGGACCCAGGTGCACGTCGCTGAGCTGGGCGACGGTGATCGTGCTGGTCATCGCGCATACTGCGTAGCGGCTTTGTTACGGCTTGCCAAATCGGACGCTGCGGTCGAAAGGTGCCGTTCGGGGCCGCCGTCGGCCCGGAGCGAGCCATGGTCAAGAACGCGGTCCTGACAAAGGCGCTGCAGCGCTACTGGCGCTTCCGGCGCGGCCTGACGATGGGGGTGCAGGGCTGCATCCTCGACCGCGACGGCCGCCTGCTGCTGGTGCGGCACGGCTATCAGCCCGGCTGGCACCTTCCGGGTGGCGGGGTGGAGAGCGGGGAGACCGTGGAGGTGGCATTGGCGCGCGAGCTCGACGAGGAGGTGGCGATCAAGGCGACCGCCCCGCCGGAGCTGTTCGGGCTCTACGCCAATTTCGAGCGGTTCCCCGGCGACCACATCGCACTGTTCGTCGTGCGCGACTGGGAGCAGTCGCGCATATGGACGCCGAGCTTCGAGATCCAAGAGCAGGCTTTCTTCGACTCCGACTGCCTCCCCGACGGCATCACCGGCGGCGCTCGCCGCCGTGTCGCGGAGGTGCTGGGCGGCAAGCCCCGAAGCTCGATGTGGTAGGCCACCAGGGCGATCCTTGGCCGTAGCCGTTCGAAGGTCTTGCCTGGGAGATGCCAGTCGGGCACACGACGCCTCGCTGCAGCGCATCGAGGGCCGGGCCCGCGCTCGCATCAAACGGTAGCAATACGGAGGGCGGGCTGATGGCCCAGGACATTGTCACGCATGCGGCGGCTCCGGAGGACGGCGCGGAAATCCAGGCGCTGCACGCAAGCGCCTTCGGCCCGGGGCGATTTGCCCGCACCGCCTATCGCCTGCGCGAGGGCATGCCGGAGTTCTCGCCCTTCTGCCGGGTGTGCCGCATCGACGGCCGGCTCGCCGCCGCCGTCCGCTTCACGCCGATCCTGGTCGGCGGCCGTGGCGGTGCACTGCTGCTCGGCCCTCTTGCCGTCGATCCGGCATTCGCCAATCAGGGCCACGGCCGAGGCCTCGTCGGCGAGGCGCTGGAGGCGGCCCGCGCCGCCGGGATCGCCCTTGTTCTCCTCGTTGGCGACGAGCCCTACTACGGAAGGCTTGGGTTCAAGCGTGTCCCCCGTGGCCAGATCACCTTGCCGGGTCCCGTGAACCCGGACCGGATCTTGGCCGCGGAGCTGGTTACAGGCAGCCTGGCCGCCTACCGCGGCGTGGCCTTTGCCCCTCGTGGCGGGAACGGCACCTCGGCATGAAGCGCCGTCCCGCATGCAGCCGAAGCGCGCTCAGATCGTGAACGGCTTCTGCTTCAGGAACTTCGCATCCGCGTTGTTCGCCCAATAGAGGTTCGGCGATTGCGTGTTCGGCAGCTTGTCCTGGATCGACTTGTGGAAGCGGTGATAACCGCCCTTGAACAACCCGCCGTTCCATACCTGCTTGAGCGCGCCGGTGAACGCGCCGTTGAAGGGGCCGTCCATCGACAGCTGATTATCCTGGCATCCTGAGATCAGCAGGATGGAAGCCTGCGCCGACTGCCTCGCCTCGGCGAGGTCCTTCCGCTTCAGGATCGGGTCGTAGTAGCTCTTGTTCGCCTGATAGACCCTGAGCATGATTTCCGAGGGCATGGCGCGGTAGCGCACCGCGCGCCTCTCATCGGTCATGGCGGCTGTCACCATCGTGTTCTTGGCCATCGTGCCGCTATGACAACTGTCCGACAGCACCAGCACGCGCACGCCGGCCATGAACGCCGAGAGGGCCATGAACAGCTCGTCGTCGATGAGCTGGCCATCGTAGAGACAGATGGTCTCGTCCGCTCCGTCGCCTTCGTCACTGTTGAGATCGGGGACCTGGCCGCCATGGGAGGAGTTGGTGAGAAGGAAGAAGTCGCCCGCAGCACACTTGCCCGCCGCTTGGCTTATCTTGTTCAGGATTGCCGATCGGGTCGCATTCTTCGTCAGCACAATCTCGGTCTTAAAGCCACTCGCTTCAGCAAGCGCGCTCATGTCCTGCGCGTCCGCCTCGCACGCAACGAGCGGCCCGCTCCAGCCCTGATAGTGATTGGGATCGACGGTGTTCAGCCCGACATGCAAAGAGATTCCGATGGCCATAACGACCTCCAATACAAGAATGAATGTCATCAACAACAGGTGAGTTTATACAACTGTCCTGCGCGCCGGTCCAGCGCCCAGCGCTTCACTCCGAGGCACCCTCACGCGTCGGGACGCAGGCTGCCGCCTCAATCCTCGAACGGATCACGCACCAGGATCGTGTCGTCCCGCTCAGGACTGGTCGAGAGCAGCGTGACCGGGCATTCGATCAGCTCCTCAATATGGCGCACGTATTTCACGGCCTGCGCCGGCAGCTGGCCCCAGGTGCGCGCTCCCCGCGTCGACTGCGACCAGCCGTCGAGCGTCTCGTACACGGGCTTGACGCGCGCCTGCGCGTTGGTGCCGGCGGGCAGGCTGTCGATGCGCTGCCCGTCGAGCTCGTAGCCGATGCATACCTTGATAGTGTCGAAGCCGTCGAGTACGTCGAGCTTGGTCAGCGCGATGCCGTCGATGCCAGACACCTTGATCACCTGCCGCACCAGACAGGCATCGAACCAGCCGCAGCGTCGCTTGCGGCCAGTATTGACACCGAACTCCTGCCCGCGCTCGCCGAGCCGCTCGCCGATGGCATCGGTCAGCTCAGTGGGGAACGGCCCCGAGCCGACTCGCGTCGTGTAGGCCTTGGCGAGGCCCAATACGTAGCTGATCGCGCCGGGCCCCATGCCCGATCCGGTGGCCGCTTGCGCCGCCACTGTGTTGGAGGACGTGACAAACGGATAGGTGCCGTGGTCGACGTCGAGCAGCGCCCCTTGCGCGCCCTCGAACAGAATCCTCTTGCCCGCGCGGCGCTCCCGGTCGAGCAGGGACCAGACGTTATCGACGTAGGGCAGCACGGTGGGCGCGATCTCCGCCAGCTCGCGCTGCAGAGCATCCTTGGCGATCTCGGCTTGGCCGAGCCCGCGCCGCAGCGCGTTGTGATGCACGAGCAGTCGCTCGATCTTCGGTCCCAGCGTGCTGAGGTTCTTGAGGTCCTGGGCGCGGATGGCGCGTCGTCCTGCCTTGTCCTCGTAGGCGGGACCGATGCCGCGCCCGGTGGTGCCGATGCGCTGCTCGCCGGCGGCCGCCTCGCGCAGCTGGTCGAGTTCGCGATGCAGAGGCAGGATCAGCGTCGCGTTCTCCGCGATCTTCAGGCTGTCGGGGTTCACGGCGATGCCGCGCTTCCTCAGTCCTTCGATCTCGACCGCGAGGTGCCAGGGATCGAGCACCACGCCGTTGCCGATAACGCTGAGTCGTCCTGGACGCACGACGCCCGAGGGCAGCAGCGCCAACTTGTAGGTTTCGTTGCCGATCACCAGGGTGTGGCCAGCATTGTGGCCGCCCTGGAAGCGCACGACGATGTCGGCGCGCTCGGACAGCCAGTCGACGATCTTGCCCTTGCCCTCGTCGCCCCATTGGGCGCCGATCACCACGACGTTCGCCATCCTTCATCTCCGGGAAATGCCTGAACCCGAGGCACCGCCGACCGGCGCAGCATGCTGACGCGCGCCTGGTCTTTGCCTCGGTTGCCGGCAGACGTCACCGCGCAACGTGCCCCCTTATAGGCTTTGCAGCTTGCCATGGATACGGGGTCGGGGCCCGGTTCTGAGGCGGAACCGCTGCGCCTTGACGCAGGGGCGGCCGCTGGGACTTGAGGGTGGCCGGCACGGGGAACGCCTGGACGCTCAGCGCGCCCGGCGAGGCTTGCGCAAATGGCCGCGGAACGCTTCGAGCGTGGCGTCGCTTACGTGGTGCTCGATGCCTTCGGCATCCGCGTCGGCCGTCTCGGCGTCGACACCCAGCGCCATGAGGAACTCCCGCACCAGGGAATGGCGCGCGCGGGCCGCCGCCGCCACCTCCTGGCCCTTCGCGGTGAGAAATATCGAGCGGTATGGCTTGCTGGTAACAAGCCCGTCGCGCTGCAGGCGTTGAATCGTATTGTTGACAGTTGCGCTGGTCACCCCGAGACGCCCAGCCAGGTCCACCACGCGCGCTTCGCCTGCCTGCTCGATCAGGTCCGCGATCAGCTCGACATAGTCTTCGGCAACTTCGGTCTGGTGGGCATCGCGCACGCGCCGGAAGCGCTGGGCTTGCCGGCTGGCCTCATGCACGTTCTCGTCTGCTGACATCGTTCCCCTTTCGCTCCAGAGGCATTCTTAAACTAATTCGGCGTTGACAACAAGTTTAGCAATCACTAACTTTTGCGCTACAGCCTAAGGGTCTCAGCCTTGTGCCGAGACCCGAATCAGAGCCTTCGAATGTCTGTGATGGGGTGTACTCGATGAAGCCGCCTCTGCTGGTCGCGTGCGTGGCGCTTTCATTTGTTGCAGTGTCGGCATCTGGAGCATTGATCGCCGTGGCACAAAGTCCCCCGCAGGCCGCCCCCGCAGCGGCGCGCAACGTCGACGACTGGCTGCTGAATGCACCGGACGATGCGGCACGCTTCAAGCTGCTTCAGGACCAGCACCGTGGCTTCTCGGCATCGATGCACGAGGTCGGGCTGCGGTTTGGGTCGCTCTACGACGCGCTCGGCGACAAGAACTACGAGCTGGCCGCCTATCAGTGGGCCAAGATCAGGGACGCGATCGTCACCGGCTATGCAAGGCGCCCCAAGCGTCAGCCGAACGCCGACTCGATCCTGGTGAAGAAGATCTACGAGCCCGTGCTTGCCGACATCCGATCCGGCGATCCTTCGAGGGCATGGTCCGGCTTCGGCCAGGCTCGCGCGGCATGCACGAGTTGCCATGAGGCCGAGAAGCTCGGCTTCATGAACAAACAGCCTCTCTTCCGCAGGACCGAGAGGCCCAAAGAATGAGATCGGGGAGCACCAGGACACCCTTGCCATGAATGAAACGGGAAGATGGCTGCCGCGCCTGGTCGCGGGCACGGCAATGCTTCTTGCGACCGGCCATGCCGCCATGAGCGCGGACAAAAGCCAGTACACGCTCTTCAATCCGACGCCGGACAAGCTTCTGCGCGACATGACGACCGATCGTCCCGACATTACGGAAAGCCCGTTCACGGTCGACGCCGGACGCGTCCAGGTGGAGACCAACCTGTTCGGCTATTTCCGCTCGCGTCCCGATGAGAACGGCACCGTCACGGACAGCTATGACGTCGCGATCACCAACGTCAGGATCGGACTGACCAACCACGTCGAGCTGAGCCTCGTCTGGCAGCCTTATGGTTTTGTCCGCGCGCGCGAGGTCAATCCGGTCAAGGTCACGCACCAGTCCGGCATCGGCCGCATCGATGTCCGCGGCAAGATCAACCTGTGGGGCAACGACAAGTTCGAGAAACCCGGCGACACAGCCCTGGCATTGCTGCCGTTTGTTGTCCTTCCCACGGATCGCGACAATGGCATCAGTCCCCAGTACGTCGACCCAGGCCTCATTGTGCCGTATGCGATCAAGCTCTCGGATAAGTTCGCGTTGGGCGTCAATGGCGCCCTGTTCTATTTCCGCGAGGACGCCACAACCAGCTATCACATGGAATACCTGGCTTCGGCATCCCTCTCCTACGAGTGGAACGACAAGTTCGGCACCTACTACGAGGTCGCCGGCCGCTTCCATACGCAGGACCCGCGCGGCGATGTCGTCGTGCTCGGCACGGGCTTCACCTACAAGCTGCGCAAGGACCTCCAGCTCGACGGCGGCGTGAACTTCGGAGTCACGCCGGCGTCCGATCGGATCAATCCGTTCGTCGGGCTCTCGGCTCGCTTCTAGCGCGCATCCCTCATCCCGGCATCTCGAGACTTGTACGTCGTCTAAGGAGTAGCCATGCAAGCGAGCCGGAGCATCCCTGCCAGCACAAGGAGCGCAGCGAGGCTAGCGGCCGGCGCGCTTGCGCTGGCGGTCGCGGGGTTCTTCCTGGCTTGCAGCGCCTGGGCGCAAGTGCCGCCAGGCAAGCCGCTGCGCGTGGTGACGACCTTCACGGTCATCCAGGACATCGCCCAGCACGTCGCAGGCACCTCGGCCATCGTCGAGTCCATCACCAAACCCGGCGCCGAGATTCACGACTACCAGCCGACTCCGCTCGACATCGTCAAGGCGCAGTCGGCCGACCTCGTCCTGTGGAACGGCATGAATCTCGAGCGCTGGTTCGAGAAGTTCTTCGAGAGTGTCAAGAATGTGCCGAGCGTCGTCGTCACCGACGGCGTGGAGCCCATGGGAATCACCGAGGGTCCCTACACCGGCAAACCCAACCCGCACGCCTGGATGTCGCCGAACAACGCTCTGATCTACGTCGAGAACATCCGCAAGGCGCTGGTGAAGGCCGATCCGGCCCATGCCGCTGACTACGACAAGAATGCGGCCGCGTATTCGGCAGAAATCAAAGCGGTCGACCAGCCCTTGCGTACGCGGCTCGCGGCCATTCCCCAAGGCCAGCGGTGGCTCGTCTCCAGCGAAGGCGCCTTCAGCTACCTTGCCCGCGACTACGGCCTCAAGGAGCTCTATCTCTGGCCGATCAACGCCGACGAGCAGGGCACGCCCAAGCAGGTGCGCCGCGTGATCGACATCGTGCGCCAGCAGAAGATTCCGGTGGTGTTCAGTGAGAGCACCATCTCCGAGAAGCCCGCCCGCCAGGTCGCCAAGGAGACGGGCGCGCGCTACGGTGGCGTCCTCTACGTCGACAGCTTGAGCGCGGCCAACGGCCCTGTCCCGTCCTACCTCAAGCTGCTGGAGGTGACCGTCGACACTATAGCCAAGGGATTCGGCAAGTGATGCAGCTGGTGAGGCCGCGGGACGGAGCAGGGGAGGCCTCCTCGCGCAGCCTGCTTGCGTCGCTGTCGGTCGAAGGCGTGGCCGTGACCTATCCCAATGGCAACACGGCGCTGCGCGATGCCTCCTTTGCGCTAGGCCCCTCGACCATCTGCGGTCTCGTCGGCGTGAACGGCTCCGGCAAGTCGACACTGTTCAAGGCCATCATGGGCTTCCTTGCGCCCGCAGCCGGGCAGATCCGCATTGCCGGCGTCTCCCCGCGCGAGGCGCAGAAGCGCAACCTCGTCGCCTATGTGCCGCAGGCCGAGGAGGTCGACTGGAATTTCCCCGTACTCGTCGACGACGTCGTCATGATGGGCCGCTACGGCCACATGGGATTCATGCGCATCCCTTCCGCTTCCGACCGCCGCAAGGCCGACGAGGCGCTGGAGCGCGTCGGCATGACGGCTTTCCGCAAGCGCCAGATCGGCGAGCTGTCGGGCGGCCAGAGAAAGCGCGTGTTCCTGGCCAGGGCACTGGCCCAGGAAGGCCTGATCATGCTGCTCGACGAGCCCTTCACGGGGGTCGACGTGAAGACCGAGACAGCCATCGTCGATCTCTTGCGCGAGCTCAAGGCGCAAGGTCACCTGATCCTGGTCTCGACCCACAACCTCGGCAGCATTCCCGACTTTTGCGACCAGGTTGTGCTGGTGCTGCGCACGGTCATCGCGGCAGGCCCGACTTTGACCACCTTCACGCAGGAGAACCTCGAGCGGGCGTTCGGCGGTGTGCTGCGACATTTCCGGCTCGAGGGCTCCGCGCTGCACGCCGATGACGACACGCGCAGCGTGACCGTGCTGACCGACGACGAGCGCCCCGTCGTGTTCTACGGCGATGGCAAGGCTTCCGAAGGCCCCAGGGGCGGAAGCGGCGACGGAGGCGGGAAGGATCGGCCGTCATGAGCGAGCTGCTGGTTCCGTTCGGCTACGACTACATGCTCAAGGCCATGTGGGTATCGGCGCTGGTCGGTGGTACCTGCGCCTTCCTCTCCGCCTTCCTCATGCTCAAGGGCTGGTCGCTGATGGGCGACGCGCTCGGCCATTCCATCGTGCCGGGCGTCGCCGGCGCCTATCTCCTGAAGCTGCCCTACGCTGCCGGCGCCTTCGCCGCCGGCCTTCTCGCCGCGCTCGGCATGGCTTTCGTGCGCAGCCAGACGCGGCTGCGCGAGGACGCCATCATCGGCCTTGTGTTCACGTCCTTCTTTGCCGCCGGCCTGCTGCTGGTCTCCATCAATCCGACCGCCGTCAATGTGCAGGCGATCGTGCTCGGCAACATCCTCGGCATCTCCGACGAGGATGCCCTGCAGGTCGTCATCATCAGCGCCGTGACCTTCGCGATCCTTCTCGTCAAGTGGAAGGACCTGATGATCGTGTTCTTCGACGAGGGCCACGCCCGCTCCGTCGGCCTCAATGCGGGCTGGCTCAAGGTCCTGTTCTTCACGCTGCTCTCGGCTGCCGTCGTGGCGGCGCTGCAGACCGTCGGTGCCTGCCTCGTCATCGCTATGGTGGTCACGCCCGGTGCCACGGCCTACCTGTTGACCGACCGCTTCCCCCGCCTGCTCGTCATCGCTGTCGCCATCGGCACGCTCACGAGCTTCGTCGGCGCGTATCTGAGCTACTTCCTCGACGGCGCCACCGGCGGCGTGATCGTGACGCTGCAAACGCTCATCTTCCTCGCGGCCTTCTATCTCGCGCCCAAGCATGGCGTACTGGCTGCCCGCCGCAAGGCGGCCGCGCTCGGGAGCGAATCATGAGTGCCATCATCGGCTTCTTCACGACGCCCCTGAGCTACGGCTTCATGCAGCGCGCCCTCGTGGTGGCGATCCTCGTGGGCGCCGTATGCGCCGTGCTCTCCTGCTACCTTGTGCTCAAGGGCTGGTCGCTGATGGGCGATGCCGTCTCGCACGCAGTGCTGCCGGGCATCGTCATCGCCTATATGCTGGGCCTGCCGCTGGCCGTCGGAGCCTTCGCCGCCGGGCTCGGCTGCGCTGCGGCCACCGGCTATCTCAAGGAGAGCAGCCGGGTGAAGGAGGACACGGTGATGGGCATCGTGTTCTCCGGCATGTTCGGCTTCGGCCTCGTCCTCTTCACCAAGGTCGAGACCGACCAGCACCTAAACCACATTCTGTTCGGTAACATGCTGGGCGTGACCGCAGGCGATCTCATTGAGGCAGGCATCGTCGCGGGCAGCGTTCTCCTCGCCGTCATCGTCAAGCGTCGCGATCTGCTGCTCTATTGCTTCGACCCCCAGCATGCGCGCGCTATCGGCCTCCCGGTGCGCCTTCTGCACTACGGCCTGCTCGTGCTGCTGTCGCTCACCATCGTCGCCTCGCTCAAGGCGGTCGGCATCATCCTGGTGGTGGCGATGCTCGTGGCGCCCGGCGCCATCGCCTACCTGCTGACCAACCGCTTCGAGCGCATGCTGGTGGTGTCCGTTGCCGTTGCCGTTGGTTCCTCCGTCGTCGGCACGCTCGTCAGCTTCCACATCGACGGGGCCACCGGCCCTTGCATCGTTCTGATCCAGATGGCTGTCTTCCTCGCAGCCTTCCTCTTTGCTCCGACCAGCGGCCTGCTGCGTCGGCGAGAAGCGGTCGGGTGAGCGCGAGTACTCCCTTCCCCGCTGCGGGGAGGGGAACCGGTCGAGCGAGCGGCTTACGGCCGCATGGCGAAGGTGCGCGGGCCGGGCGTGCGCAGGGGCTCCGCGAGGTTGGCGAACTCGCACAGCAGCCTGCGCGTATCGCGAGGATCGACGATCTCCTCCACCCAGAATGTCTCGGCCGTGCGGAACGGCGAGCGCAGCGCGTTGAGCCGCGCCTCGATCTCGGCGAGCTTCGCCTTGGGATCGGCCGCCGCGTCGATCTCGGCGCGATAAGCGGCCTCGATGCCGCCCTCGAGCGGCAGCGAGCCCCACCAGCCCGACAACCACGCATAGCGGATCGAGAGTCGGCCGGATGGCACGTGCAGGGCGCCGGCAACGCCGAACGAGTTGCGCACGATCACGGTGCACCACGGTACGCTGGACTGGTTGATCGCCGCCATCGCGCGAACGCCGTGCCGGATCGTCGCCGACTTCTCCGCCTCGAGCCCGATCAGGAAGCCCGGGCAGTCGCACAAGTAGACAACCGGCAGATGGAAGGTCTCGGCCATGTCGACGAAGCGCACGACCTTGGCGCAGGCGTCTGCCGTCCAGGCGCCGCCGTAGTGGTAGGGGTCGCTGGCCAGCACCGCCACCGGCAGCCCGTCGAGCCGCGCGAGCCCCGTGATCATCGGCCGACCGAACATCTGTCCCATCTCGAAGAACGACCCCTTGTCGACCACGGCATCGATGATCTGCCGCATCCGGTAGACCTTCTTGCGGTCGCGCGGAACCACGGAGAACAGCATCTCCTCGCGCCGGTCGATCGGATCGCTGCGCTCGCCGCGCGCCGAAACGCTGTAGACCGACGACGGCAGATAGGAGAGAAACCGGCGCGCGCACTGAAACGCTTCCTCTTCCGTTTCCACCGCGTGGTCGACGGCGCCCGCCCTGCACTGCACTTCCCAGCCACCGAGCTCCTGCTTGTCCAGTTTCTGGCCGATGCCGGCGACGACAGGCGGGCCCGCCACGAACATCGCGGACGTGGACTTGGTCATGATCGAGTAGTGGCTGGCAGCGAGCCGCGCGGCGCCGAGGCCGGCCACCGAGCCGAGCCCCAGCGCCACGACGGGCACGGTGCCGAGGTTGGCGACGATGAGCTGGTAGTGGAACTGCGAGATGCCAAGCTGGCCAGGCAGGTTGGAGCGGCCCGTCGTCTCGATGGTCTTGACCGAGCCGCCGCCGCCCGAGCCTTCGATGATGCGGATGACGGGCAGCCGCAGCTCATTGGCCATGCGCTCGGCGTGCGTCGGCTTCATCGGGATGGTCGCGTCGGCCGAACCGCCGCGCACGGTAAAGTCGTCGCCCAGGACGATGATGGGTCGACCATCGATGCTGGCGCGGCCCATCACGCAGTTGGCGGGCGTCAAAGCCGTGAGCTTGCCACTCGCGTCATACTCGGCCTTGCCGGCGATCGCGCCGATCTCATGAAAGCTGCCCTTGTCGATCAGCCGATCGATCCGCTCGCGCACGGTGAGCCTGCCCCCGGCGTGTTGGCGTTCGACCTTGTCGGCCCCGCCCATTTCGCGCGCCATGCGTTCACGCGCTCTCAGTTCGTCGAGCTCGGGTTGCCAGCTCATGCTTCAGTCCTCGGATGGTGTTGCAGAGTGCCGACCTTGATCACTCGGCCGCCGATGCCGGCCGCAGGGCATCCGTCACGGCGGGAGACAAATAGGCGCCCTGCCGTAGCAGCTCTTGCTGGATGGCGCTCACTGCCACGTCGCGAGGTGCCTTGCCAGAGTCCGCTGCCAATGCCGCCGCGATGCCGGCCGCCTGACCCGTGAGCCAGCATTGCGGAATCTCGCGCAGGAAAGTGTGTGAGCTGGCATCGCAGGCCACATGCCGGCCGGCACCCAGGATGTTGTCGAGCTCGGCCGGGACCAGCGCCCCATAGGGCACGGAGATGTTGGGAAATTTGGGCGACAGCGACGTCGATACGCCGATCTCGTCGTCCCAGACCAGCCCGCTGTCCCACTGCTGGCGCGCGACCTTGCGCATGCCGTTGAGGCGTCGGCTGTGGCGCACGCCGATCTGCGGCGCCCCCAGCATGAGGAACGCGTTGGCAAAGCCCGGCGCCTCGGCCCGGTAGACCTCGAGATGGCCGTTGGCGAGCTGACGGGAGCGCAGCTCCACCGCCGTCAGATCGTCCACATCGACGGCGCTGTAGCCGGAGAGACGCGGGCCCATGAACAGGGCGATGTCGTTGCGCCACGAGACGAACGGCTTCTCGAAGAATTTGAGCTTGGCGCGCCCGTGCGCCATGAACTGCGAGAACGCCTCCGGCTCCGACTTGCGGAAAGCCAGCCACCGTTCCATGTCGACGCCGCCGAGCAGGAAGGCAGTATTGATGCAGTGATGGATGTCGCCTTCGTCGATGTCGGATTCCAGCGATGCCTGCGTTCGCGCTAGCAGGTCGGCATCGCCCGTGGTGTCGATCACGGTTTTGGCGAAGATGGCGTGCCGGCCCTCCTTGCTCTCGAAGATCGCTCCCTTGACGACGTTGCCCTCCAGGATCGGGTGCGTGGCCCAGGCATGCAGCAGCAGCCGCACCTTGGCGTCAGTGACCATCTGCAAGGAGAGCGTCTTGAGTGCTTCCGGATCGACAGTCGGCGACCACGTAACGATGCCGTGGAACGCTGCCGTCCGCTGCGCCCAGTAGGCAGCCGTGGCCGCGTCCTTGGAGCCCCAGTCGACGCGCTTGGGGCCCTGCACGGCCTCCTTCGGCAGGCGATCCATCAGGTCGCCGGCAATGCCGCGGATAATGTGCTTGCCAGACCAGTCCGACATCCGGTCGATCCAGATGACGAGGCCGCCGGTCGAAAGGCCGCCCAGGTGGTTGTAGCGCTCGACCAGCAGTACGTCGGCGCCGAGGCGGGCCGCCGCTATGGCCGCTGCGGTCCCCGCCGGCCCACCGCCTACGACAAGAACATCCGTCTCGGCGTACACGGGAATCTCGCGGGCCGGCTCCAGGTAGGACTTGGCGGGACGCTGCCGCCTGCCCGTCCTGCCGCTGCCGCCGAAGACCTCCAGGCCCTGCTCGGCACCGATGCTGCTCGAATAGTTGCCGACGGCCTTGGGGCCGTCCTTGAATATCTCCGACGTGTAGAGGGGCCGCCCCTCGCCCCCACCCTGCTTGTCGTTGGCCATGCTCGCGTCCTCGCCCGTGTCGGGGCGGGGGGTTGCCCCCCGCTACCGTGCGCCATCGAGCTTACGGCAGTTCGGGCCGCAACCGCTACTTCCGCGCAATTCCCCCCGGGGAGCCTCAGATCCTGCCCTGGATCAATCAGCTCGTCGCGTACTTTTGCGACAGGAGCTTCCTCTGCGAGGTCACGCATCGAGGTCTCTATCTGCGCGCGGCGTATAGGATCAGCAGAACGCCGCCGATCACGATGGCCATCCCCGGCAGCAGGCTCGCATCGAGCGTATACACAGGTATCAGGCCGACAGCGCTGGCCGCGATCTGTACCAGCAGCGTGACCGCCGGAATGAACGCGCTCATGGCCACGAAGTTTTCCGAGGTGATCTTGACCACGGACGAAAAGCTCAGCACGGCCATCGCCGTCAGCACTGCCGCGACCAGCACTGCGCCGAGCAGGATCGTCGGCCCATGCAGCATCTCGGTCAGCGTGGGCACCATCGGCGTCGGCTGCAGCCATCCTGCGGCAATCATCAGGGCGAGCGTGCTCGCGAGCGCCAGGCTCGCCACCGAGGTCACCAGCACTACGAGGCCCGTGACGCGCATCTTCTCCAGAACGCCGGTCGCGCCACGGTTCCAGGGATGAAATTCGGCGGCGAAGTTGCGCAGGTTGGAGATCGCGATTCCCGCCACCAGCGCGATGATTGCCCCGGTGCGGTGCTCGGCGTCGATCGTTACTACCAGCGGTATGAGCGCAACCAGCACCACGGCCGAGCCGACGATCGCCAGCCGCTGCGGCCTGCGCGCGAACAGCAGCCAGCCGATCAAGAAGGATAGGGGAATGGCGAGCCGCATGAGCAGGCTGCCGAGGGCGGGCGAGACATGTGCGAGCAGCGCGTAGTAGGCGATCTCGATTGAAACACTGCCAAAACCGACCAGCCAGCTCTCCGGCGCGAAGGCGATGCGTCGCGCATCCGCCCCCAATCCAGTCACGGCGAGCAGAGCCAGCGCCGAGACCGTCGTACCGTAGAGCACCAGTGCAGTCGGATGCGCACCGACACGCTGCCCGATCACATACAGGATACCCAAGACCGAAATTGCCAGCACGAACAGTGCGGCCTCGATCCAGCCGCTGACGGGATAGTGCGCGGGATGCCCGGGGTTGGCCTCGGCCACGGCGCTGTCCTCAGGAACGGCCGGCAGCGGTGAGCCGGGCAAATAGCACCTGCGTGTCGCCCCAGGTGCGGCGGTCGATGAGATCGAAGCCGGAGGGCAAAGCTACCTCGACGCCATTACGCTCCTCCAGCACGGCGAGGCAGCCCTCGAGAAGCCAGCCGCCGGCGACGGCGGACGCAAGCGCCCGCTCGCCGAGGTCCTTGCCGTAGGGCGGATCGAGCAGCGCCAGCGCAAAGCCGCGGTTCCGGCCCGCGGGACCCAGCTCCGTTGCGTCGCGGCGGAAGATCTTCGTGGCGCCCGTGAGCCCGAATGCCTCCACGTTGCGCCGGATGAGCGCGCGCGCCTCGGCGTCCTCCTCCACGAACAGGCAGAAAGCGGCTCCACGCGATAGCGCTTCAAGACCCAAAGCGCCCGTGCCTGCGAATAGGTCGATCACCTTGACGCCAGCGATGTCGAAGCCGGGGATGCCGTGCGACAGAATGTTGAACACCGCCTCACGCACGCGATCGGACGTGGGCCTCGTGCGGTCATCGCTCGGTGCGGCCAGAGCCCGGCCGCGAAACTGGCCGCCCACGATCCTCATGTCAGTGGCCCGTCTTTCTGGACGAGGGAGGGCGGGACGACGGCGCCCACCGGCCCCACGGTGAATGCACGTCCGCGGACCGATGCCGCTGCACCGTGGCGAGCTCGCGAACCACGGCTGGCATGCG